>Ga0315903_10009670_pt1 | contig 11626 bp, 14 predicted proteins | sample LakEriMetagenome_7_FD_203524 | JGI IMG/M metagenome (GOLD analysis project Ga0315903, IMG submission 203524) | Freshwater fungal communities from buoy surface, Lake Erie, Ohio, United States - Buoy 2 MA119 | ecosystem: Environmental > Aquatic > Freshwater > Lake | place: USA: Lake Erie, Ohio... | reverse complement strand
AGTAGGTCCCCTTAGGGGCCTTTGTAACAGTTTGTAACAGCTAATTTAACGCTGCCTATTAACGGTTTATTAAAGGTTATTCTCCGCAAACATTGTGCCAATTTTCGCCGCATCACTAGCGTAAGGAAGGGCCATATCAACGGCAATTAACTTTCCAGAATCTTTATCCATAAATACCCTGACGTATACCCCACATCTGACTGCACTATTTTTAGGAGTTAAGTTACTGAGCGCCATTCCTAGGGGCTCGTAAACGTCAGTTCCAATTTCAAATACTTCCTGAAATTTACTCTGAGAGTTTTCTTTAATGTATAAATACAATTTACCTATATTTGAATTGTCTATCCATAGTTTTAAATCAAACCAAACAGTATCTTTGAGACCCTTATTAATGAGCCATTCATTTCTACCTTCAATGCTGAACCATCCCTTAACCTGAAATGGCCCTTTATCTGCAATAAGGTATTGTGCAAAAATTTCCTTACACATCTGATTAAAAGGTGACTTAAACCTGCTTAAATCCAGCCCAAGAAAATCTAATTTGTCCGAATTTTGTGGATGGTGATAAGGAAATTCCAATACAAAATCATTTGATTCTGGTATCGGCGTCACCGCCATAATAAAATTACCAGTCTTTTTAAATAATTTCCTAGACAATTCCAGGTAAGGCGAGTTATCCATTGAGATATTTAGTTAGGTAACTCAAAAGTTCTTCACCACCGCTTTTAGTTTTGGGATATATAGAGAAATTTCCGCCTGTTAGAAAATCAAAGGTGAAGGTATAAAGTGGATAACCTCGTGTTCCCTCTGGGTATTGGCCAGAACCATCAGCCAATTTAATGTTTGAAAATTGAACTCCCCTGGCTCCGTACTTGTTTACAAGCCAAATTGAGCTGGAGTCTGCTGCTACCCATCCATCCCAATCATATGAAATTGATGAACGACAAGGAGCCCTGAATTCTGGAACAAAGTACTCGCCCGTGTATTGCATAACCAACTTTGTTATATTTTTATCGGCAGCTTTATCTAAAAATCCCATTTTTTATTTTCTAAACATCTCTGTCGTGAACCAAATTCCACAACTATCACTAGCTTGGAGTATTTCATTAATTGTCCATCCATACTGCTTGCCGCCATCCTCTGACATACTGGCGCAATAAACGCCCGCAGATTCTGCTGAGGCTACCTGACCTGGATTTTGTTGTTTCCAATATTTTGCACCTTCCTCGCCCGCTCTAGCTCCATAACTTTCTGGCGTAACCGAAGGACTAGATGAGCAACCACTCAAAAATAGAGCCGCCACCATTAATAAAGAAATCCTATTTTTCACAAGCTATTCCATCTTTATCTCTATCAGACTTGATGTTGGCTTTGTATAGTGCGGCATCAATAAAGGGTTCCTTTTTAATTGCTCCGCCTTTATTTACAGCACCAGGCTTGGCAACTCCGCCTGGATAAACCTTGTTTAACTCTGTGCAGTTCTTAAACTTCTTGACTACAGCATTTGAGTGAGAAGAAAATGAGGTAATTAAAGCTAAAGATAAAAGTAAGATGGCATATTTCCTCAAGATTACTCTCCTTGCTTTCCAGAATTGCGCTTAAACAACTTTAAATAACCTTTGTGAATTAAATAGGCAATTCCCGTGAAGATGGCAGCTGGTAGCAAATTAACGATAAAGTTATCAAACATTCCAACTAGAGAAAAAACTGAACTCCCGTAATTTTTCTCATAATTCTGTACGCTACCTATGACACTTAGTAAATAAAAAGCTATGAAAATAACTTTGAACTTTCCCACTATTGCCTCCACCTATTTCTAGTATCGGTTGGCGATGTCTTACAAGTGTAGGTTACTCCTAAACTTGATTTACCAGTAGACCCTGCAGGCGAACAAAATGCACCTGGTGACACAACTAGATTCTGGGGTGTCGCTAATGGCGAGGGTGTTGAACTGGCCGTAGCAACTATACCCACCTCAACATAAATTTTTGGAGAAGATACAAACAATTTAGGTGCGCTTAGAGGTCTTGCAATTGTGTTGAAATAAAAAGCTTTATTAGCATTAGTTGCACAATAAATCGTAATTGGCGTAGTTGGGATAGTCCCAAATCTCAAATCAAAATCAGGACCAGTTGTTGAGTTTAGATGGCAAACTCTGATGATGTCTGAACGCAGATTTACATCATCAATGGAGGAAAATTCTGCACTCAATTTGAACTGCTCAGGATTACTCACATTATATTTCGGAACAAAAATTTCTACCCAAGCAAAGTTGTTATTTAATCTATCTGAAGGACTAGAAGGCAATTGACCGATTGTTGCAATTGGAGTTTCCATACTCTTTAATCCGAATGCATTTGTGTCAAAACTCAAATCACCAAAGCTGCAGGTTTTTGATTCTGATGCTACTTTGAAGAAATTCCATTCCACAACATCAAGAGTTAAATTGTATTGAGATTTAATTTTTAGCCAAGAGTTTAAATATTCACAATAACTTTTGGCTGGAGTCCAAAGGGCTGGGTCTTTATCCCCTTTGCCTCTATTGGTTGTGAGAGTTACTGCAATAAGGGCTTCTGAGTTTTCTAAATCATTTGCATATGCCTGACGCTCTGCAGCGCTCCACTTCCAAGCACCACTTCTCCAAGCTTCAGCAAGTGGAACTAGGTGGTCAACATCCAATTGAGCCGCATTCGTAATTGTTTTTCCATCGTAGGCACTAACCCATTTACCGCCAGTAAGTTTGCACTTTGGACCAATCTTCGGCTTAACCACTGCTTCTTCTATTAGTACTTCCGCTCTTGTGTTGCAGCTATCTTTATCAGCATCTATCCAATGTTTAAAAAGGCTCCTGTTGTATCCAGTTGTCTTGTCCTCGGCAACCACTAATTGAAGAGTGCTAGCACTTGCAGGAATACTTAATTGGCCTACTAAAATAAATGAGGTAACTAAAATAATTTTTGCTTTATAAAACCTCATAGGCAAAGGGTAGTGAGAATGCAGATAAATGAACACAAATTCCTTTGGGAAATGCGAGAGTTTGGTAAGCCCCACACTGGGAAATTAATTACTAGAGAGTTCCTTGGACGGACTCACTCCTATAAATGGAGATGTATAGAGGGGCACGTCTTTTATGCAATTTTTTGGAAATTAAAGAAGCAAGAAAATTTCTGTGAGAAATGCAATAAGTAATTTAGTTATCTATATCCATATTAAATTTCCTTGACCCAAATCTCTCACTTGCTTGAAGATAAATAGCTTCTAATTTTTCAGAACTTAAATCTTGCCCGATTTCACTAGGAGTATATTTTTTGTACAAATCTACCGCTTTAACATAGCGGTTATCAAACTTATGAGATAGTTCTTCAATTTTCCTGATACGAAAGAATAAATCTGGACTTGACTCATTCATTGACATTATTTCAAATACTTTTAGACAATACCGACACAAATAAACCATACTTAAAGTTCCGAATATTGCATTTGCTAAGTTGTTAAAATCGCTTTTTAAAAGTAATTTGTCTAAATTTATAAATCTTTCAATTTCCTCATCAATCAATTGCTGCGACTGGTCAAGCGCATTCTGAAATTCGTATTCTTCTATTGCTCTAGTCATAAATTTCTGGCCACTTTAAAGGTATTTTTTAACAAATCTAATTACCAATTCAACAAATCCAACGGAAATCATTGCATAAATAACTAGAAACGCTGGGTAATTTAAACTCCACCAAGCATCATCTACCCACCTTGGATTGGAGTAGAAGTTCTGATAAATCCAGTTTGGTTGATAAAGAAACCCAAATAAAAAAGTAAAAGATAAAATTGAAATTCTTACTTTATTCATACTCGTATTCTACTCCTGAGCTTCTTGAGATTTCTTTAGGTTGTAGGCGTTTACGTCATCTAACATTGAATCCCAGAGCCAACTACCTGGAACCAGTAAGCCATACTTCTTTTCAATCTCATACTGCTCTTTAAAAGCTTTGTCATAAAACTCCTGAGTTATATCTCCTCGCTCAAGCCTGCGAGCCAACTCATCTATGTGGTCTCTGCGACGAGTTAGTTCTTCATCATCCATAGAGCCAAATTAACTTTAGCCTACTAGTACGGCTAAAAGCAGACTCAAAATAATCCATACTATTATCGTTATTAATACATAAAAAGATACAAGATAAATTCTATTTTTGTTGTTCTTAAGTTTTAAAGAGGATTTTCTATAAGAGTAAATGGAGGAAGTTATTGTGATTGCTGAAGCAAGTGACGGAAAAATGAATACATCAATTAGACCCGCAAGCGAAAAAACAAGGGTTGAAAAATTAGATAGTTGGTCAAAAAAAGTTATTTGCAGTCCATAAGTTAAGCCAGCATCACTCCATAGAGATACAAGCGCTCCTACAGTTGGTATTGAGTAAGTTATCAAAAACCATTTGAGTAAGGAAAGTTTCTTATTTGCTCCAGCCACAACTTCTACTTTAACTTTGGAGCGCTTTAACGGGTGCATTTTTAGGATTCTTATGATGACCCAAGAGATTGTAAACCAAATGACTGATTGAAGTAACGCACCAAAAACTCCATCAATAATTCTTGAATCTTGCCCACCGATTGCTGCAAAGAATCCGAATCCTGCACCAATGCTCGCCCAAAGAAATGGATTAGAAAACCTCATATCTTCACACTACACAATTCCTCTACCTTTGCCCAGATAGTTGGCAGGTCTATCTCTGAGGCGTCAACAGTTTCGGTATAACCTCCCTGAGGCATATCAAATTCAGATAAGTAGACATCTAATTTTAAAGATTCTCGCCACCAAGTTAAGATTTTCTGTTCAACGTTAAAAGCGTCGTCTGTTTTGTCAAAATTCAATTGATTTATTAAATGCCAACCGTGTTTTTTATGCTGCTTAATTCGGTCGCCCTTTTGGCGCTCAACATTTCCAATTCCAATTTTGTGCGCATTCAAACTCTTGTTTGTCATAAGATAAAGAAATCCCTCTGCTAAATAGTCAATTCCCCAATCTGCACAAAATCTGCAAGGCCCTTGGCCTCCTTTAATTGACGAATATTGTGGAGATACTATGTTTTTGCATTGCTTACACTGTGATTTCCAGGCATTTCTCGCGCCAGGATATGCGACTAAGGGGATTAAGTTATTCAGCTTCATAAATTTTACAGCATCTTTGGCATCAACTTTGACTCCAGAACAGTAAGGACACCCGTCATTCCTTTTAGCTGTGGCTGAATATCTAGGGTAAATTATTTTTTTACAAACCATACATTTACATTTCCATTTTTTGTTAGCCCCTGGATAAGCTTGTAATGGCTTCTTTCCAAGCTTCACCATTGTTTCAATAGCTTCTTTTGGAACTACCGCGCGTCCTGCGCAGTATCTGCACGATGTTCCTTGTCTAATATTTCCGTATTCAGTTTCAAAAATGCGTCCGCATTTTTTATGCTTAACTTTCCAGGATGATTTTGAATTAATGTATTTCTCTTGCGGTTCTAGCCCAGCTTTTTTCATTACCTCCATAATTCTTGTTGTATTAACATAATTAGGTGCACAATATTTACACCCTCCACTTCCTTGCTTTACATCGTGATATGAGGGTGATACTTCGTTGTCACAGCGTAAACACCTTGATTTCCATTTTGAGTGTGAAGTGTTAAATGGTTCAAGTGGCTGAATATTATTCTGTAGAAGTAATTGGACAGCAACGCTTGGTTCAATGTGAGGATTCTTATCTTTACACCACTTACATCCTCCCTGACCATCTCTAATGGAACCGTAGGCGGGAGTCACTTCCCGACTACATTTCATACACCTGCAAAGCCAACCGATGTCTGAGCCTGGATAAGCAACAAGGGGTTCTAATTTTGCTTTAATCATTTTCTTTCTTGCTTCTTGTGGGTCTACTATTTTTTTCGCACACCAGAGGCATCCATACTTACCATCTCTAATCGCTGCAAAATATGGACTTGAAACTTTTCCGCATCTTAAACATTTACATCTCCATTTTTTATTTGACCCCTTATAGGATTCAAGCGGCTTCATTTTGTTTTTTATCGCTATCTTTTTAGCTTCCCCCGGTGTAAACATTCTGGTTCGCGCACTAGAAACAATTCCACATCTCTTACAGCCACCTTGTCCCGATTGAATTCCCGCTAATCTAGGTTGCACCAAGGCATCACACTTCATACATCTAGATTTCCAGGGGGCGTGACTTCCAGGATACGGTTCTAATGGTTCACATCCAGCCTTACGTATTAATGCAACAGCTTTTTTTGAACCGATTTCACGGCGTTTAGCACCAGCTTTTTTGTGCCCACAAAACTTACAACCCCAAGCACCTTGCTGTAGCGAGTTGTACTTAGGAGAAATAACATTTCCACATCCACCGCATTGCATTTTCCAATGTTTCAATGCGCTTGTGTATGGTTCTAAGGGCTTATGCCCCAATTTCTTTACAAATGCTTCTGCTTTTTTATCAGCACCTTTTAAGCCTGAGCAGTACCCACACTGATGCCCAAAGGAATTAACTTTGTCCAAGCGAGAGAAAATTATATTTCCGCAGATTAAGCATTCTGTCTTCAAAGGTGTACTGGAGTTAACATAAGTATCTAATGGTTTTAGTGAGTTCTTCTTAAAAATTTTCACCACTTCAGCCTGGGTTGTCTTCCTGGTCATACCCTTATTCTGCCCCTAACCACTGACCTTTGTAACAGAAAATTTTGGGCAGACTATATACATATAAAGCGAGCGCAGATTTAATAACCCTGGGTCAAATTCATTGACAATCTAAAGCCTCGGTCTACCCTTCCTTTATGGGAATTTTCTCAAAGCCAAAACCGATTGACCCAATGTTTACCCTTCCCTCCGTAATGAGTAGAGAATGTGTAGAAGTATTTTTGCCGAGAAAATCTGCCTTTCCAATGTCCAATATCCGCTGGGTTGAAATACAGTTTAGTAAAAAACAGGGGCAAGATTATTGGGTAGATAAGATATCTGAATCAGAATCTTACTTCTCGTCCAAGTCGGACTTAAGCCCAATAGTTGCAGCAATTGCTCAAGCAGGATGTGAGGCTGATGGATTTAAACCCGATGAAGAAGCTTGGTTGACCTTATACGTGCTCGCAAAGTTTGGGCTACTTGCTGGGATGTTTGAGAAAGCCTCCAACGCCACAAAAGAGAAAGATTGCCATCCACTCCCTTGGAATGCCTTAAAATTTTATAGTCAAAGTTTGAGAGATGAAGATAAAAAACCTTTTGGTGAGAAACATCGTATGTTGTTGACATATATGGTTTACGCAGGTTATCTGATGGGTAAGCTAGAAAAGGCAAGTCCAGAATATATTTTCTCTCATTGGAATGACTAATGACTAGGGCTCAAAGAATCGCTGGCTCGCTCCAAGTACTTGGCTTTCTCCTTATAATCCTTTGGTTTGTTGATAGCACTCCTGAAAAATCTTATGGTGGATTAGTATTTGGAATACTTTGTTTTATTGTGGCTATCCCATTTGTCTATATACACAATAAGTATGGGCGCCGATACTAAATCTCATCAACTATTAACTGTCTCGTAGATACCTTTTAAAGGGGTAAATAGTGCCGAGTTGGGAAAGGTTCAGAGCTTGCAGGTCATATTGGGTGGGTCTGAAATCTAATCGCTCCAACTCTCACTTTAGGAGATATTTCTAGTAAGGGTGTATTAACAGGAGTAAAAGGAAATTAAACAAGGTGGGGTTGATATTCCCACACATAAGATTTGCTACTAGAATTTCCCTGTGAAAAAGTTAGCTTTACTCTTAATCCCAGCGGCATTACTAGTTAGCGGGTGCGGTGATGATAGTGAATACAAAACAAAACTTAGTTACTATGAAAGTTGTATAAGTAGCGAGAGTAATGCTTACATAAATGGAGTTCAGATTTATAACCCTAATACCGGGGGCGTCTACACACCATTTGAATACGCTACGGCTAGGTGCGAGCAGTTCAGACCATAAATCCCTAATTTTTTGTCCGTTCCTTGGCCGTTCAGCAACCTAAAAAGGGAATAAATCTCAGTTATTGAAAGTAAGTCATTAAGCGTAAATCCCTCATAAGAAGTAAGTGCTAGTAAGGCGAACCCACCGCCCAGTGATTACTCTTAATCACCGGGTCGGGGGTTCGAGTCCCTCACAACCCACCACAGTTTAAGCGTGGTTTGAAGTTAGATACTTGCCTTTAGTGCAACAGACAAAACATTTGTCCGTTCTTTGTCCGTTCCCGTGTTGAAAATTGAATCTCCAAGACGGTCTACATACTTAACTGACTCATCCTCATACAGGTGACCGTAAACATTTAAGGTCATTTGTGTTGAAGCGTGACCCAGTATTCCAGCCACAGTAGTGATTGGAGTTCCCTGGGATATTAATAAGCTTGCAGTTGTATGGCGCAGGTGATGAAACCCAACACCTGTATACCCAACTCTTTTAACCGCAGGTCTGAATATGCGGCTCATAAAGTTGTTGTAATCAAGTACTCCATCAAAAGGCATCTGGAATAAATGAGACTCTGCAGGTCTTGATTGAATTAACTCCGTTAATCCTGGAATTAACTCTTTAGTAAATGGAACTGTTCTGACTTGATGAGTCTTAGTGGAGCCAAGAATCTTCTCGCCTTTTAGTCCATTTGAATAAGCCTTAGAGATATTCACGCTGCGATTAAGCAGTGAAATATCCTTGCATTGAAGCGCTGCTAACTCGCCCCACCTAAGGCCCGTAGTGCCTGCAAATAGAACAAGGAGTTCATAATCTCCACACTCATTTGCGAGCGCCTTTAGCTGGTCAACAGTTAATGGTTGCTTCTCGCTTGCTTTGGCTCTAGGTAGTGGAACTCCTACTGCAGGATTTCTACTAACTCTGCCATCTAAAACGGCTGATGCGTATATCTGTTTCATTAAGCCAACAGCCTGCTTAATTACAGTTGCACCTACTCCGTTCTCTATTGATACTGCAACCCATTTACCAATTTGGTTATTAGATATTGCAGTTAGTTTGCTCTGCCCAAAGGCAGGCAAAAGGTGTGCGTTGATACGAGCTATATATCCCCTGCGAGTACTGGCAGAGATGTTGGTCTTTGCTTGTAACCACATCTTTGTCCACTCGGCAAAAGAAATACTAGAAAGTGATGGGTCAATCCATTCACCACGTTCTAGCGCTCGCTCTTGTTCACGCTTCCAACGAACAGCTTCATCTTGAGTAGAGAATGTTTTGGACACTTCCCTTCCATCAAAGAATGCACGGGCCTTCCACTTGTCACCCCGCTTTGCTACTCCTGGATTTCTATTTACCTTTCTTGGCACTATTCACCTCCTCCATTCCTAGTGCTTTTTTACCTTTAGCGGTCAAGCGACCGCCAAAACTGCCGTACTTTGGCTTTGTAAGTAACCCTCTATTGCGAGCTTCTACAACTCTGCTAGAAATAGTTGCTTTGTTTTCATTCAATTCTGTGGCTAGCTGTGTAATTGGCTGCTCTAAACCTTGCATTACATATGTTTCATATTCGTAGGCGATTGCTGCGTAGTATTCATCCGCAATTATGTTTGGGCCATTTGCAGACCACTCCTGCAATAACTCCCTTACCTTGTCCTGAGTCTTCACTTCAAGTGCAAGCTCCCACATACTTACGTACTTTTCTCTTGCAGAAGCTAAGAGTTCACCAAATCCGATAGTTTGAAAGTAGCGGCTGTTTAAATGCTTTGATGGATGCTTTGCATCCTCTTGTAGCGAGATTTTAAAATCAATACAGCGCAGAACTCCATCCTCATTACGTTCCAATCCCATTGTTACTTTGAAACCGTCTGGCAATTCCGCCTCAACATAAGAGAGTTCACCATTGAAGCGACCACCATTTTTAGTGAGCTCAAATTTAATCCTCCCGTTCGTGCGGCGTGTCATATGGCTTCCATATCCCTTCATCTAGTGATAGTGTTTCCTATGGCTTGTTAAGTCTATATGAAACAGCATAACTTATGGAAGCCATTCCGTCAATAACCGAATAGAAAGTAGGGAAAGTAATAAATGGAAACCCCATCGGAGCGCTGGATTAACTTAGGTGAAGCTGCAGCGCATTTACAGGTAAGCAAGTCATTTCTATACCAAAAAGGGCAGGCGCTAGGGATACCTAGAGCAAGGCTTGGAAGCAAATACAGATACAAGAAGTCAGACCTGGATGCCTGGCTTACTGATAACAAGGGTGAGTAAGGCTCACCAACCCTCGCACCACAATTTAAGAACTGGCAAAGAGCTACGGAACATTGAACAGGTCTGTCCTGTTTGTTTTGAGAACTTTGCAAATAACGGTGTCGGGGATTTACACAGAGTTGGTGAGATTGGCACACCTGAAAGACGGTGTGCTGAGCCATCAATGGTTGGACTAGTACTTAAACCTAATAAATATGGAACTCAAGTATGGAGTTTAAAAAGATGATTCCTGATGCATATTGGATGGATGATTTCCCTTCTGTACCAGAGGGATGGGTGATTGATGGGCTGGTCTGTCCATACATAACAGTTTTATCAGGCCAACCAAAGGTTAGGAAATCCACACTTGCTACGCATATTGCGCTCGCGGTAATCAATCAAACTGATTTCTTGGGTAGACAAGTCAACACAAAATCAAACAAAGTTGCGTGGATAGGCTTTGATGGAGGTTGGCACAGTGAAATCATTACAAGATGCGATGGGAATGCAAATAATTCAATCCTTTTTCAACCAGGTTTCACTAGTTTGTCAGAGGCAGATTGGAATACATTTGGAGAAAGGCTAATTCAAAATCAAATTGGTTTACTAATAGTAGATAATTTATATGGCTATGGAGATTTGCAACTCAATGACCATTATGAGGCCAAAAAAGTATTCAATTGCTTAAACCAAATTGTTCATAATTTTGGAATTCCCGTGCTTTTAATCGCCCATTCTCCTAAGGGAGGTGGCAGTGCCAGTGCAGCCCACTCAAACATAATCAAAGCTTTGGCTAGAGTTTTACTAGAGCTCAAAGGCGAGGCAAAAAGTGGAGCTCGTACACTAACGACGATAGGAAACGAAATACCAGGAGAAAAACTTTCTATAAAAATTGGTCAATTTTCAACTGAATTAGGAGAAGGAAAAGAAGAAAAATCCAAAAAGTCTGACAATGAAGACCCAGGAGTTCTCATTGAAGATGCCAAGATTTTGCTTCAAGAATGTCCACCTGAAATGAGGAAGTCAGCAAGAGCTGCCGGCAAATGGTTACATACAAGGGGGCGGGCTGGAAGCGAGGGATATGGTAGGAATAAAATAGGTTTTATGTTGGATGCAAAATTACTGAGGCGAGATGGCGAAAATAGACCAATTGTTGCTGGACCAAAACTGTTGTACTGACTAGCTGCAGGTGTTTCAATGGACTGTACCCCTGTACCCCCTGTACCCCCTGTACTCCTTCCCTATTACTACGTAATTTACCCATCCTGATGTACAGGGTAATAACAGAGGCGAGCCTATGCTCGCCGATTTAGCACAGTAACGCCTACGTCTTACGACTTCGGCGTAGCGTAAGCGAAGCAGAAGTTAACAGATGTTAAACCGTATGGCAGAAGTTAAATACTTCTGCTCTA
>Ga0315903_10009666_pt1 | contig 11627 bp, 8 predicted proteins | sample LakEriMetagenome_7_FD_203524 | JGI IMG/M metagenome (GOLD analysis project Ga0315903, IMG submission 203524) | Freshwater fungal communities from buoy surface, Lake Erie, Ohio, United States - Buoy 2 MA119 | ecosystem: Environmental > Aquatic > Freshwater > Lake | place: USA: Lake Erie, Ohio... | reverse complement strand
TCTGTGAAGAAGAGGGTAATCGCTCCGGCCGTTTCAGCTGCTACGCCCTCAAACGGTGTAACCTTGGTGATTTTGGCACCCATGGTTTTCACAATCTTCCAGCCGCCACTCATCGTACCCAACGCAATGGCCGCATAACAGGAAAGAGGCACCCAGTTGGGCATATCCTTCAAACTTGTAATCTGTCCTCCGGCCATCAGAGCAACGGTAATAATACCCATCACCTTCTGTGCATCATTGCCTCCATGCCCCACACTGAAAGCAGCAGAAGAGAACAATTGCAACTTCTTGAATGATGAATTGGCCCTCGAGTTGTGCATCGAACTTAGGAACAGGGTGAACACCCCCATCACCAGCACAATGAATCCAAGTAAAATCCACTTGAAATTCGATCCGTGAAAAATCACTTTCAACCAATAGGGTTCAAAGCTGCTCTTGAGGTTGGATGCGTCGTAACGATCAGCAGAAGCTTCTGTAATTCGGTGAGACTCTTCTATGGTATACTCCTTTTTTTCAGACTCCAAACGTTGAATAATGGCCGCTGTCAAGGCACCATTTTCTGCGGACTCTCCGCTCTTTTTGAGGTAATCGAAGCGAGCGATATAGCGCGCTTCCGACGCGTCTTCCGAGTTGCTCGCCATGCTAACAGAAGGGGTGAACTCCTTTAAGTCATCGTCCTTGATGGTAAGCAGCTTTTTCACGTCATCCTTTGACAGATTTTCTTCGAACAATAACGTATAGGAGCTTCCTCCATTGAAATCTCGCTTGAACTCAAGTGCATTGTAAACTGCGAAAACGACAAGTGTTATAATCGTCAGCGAAACTATCTTCATGAAAGGTCCCTTTCGAAACGAATTGAGAAACCAAACTGAAATCAAATACGACATAAGCATACCCGCTATGGGAGCCACAAAAATGAAGATGGCAGTAGCCATGATTATGCCTCCGTTAATAGCATTCCAGCCGAAGGCGGCTAAAAACGCTCCTGCAAATCCTCCAATCAACGTGTGTGATGAGGAGGAAGGAATGCCATACCACCACGTGATTAAGTTCCATGTAATAGCAGCCAGAAGTCCGGAAAATATCATGGCCAAGGGATTATTGGCCGCCGTGATGTAGGTTTCCTTCACCGATTTGGCAATGGTGGTGGCTACGCTGTGGTCTTTGAAAATGAAGAAGGCAACGAAATTGAAAAACGCCGCCCAAACCACTGCTTGAAACGGTGTTAAAACCTTTGTTGAAACGACTGTTGCAATCGAATTCGCCGCATCATGAAAACCATTGATGAAGTCGAATATCAGAGCCAGCGCTATGACAGAAATAAGCAAAATCGAGTATTCCATAGGGCGCTTTTATGAGTTCTTCACCAAAATCGATTCAATCGCATTGGCTACGTCTTCGCACTTGTCAGTGGCGGTCTCCAATACAGAAAGAATTTCCTTCTTCTTAATCATTTCAATCGCATTTGTTTCTTCTGAAAACAAGCGCGCTATAGCCAAATCGAAAATGCTGTCAGCTTCATTCTCCAAATCATTGATGCGCACAATGGCTTCTCTTACCCGCTGAGCATTCTTCATGTTTCGCAGGTTCTGTATGGCATTGTCAATTTCCTCTACCTGACGCGACAGCACACTGGCCAATCCATGCATCACCTGATCGATTTCCTTCAGTTGATAAAGGGAAATGCGGGAAGCGGTGCCGTTAATGAAATCAGCGACATCATCCAATGAGGTAGCCAAATAGTGAATATCCTCGCGGTCGAATGGGGTAATGAAATTTTCACTCAGCTGAATAAAGAGATTATGCGTGATTTGGTCGCCTACGTGCTCCAAGTCGTGTATCTCTCTTACAATCGCATCCCTATCGCCTTCCTTCGCCTCCAATAGTTGCTTGAATTTTTGAGACATCGCAACCAAATTGCGGGTTGATTGCGCAAAAGAGTCGAAAAAATCACCCGACTTCGGTGCGAACATTTTAAACAAATTCATACGTGTAAACGATTTCGGCAAAAGAACCCGCTATATGAGAACACTGCCTTTCCTTTATGTTACCATATTGTTATGCAAAGCAACCTGATAGTTCATCTAGTCGAAACAATTAACTGATTAGCAGGTTTTTAGTTTTTCGCGTTTCAGGCTTAAGATCGAGATCATATCCAATTACACCCTACCTCCGCGCCCAAGCTTAATCCATTTGTTAGTTTTGTGTTAAGAGATTCTCATTTTTACCCTAAATCCTGATGCCTTTGATAACCGACGAAACAGAACATCGTAATTCGCGAGAAGAAGAACCTCTTGTGAAACGCTCTATCGACTTCATATTTCAGGCGCTATTGCCTAAGGACAAATTATTCTATCCCTTATTCGACCAAGCATGCAATAACTTGGTTGAAGTCGCCAAGGTCCTTGAAAACGCCCTCAAAGCTGACTCGGTAACCCGTATTCAGTCGTACGAAACCATCAACTTGTTGGAGAAGCAGGGCGACGAAATCACCCACGCCATTATGCGTGAAACGGGTAACACGTTCATTGTCCCTTTCGATCGCGAAGACATTCATGCGCTGGCCATCGCCATAGATGATGTGGTTGACTATATATACGGCACTTCCAAACGCCTTGATCTTTACAAGGTGCATCAAATAAGTCCGGCAATGATTCGGTTGGCTGAAATCATTACCCTTTCTGCCATAGAACTACAGAGTGCGGTGCGTGAAATGCGCAGTCTGCGTAACGTTCGCAAAGTGAAGGCGCATCTATACACCATCAATACGCTGGAAAATGAAGCCGACAAGATCATGAATAGCACCATCGCCGACCTTTTCAAAAACGAAACGGATGCAATGGTTATCCTAAAAACCAAAGAAGTGATAAGCTTTCTGGAAAACGCAACGGATAAATGCGAGGATGCCGCCCATGTTATCGACAGCGTAATCATTAAATTTTCCTAAGTAAGGTCACCCGAAATGGGTGAACTTTGCCCCCGTTCGGATGCTTTAACTATCATTGCGCCCGAAAAGCCAACGCATTTGCTTGCTGAATGAGCACATCGGGCTGAAATTCTGACACTATACCTGTATATGAGTCAAATTAGTCCTATGCAACGCCTGTGGCGTTTGGTTAAATCCGAACAATCGGAGATACGCAACGTCTACATCTTCGCCCTTTTCCAAGGGGTTGTCAACCTTACTTTACCCCTCGGCATACAAGCTATTATAAACCTCTTGCAGGCCGGTGAATTAAGAGCGTCCTGGATCGTTCTAGTCATATTCGTTATACTAGGTGTATTCTTCAATGGGCTGCTTCAACTGCGCCAGATGGCTATTACGGAAGCAATCGAGCAAAGACTGTTCGTGAAGTCTTCTTTCGACTTCGCCTACCGCTTGCCACGGGCCTCGTTCGATTCTGTCAAGTCGAAGTACTTCCCCGAAGTCATGAACCGGTTCTTCGAAATCATGACCGTACAGAAAGGGGTTTCAAAGCTCTTGCTTGATTTCTCGACAGCAGTGATTCAAATCATTTTCGGCCTGATACTCCTATCGTTCTATCACCCATTATTCATTCTTCTCGGTCTAATTCTCATTTTACTCATTGCTGCCATATTCCAACTCACAGGCAAAGAAGGACTCGACAGCAGCCTGGAAGAAAGCAAACACAAATTCGCCGTTGCGCACTGGCTTGAGGAACTCTCTCGAACATTCACGACATTCAAGTTAAGTGGTATTACATCCATGCCACTCGAGCAAACCGACTATCATACATCTAAATACCTCGACGCGCGCAAACGACATTTTGCCATTCTCGTTACTCAGTACAAAGTGCTGGTGTTGTTCAAAATTCTGCTCGCGGCGAGTCTCATCATCGCAGGAAGTATTCTCGTGATCAACGGACAAATCAATATCGGTCAATTCGTAGCCGCTGAAATCGTAATCCTGATGATTATCGGCAGCGTTGAAAAAGTCATCCTCAGCATGAGTACTGTGTATGACGTTCTCACGGCGCTCGATAAAATTGGTAGCATTACAGATATTCAATTGGAACGCGAAGGCGGAATTGATGTTCGAGAAACCTTGAAAAAAGAAGGTATTCACGTGAAGATTGATAATTTGTCCTACACGTTCTCAGATGCAAACACACCTGTAATTCACAATTTCAATCTGGAAATACTGCCGGGTGAACGTGTTTGCGTGGCGGGCGGAAACGGCAGTGGCAAAACACTCTTAATGAAACTGCTCACCGGATATTTTGCCGGATTTCAGGGCAGTATTACTGTGAATGGATTGCCTCTGGAAAATATCGATCTCGTCACACTGCGTGAAATAACCGGGGAGAACTTCACCGATCAAGGCGTTTTCAAAGGAACCGTCGTAGAGAATATTACGTGTGGAAGAAAACATATCGATATCAATCAAGTGATGGAGGCAGCGCGACTTGTGAAGCTCCATGATAGCATTACACACATGCCGGAAGGCTATCACACCATGATTGACCCGGAAGGAAAAATTCTTTCAGGTGGAATATTGCGCAAACTAGTGCTCGCGCGCTGCCTGGTGGGTAATCCACATCTCATCTTAATGGAAGATAATCTGCAGGCTATCTTACCCGATGAGCGAATGGAGATTCTTCAAAACATTCTGAGCGAATTCCCTCAGGCCACCATTTTAATCATCAGCAACAACCCTGCTATTCACCAGTTGACCGGCAGAGTGGTGAACATGCAAAAAGCTTAATCTATTGGACATGCTTGAACTCTCGGACTCAAACATCAAGGGAAAAATAGTGGAGGGCGATTTCGAATCGTTTCGCAAGCTTTCCACAGGCAAAAACAACCGGGTACTGAAGCGTTCTCTCTTTGTGATGCTGAGTGTACTCATTGTGCTCCTCTGCATGCCCTGGACCCAAAACATTAGCGGAAACGGTCGACTTACCTCGCTTCGCCCTGACCAGCGTCCGCAAGCGATTCAAACAATCATACCGGGCAAGATAGAAGAGTGGTACGTGCGCGAAGGTGATTTCGTAAAAGCCGGTGACACCATCATGCGTATCTCCGAAATCAAAGACGATTACTTCGATCCTAACCTACTCGTAAACGTCGAAGACCAAATCAAGAGCAAAGAATCAAGTGTGTCCGGCTATATGCAAAAAGTCGAAGCGCTCGATAGACAAATCGATGCACTCAATGAAAGCGCAAAACTGAAACGCAGTCAACAGGAACTTAAAATCAAGCAGTCAATTCTGAAAGTTCAAAGCGATAGCATGGACTACAACGTTGTGAAAGGAAATGCCGTCATTGCTCGTGACCAATATGATCGTTTCAAATCACTCTTCGAAAAAGGATTGAAGTCCGAAACCGAATTAGAACAACGTGAAGTCGCCTATCAAAATGCTCGTGCGAAAGAAGTTGAGACCGAAAACAAACTTCTCATCGCACGACAGGAACTCACCAATGCTAGAACCGAACTGAATACCATCACACAGGACTACCGAGATAAAGTGTCCAAAGCAGAAAGCGATAAATTCTCGACCATGAGCATGCTGTATGACACCGAAGCTCAGGTCACCAAACTACAGAGTCAATTCGCAGGCTATAGCCAGCGAAGCGGTTTCTACTTCATCACTTCACCGGCAGATGGATACGTTACACGCGCCATCCAGACAGGTGTGGGTGAAACGATCAAAGAAGGTGAAGAAATCGTCAGTCTGATGCCTTCCAATTACGAACTCGCAGTGGAACTGATGGTGAAACCCATTGACTACCCCCTGCTTTCGAAAGGTCAAAAAGTGCGCTTCATTTTCGATGGCTGGCCCGCATTCGTTTTCAGTGGCTGGCCGGGCGCATCGGCCGGAACTTACGGAGGTGTAGTTGTAGCTATCGATAATTTTACTAATAACCAAGGTGAATATCGCATACTCGTCGCACCTGATCCCAACGATGTGGCATGGCCCTCGGGCATCCGCGTCGGTGCGGGCGCCCACGGTATGGCGCTGTTGAAAGATGTTCCATTGGGATATGAGCTCTGGCGTCAGTTCAACGGATTCCCTCCAAACTACTACAAAGCCGATGAAAACAAGGAGAAGAAATAGTCGGCATACACCCATTAAACTAATTGCGCTTCTCGTATCGGCTTCCTTCACTTGGGAGGTCCAGGCGCAAAGCGAAGAGGTGCTCACCTTTGATGCATTCAAGGTGATGCTCAAAAACCATCCGGCACTGCGAGTTGCCGATTTAAGTGTGGAAAAAGGACAACAGGAACTGACCAAAGCAAAAGGTGCTTTTGACCCTAAGATTTCCGCAACCCATCAGAACAAATTCTTCAAGTCTACCGAGTATTATAACCAAACGTATATCGGTGTTGATATTCCTCTTCGCGCGCCAATCATTTTAAAATCCAGCTTCGAAAATGCCAACGGCAGCTATGTAAGTCCGGAAGAAATAACTCCTAATGGCGGACTCTTAAATGCGGGTATCGCTGTGCCTTTAGGACAAGGACTCATCACAGATAAAAGTCGAACAGAAATACGACAAGCAGAAGCCTATCAGCGCTACTCCGTCATTGAGCAAAGTCGACTCATACAAGATCTGCGCTACGAGGCATACAAGCAGTATTGGGAGTGGTGGATGACCCGAAAAGTGCTTGACATAAATCGCGAGTGGGTTTCCATTGCAGAACAGCGTTTGACAGATACAAAAAACCGATTTCTTGCAGGTGACATTGCCTCTGTTGATACACTCGAAACAGCCATACAGGTTCAGAACAGAAAGCAGAAGTCTCAATCAGCAGAAGCTAAGTGGGCAAAAGAGTCACTCGACTTAACATCACAACTGTGGGAGGAAAAGGAATTGAATTACATTCCTATAGAATCCATCAAAAACGCGGTTCCACAAAAAGAAATTTCGTTCGACGAAGCGCTTATCAATACGAATGTCTTGACTGATAGAACCAATACTGTTTCATCGACTAGTCCGCACCTTTTGAAATATACTCCCATGCTCGAGCAGCTTCGTGCCGAAGAGCGCTGGAAAAAGGAACTCATGAAACCTGTTGTGAACCTGCAATACAATGCTCTCAATGAAGCAACGGCTCCTGCAGATAATATGCTTACCATGAATAACTATAAATGGGGTGCGCAGATTTCGTGGCCCATACTCATGCGTAAAGCAAAAGGTGAACTCGGAATTACGCGTGTAAAAATTGAAGAGCTCGAATTAGAAGCCGTTCAAAAGACAACCGTCATTCGCAACAAGGCACTGGCTTCCATCCGTCAACTGGAACTTCTCAGACTGCAACTGGCCAACGTTTCCGGAAACGTAAACAACATGCAACGCTTACTTGATGCTGAGCGTGAAAAGTTCAACTCCGGTGAAAGCAGTGTATTTCTTATAAACACACGCGAACAACAGCTTTTCGATTTGCGTGTTCAAGAAGCTGAAATTTCCACACAGCTGAAACTACAGGAAATCGAAATTCTTTATTTACTTGGAACTTTGTAGAATAAGAAAAGGGCCGCTTATGAGGACACAATTTCATTTATCATCATATAGGTCTTTTACTTTCAAAAAGGAGAAGCACTAGTCCATTTCCCTCTTTACCATTCTAATTTTTCCAGCAAATATTTTCCCATTTCTCTCATCAAATTCACCATCGTCAAAAAACAATACACCTGTAGATAAGACATTGGGATTTTCCGAACTAATATAACATTCGCTCAATTCAAAGTTGTAATCATCATTGGCCCTTAAATCGTACATTTCCTTCAACTCAGCACTTGTTGGCATTAGCCATGAGTCACCAAAAAAGTGCTGTATCATCAAAAAATCAACAATCGACATTTTATTTGAAGGCAAATCTTTCGATCCCATATAGGAACCTGATTTTAACGCAACCAAATTCTCTGTGTTAGTAATTTGGCCTATACTAGACTCTAATTCGTCTGAATTACAAAAGCCCGCTCCCAAAGGGCCATAATCATTGATTCCAAATCCAGCTCCTTCGTGTATACTTGCAGCAACTGCTTTCCAATCTATTGAATAATCTCTGTAGCTGCTATACTCACTATTCTCTTCGGAGTTGTAGTTCTCTATCTCTTCGCCAATCAAATTTTCAATTACAAAAATCGGCAAATGATTAGTGAACTCATTTAATACTTGATTTTCTGAACCTACACTTTCTATAACTGTCCAATAAAGAGTAGCTAGACTTTCTACCAAATCCTCACTTTCCGATTGACAATTATTTATCCATTTTTCAGAAGAAATACAAAATGTCGAAATACACAGATTGAATAGCAATTCTGATTTAATAGGGTCTTCAAAGTCTTCCATTTTGGCGTTATTCTTTTTCAATACAGCCGCTATAAAAGTGTCACCATTGATTCGCTCCTCCCTATCCTTTTCAGAAATATACCATTTAAAGTCCTTTGCCTGCTCGAATGGTGCTTCAGCATTGATAATGTCTCTTACTTCGTCAAAGACCACAGTTAATTTGTCATGGTCAACGTTCAACCCAAACCAAGAAATTGAGTAGGTGAAATCAATTTCCTCATCATCTCCAACTATATCAAATACTCTTGATGCTAATGGTAGCAACCAATAATATTGAATGTTAGCGTTAACAAATTGAATAAGGGACCTATTTAATTCCACGCACCCAGAGTAATTCTTTTGTTTCAGCAGAATGCTGAACAAACGCATAAAATAATCAGGTATCTGTTGAAAGTTAAGATTGCCAATCTCAAATGTATTTGACTGCGAATTAATCAAAGATTCTATCGCCTCCTTACTTGTCTTTGGTATGATAATCTTCAAGCCTAATCTTCGCTTACACTGTCTAAGAAACCCATCAAAGCTCTCGCTCTGAATCACAACCGGGAACTCAACATTCTCGTTAGACGTAAGAGCTCGAACTTTTCTATTGTCACCCGCAATATTTCCTGATGTTGTTAACACTTCAATATTCTTATTAAATAGAGTCTTTAATGTTTGTTTAATTTCATCGACCTGTGTAGTAGAGTTGATCTTCATAATTCATTTTATTTTATTCAAAATGTCAATCCAAACAAACTCATCAAAAGAGTTTGCCATTGAACTTGTATTTGGCGCTAAATAAATGGCCTTACCATTCAATCTGTGATTAGTATTACTGCTTCCTAAATAATCCCCTTGTAGTCCATATTCACAATCTCGCACACATCGTTTTAATTTTGATAACTGTAAATCAATCACACCTAAAAGTATCAACCCCATTAAAAACATTTGATAGGCCTTTTTTCCATTGAATAATAGGCTAGGGGCAGGCGATTCGAGTATTCTTATCGTGTTTTGTACGATGTCATGTCGTGTTTTTTCATCCCTAAGATCTATCTCTGAATCACTGGGGTATACCTCACTTAGCAGATCAAAAAACTGAAATTTATTTTTCAATGCAAATTCTTGATTCGCTCCTTTATTAAAATCATCAAGATTCTTCCAGTAGGACTTAATTTTTTTGTTACTAGCAAAACTCCCCACATTCTCCAGCGCTCTGAAACATAATACTGATCACAATTCTTGCTTTTAGCCGTACCGATAATTAGAAACTTGACCTCAACCATAAAGAACTAATTCAATAAAATGGAATTCTATCCTTTTGCTGAGCTACAAGTAATTCCCCCATTGTAACATCTCTTGCATATACTTTATTTAGCTTAAAATTACCATCACCTCTCGTTCTCAACTTGACCGCTAGATATCCCGGAATTAAAAATATCTGCAGGCCCGTCTCTTCACTTTCAAAAAAATCAGAACGATTTAACCGCATTTCTACTGACTTTCCCATTAATCTACTTTCGGGACAATAACCATCAAAAAAACTTTCCATTAAATTTTAGTGTCTAAGGTGAGTTGTTACGTAAAAATAATTCAACTTATCTAAACTCGAAAAGAGTACAGAAATTCTGGTTTAAAAAAGTGCTAATTATTTCTTATCCCTGAAATTTCCGTACTCTTCTTCAGAGCTCTTGCCCATCCATAGATGCGCCCTTCAATTAAATTACTCCTTCATTAATTTCCGGTAACTACAATTCGCTCCGTCACATAATCACCATTTACAGAACCTGTGAGGAAGTAAATGCCCGCCGTCAAACCCGTCAATTCGAATCGCAGGTTGTTACTCGCGTTGAGCTTGATTATTTGCACCACCTGACCTATGCTATTCATCAAATTGAAATCGCCCACCTCATTGGATCGAACCACGAATGTTCCGTTGTTCGGATTTGGATAAGCCTCCAGGACTGCATCTCGCAGCATGTCGCCACCATTTTCATCCATACAAGTAGCCAACGTTACTGATCTGCTCAATGCAGCTGACTGTCCGCAAGCATTCACACTGCGAACCGATACACTGCCCGCTGCCGTGCCCCAGTTGCAGGTCATGCTCGTGGTACCTTGGCCACCAGTGATGGTTACACTGTTGGGCACCGTCCAGCTTTGAGTCACACCTGTTACCGCAGGAGTGGTGAAGTTCACCCCAACCTGATTCGGACATACGCTCGTTGGACCTGCTATGCTCGCCGGAGTGCCCGGTAAACGAGTAAGCGATACACTTCGCATTGAGGTTCCACCACAACTGTTGACTGCCGATACACTAATAGTACCCGTCGTAAACGTGCTCGGAACATTCATCACAATCGAGTTACCATTGTTGGTTACGATCGAGCATCCCGATGGAACTGTCCAGTTGTAACTCACAGCTCCTGCAACAGCACTCACCGAATACGTGAACTGACCGCCACCACACAGGTTGTTAACCGGACCCGTCATTGCTGAAGGCGTAAGCGGATTCTTGCTTAAGCTCGTTGAACGGGCTGCGCTTTGACCGCAACTGCTCACAGCGCGAACAGATAAGGTACCGCTCGTGAAGTTCGATGCAACACTCAACACAATTGAGTTAGTGCCCTGACCCGATACAATAGTCGTGTTGGTCGGGGCCGTCCATGTATAGCTGGTAGCACCCGGAACGGCAACCACCGAATAGGTCATACTCGAACCCGGACATACATTGTTCACTGAACCCGATATAGCACCCGGTGTGCCCGGTATCCTGTATACTGTCAACGAGCGTGTAGTACTCAATCCAAAACAATTCTGAGAACGCACACTCAACGTTCCGCTTGTACCAAAGTTGGAAGCAAACGATACTGTTACCGTCTGTGTACCCTGACCCGATACAATCGTGGCATTGGTAGGAGCCGTCCACTGATAGCTCGTTGCTGCCGCAACGGTGGCGCAACTGTACGTCTGTGTCGTTCCGGCACATACATTACTCACCGGACCGCTAATAGAAGCCGGCGCAGTGGGTGCTGCCGTGTTGGCGTAAACCACGCGGCTAAACGAAGCACTTGTTCCACAAGGGCCCACAGCGCGCACACTCAGGGTCGCTGAATTGTATGTTGAGTTAAAACTTAAAGTGATACTGTTAGTTGTCGAACTGCCAGTGGCACCGGTAGGCAGTGTCCAAACATAGGACGTAGCGCCTGCGATAGCCGGAGTCGTAAACACGTTACCGGTCGAATTGCGACAAACACCATATGGACCGTTAATAGCAGTTGGAGCAGCAGGTGCTGTTCCTGCGCCATTAGCAACAGTTACTGAGC
>Ga0315903_10009663_pt1 | contig 11628 bp, 18 predicted proteins | sample LakEriMetagenome_7_FD_203524 | JGI IMG/M metagenome (GOLD analysis project Ga0315903, IMG submission 203524) | Freshwater fungal communities from buoy surface, Lake Erie, Ohio, United States - Buoy 2 MA119 | ecosystem: Environmental > Aquatic > Freshwater > Lake | place: USA: Lake Erie, Ohio... | reverse complement strand
ATAGTACGAACGAAACAATTTGGGTTTTCTTGGCATGTTGATCATGTAATCCCATTATGTGGTAAAAAGGTTTCAGGGCTACACGTAATAGAAAATTTACAAGTAATACCTGCTGCAGAGAACTTATTAAAGAACAACAAATTTGAGATAAAAGATGCCATCTAAATATGCTAGCGCTAAGAACTCGATTGCCCAGTGCGATAGATGTAATTTTAGGTACCCATTAAAGCAACTTAAAAGATTGGTTATTAAGACCAAAAATGTTAATATACTCGTATGTCCTGAATGTTGGGAACCGGATCAGCCACAGTTATTACTCGGCATGACGCCGGTATATGATCCACAAGCAGTGCGCGATCCAAGACCTGATAGTCCTAGTTATTTTCAGGCAGGTTTAAATGGATTGCAAACACTAGCAGTAACTGGAACACCTCAAACTGAAACAGGTGTACCAACTTTAGGTAGCCGAATCATACAATGGGGATATAACCCTGTTGGCGGTTCAAGATTAAACGATGCTGGATTAACGCCTAATGATCTAGTAGGAATAGGTAATGTAGGCAACATAACAGTAGTAACAACTTAAGGAGAAGTAACATGGCATATAAATCAGGAGCTGATGGTATTACCAAACAAGGTAAAACTAAAGGTCGCAATTTAGGTAATGACGGCGCTAAAGTAGGTATTGAAAAAGGTCCTAAACATACAGGTTCTAAAGGCGGTAAAAAGAACATTGATATGAAAACTATGGGTCGTGGTTTAGCTAAAGTTGCAGCACAGAAAAAAGGATAATAATCATGGCAGAATATAAACAACCAGTAATTGTTCCTAATGCGGACATTCATTACAGTCAAGATCCTAATAAGTTAAAGTCACAAGACCTTAATTTTAAAACAGCTAGACAACGTGTAAGCGCTGGTGATCCAGGTCGCAACGATGTTAAAACTGACGGTATTACAATCCGTGGTTGTGGTGCAGCTACAAAAGGCACTAAAGCTAGAGGCCCAATGGCGTAATAAATGAATTACACCCAGTTAGTAGCTCAGATACAGGACTATACAGAGAATCAGTTTACAACGACGGTAATAAATACGTTTATTACTCAAGCTGAACAGAGGATCTATAATACAGTTCAACTACCAGCGTTACGTAAAAATGTAACAGGCACATGCACATCTGGTAATAAGTATTTAGCTATACCTGCTGGATGGTTGGCTACGTTTAGCTTAGCGGTTATTAATGCTGACAATGAATATTTGTATCTTTTAAATAAGGATGTGAACTTTATTAGACAGTCATTTCCAGATACAGATACAGACTTTTATGGTGTGCCTCAGTACTACGCAGTTTTTGATAATTCAGCGTTTATACTAGGTCCTACACCGGATGCTAACTACAATGTTGAGCTACATTACTTCTATTATCCTGAGTCAATTACTACGGTAGCAGGAGGTCAAACTTGGTTAGGTAATAACTTTGATTCTGTACTTTTATATGGTTCTTTATTAGAAGCCTACACCTATATGAAGGGTGAAAAAGACGTACTTGATAATTATAGAAATAGATATGATGAAGCCATGCTTCTATTGAAACAACTTGCAGACGGTAAAGACCGCCAAGATGCATATAGAAGTGGTCAAGTAAGGTACCCAGTTAAATGATTTTAGGACAAGCACAGACCACAACGTTTAAACTAAACTTGCTTCAAGGTTTAGTTAATTTTAATACAGGGTCACCATATACATATAAAATAGCTTTGTATAATGCACTAGCAACTATTAATAGTGAAACAACTGCATATACAACGGATAACGAAATTACAGGTGGAGGCTACACAGCAGGTGGTTTAATATTAACTCCTACAGTGGGTAGTGATACTAGTAATAACACGGCTTATGTGACGTTTGCTAATGTTACTTGGAGTCCTGCAAACTTTACGGCAGCTGGCGCTTTAATATATAATAGCACTACAAATGCATCAGTCGCAGTATTAAACTTTGGTGGGGAAAAAGTAGCCACTACAACATTTACAATAGAATTCCCAGCAGCAACCTCAACCACTGCTGTATTAAGAATTAATTAAGGAGTCAATTATGAATCAAAATGAAAAAGGTGGATTTGGAGATAATGCTACCATCACGCTAAATGCTGGTGCTGTTGCCAATGAAACTGTAGGAATTGAAGGTTTTTATCATGTTACATGCCGTGATAAAGATGGTAATTTAAAATGGGAAGAATCATTCCCAAATCTAGTCAACGCTGTTGGCAAAGAACTCATGTTAGATACTTTATTAAAAGGCACTAGCTATACTGTAGTAGGTCCGTTCTTAGGTCTTATTTCAGGATCTTCACCTACATTTGGTACAGGTTCTGATACAAACTTATCTCACCCAGGTTGGACAGAGTTTGTTAACTACACAGTAGGTGGCTCAGCAGTGCGTGGTACAGCAGTATTTGCATCAGCAACATCAACAGGATCTACACCATCAAACGTAACAACTTCAGCAGCTACACCGATTACTTACACTATTACAGGTGCAGGTGGTACAGTAGGTGGTTGTTTCCTAGTGACAGGTGCAGGCGCTTCAAGCGCACAATCTAATACTGGTGGTGTGCTATATTCAGCAGGTGCATTTACAACAGCTAAGATTACTACAGCTGGCGATACAGTAGCGGTTACATACTCAACAACTGCAACAAGCTAAGGAGCTTAAATGGCTCTAGTAGTCAAAGATCGAGTCCAGGAAACCTCCACGACTAGTGGTACGGGTACACTTACGCTTGCAGGCGCAGTGCCTGGGTTTCAAACCTTTTCATCATCGATAGGTAACGGCAATACTACTTTCTATACTATCTACGACAACGTAGCTCAAGTGTGGGAAGTAGGTATTGGTACTGTAGGTGCGGGTACTTTATCTCGTGATACAGTATTATCTAATTCATCTGGTGGTACATCTCCACTTACTTTAGCTGGTAATTCATCGTCTGTATTTTGTACATACCCTGCAGAAAAATCAGTTAATCTAAATGCATTAGGTAACGTATCTCCACTAGGTACAATTTCATCTGGTACATGGCAAGGTTCAACTATCGGTGTGGCTTATGGTGGTACAGGTGTTACTACTTCAACAGGTCCTAACTCAGTTGTTTTGCGTGATTCTAATTCTAATATCACAATTAACCGCCTTAACCAAGGTACACAAACAATTACTGCAGCTGCAGGCACTACAAACTTAACAGCAGCATCTCAATACAATCAGACATTAGTAGGTACAGGTGGACAAACATTTAGATTACCTGATGCTACAACGTTAACAGATACAACCGCTTTTCAATTTAATAACAACGCTACTGGCACACTAACTATTACAGATTTCGCTGCGGCTACTGTAGGTACTGTGGCTCCTGGCGGCGCTGCTAGTATTGCGTTATTAGATAATTCTACTGTTGCAGGCACATGGGACGTACATGGTTATATCCCTGAGAATGTAACTTGGGGTACAAATAGTTTAGCTTTAGGTTCTACTGTCATTACAGGCGGTACATGGAACGGCGGCACAATCGGTACTGCATATGGTGGTACAGGGTTAACTACGTTCTCTGCGGCTAACTACGCATTATATTCAACATCAAGTTCAGCTTTAACAGCAGGCACATTACCCGTAGCAGCAGGCGGTACAAGCGCTACTTCATTTACAGCTAACGGTATTGTATATGGTAATGGCACATCTGCACTAGGTGTTACAGCGGCGGGTACTACAGGCCAAGTTTTAATTGGTAATACAGGATCTGCACCAACATGGGGCAATTTATCAGGTGCAGCGGTTACAACATTCCAAACATCTTTAAACGGATTAACACCAAGCACAGCTACATCAGGTGCTGTGACATTAGCAGGTACATTAGGTGCTACATCAGGCGGTACAGGACTAACCTCTTATACAACAGGTGATATTCTTTATGCCTCAGCTACAAACACATTAGCTAAATTACCAGCAGGTACAAACGGACAAATCCTTACAATAGCTTCTGGTATACCATCATGGGCAGCAAGTACTTCTTCTGGTGTTTCATTTGTAGTTACAAACTTCACAGCAACAGCAAGTCAAACTACGTTTACAGTGACATATACAGTAGGCTTAGTAGAGGTTTATAGAAACGGTGTTAAATTAGCGATTGCTGACTATACAGCATCTAACGGCACTACGATTGTATTAGCAACACCAGCGAATGCTGGAGACGTAATTGAGGTTGTAGCGTTTGGTGCGGTTAATACTGCGGCTGTCATTACAGCTCAAAACTTTAGTGGTACAGGATCTCAAACAGTATTTACGATGTCTGTCACCCCAGCTAACTCAGCATCCGTTGTCATAGCTATATCAGGCGTGGTTCAAGATCCAAGTAACTATACTGTATCAGGTACAACTTTAACATTTGCAACAGCACCACCATCAGGTACTAATAATATCTCATGCCGTTATTTAGCACTACCGACTACAACGACAGGAACTGGGGCTGTAATTAACGCAACTAATGGTATAATTATTAATAATCAGACGATCACTGCATCGTATACAATTCCTGTAGGCAGTAATGCCATGAGTACGGGTCCTGTAACTGCAGCAAGTGGTGTCACGGTAACTGTCTCTGCAGGCAGTAGATATATAGTTATTTAAGGATAAACAAATTGCCTTCTACGATAAATGCAAGTAATTCTGGTTTTGGTGGCATAGTCTCTACTGGGGATTCTAGTGGCGAACTACAACTTCAAACCGCTGGTACTACAGCAGTTACTATAAATACATCTCAAAGAGCAGCTTTTGTTGCAGGTACAGCGGCAGCGCCAGCGGTCACTACAGCAGGTGACACTAACACAGGTATATTCTTTCCAGCTGCAGATACAACAGCTTTTGCAGAGGGTGGCGTTGAAGCCATGAGAATAGATAGTTCTGGTAATGTAGGTATTGGTACTACGAATCCTCAAGCTAAATTAGAAGCTACCGTTTCAAACGGAACTCACAGACTTGGGATTAATGGTTCTGATACTAATTACAATGTTCGTGCAAATGGTGGTTCTAATTGTTCAATAACATGGACTGAAAATGGGCAAGCAGATAGATGGACTGTTGGTTGTGTAGCGGGTCAAAATTACTTAGCGTTTCGTTCAAATTCATCAAATATGGGTAATGGTGATGAACGTATGCGTATGACATCTGGTGGTAGTTTATGTCTTGGTGTCACAACCCCAAACAGTTCATTTAATAATAGTGCAGCTAGATTAACATCTGGTCAATGGGGTATAGGACCGACAGTTGATTTTGGTAATTTTTATTTAACTAATGCTTCAGGTGTTGGTGTGCAACTTATTTCTGGAAATACATCATGGTCTACACTTTCTGATGAAAGACTAAAAACAGATTTAAAACCTATTGAAAATGCAATAGAAAAAGTTTCAACATTAAGAACTGTTACAGGACGATATATTAAAGATGAAGATACAGTAAGCAGGGCATTCTTAATTGCGCAAGATGTTCAAGCAGTATTACCAGAAGCTGTTAATCCAGGAGAAGATGAAGAACAAACACTCCAATTAAAATATACAGACACAATACCTCTTTTAGTAGCAGCTATCAAAGAACTCAAAGAAATTGTAGACTCACAAGCAGAACGAATTAAAGAATTGGAGGCTAAGTAATGGCAAGCATAGTAGTCGCAGGAGATACCTCAGGAACCGTAACATTATCAGCCCCAGCAACGGCAGGTACAACTACGCTTACGCTACCTACAACAAGTGGTACGGTTTTAACAAGTGCAAGTACAATTACGCCTTCAGCGGGAACAGTAACACAAGCGTCTTTATCTACAAATGTAGCAGGTAATGGACCAGCGTTTAGTGCTTATGCAAATGCAGGGCAAGTGCTTTCATCAGGGGTACCAACTAAAGTATTATATGGTGTTGAAGAATTTGACACTAATTCTAACTTTGCATCTTCAAGGTTTACACCTACAGTTGCTGGGTATTATCAAATTAATGCTCAAATACAACCGAATGATAGTTATACTGGAAACTGGATCGCCATTTATAAAAATGGTTCTCTTCATAGGTATGGTAATTTTTTTGTACCGAGTGCTATTGGCGGGTCAGTTGTTTCATCTTTAGTTTCTTTAAATGGCTCAACAGATTATGTTGAAATATATGCATTATTTTCTGGTGGCCAGCCTATTGCTTCTGGGCCACAATTTACATATTTTAACGGTTTCTTAGCGAGGTCTGCGTAATGCCACTTATACTAACAGGAACCTCAGGCTTAAGTACATTAGATAGTTCTACAGGATTAGCTGTGGCTACCTGGACAACTGCTACACGCCCGTCTTCTCCTGTAACTGGACAACTTGGTTATAATACAACAACAGGTCAATTAGAAATTTATGGTGCTGTTGGTTGGACTAACGCAGGTACAGCAGGTAATGCTTATTCTGCAAGCTACTTAATTGTAGCTGGAGGTGGAGGTGGAGGTTACAATGGATCTAATACTGGTCGTGGTGGCGGTGGTGGAGCTGGTGGTTTATTAACTGGAACTACATCTTTAACTATAGGAACTGTTTATACAGCTACTGTAGGTGCTGGTGGAGCTATCAATAACTATGGATCAGCAGCTTCAGGTTCTAATTCATCATTTACAGGAATAACTACCGCTATAGGTGGTGGAGGAGGCGGTGCTGGACCAAATGGACTTACTCCAGATGTTAGAAATGGTGCTAATGGAGGCTCAGGTGGAGGGCCAGGCACTTATAATGGTCCAGGCACAATAGGTTCAGGAACTGCTGGACAAGGAAATAATTCGGGATCTGGAACTGAAGCACCCCCTGCTTATGGTTCAGGTGGTGGAGGTGGAGCAGGTGCTGTAGGTGCACTTGGAACATCTACTGCTGGAGGTGCTGGTGGTGCTGGATTAGCTTCTTCTATCACAGGCTCTTCAGTTACATACGCTGGTGGAGGTGGAGGTGCATCATATTCAACTACTGGTACAGCAGGCTTAGGTGGAGCTGGTGGAGGCGGTAGAGGTGCAGGTGACGGACAAGCAGGAAGCGGTGGTGCTGGTCCTGCAATTTCTGGAACTGCTAATACTGGAGGTGGAGGTGGCGGTGGCGCTAATAATCCAAATTTTTCTGGAGCTGGTGGGTCAGGCGTAGTAATTCTATCCGTACCAACTGCAAACTATTCAGGCACTACAACAGGAAGTCCAACTATTACAACAAGTGGTTCTAACACAATTATTAGATTTACAAGCTCAGGCACATATACAGCGTAAGGAGAAAAACAATGAGTCATTTTGCAAAAGTAGTAGACGGTAAGGTTACACAGGTCATCGTGGCTGAACCAGAATTTTTTGATACATTCGTAGATTCAAGTCCTGGTACTTGGATTCAAACAAGCTATAATACGCATGGTAATCAACACCCAGAAGGCAGACCTTTAAGAGGCAATTACGCTGGAATCGGTTACACATACGATTCACAAAACGATGTATTCGTAGCACCTAAACCTTTTAATTCTTGGGTATTAAACGAAGACACTTGGTTATGGGAAGCCCCAGTAGCAATGCCAGATGACGGCAAACTATATAATTGGGATGAAGAAACAACTTCTTGGAAAGAAGTAACACAAGGATAATACATGTCACAAGCCGATATATTTGCTGGGTTTATACGAAACAATGCACTGAATCTACCACAGTGGACTACAGGCACTCGTCCATCTCCAGCAACAGGGTTAATGGGATACAATACAACTTTAAGCATAGTTGAAGTTTATAATGGAACGTCTTGGGTAGCGGTTGGTGATCAAACAAATAGTTATACTATAGATTACTTAATTGTAGCAGGTGGTGGAGCAGGTGGATTTGATAGAGCTGGCGGTGGTGGAGCTGGTGGATATTTAGCTAGTTCTACATCATTAATATCTGGAACAGCATATACAATTACTATTGGTGCAGGTGGATCTCAAGGCACTACTTATGGAACAAGAACAAGTGGCAATAATTCATCTGCTTTTAGTTTAACTTCTATTGGTGGCGGATATGGATCTGACGGAGGATATGCTCCCGCTGCATCTGGAGGTTCAGGAGGCGGATCTGGTTCAGGAGTTGTTAATACTGGAGCATCTGGTACAGCTGGTCAGGGAAATAAAGGCGGGGATACTGGTAGCACAACTAGCGGATCTGGTGGTGGCGGTGGAGCTGCTGCTGCTGGCAACAATGGTGGTTCAGGTAATGGCTCTGGAGGTAATGGAGGTGCTGGATTAAATTGGCAATCATTAGGCACTTTTTATGCTGGCGGTGGCGGTGCTGGGGTTGCTCAAGATTTCTCTGCTCCAAGAGTTGCGGGTACTGGCGGTGCTGGCGGTGGTGGAGCAGGTGGAAGTACTGCTGGAGGAACTGGAACTGCAGGAACAGTAAATACTGGTGGTGGTGGCGGTGGGGGATCTAATTCCCCTGCAGTAGTTGGAGGAGCTGGCGGTTCTGGTATAGTTATCGTACGTTACTCCGGTGCTCAACGTGGTACAGGGGGTACAGTTACTTCAGCAGGAGGTTTCACATACCATACATTCACATCTTCAGGCACATACACAGCATAAGGATAAATCATGTCATTAACTAAAGTTCAGTCACAGATGATAGGTAACGGTACAAGTAGTACCGCATTTAACCCTGGCACACCGTTATACGAAAATACTCTGACTGTTACAACAAGTTATACAATAACAGCAGGGACAAGTGCGATGAGTGTAGGACCTTTAACAATTAATTCAGGTGTTAATATAACCGTGCCGTCAGGCAGTAAATGGGTGGTGCTATGAGCAGCGTAACAATATCAGGCGATACAAGCGGATCAATCATACTCCAAGCCCCAGCGGTTTCAGGAAGTACAACATTAACGCTACCTACAACGAGTGGTACGGTTTTAACAAATGCTAGCTCTGTAACTTCATCTCAATTGCCAGCTGGAAGCGTGTTGCAAGTGGTTAGTGCAGCTAAGACTGACACATTTAGCACAACATCTGCTAGTGGAACATTTGCCGATATTACTGGTTTATCTGTTTCTATTACACCATCAAGTGCAAGTAATAGAATATTAATTATGGCAGAAGTAAGAACAGCCACACCAGGCACTAATGGTAGTTTTATTAGAGCCATGAGAGATTCTACAGCAATATATATTGGAGATTCTGGCGGAGGTTCAAGAACTAGAGTATCTTCTCAAGGTTATAATCCAGATAATAACTCAAATAATAATCTAACAATTATGTTTTTAGATAGCCCAGCTACAACATCAGCAACAACTTATAAAATACAAGCTTGTGTTGGAGGAAGTAGTGGAACAGTATTTGTAAATAGATCAAATAATAATACAGATAATGTCTTTACAGGTATGTCAACAAGTTCTATTACAGTTATGGAGATTAAAGGATAATGAATCACGAAGCTATATATAAATTATATCCAAGTGTTGTCTCTGTTGATGACGGTGCTGGTGCGTTTGACAAAGATGGAAACAAAGTAGAAATTGACTTAGACTTGGTTAATGCTTGGATAGACCCAGAACAATATAAATATCAAAGAGCCCAAGAATACCCAGCTATTGCAGATCAACTAGATTATATTTATCACAACGGGATTGATGCTTGGAAAGAAGACATGATTGACCCCGTAAAAAATAAGTACCCAAAAGGATAAAACATGGCATCAATTAACGCAACAACAAGTTCAGGCATAATAGCCACATCGGATAACACAGGCACTCTGCAATTACAAAGTGCGGGTACTACGATTGCTAATGTTACTTCAACAGGCTTGGCTGTAACGGGTGCTATAAGTGCAACTGGAAATATTACAACTCCAAATAGACCTGCTTTTATTGCGTTTCTAACTGCTGATGTTACTCCAGCTGCTGGTGCTTTTGTTGTATGGAATGCTACACAATTAAATACTGGAAGTAATTTTAGTACTTCTACTGGTAAATTTACTGCACCAGTTTCTGGGCTTTATTGGTTTAATCTTATTTTATCTTCTGGATCATCGCAAACAATTAGTATGTATTTCTATTTAGATGTTAATGGATCAAGAACAAGAGATTTCATTGAAGGAGTAACTATGTCAACTAATACTGAAATTCATTCAAGTACAATTTGGTACTTAAATGCTGGAGATGTGGTTGGTGTGGTTAGTGGATTTGGTAGTTGGGCAGTACAAGGTGGTAATGCAAATTTTCATTCTGAATTTCAAGGTTATTTAATAGGATAAAAACATGCCTTTAATAGTAGACGGAATCACGGGAGTAACTTTTAATGACGCATCTCTACAAGGAGCTGCAGCGTCACCTTTTGGGCTAAAGAACCGTATTATAAATGGGGATATGGTAATAGACCAAAGAAATAATGGTGCTAGTGTTACTCCTACAGCAACTGGATATGTTTCTTGTGATAGATGGGCACCACAATTAACCCAGTCATCAAGATTTAGCGTTCAACAGCAAACATCAGTAGTTCCTGCAGGGTTTACTTACGCACAAAGATTTACTCAATTATCGTCTCCTACAGTTAGTTCTGGAGATTATTTTGGAACAGAGCAAACAATAGAAGGTTTTAACATAGCAGATTTAGGTTTTGGATCTGCAAATGCTCAAACAGTTACATTATCATTTTGGGTGCGTTCAAGCGTGACAGGTACATTCTGTGGAAGTTTATGGAGTGCTCCTGCAACACGATCTTATGTATTTAATTACACAATTTCATCTGCTAATACTTGGGAAAAAAAATCAATAACAATTTCTGGTGATACGAGTGGCAGTTATAACACAACAAACGGAGCAGGTTTAACAGTAAGATTTACCTTTACGGCTGGAAGTGCCTTTCAAACTACTGCTGGTTCATGGGTTGGAGCTAACGTTGCAGTAACAAGCGGACATACAAACTTCTTGGCTACATCAGGTGCTACCTTCTTCATCACAGGCGTTCAACTAGAACGAAACACAACAGCAACACCGTTTGAATGGATACCTTATAGTACTGAGTTAGCTTTGTGTCAGAGGTATTTTTATGTTATTGCAAGCGGCTCTGGGTATTTCTCTAATGCAGCAGCTCAAACAACAACAAATGCATTTGGTATGTATACATTACCTGTGACAATGAGAACTGCACCTACAGGTTCTGTAGTTACTGGCACTAATTTTTATAGATTTTTAGCAAATGATACTGATGATTTTGTAGACTCAGTATATGTAAATGGTCAATCACCAAACAATGTTATTATAGGTAATAGCACACAAATTAGTAATACTCAAGGAAGACCTGGTGTATTTACAGCACAAAATGCCGCATCTTTTGTTGCAGCTCAAGCGGAGTTATAAACTATGTATAAATTATTTTGCAGTGGATTTTCTAAAGAACCAGATTGTGTGTTATTACAAAGAGATAATATTCTACTAACAATACCTTTTAATCCTAATAACACAGACTATCAAGCTTACCTAAAATGGATTGAGGCTGGCAATACGCCAGAACCTGCGGACGAATAATGTTTGGTAATTCCGCCTTTGCCGTAGCCCCTTTTGCAACCCTAGGTGGAG
>Ga0315903_10009662_pt1 | contig 11628 bp, 10 predicted proteins | sample LakEriMetagenome_7_FD_203524 | JGI IMG/M metagenome (GOLD analysis project Ga0315903, IMG submission 203524) | Freshwater fungal communities from buoy surface, Lake Erie, Ohio, United States - Buoy 2 MA119 | ecosystem: Environmental > Aquatic > Freshwater > Lake | place: USA: Lake Erie, Ohio... | reverse complement strand
ATAATGCTGAACAGCAATTACAGCAAGGGATCCCGGTTGTCCGGGGTCCCTTTTTTACTGGACAGCCGCGTACCTGCACAACAGCATCGCCCGAGTCTCACGAGACACCACCTGTAGGGAGGTTTTGCTTTTCGCTGCCATCAGTTGTTAGCCCAGGGAAGACCGGCGGCCTTGGAGGGGGCGCGCTGCTCTTCGAGTTGCACTTGAAGTGCAGCCTCGATCTCGTGGACCTTATCGTCGCCGCCGAGTTCCTCTTTGACCCAGGCGATAACGGTGGCTTCGGTCAGGTCAGCGAAGGGGATCATGTCGCCGTCGGGGCGCTCCAGTGCGACGCTGCCGTAGGCGCCAGCGCGGTAGGTGCCATCAGCGGCATCGACGATGTAGTGGACGGTGAATACACAACCGTCTTTGGTTTCGCGCTCAAGGTTGGCGATCTTCCAGTTGGCAGCTGTAGACATTGTTGCTAATAGGTGAAAAAAAAGGGGGGTTCAGAAGGCGATCATCAGGGTTCCATCAGCCTTGCGGTAGATATCACCAGCCACAAGGCCGCCAGCCTTGGCAGCAGTGTTATCGGCGTGGACGGTAGTAGAAGCGATATTGACGACGCCAGTGGACTTAATCCTCATCCGCTCCGCAGGATCCCGCCCGCCATCAGCAGTGGTGCTGAAGATCAGGCGGCCCGGATGGTCATTTGTTCCCCAGCCCCCGTCTGCATAGGCGCCAATAGAAGCACCTCGCCGCATGTCAGTGCCATTGCCTGCGGTAAAACTGACTTCACCCATTAAGTCACTGGTTACCGAAGCTGCATAAGTACCGACAGTTGCACCTTTGGAATGACCAAGTACTAAACTTGGCGCACTATCAACAGCAGTATTGAAAACTGTCAGGCCAAGATAACTACCTGCGCCACTGGTTCCCGTTACTTGAGCCCGGGGCTCAAGGCCAAACTGGCTGATAGAAGTGCTCGTCCCCACCAGCAGCCTGCCGCTGGAGTCGATGCGGGCACGTTCAGTAAATCCGATTGTACCTAACGCAGTTGTTGTAGCAAAGCGCAACGCAGATGTACTATTCCAAATTAAAGCGGTATTATCTGCTGCGTTTGTTCCGCTATAAAGTTGCAACCAAGAAGACGCATCCGATCCTTGAGCGGTTACATGGGCGGCATTGATTCCAGATTTAACTTGAAAAGCTGTTCCGCCAGCCAGCGTACCACCAGTAATCCCAACACCAACATTCCCACTCGCATCAACAAACAACCTGCCCGTCCCACCCGTACTGATTGCCACCTGATCGGCGCCGGGGGAGTAAAGGCCGGTGTTGGCGTCGCCAGCTGGCGTCAGGCCGGGGGCGGCAGCCGTGCCGCTCATGCTCGCGGCCGGCCCCGCCGGCCCCGCCGGTCCCGCCGGTCCCGCCGGCCCCTGTAATCCATCGCCGCCGGCGGGGCCGGTCAAGCCCTCCGCCACCAGGCGCCCGTCTGGCTTGACCTGCACGGGAACCTCAGTCCCGTCTTCCGTCATTCCGGTCAGCAGTGTCATCTAGAACCTCAGTCGCCCTTGCGTGCCTACTTTGACCAGCTGAAGAAGCCGGTCCGCTTCTGTTGTGAAGCCGCCGGGGTCGTAGCGATCCAGCGGCAAGTCAGTGAACGCGTCGACCTTGAACTCGAGGCCCCAGGGCCAGCCGGCACGCGCCCACGCCAAGTTGTAGGACCTCGGCTCGATCACCAGGCTGCCGATCCTGTACGCGCTCGACAGCCCAGCTCCGAGCCTGAACGCCTCCCACCGGGAACTTGCCCAGAACTTGCAGCTGCCCAGCGGCCGACCTTCCGCACTCTCGAAGGACGCAATGCCGTACGAAAAACGAAATCCGGGCGATGCCGTCGTTTGCCGCACCATCAGCTCCACGCCGCCCTCCGGCGGAACCTCGATCGGCCCGACCACGGCGCGGGCCGTAGTGGGCCCCACCGTGACGGAACCGACCGACTTCCAAGCCATCAGGAACCAGAAGAAGCAGCGGGGATCGTGTAACGGGTGCCGCGATGCGTAAAGGCGTGCACCTGCATCTTTGCGCTCACGCGCAACCACGCGTGTACGTCGATCCAGCGCCCCGAGTACGTGAACTGGCGGCGCTGCTCAGCAGGCAGGCCCGCATCCGAGACCAGCACGAAGCTGTAGCCGGGCAGCCCGTTCCCCGACTTACGCGATGGGTCGATCAAAACCTCCCGGGCAGATCCGGGGCGGTTAAAGGTCGTGTTGTCGCCGGGATACTGGCGAACCGTGGTTGCCTTGACGAAGACCTGCTTGTTGGTCACGCCCCCGGCGACATCCGGCGTCAGCGCTGTCTTCAGGAAGTAGTTGATGTTGGCTCCTTCCGCAAACAGCTTGAACTCTTTCCGGCCGCCGGCGGCGGCAACAGTGAACTTCTCAGTGGCCATTGTCTTCAGGCAGCGGAGGAATAAACGGCACCCTTGGCGGTGCGGAACTGGAAGGGGCTCAGCGGCTTGCCTGCGCCCGACAGCCAGGCCTTGAAATCCTGAACAGAACCGCCCAGGCGCACCGTCCACCAGGACCCGGCTTTCTCAATCTCGATTGGTTGACCGCCGGCGGCGCCGCCATTGATGAACCTCGGGTACTCAATGAGGCCGTATTGGTGCGCTGCGACCGTCGTGGCCGGGCCGCCGATCACACGGGTGCGGCTGTGCGACTTGACCGTGATGGTCTTTGCCTTGCCCGCGCCCACCTTGTCCATGAAGTCCTGGCCATAGATGGATTCCAGCAGACCGACCGTTGCGGTCAGGTAGCCGCCATCCCACGACAGGGTGAACTTCCTCGCCTTCGGGTCCATTCCCATTGGTGTCTCAGCTGTATCTGGTGAGACTCTGACCAATCACGCCGCAGCAGGCAAGCCGGCTACCCATAAGGGGTGGGATACCGTTCGAAAACCGTCCTGCTATGCGGGCCGCAGGTACTCAGGCTTCCCCGACGGGCCGTTTCGCTTGGAGATCATCCACAGCCCGTTATGGCCACGGCGGACCCTCATCTCCCCAGCCATCCCGTAGCGCGGATCGCCGCTGCCGGTGACGATCCACTGACTGCCGGGTGCATCCAGATCCACGCCAGCAATCGCAGCCGCATGGCGGATCACGCGCTTGCCCTCAGCGGCCGATGCAGCCCACACCTGCGGGACGCCCCACACCCCACCTTTGTGGATCACCACCACATCACCGGCCTGCCACGTGAATTCCCGCCAGTGCTCGACGTGCGCCACCAGGTCGTGGCTCTGCTGGTCGCGGTAACGGAAGACCTTTCTCAGTCGCTTGTCTCCCTGTACTGACTTGGCGCTCGACTCGAAATTGACTGACACCCACTCCCCTTCCACCCGGGGCGGCTTGCACGTCGGCTGCGGCAGCACCTTCTGTCCCTGCAGCATGTCCGCGATGGCATCCAGTCGCTTCTCAAGGCCACCGAGCGGGCTCCAGCTGGCGCCCCACGGATAGAGCATCGGGTCGGCCGAGCTCCCAGGCTCGCCACTTGGAATGCAAGGCGACCACAGAGAGTATTCGCCCGCGTCCTGCATGCCGTTCAGCAGATCCCACAAGAACTTCGCGATCCCGTTCAGGTCGCTGGGGTCCAACGGCCCGTTCAGCGGGTTGGGCAGCCGGTTCATTATCTCCAGCTTCCGCTCGATCTTGCCAACCTCCGCAGCGATGCCGACCAGATCCGGCCGTGGGCCCTGACCCGGCGATCCGATTGGACCGGCGCCCGGCCACGGAATGATCTCGCCAGCAGGCGTGGTCGGCGGCAGCGGAATTGGCGCTGGTGCCGGGATGCTGCCGGGGCCTACATCAACTGCTCCGGGAACTTTCACCGGGCGCTGAGCAGGGCGGCCAGGCGCACCAATCTTCGGGGGCGCTTTTGTGATCTGTCCGGGGTTCGCCGTACCGGGCACTTCTGCCGGCACCGCTCCCGGGACTTCTGCCGGCAGCGGTTCTGGCAATGGCAGCGGAATCGTCTCCGGCTGCGGTTGAACGGGCACTGGCTTTATGCGCCGATCCGGCTGTGGCTGCGGATTGGGCCGCCAGTCAGGCATGACCACACCTGCGACGCCTTCTCCAGCAGGCATGACCCTGATCGAGAGGATGTTCAGTGCAATAACGCCACTGCCAGATGAATCACTGAGCACTGAATGTTCGTGTCCTCGGGAGTCCCGCACCATAACTTCAGTTGACGGCGCATCCCAACCGCCGCAGGGGTTTTGAGCTCCTGATGGGTTTCCCTCTTTCACCCAATACCTGCTCACTCCGTAGCCGCCTGCTCCGTAGTGGTTATGGACGAACGAACTGATGGCGCAGTTGTTCTCTGGTCTCTGCGTTACTGTCTCAAGCTCAATTACAACGCTATTCAGCCCTGACGGATCCTCAGAACCTGTAGGCCACCAAGCTGGCTTCACTTGCGGTGGGCCAAACTGCGGTCCGCTGCTGTTGGCTGCGCCCCAGTCCAATCCCAGCCTTGCCACCAGCCACGCCACGGCCCCAACCGCAGCGAACCGCAGGCCATTGGCCAGCGCGCTCACGGCCGGACCTGCTACTACGGGCGGCACAAACAAGAACCCGCCTTGACCGCTGCGGCGCAACAGCTCAGCGCCCAGGTCGGCTCCGGTCACTGTCACGCCTGTTAGAGGGTCTTGGTAGATCCCATCCTTTTTGCCCTGCAGCAGGCGGCGCACCTGTTCCAACTGCCCGTTGTTGAGCCTCGTCAGATCGAGCTTCCGGTTCAGGGCATCCGTCGGCCTGTTCTGATTCAGCCAGTCCTCGTGCTCCTGAGCCCGACGGCGCAGCACACTTTCCGCCCACACCAGACCAGCGCCCAGCACGAACGCCGCAGCCCCAACGGCTGGCGTCATCGCAAAGGTTCGACTGACGGGCGGGCGGAACAGCACCTCAGTTGCTCAGCAGGTTGGAGTGGGGCGCAGCGGCGCTCACGTCCTTTGCCGCCATCCAAGTCTTGGCGGTCGCGCTGTTCAGCTCGTCTCGATCGATCGGGATGTAGGCCGTCACGATGAACCGATCGGTGTTGTCAGCCGTCACGCCCACCTGCACTTGGCAGATCGGCTGGCTTTCCGCGCCGGTCACCACGTTCACCTCAGCGCCGTTCGCGCTGCTTTGCAGGCACATTGCCGCCCACGCCAGCAGGCGCTCGTAGGTGTTGATCGAACTCGGAATGCTCGCGAGAGTCAGTGCTGCCACAAAAAGAGCCGGTAATTTCGATGCCAGTCTGCGTCCCACTCGTCGTCTTGCCAAATCCGGACCACTTCGGCCAGGTGCTCAAGGTCCAACCAGTTCACCTCGAAAGTGAGCGGTGCCCTCGGGTCCGGCAAGTCGAGGATCCGCATCCGCACGAGTTCCAGCTCCTGCAGCTCCTGCCGGTGGAGATGGACCCATCGCAGGAATGGAAACGCCAACGGGAAGATGTGCTGAAGAACCCAGTCCCGCAGCGGCCTGCTCCAGAACCACCACTGCCTCGGTAACAACGCCTCCCAAGGCCCGCCCACGTGGGGGGCCGTGTCATTGCCGCCCTTGGTCATGTACTTGGAAAGGTAGGCCCTCACTGACTTCTTCACCTGCTGCACATTCCCGGCTGATGCCAGAAACGTCTCCTCGTCGATCCCTTCAAGCGCGAGAGCTCCTGCGGTGGCTAGCGCCGCACATATCACGCCATCTAGGTCGGCTCGACTCAGAGCCCACGGAGCTGTTGGCGATCTCCGCCCTTGAAACACCACGTGGAGGTGTGGGCAAGGGATACCTGTTGCGCGTGACCGTTTTGGCTGAAGCTCTGCCACTCCCACAAGGAGGACCGGGAGCCCTCTCGCTTGGAGCAACCGGCCTAGCTCCTTCCGCACTCGATCCTGAAATTCCGGCCAGCGATCCGCCTGGCCGAGAGCGATCAACGCTGCTGTGGGAAGACTCACGGTCCAGAAGCTGAGAAGCCGGCGGTCCTCCTCGAGCAGGGCCAGGGCCCTCCAGACCTGCTTTCTGCCTTTCGAAGGGAGGCCTTGAAGCCCGTAGCGGGGGGGCCGTTTCGAATTTGGCGCGAGGGACAAGCCCAGGGCCGCCGCCGGCGGCCCGGGATCCCAAACCCTGCTCCACTCAGGCATCCGGGGCGGAGCTGCCCCGAATCCCTTCCACTCCGTCCAGCTGGCCCGGGGGCTGTAGGTCGTTCGCAGACGGGGGCAGAGCTGCGACGACGGAACGTCGGGCTCCCCCCACTGCTGCTCATCCGCCTGCAGAACCTCCCCCAGGGCCCTGAGGCCCCGGGCGAAGCTCACGGCTCCAATGCCTCGAGAAGCTCCATGCAGCGGGCTGCCAGCTCGTCCTCGGGGTCACTGAGCTCGATCAGTGCATGGCAGAGGTTCTCGATCTGAACGGCGTGCATTTCGATCTCCGTCATCAGCGCTTGCCGTCTCACCGTGAGACTCCAGCGAGACAGAAGAGGAATCCTCATCACTCGCCCTCCGGGTGCATGAAGCTGTGGACCCGGGGGCGGCGCCACGGTCCTTTCAGCACCCGAGGCTCAAGCCAGTGCCAGCCGTGCAGCTTGACGAGGCAGCCCAACAGGTACTCCTCGCTGTGCCACGGGTCGCCTGGCGATCGCGTTACCGGGGCGGTGTAGCCATCCAGGCAAACGCTGCCGTCATCACCTGCTGCACCGTTTCCGCCATCGCCGGGTTCTCCTCGCATTGCCGGCCCGTCGTTCGCAGGTAAGTGCACTCGAAGCTGACCAGGGCCATTAGCAGAAAAGGCAGCGACAGGGCGAGAGCCCCGATCCCTTTGGACACCATCGGTGGATCCTCCGAAACCGAAGCCCCCGTCAGGGTTTGGACAGTGCGCACCCGTTGTAGACACAGGTACGCGGCAGTGGTCACCGGCCGATGCGTTGTGAGGCATAATGCTGAACAGCAATTACAGCAAGGGATCCCGGTTGTCCGGGGTCCCTTTTTTACTGGACAGCCGCGTACCTGCACAACAGCATCGCCCGAGTCTCACGAGACACCACCTGTAGGGAGGTTTTGCTTTTCGCTGCCATCAGTTGTTAGCCCAGGGAAGACCGGCGGCCTTGGAGGGGGCGCGCTGCTCTTCGAGTTGCACTTGAAGTGCAGCCTCGATCTCGTGGACCTTATCGTCGCCGCCGAGTTCCTCTTTGACCCAGGCGATAACGGTGGCTTCGGTCAGGTCAGCGAAGGGGATCATGTCGCCGTCGGGGCGCTCCAGTGCGACGCTGCCGTAGGCGCCAGCGCGGTAGGTGCCATCAGCGGCATCGACGATGTAGTGGACGGTGAATACACAACCGTCTTTGGTTTCGCGCTCAAGGTTGGCGATCTTCCAGTTGGCAGCTGTAGACATTGTTGCTAATAGGTGAAAAAAAAGGGGGGTTCAGAAGGCGATCATCAGGGTTCCATCAGCCTTGCGGTAGATATCACCAGCCACAAGGCCGCCAGCCTTGGCAGCAGTGTTATCGGCGTGGACGGTAGTAGAAGCGATATTGACGACGCCAGTGGACTTAATCCTCATCCGCTCCGCAGGATCCCGCCCGCCATCAGCAGTGGTGCTGAAGATCAGGCGGCCCGGATGGTCATTTGTTCCCCAGCCCCCGTCTGCATAGGCGCCAATAGAAGCACCTCGCCGCATGTCAGTGCCATTGCCTGCGGTAAAACTGACTTCACCCATTAAGTCACTGGTTACCGAAGCTGCATAAGTACCGACAGTTGCACCTTTGGAATGACCAAGTACTAAACTTGGCGCACTATCAACAGCAGTATTGAAAACTGTCAGGCCAAGATAACTACCTGCGCCACTGGTTCCCGTTACTTGAGCCCGGGGCTCAAGGCCAAACTGGCTGATAGAAGTGCTCGTCCCCACCAGCAGCCTGCCGCTGGAGTCGATGCGGGCACGTTCAGTAAATCCGATTGTACCTAACGCAGTTGTTGTAGCAAAGCGCAACGCAGATGTACTATTCCAAATTAAAGCGGTATTATCTGCTGCGTTTGTTCCGCTATAAAGTTGCAACCAAGAAGACGCATCCGATCCTTGAGCGGTTACATGGGCGGCATTGATTCCAGATTTAACTTGAAAAGCTGTTCCGCCAGCCAGCGTACCACCAGTAATCCCAACACCAACATTCCCACTCGCATCAACAAACAACCTGCCCGTCCCACCCGTACTGATTGCCACCTGATCGGCGCCGGGGGAGTAAAGGCCGGTGTTGGCGTCGCCAGCTGGCGTCAGGCCGGGGGCGGCAGCCGTGCCGCTCATGCTCGCGGCCGGCCCCGCCGGCCCCGCCGGTCCCGCCGGTCCCGCCGGCCCCTGTAATCCATCGCCGCCGGCGGGGCCGGTCAAGCCCTCCGCCACCAGGCGCCCGTCTGGCTTGACCTGCACGGGAACCTCAGTCCCGTCTTCCGTCATTCCGGTCAGCAGTGTCATCTAGAACCTCAGTCGCCCTTGCGTGCCTACTTTGACCAGCTGAAGAAGCCGGTCCGCTTCTGTTGTGAAGCCGCCGGGGTCGTAGCGATCCAGCGGCAAGTCAGTGAACGCGTCGACCTTGAACTCGAGGCCCCAGGGCCAGCCGGCACGCGCCCACGCCAAGTTGTAGGACCTCGGCTCGATCACCAGGCTGCCGATCCTGTACGCGCTCGACAGCCCAGCTCCGAGCCTGAACGCCTCCCACCGGGAACTTGCCCAGAACTTGCAGCTGCCCAGCGGCCGACCTTCCGCACTCTCGAAGGACGCAATGCCGTACGAAAAACGAAATCCGGGCGATGCCGTCGTTTGCCGCACCATCAGCTCCACGCCGCCCTCCGGCGGAACCTCGATCGGCCCGACCACGGCGCGGGCCGTAGTGGGCCCCACCGTGACGGAACCGACCGACTTCCAAGCCATCAGGAACCAGAAGAAGCAGCGGGGATCGTGTAACGGGTGCCGCGATGCGTAAAGGCGTGCACCTGCATCTTTGCGCTCACGCGCAACCACGCGTGTACGTCGATCCAGCGCCCCGAGTACGTGAACTGGCGGCGCTGCTCAGCAGGCAGGCCCGCATCCGAGACCAGCACGAAGCTGTAGCCGGGCAGCCCGTTCCCCGACTTACGCGATGGGTCGATCAAAACCTCCCGGGCAGATCCGGGGCGGTTAAAGGTCGTGTTGTCGCCGGGATACTGGCGAACCGTGGTTGCCTTGACGAAGACCTGCTTGTTGGTCACGCCCCCGGCGACATCCGGCGTCAGCGCTGTCTTCAGGAAGTAGTTGATGTTGGCTCCTTCCGCAAACAGCTTGAACTCTTTCCGGCCGCCGGCGGCGGCAACAGTGAACTTCTCAGTGGCCATTGTCTTCAGGCAGCGGAGGAATAAACGGCACCCTTGGCGGTGCGGAACTGGAAGGGGCTCAGCGGCTTGCCTGCGCCCGACAGCCAGGCCTTGAAATCCTGAACAGAACCGCCCAGGCGCACCGTCCACCAGGACCCGGCTTTCTCAATCTCGATTGGTTGACCGCCGGCGGCGCCGCCATTGATGAACCTCGGGTACTCAATGAGGCCGTATTGGTGCGCTGCGACCGTCGTGGCCGGGCCGCCGATCACACGGGTGCGGCTGTGCGACTTGACCGTGATGGTCTTTGCCTTGCCCGCGCCCACCTTGTCCATGAAGTCCTGGCCATAGATGGATTCCAGCAGACCGACCGTTGCGGTCAGGTAGCCGCCATCCCACGACAGGGTGAACTTCCTCGCCTTCGGGTCCATTCCCATTGGTGTCTCAGCTGTATCTGGTGAGACTCTGACCAATCACGCCGCAGCAGGCAAGCCGGCTACCCATAAGGGGTGGGATACCGTTCGAAAACCGTCCTGCTATGCGGGCCGCAGGTACTCAGGCTTCCCCGACGGGCCGTTTCGCTTGGAGATCATCCACAGCCCGTTATGGCCACGGCGGACCCTCATCTCCCCAGCCATCCCGTAGCGCGGATCGCCGCTGCCGGTGACGATCCACTGACTGCCGGGTGCATCCAGATCCACGCCAGCAATCGCAGCCGCATGGCGGATCACGCGCTTGCCCTCAGCGGCCGATGCAGCCCACACCTGCGGGACGCCCCACACCCCACCTTTGTGGATCACCACCACATCACCGGCCTGCCACGTGAATTCCCGCCAGTGCTCGACGTGCGCCACCAGGTCGTGGCTCTGCTGGTCGCGGTAACGGAAGACCTTTCTCAGTCGCTTGTCTCCCTGTACTGACTTGGCGCTCGACTCGAAATTGACTGACACCCACTCCCCTTCCACCCGGGGCGGCTTGCACGTCGGCTGCGGCAGCACCTTCTGTCCCTGCAGCATGTCCGCGATGGCATCCAGTCGCTTCTCAAGGCCACCGAGCGGGCTCCAGCTGGCGCCCCACGGATAGAGCATCGGGTCGGCCGAGCTCCCAGGCTCGCCACTTGGAATGCAAGGCGACCACAGAGAGTATTCGCCCGCGTCCTGCATGCCGTTCAGCAGATCCCACAAGAACTTCGCGATCCCGTTCAGGTCGCTGGGGTCCAACGGCCCGTTCAGCGGGTTGGGCAGCCGGTTCATGATCTCCAGCTTCCGCTCGATCTTGCCAACCTCCGCAGCGATGCCGACCAGGTCCGGCCGTGGGCCCTGACCCGGCGATCCGATTGGACCGGCACCCGGCCACGGGATGATTTCGCCAGCAGGCGTGGTCGGCGGCAGCGGAATTGGCGTTGGTGCCGGGATGCCGCCGGGGCCCACATCAACCGCTCCGGGGACTTTCACCGGGCGCTGAGCAGGGCGGCCAGGCGCACCGATCTTCGGGGGCGCTTTCGTGACCTGTCCGGGATTCGCCGTGCCGGGTACTTCTACTGGCACCGCTTCCGGCACTTCTGCCGGCAGCGGTTCTGGCAAAGGCAGCGGAATAGTCTCCGGCTGCGGCTGAACCGGCACTGGCTTTATGCGCCGATCCGGCTCCAGCTGAGGATTGGGCCGCCAGTCAGGTATGACTACACCTGCGACGCCCTCTCCAGCAGGCATGACCCTGATCGAGAGGATGTTCAGGGCAATTACGCCACTGCCAGACCCAGCATGGAGAACTGATCGCTCGTTCCCTTGGGAGTCCCGCACCATAACTTCAGTTGACGGCGCGTCATAACCGCCGCAGGGGTTTTTAACCCCTGATGGGTTTCCCTCTTTCACCCAATAAGTGCTCACTCCAAAACCGCCTGCTCCGTAGTGGCTATGGACGAACGAGTTAATGGCGCAGTTATTCTGTGGACTCTGCGTTCGTGTCTCAAGTTCAATTACTACGCTATTCAGCCCTGACGGATCCTCAAACCCTGTAGGCCACCAGGCTGGCTTTACTTGTGGTGGGCCAAACTGCGATCCGCTGCTGTTGGCTGCGCCCCAATCCAATCCCAACTTGGCCACCAGCCATGCCACTGCCCCAACCGCAGCTATCCGCAGGCCATTGACCAGCGCACTCGCTGCCGGACCGGCTACTACGGGCGGCACAAACAAGAACCCGCCTTGACCGCTGCGGCGCAACAGCTCAGCGCCCAGGTCGGCTCCGGTCACTGTCACGCCTGTTAGAGGGTCTTGGTAGATC
>Ga0315903_10009661_pt1 | contig 11628 bp, 13 predicted proteins | sample LakEriMetagenome_7_FD_203524 | JGI IMG/M metagenome (GOLD analysis project Ga0315903, IMG submission 203524) | Freshwater fungal communities from buoy surface, Lake Erie, Ohio, United States - Buoy 2 MA119 | ecosystem: Environmental > Aquatic > Freshwater > Lake | place: USA: Lake Erie, Ohio... | reverse complement strand
AACTGCAGCGGAATGCTGTCCGTCATCGCTGCCTCCCAGATGGCACCGCAATGGCCAGCAAGGTGGCCCCGGTGCCTGCCCATGCCTCACGGGCCATACCAGCCGGAACCCGACACGCCGCGCCGCCAGCATGGCGGGTGCACTGAGCCCAATCGAGCGATGGGATTATGGCCGCCATCAGCAGGCAGAGGACGGCGGCGAGGAGGGCGTGGGAGAGGATGTTGTTCATCGCAGCCTCAAGTGGCTCTGAATCTGCTGGATTGCAAGGTGCTGCATCTGCTGCCTCTCAAGAAGTCTTTGATAGTCAGTTCGTTCTTTGTCGTTATCGTCTTCAACTTTCGCGAGCCTAGTCGAAAGATTTTCAACAATAATTCCTAGCCTAAGCTGATTGTCCCGTGTTTGCATAAATTGCGTTGCTACCCAGCTAATCATAGCCAGGCTAATCATGGCACAAACGCTATTGAACCACCGCAGCCCATTGGTAACGCGCTGATCCTGGGCAAACGACTGCGCCTGGCTCTGCCCGGCCGATTGGTTGGGAGGAGTGGTGGCCATGGGGGGATTCTACTCGGCCGGGATCTCCGGCGCTGGCTGGGGCCGGTCGTAGTGCAGTAGGTCAGAAATTCGATCACTGTCAAAACCTTCTACCCGCGCCGCGATGATTCGCAGTCCCTGTTCAAGTGCTGGGTCCGTTAGGTCAATAAATGGCCGGCTTATCAGTGTTTGAACAAGGCCGCCAATAACTAGGTCGATATCAGCGGCTTGCGTGATTGCCGTAAATTCTGGAACGGTCAAACGACGTATAAAGGTGGCTGGCGTAATCCTGCCAACTTCTAAGATATTGGCGTAAGCAATGCCCTGATTCTCAACAAATTCGCCTACAAGATCTTCAGCTGTTCGGTTGTTGCTATTGCCTGCCGCGACGAACCCATCATAGGCCCGTTGACTGAGTTGAATAGTGATTGATTCCATGGTGATTAGGTGGCAATGAGACCAGCAGACCGAGCAGCGGCCAGGAGTGCATTGACCGCAGTTATTGCGGTTGCGAGATCCGTGGCATCTGGGATTGCAGCCGGGCGCGTGACTGGAGTTGCGCCCCAAAATCCCAGCAATTGCGTTGAGCTGGAGCCGATCCGGATGCCACGTGCAGTTCCAGTGCCACCAGCTTCAGTACGAAGCGTGAAAACATTGCTCTCCCATCCTATTCGCATCCGCTCAAAATTGGTACCAGAACTTGTAATTGTGTTAGCAATCCAATAGGATTGAGCGGTTGTGCCGCCCTGCTGGTAGATCACTCCTGCGCTAAAGCGGGTCCAAAACGTGTCTAGCGTTGGGCTTGTTGCGTTTGCACTAGACCAACCCAAGATATTTGCATTTCGCATCGCCAGAGTCTGGTTGTCCACCCACCATCCCTGAAAACCAGTAGGGCCTATTTCGATAACATTTCCATATAATCTAAAAAAGCTTGATCCATTTGCACCAGCGTCTATCAATCGCTGGTTTATGATCGAACCGTAAATTGCAAGCCCAGTACCAGTCGTGGCCCAAGCCGTGTTAGTGGTGGCGGCGGAGTGCTGAATCAGTACATGTGGCTGGGTGGTAGTGCCCGTTCCACCGCTAAACCACGTGCCAGTGGTTTGAATAGCGGGAGCACTTGCGGCGCTATTTTGAGAAGATGTAAATCTTCCAGACAATGTAATATTTCCGCTACCGTCAATACTGCTTGTCGATAGCCCTGAAAATCCTCCATTGAGATTCCACTGCAGCTGGCCGGATGACCCGCCAGGCGACCCGCCCGCCGCGTTGAGCTGTCCAGAGGTGATGGACAGGCCTGTGCCCGGTATCAGGAACTCAAGCCGACTCGTAGCAGGATTCCACCAGAGCAGCCGCGTCAGGCCCGCGCCAGGGGAGACGGCTGCCAGCTCCTGGCCGGTCAGGGAGAGGACCGTTTCCAAGTTGGCGGCCAGGGTGGCGGGGGCGTGGTGGCTGGCCGCCAGCAGGTGAGCCGTGATGGCGCTGGATGCCGCCCCAGATTGCTCGGCGCCGATGGTTGATCGAGCATCCGCCGCCGTGGCAGCCGCCGCCAGAGATCGCCCGGTTGCGCCCGTGATTGAGCCCCACCACGCCGCCACCGCCTGCCGCCACCGCGTCGCGGACCACAGCCGAAACGCCGTCTCCGAGCCTGCCTCTGCCTCTGCCTGGCTGATCTCCTCAGGCCGGCCCGAGAGGTCGCCATAGGCCCCGGTGAAGGCCGCCCGGGGCAGTGCAGGGCCGGGGAGAACGATGACTGTGCCCGTGTTGGCGTGCACCCGCCCGACGACCGCCACCACCTGGACAAGGCCCGTCGCTGGCATGGTGGCCGTGGTGCCGCCCGTTGGGGCCACATACAGCGGAGCCCCTGACGTCAGGCCCGCCGTGTTGACGGCGGGGATTGGACCCGTCGCCACCAGATGACCGTTCGCCGCGCTGCCGCTTGTGCCCAGGGCCGCCAGAGCCATGCCAGCCGCAGGCATCCGGCCGGGAGTGTCGCCGCGCGCGGGAACCACCTCCAAGGTCGTGGTGTCGCCCTGAGATCCGGTCACGTAGAGCGGGGTCAGTGCCGCCAGGGGAACGCCCGAGACGTTGCGGCAGTGTTCGGAAACCGGGCCGGTCAAAAGATCAGCGTCGACCTGTGCTGCGGTGGCCGTGCCGCTGACCGTGAGCCCGGCGAAGATTGGCGCCGCCGTCGGATCCTGCAGCGCCCGCGCCGCGATCTCCTGCGCCGTCGCCCGTCGGGTGTCGATCTGCTGCGCCGTGCCAGTGCCAGTGCCCACCGCCGTGCAGGAGAACACGGTGCCCACCGCTGGAGTCGCGCCTGCGCCGGCTGCCGCCCAGTTGGTGTTCCCCAGCGAGACGATCCGGTAACCGGTGCCGATGGTGAGCGCCGTGGCCGCCACGGGGGAGCCCACCGCCTGATCCAGGGGGAGCACCTCCGCGCCGGTCAAAGCTGCGGCGGCTGGCTGGGATGAGATTGAGCCGGGGTTGGCAGCCATGTCAGGTGATCGTCAGCTCCATGCCGGTGGTGGTGGTGAGCGCCAATCCGGTGGTGGTGGTCAGGGGCTGGAAGGCTGGGGCCGGGGGAGGGGCTGCTACGGGGCCGGAGAGGGGGATGCGGCTCAGCACACCATCGGGGGAGATCGAGGGCTGATACTGCACCCGGTAGGTGTCCGCCCCCACGCTCAGGGTGTCGCCGTGCGCGAGTGCCGCCGCCAGGGTGGCAGCCGTCAACAGGCTGGGGCCGTGGTGGATCGCGCCGCCATCAAGGACGAGAGACGACTCGATGGAGAGCATCCCGAGGCCCGTGGCCGCACCGATCGCGATGGGCTGGCCCCAGTCCTGCAGGAAAGCCAGATCCTCCGCCGTGGCCGCGACGGTCGGAGATGTGCCGCTCACGGGAACCCTGCAGGTGATGCCGTCAGCACTGCGATATGGCTCGGATTGGACCACGTAGGCCACCCCATCGAGGGTGAGCGTGCTGCCGTAGCCCAGCTGGCCGCAGAGGGCCATGGTGCTCAAGATTGAATCCCCCTCGTAGACCAGCTGGTCATCAAGGAGGATCTGTGTGTTGCGACTGAGCACACCGACACCCGAGGCCGCGCCGACCGTCAGGGGTTGCCCCCAGTCGGTCAGCATGGCGGAGACGTCGGCGGCTGTGTCGATCATTTGGCGGGGGGCTTCTCCGTTGGGGGAGGGGTGGTCTCCCGGATGACGCCGAGGGCCAGCAGGGGGGCGGCTTGCTCGGGGGTGAGGCCAGGGATGGGCTGGCCTTCCGAGTAGACGCACCCGCCATGGTTGACGGGGCTTAGATCGGTGACGACGTAGGGCATCAGGCGACCGCGTTTTTGATCAGGTAGCCAGCATTGCTGCTGGTGATCACTGGAGCTTCACAGGTTGTCACCGGGAAGTACCAGGTTTTTTCGTTGTTGCCGTAGTAGGCCGGCTCTGCAAATGGATGGCCGTTCAACTGATAAGTAACTCCATAGGTTGGCAGCCCCATTTGCGCTAATGACGCGGTTTCGGTATAGGCAAGGACAACATCCCTGCCCCACACATCAGAGATTGTCCCGTCGTCAGCCGCAGTAATCGCCTCACCGATGACGATATTGGGAATCCTGAAGATACGCCTCAGGTCGTCAATGCCGGCAACATTGACCCCCGTATAGTTCAACCTGGTAAGAATCTTGGGATTTTCCAAGGTCTCTTCAATCACCTTTGCCGAAAAAACGGCAAGGTTTGGATACTTGCCAGTGGCCGCCCTGATTGCGCTCCGGGCGGTTTGCATGGCTTCTGCGGGATCAACCGCAGCGTCATTGAACTGACTGCCAGACGTCAGGGTAACCTTGTTGGCTGCCGGATAGTTGCTGAGGTTGGTGGCGGCGGTAGCCTGGGCAATTTCAAGGCGATTGTTGATCACCATCATTGCGCCAGTCATTGCCATTTGTGCGCCATCGATGGTAAAGCCCTTCGACGTAGCCCTCTGCTCCTGCTGAATTTCAACCGGAAGAGTACCCTCAATCGAGTAATCCTGCAGAGCGTAATCACTACCGGCATAGCCAAACTTCACCCTTGGGGTGTTGGTGCCAGGGGATCGCAGCATCCCCGCATACTGCATAAAATGCTCCCGGCCAAAAGTGATAATTTTGCCGGTGCGCATGTCCACCGTGATACGCGGAAACAAGGCTTGGCCCGCGTAATTGTTTTGCTGAAGCCCCAGCGCAAGCTGTGTGTTGACCGGGGAGATGATGCGGGCCTGGCCCAGATTCTGCGAAGGCATGATCTTCAGTTGGGGAGGATGAGAACTTCAATCTGCTGATCCGCAGCAGTGGCGGCCGTGATGCTGCGAGCAACAGATACACCAGTCGTTCTAGTGATCAACTTGCCAGAGGCGTTGAACTCCAGGAGCGCATTAGCAGCAAAGGCCGCGCCGGCCACCGCGACGGTGGTTCCCAGCAGGTTGGCCGTGATTTGTTCGGTAGCCACCCCACTGAACTCAGCGATGTAGCCAGCGGCGCCAGCGGCTGGCACGGCGCCAGCAAAGGTGATCCCGCATCCGCCAGTGATGGTGGCGGTCGCCGTAATGCTTTTGGCAAACAGGACGGTAGATCCAGCGGCCATGGTCAGTTCCTCCGGGTAACAATGGCCAGGGCATCCAGATAGGAAGCGCCTGGGTTTGCGGCTTGATGTGCGCGGGCGGCCCTGTCGATCGCCTCTTCATCGCCGTCGGACGTGATGACGGATGGGATGGCGCCACTGCCGGGACGCTCCAGCCCTTCATCCCCTGCCGCGGCAAAGGCCACAGGAGCGGGGGCCTCAGCGCTGCGAGCGGTGGCCGCAGCCTGGAGAAGCTCGCGCTCAGCTGCGTTGACAGCCAAGGCCGCCTCCCCAGGGGAGGTGTGGCCATCGGCCGCGAGCCGTTCGATCAGCGCTTCGTGGCCAGGGAGGCCAGCGGTGCGAACACCGGCGATGCGGTCCCGCTCTGCAGCGGCACCCTCCTGGCGTGCCTGAGCCAAGGCGGTTTCATGTTCGGGCGCGAGCCGCGCCCGTTCGTCGGCGGCGCCCTGGGCTCTGAGAGCGCTGGCGCCGTCCGGGTTGTCGATGGCCCACTGGGCCACCTGCTCCGGCAGGGAAGACATGGAGGATCGGACAGGGGACAAGTGAGCCGCCGCCGGTGGGCCGGTTGCGACTACAGGTAAAGACATTTTGGCACGCGATCCGCCAGATGGTATAGGCCGCCATTTGGCTTGCTCTCTCACCTCGCCAATGAGCTGATCCAGGCTGGCGAATCCATCAACCAGGCCCGCGTCGATCGCCTGCTGGCCAATGAACATCCGCCCATCAGCCATATCGGCGAGCACCTTTTCGACACTCGTGCCCCGTTGATTTGCTACATCGCCCACCATAATGCTATAGATCGTGTCTACAGTATCTTGAAGAGTTGCCTTTCCACTTTCGGTTAGCGGGCCATTCTCCGACGCGATACGCTTAAACTTGCCGGCAAAGACTTCGGTCTTTTTGATGCCAATCGCATCTAGCTGTTTTGATCTGTCGATGTGCTCAATCACCACGCCGATCGATCCGACCTGATCAACCGCCGAGCTGAGGTAAACCTTGCTGGCGGCAGTCCCAACCCACACACCAGCGGACGCCATCAGCCCTTCCACCAGTGTCACCACGGGTTTCACATCGCGGGCCGCCATCACCGCCTGAGCTGCCAGCTGGGTGCCAGCAACCGCGCCGCCGGGGGTGTCCATGGTCAGGATGAGCCCCTTCACCTTTGGATCAGCGGTTGCCGCCTTCACGTCCCGCGCCAGCAGTTCCGACGACGTGCCGCCGCTCACCTCCGTTATAAGGTTCATCCTCTGCGCCATCACCCCCTGCACGGGGATCAGGGCCACCCCATCGCGCACTTCATAGCCCTGGACCGGGCCGGGCAGTGGAGCCCCGCGCCGCGCCTCCAGTTCCTGCAGGTTGACGCCCTCGCCCCGCAGGTGGCTGGCGTAGATATCCCGGATCTGCTCCAGGTGGCCAGGCATGATCGCCCACGGCGCAGAAAGGATGTCGAGGATGCTCATAGGTCTTCCGTGTCGATGGCGTCATCATCGGCGCCATCCTTCTCGTCTGCGCCGTCGGACTGATCTGGAGGGGGAGCCGGCTGGCTGCCGGGTTGGGCCTGGGCTGGGGCGGGCGCGGCGCCCTTCGCGTCGAGGGGTGGCAGGCTGTCGCGCCGCCGGGCCGCTGCCTCCCTGGCCCGCTGAACGTGGCGGCTGGCATAGTCGCCGCCGTCATAAGCGATCGTCTCCTCTGCCTCACTCGTCAAGAACGATGCCCGCAGCCGGGCCGCTTCTGCCTCCTGCAGGGGGTTAAGGCTGGCCGGGCCGCTGCCGGCCCATTCCGCGACGCTCCATGCGTAGCGGATGAACGGATCCGCAAAAAATCCGGGGGCCTGGATCCAGCCATCAGCCACGCCATCGGCTAGCCAGGTTTCGTAGACGGGTTGGCATGTGTGGGTTACATCGTGCGCCCGGTCTCCATAGATCATCTGCCAGAGCTGTTGGCTCGCAGCCCTGGCCGCCGTGTAGCTGGACTTGAATAGGCCAGTCATAACCTCCGGGGGGAGGTTTAATCCCATGCCAAGAAATGTAAAGAATGGCTGGACAAAGTTGTCAAAGTTTGGGTTAGGCCTGCCAGGTGTTGGGCTGGCGACTTCTTCACCTGGGAATAGGTTTAGAACCTTGCCAGATTGCCAGGTATTAGCTTGGTTTCTTGCTGAGAGATTGGCTGATAAATACTGACGCTGTTCGTCTTCATTGAAGAGATCCTTGAAACTGTCCGCATCCATCTGCGCAAACACCGCCAGCGCTGCAGAATTGACAGCCGCCTCAATCTCTGCATTCGTATAGCGATCAAGTTGCTTAACTGATCCAATAATTCGAGTCAGCGCAGGCAACGCCCGCGACTGGCCAGGCCGCACCATTTTTTTGCGTTGCAGGATATTGCGCCTACCGCTTGAGGAATAGATGGGGATTTCCCGCCAAGTCTGCCCAGAAGCTCCGGGGATAAGGCTGCCAGGGTGATGGTTTGCTACAAAAATCGAAACGATTTCACCGTCAGCAGCACGCTTAATACCTTCAAAAATCTCAGCCGTATTTGCGCCGTTGTTTTCGTTGTAAACCCTGTCAGCTTCGATGATCTGAAGAGCCAGCTTAAAGGGCCAGTTAGGGCGCTCTTTCTGGGTAAGAACTGTGAATACGTCGCCGCTTAATACTTCAGAGCGGGCAATCAATTCTTGCAATTCGTAGAAATTCTGATCCCCTTCAACGGAGGCCCATGTAGAACTTGCCCACATATTAAACCGATCTTTTTGCATCTCCTGCCACTCTTCCGCCTGCTCGCTGGTCATCCCCAGCCACTGCTCCAGTATGCGGGGCTGGCACTTGAGGCCGGTGCCGACCCGGTAGCTCACCAGCTGATCAATGCCTGAGCCGGCCGCCGGGGAGGTTCGGTACAGATCCCGGGAGTAGCCGCGCTGATCTCGCAGCTCGTAAGTATCGTCGCCGTCAGCGTCCCGCGCACCCGGCTGCCACATGGCGAAGGCGGGGGCCATGCTCAGTCGCGAGCCGCCACCCCAACCGCCACCGATGGAGGCCTCAGGCTGTGGCGGGGCTGCCGCCGACATCTCCTCCAGTTGCCGCCGCCGCTTCTTGCCCATCAGAACAGCGGGGAGGGAGAGAAGGACCGAGCCCGGCCGGTGGAGCTGGCCTCTGCCCTGGCGATCTCCGCGTCCAGCCTGGTGATGGCGGATTGAATTTCCGCCAGGCTGGCACGTTTCATGGTGCGGCCATCGGGGCCGGCCGACATTCCGTACTCCTGGCCGCCGGTGAGGATGGCCTGCTCTGCCGCCAGATAGGCATCGCGCCGCGCCTGTAGCTGTGCCAGGGTTTGCATGGGGGGATTCTAGCCGAAGGTGAGGCTTGAGACTAGGTTGCTTTTTGGTGCGGGTTTTGTGGCAATGGTCGCCTTGTTCTGCTCCTCCAGCCGATCCCACATCTCGCTCGCTGCAAGCTTTGTGTATTTTCGCTTTAGCTTATACAGGCCCGCCAAACAATAAACCGCGTTGTCTAGTGGTTCGTTTCTGCCGCCTGAAGGATTTTCCCACATTGAAACCTTATATCCCTTCACTAACTTGAACCTAATTTGCTCGCATGTAAGGCCTTCTAGGTATTCCTTTGTACCATTAAGGCCAAAGTGAATAAATCCAGGACCGGGAGTCTCAACTGTATTAAGTCTTCCGGCAATCGCACTTTTCAGGCCCTGGGTTCCAACCATGTAGAGTTTCACCCCAGACTTAATGACCTTGTCATTATAGGTTACATCTTGAGGCCTGCCCATCCCAATGGGCACATGGGTTCTATCGCTTGAACCCTTCACCGCTATAACGCCATCCCTGGCGTGTCGCCTGCAGTATTCATAGGATGCCTGCGTATAAGATCCGCCAGTGTCAACCATTGTTGAAAATGGCGATAATTGCCACCCATTCTCAGATGGAAACAACGTCTTTCGTATTGTGTTTACTTGCAGCCATGGCCCGCCACGAGTTGCGTCGCATTCTGGATTCTGCAAGGGGTCGCCAATTATCTTTTCGTTCCAGATCAACCACGACTCATCATCTCTTCCGTATCCCCACACGCTTACCTCTAGCCAACTGCCTTGCACGTCAACCGATGCAAACAGCACCAACACCCCAGCCGGGCACCATCCCGTCTTGTAAGGATCGCTCGTGACGCGATTCATGAGCCCCTCAGCACTGAGCCTGGAGATAGCCGGATCATCGAACGCCTCCGCCGCTCGCTTCGTGATCCAGCCCTTCAGGAGCATGGGGTCTCGTTTGGCCCTCAGGAACTCGTCTCTGATCTCTTCCCACGCCAGGCCCAGCCCGATGGGGGTGTACCAGCCGGGCAGGTGGAAACCAGCCGTGACGCCGTCACCTTTGGCGTGAGGCTTCCAGATGCCACCGGCAAGCATTTCGGTCTTGTAATGCTGTGCGATTCGCTCTCCACATGCTGGACACTGGCACCAAACCTCTCCGCGTGGGTCATCCCATACCATGTTCTCCCGCCAACGAATAACCTCATTGGCGCCGCAACATGGCATGAACGCCGCGTAACGCCGCTGGTCCGATCTTGTTTCGTATTCCCATGTAATTCTGCATTCTCCCCGTGTTCCCGGTGTACTTGTGAGCAAGATCTTTCTATTTGGAAAGCTTGCAGTCCTGGCTTCAGCGTTTTCTATTGGGTCGCCTTTGTCGTCAGCTTCTTGAGGAACTGAAGAACATTCATCAACCCATAGCCTAGGCGTAGGCATTCCCTGCAGCTCCGCCCCGCTATTGCTACCCGTTACGGCAACTAGCATATCGTTTTCAAACTCTGTAAGAAACATTGTATTTGCTGCATCCCTAGACCTTTTAGACAAGATTCTTTTTTCAATCGAAGGTGTATCATTAAAAAGAGGCTTTAGTCTTTGCCTGACCTGCCTTTTGGCAAAACTGATTGTAGGAAACACGACAAGAAAAGGCCCCGGATCCAATACGATGGACCTTCCGAGCCAATTCAATCCGGCCTCTGTCTTGGCAGACTGAGAACCGAACACCATCACCACCCGCTTGATTGGATTCGAAGGGTTGAGGCAGTCCATCGGCTCGCGCAGATATGGCACGCGATCGGTTCTCCATGGCCCTGGCTCAGCAGATGATCGCCTGGTGAGGATCCGCTCTGCGTCCGCCCAGTCGCTGACGCCAAGGTCTGGCGGCGGCTGGAGGCCCTCCAGGAAGGCTGAGCGGTAGATCTCTTCTGGCTCAAGCATTTTTCAACGATCTCAGGGCAATCGACAACTCGGATCTGAGCATCTCCCTGCATTGCCCTATGTCGCTCGTCACGGCCAGTTTTGCCGCCAGGCGATCGGGCACAGACAGGATGCTCTCCCTGAGGCTCTTGCCAAGGGCAAAGGCTTCGGACTTCACGCGATCTTTGTCGAGCACCTGGTCCCTCGCCTTCAACGCCTCCACCCGCTCCCGTTCGGCTTTGTAATGCAGCTGGCGCTTAATGGATTCGCCCTGCTCTGGGATCCTGTCCTCCGGTAGGCCCAGGATGAACGCTGCTAGGGCATCCGCCGATGGCGCGGGGGCCTCCAATGGGTCGGGGGGATCCGCGTCTTTGGGAGCCCCTTTCACGGGTGGCCTTCGGCGATTTTCCACCCAGAGCCTGTCCGCTATGTCCGAGTCAATCAGGGTTCGCTTGCCTCTGGGCCTGAGCGCTGAAAGGATGCGGTCCCGTTTGGCCTCGCTGACCGTTGCCTCAGTGCATCCGCGATGCCTGGCGTACTCCGCCTGCGTCATTAGGGGCATGGGTTGGCGCCTTGAACCTTAGGGAGAAACTTAGGCTAGGATCTTAGGCTAAGTTTTGGCGCCTAAGGTTTTGGGAGGGGGTGGGTATGAGCTGCGCATACGCTTCTTAGGCCTATTTGAAAACTTCCGCTAGACAAATGCCGAGGTTCGAATACACCCACGGCCGATATAGCTCGGGAGGACCCGTCAAATACAAAACGATTGCGATTGAAAGCATACCAAATACAAAACTCCTACGATTGAATGAACAAGCTATAACGCCCAACATCCTCCCTATTAACAAAACAAACAACAAAGACTAGCAAGCTATCACGCTCACTACCACTTGTGATTGATTCCTATTTGAATCTCCTACGCATTAACGCATCCTCCACACCCCTATCGAAGGCCATTGGGAATACCCTCTGAAATTCACGCCAAGCTATATACTGTACTGGGAATCTCTTCTGATAGTTTACTCTATCAGCGAACCACAAGACCGGCTCAAATCCTCTACCACCTGCTCCAACCCTACGAGCAATAAACAGATTCTTCCTTTGCCCACTAAGTATAAATCTAGCCAGGCTCGCATCCCCTCCCGTCTCCCGTGCCGCTCGTGCCACATCCCTGTTGCTAGGCCCACCCCTGGCCGCCATAACGAAGAAGTCTCCACCCGTCTTCCGCTTGCGTGCGGTCCGCCCCCTAGAACC
>Ga0315903_10009658_pt1 | contig 11630 bp, 7 predicted proteins | sample LakEriMetagenome_7_FD_203524 | JGI IMG/M metagenome (GOLD analysis project Ga0315903, IMG submission 203524) | Freshwater fungal communities from buoy surface, Lake Erie, Ohio, United States - Buoy 2 MA119 | ecosystem: Environmental > Aquatic > Freshwater > Lake | place: USA: Lake Erie, Ohio... | reverse complement strand
TGGGCTTTAGTTTACCAGCAACAGGACATAGACGATGACGCAATTTTTAATCCAACGGTTGTTAACGCCTGTGTTAATCGTATGCGTAAACCTGGTCCTCTCCGTATGGGAGCGGCTGGACATCCACGAGACGGACAATGGGTCACACTAATTGGTATGGACCCTGCTATGGCAGGAAAGACTGCGTTCGTAGCCTATGCTGTAGACCGTCAGTCTGGTAAGCGTCTAGTCCTAGATGCCTACAATATGTCAGACCCAACACCTGGCAAGATTCGTGCCATCATTGAAGACTGGATTAACACCTACAAGCCAGTAGAACTGCGTATTGAAATCAACGCCCACCAGAAGATGTACGAGGTGGACGAAGAGTTCCGCCAGTACCTGGCTAATAAGGGTGTTAGATTCTCTAGCCACTTCACTGGCAAGAACAAGTGGGACACCGATTTCGGTGTGGCTGCTATGCAAGGCTTGTTTGGTACCATGGGTGGTGCTAAGCACAACCGAGATAATCTCATTGAACTACCAGACCCTCAGTACCACGAGGGTATCAAGGCTCTAATCAATCAGTTGATTACTTGGAAGCCTGGAACTCGTAACCCTACAGACGTTGTTATGGCTCTGTGGTTCTGCGAAATTAAAGCCAAGGAAATGATTCAGCACTCTGGGAATCAAATCTGGCATGCAACAAGTCGTTTCGTTACTCAACGCCAGATGGCAAAGCAAGCGGTTGTCAATCTTGATGATTTGGCAATGGAACAACATACACTTTATCTTTAAGGATATTCATGGCACTCTCAATGGAACAGGTCGCTGACAAGGTACTTTACCTACGTCAGCGGTACTCAGTCCGTGACCAACGCATGGCTGATATCACAGCCGTACGCCGTGGTGACATGGTATCGGTATACCCTGACATGTTCCCTGAGGGCATGTCCAAGCCAATGATTGCCAACTTCGTTGACGTTGTTGCCCGTGACTTGGCTGAAGTTCTAGCACCACTACCATCATTTAACTGCCAAACACCTGACGTAAACAGTGACCGTGCCAAGAAGAACGCTGACTTGCGTTCCATGGTTGTCAATAACTACGTTGAATTTTCTGGGTTACAAACCCAGATGTATACAGGCGCAGACTGGTATAACACATATGCCTTCCTGCCGTTTGTTGTAGAGCCTGATTTTGAGGCTCGTATGCCACGCATTCGTGTAGAAAACCCATTGGGTGCTTACCCAGAATATGACCGCTACGGACGATGTGTTTCATATAGCAAGCGTTACCTCAAGTCCATGGGAGAACTACTTGTAGAGTTCCCAGAGTACGAACGTCAAATCCTAGGTGGCGAAGACCGCCGTAACTTTGACCTTAGTACTTTACTTGACTTGATTCGTTATGAAGATAACGACCAGGTAATCCTGTTCCTTCCTCAGCGCAATAACCTGCCACTACGTAAAGCACGCAACCCACTAGGTAAATTAAGTGTCCGCATTGCTAAGCGTCCAGGTATTGACACCGAAGACCCACGTGGTCAGTTTGACGATGTAATCTGGGCACAGATTGCTCGTGCACGTTTTAGCCTTCTAGCCATGGATGCTGCTGAGAAATCAGTTAATGCGCCAATGGTTGTTCCACAGGATATGCAAGAGTTTGCATTTGGTCCTGATGCAGTCATGCGTACTGCAAACCCACAGGGTGTACGCCGTGTAGGTCTAGAGATTCCACCTGGCGCTTTCCAAGAACAAGCAATCCTTGAGCAAGAAATGCGTATGGGTGCTCGTTACCCAGAAGGTCGCTCAGGTAGCGTCAACGCATCCGTAATTACGGGTTCTGGTGTTCAGGCACTTCTTGGTGGCTTTGATTCTCAAATCAAGGCTGGTCAGCAAATCCTTGCAGAGACATTGCAGGATGTCATGGCACTAGCCATGGAGATGGACGAGAAGTTATTCCCTGGCGAGAAGTCAACACAGATGACTTACAATGGTGCTCCGTACATTTTGAAGTACAGCCCAGAAAAGGACATCAAGAAAGACTACAGCGTAAACGTACGCTACGGTTTGATGTCAGGTCTTGACCCATCTCGTGCCCTTATCTTCAGCCTACAGGCTTTACAGGCAGACTTAATCTCACAAGAGTTCGTCATGCAGGAACTACCTTGGAACGTAAATGTATCCAAGGAAATTGAACGCATTGACATTGAAAAAATGCGTAGTGCATTAATGGGGGCACTAAGCGCAACATCGCAAGCAATCCCACAGATGGCTGCTCAGGGTCAGGACCCTTCAGACATTGTTATGAAAATTGCTCAGACGATTGAAAACCGCCGTGGTGGTAAGAGTGTTGAAGACTCAGTGATGGAGGCTTTCAAAGCCCCAGAACCAGAGCCAACACCTCAGCAACCACCAGCACCAGAGATTCCAGGAATCCCAGGCGCACTAACCCCATCACAGTCTGCTCCAGGTGTGGAGGCTCCAGTTGAAGCACAGGCATCCGCAACTATGGGTGGTGCTCCTGTAGAAGCCCAGCCTGGAGCAACCCCTCCTCCAGCGAACATTCAGGAAATCTTAGCCAGACTAGGTGGATAATGACAACAATCATTGCCATCAAGAAGCGCAAAGGATTTATCTTTGCCGCTGATGCACAAGTAACTGATACCGAACGACCATACATGCATAACAGTATGAAGAAGGTTGTTGAAGTTGGTGACTATGTTATGGCTGGTGCAGGTAACTCACGATGCTGTGACGTTATCTTGTACGGCTGGGAACCACCATATTATGACGGAACAGAACACTATTCCTTTATGGTGTCAAAGTTTATTCCAGAGATGCGTAAGCAGCATGAAGATGCTGGTGTTACTTTAAAAGAAGATGAAGACTTTGTTTTCCTAGTTGGTTTTAACGGAAGAATATTTCATATTGCTGGTAATTATGCAGTACTAGAAACCAATACTGGTTTGTACGGCATAGGAACTGGTGCGGCATATGCACTCGGTGCTCTTGCTCAAGGTGCAACCATTGCAGAAGCAATGAACATCGCTAAGAAATTTGATATTAATACTGGTGGAAAAATCCAGATAGTTGAAAGAGGATAATCATGGCAAGAGGCGGATATCGTAAGCCAGCCAATCCTGCTCCAGTATCGGGTCCAGGTAAACTTTCTCGCCGCACTGACGGCGGACCAACACAAGGCATGAAAGACATGGCAGCAAACGGAGTCTACGGTGAGCGTAAGGCTCTAGCCGAGATGCAGAGTTCAGCACCTATGCAAGGAAACCCAACTCCTTCTATGCCATCACCGCAAGTTTCTGCCGCTCCTGCAGCACCACAACCTATGACTGGATTGTTTGACCCAACTCAACGACCAGAAGAACCAATTACTGCAGGTATGCCTTTTGGTGCTGGTAGCAACTACCCAACTGCAATGCCAGTTCAGATTGATGACACTGCAGCACAAATTCGTGCAGCCTATGCTTTATACCCTAATGAATCTCTTCGTGTACTTCTTAATGCCCTAGAGAACGAAGGTCGCTAGTGGCTAAAAAGAAGAGTCTTTTTCAGCCGAAGGGAACTCTGTTCACCTACGAGGACTGGAAGCCAAGTGGTAACAATCCTTTTGAGACAAGACAATACTCTCAAGATGAATTAGTTAATGAGTACAAAAAGATTTACTCGCAGACTGACTTGCCAGTTATCTTGTCACGGTATGCAGATAGTTTTCCTCAGAACCCAGACATTGCTCTAAGCCTTGCTAAGAGTGGGACATCTGGCGATGCAACAGGTGCAGCAGCACGTCTTCAGACAATCCTTAATGAGTCCATGGCTGATAAAGCATGGGAAGGTACTGGCGGTCAAGTTAATAACATTGACTACAACGAATACCTAAAGGGTTTAAACAAAGACGAGGACACTGCTACAGAGCAGGATAAAGATGATGCTGCGTGGTTTGCTGCAATTAAGCGTACATCACGTACTTTCTTAACACCTTTGTTTTCAGGCTACGAAGCAGCCACTAACGTTTTTCGTCAGATTGATGGCTATGCAAATCAAAATGAAACTGGTGTTACTTCACTTACTGACCCAGATAACGTTATAGTCGCTGGAGAAGATGCAAGCGACTTTACCCGTATCTACAAAAACACAACACTGTATCAAAATACAGTTGAAGGTTTAGGTGTTGGAACTGGATTCATCCCAAGTGGTGAAGCATACCAAGCCAAGGAAGCATTATCTTCACGTGTAGCACGTGTACGTTCAGCAAAAACTGGACAAGAATACTTTTACACTCCTGGTCGTGCTGCAATTTCTGCATTAACAACTCTTGACCCAGAAGATTCCCAATACAAAATTATTTCTGGAATTATTGACGGTGTCTTAGGTTTCTACATTGACCCTGCAGGTAAGATTGGTAGAGTCGCTGAAGCACGTAAGGCTTTAACTCAAGCAAAAAATCTACGTGAAGCAACAAGTGCTGCTGGTACTGCAAGAGCAACTGCAGATGTAGCAGAAGAGATTGCAAGTTACCGTGCTAACCTACCAAGCCGTGAGGCTCTTGAGGCTTTAGAAAATCAAAAGGTTGCAGCAGCAGAACTTGATGAAGTCTATGCAAAAATTGCAGAACAAAGAAATATTCTTAATGATGCAATTACACAAGGAACTGTTGCAGAACAACCTAAGGCTGTACAAGCCGCAATTAGACGCTCTGGATTAACACAGTTAAACGAGACCAAAACATCTTTGCTAGAAAAAATTAAAGACCAAGATGTATTGGCTACTGGTGTAGTGCTTGACCCTGCAACTGGAACTCCAATGTCTAAAGCAGATTCACTTAAGTACCTTAAAGAAGAAATTAAGTCTGTTGATGACCAAATCAACACTGCACTTGATGGCATCTACATTACAAGATTTAAAAAAGTTCGTGATACTTTAGAACTCAAGAAGTCTGGGCTACAACAGGCAACAGATAATCTTGCACAAAAGTACAAAGAAGTTCAAGAGATTGGTACTCCAGAAGCAAAGCAACGCTTTATCATGGAAGAACGTGCTGGCTTACTTCAGGCTTCCGATGGCTACAAAGTAAATAAAGAAAAAGCCATTGAGTGGATTTTTGGAAAGAATGCAGATGTTGTTCTTCAGCGTATTGCTGAGACTGAATCTGCTGCACAAATTATGCGTCTGTCAAAGAATAACTTTGACGCAAACCTTGCAAAAGAACTTGCCGCAGCAAAAACTGTAGACGATGTTGAAGTATTACTACTTGGTCGCATTGGTGTAGATGTTAACACTTCAATGCCACGCACAGCCATTGGTCGCTACGTAGTAAACTCTAACCCTAATTTCATTATGAAGCCAAAGTCTTCAGTACAGAATCTAACAAAGTACGGTCAGGCTCTAAAGTTCCTTGGAACTAGAATGCCAACACAAACAAGCATTAAACTTGATGACACTAACGCACTTGTTGAAGAGGTTCGCAGGTGGATGATTGGTGCTCGCTACAATGTTGATGACATTGACAGAGTTATAGATGAAATTATTGACATAGATGAACTTGATTTTACAAATCGTCAAAATGTAATTACTAGAATGCTTGACGATACAGTTGATGTTTACGCTAAGCAGCAAAAAATTAGTCCAAAGATTAAAGAAAAATTAGTAAACTTTACAACAGCCTACAGAACCGCTTCAAGTGGTGCCAAAGAATACACGTCACAGGTAATCGGTGATGAAGTAGGAAACAAGATAATTATTGATGGTCAAAAATTTGACTTAACTGACAAGCCAACATCAATTACTCAACTTGCTACCGAAATTGCTTTACCAAATGTTTATGCAGTTCGTGAACTAACTGGCATTATGGCACGTGCAACACGTTCTGTTGACAATGTTATTGCTAAAGATTCAAGAATGACAGAGCGTGCTACATTCGCTGCTACTAGATTTACTCGTAGCGCAACTGATGGTTTCTTACGTAGCGTACTTTTGGTTGGTCGTATATCTTACGAGATACGTAACATTGCAGAAATGCAGACACGTATGTTTCTTGCAGGTGGTATAGGACTTTTCACAAATCCTGTTAAGTTTACTGCACTCATTATGTCAAACCCAGATTCCGCTAGGGCAATCGTACGTAAGGCTGCAGCCAAAGACCCATACACAGTAGACATTAACGGTAAAGCGTTTGTGGGTGCAGAGCGTTTTGTTGCAGATGATACTCAGGCAATGCACGATTCCTTTGCTAACACAATGGCATCACGTGGACATTCCCTTGAGGGACAGAATATGGATGCTGCATGGCGCAGTGGTGAGTATAACTTAATCAAACTAGACATTTCAAAAAATGGTACCCCTAGAAATGCCAAAGAATATGCAGAAGCCGTAGCATCACGCTTACTACAGCATCGTGCTGACCCAATTAAAAGAGCAGTAGCCACAAATGACATGCGTGCACTGCCAAAGGGACTAGCGGATGCAGTAAAAGAAGGTCGCATGACCTATCAAGAAGCATTAATTCAGGCTATTCGTGATGGTCAATTCAAGAGACAAATTGATATCCTTGGAAATGCAGAACCACAACTGCAAAAACTATTTTCTATGGACAATGGCATCCGAACCTTACTGTTTGGAAACACATCACGTTCCTATGCCCGTGAAATAGCGGATGAAACACTGGGCATGACAGAACTACGTGAGTTTATAACAAGTGGCAAGATTGTTGAAAGAAAAGAAGTACTCGTAGATGGTGTACCTACCATCAAGGAACGTGTTGTCTTTGAAATGGGTAATTCATACAAAGATAATCACCGTGGACTTAGTAAAATAATTAGAGACCAATTACTTGTTGACGATGTAGCAAAAACAAACGCATCTAATCTGTTTATGCCACATGAAAAGTCTATTGAGTTGACAGATGTCAAAGGAAAGTACAATCAATTCGCTGATTGGTTCTTCCGTCAGGCAGCACGTGCCGAAGTTCGCACAGTTTATGGTCCAGAATACCGCATTGCATACTGGGAAGCCGTTTCTGAAATGGCTCCAATCATGTCAAGAGAAGCAGCACAAAAAGTATTAAAGAATGCTGAAGACATTAAGCGCACTAGAGTTGCCACAGAGGGCGAAGATGGTGTTATTGTTTACCAGTCTTGGACTGAACTAAACCCTGCCTTTGATGATATTGTTCAAGCATCTAAAGATGGCGTTGGTAGACTAACAGTTAAAGATGTTGATGCCTATGCACGAGATAAGGCTGCTAAGAGGATTGCATCCCTGTTCTACGATGCAACTCAAAAGAACAACCTTACCTATGCAGCACAACTAGTTCTTCCGTTCGTTAATGCTTGGGCTAATACAATCCGTAAGTGGTCAGAACTAGGAACTAATCCTAGCCGTCTTGCTACTCGTGTTGCCCCTGCAACTAGGCTATATCAGAACCTATTAAGCGAAGAAACTTCTGCAATATACGACTTTACTGGTACACCACATGACCCAATGCAGGGATTTGTTTGGAATAACCAGTATGGAGACAAGGTATTTACCCTACCTTTGAGTGGATACTTACGTACATTGTTTGGTTTGCGTGGCAATCCAGAAACAGCAGACGTTGCTATACCGCTTAAGTCCTTGAACCTTGCGTTCTCTGGTGCTGAACTTGCAGATAGTGACCTAGGTATTCTTCCAGGGTTTGGAACTGTATGGAACATTGCCTATGGTTCCCTTGACAATGAGATTCAGAACAAGACACCTGACGTACTTGCCAACATGATTGCACCATACGGTACTTCAGAAGGTAAGTACATTGGCTTTCTGCCAGCATGGATTCAAAAGATTGCTGCTGCCATAGTTGAAGATGAGAAGGCTTACGGTAAAACTGCTAAGCCAATCATGGCTTGGGAAGCAACAACTAACCCTAAGTACAAGGTTCTATACGATGGAACACCTTTAACCCCTGAAGACCGTGCAGTATTACAGGCTGACCTGGCTGCATATGGATTAAGTCGTGCACGTTTTGCATACTTAATGCAGGGATTACTACAGAACGTACTACCAGGTACACCGTTGTATGAGTACTATGCACAGAATGAAAACGGCGATACGTTCCTACAGTGGCAAATGGCTGATTCATTTAACAAAATTGTCCAGCAACATGATGGAAACTTTGAAACAGCCTGGGCTGAGTACACTGCAGTATGGGGACGCAATGCAGTTCTTATCGGATTCAGTGATAACAAGAACCAAGTCTTTGCAAATGATGAGGCTTGGAACTTTGGAAAGAACAACCCATCACTGTTTAGTTCCTATGGCGATGTGATTCCTTACTTCTTTACTGGTGGAGATTTCTCCTCAGAGTACCGTAAGGCTATGGAACGCCGTGGCAAGGGTGACCGTCTAACTGCAGAAGAAGTATTAAAGGAAGCAGACCGTCTATCCATGTCAGCAATGCGTGGTCAGTTGGCTATTGAAGCCGTATACGGTGGTTTTGACGCTAACTGGATTGATGACCAGATGAAGGCTTACAAGTCTGATGTCTTACAGGGATACGAACCAGAAGTAACAATCAATATTGGTGCTCGTGACCAGAAGATTATGCGCATTGAATCTGCCCTAAAGAAACCAGAGTTTGCTAACACCGATGCTGGTCAGGCTGCATTGCTTTACTTTGCAGAACGTGACAGGTGGCTAGAACAGTCTAGGTTGTACTACCCAGACCGTGATAAGCCATCACTATCTGGTCAAGATAATGCTGAAGCACGCTATCGTTTGCGAGTAATGGCAGAACAATTAAGCGCAAATAATGATGACTTTAAAAATATGTTTATTCGTGTTCTTGCACAAGAACTCAAGGAAGAGGATTAGCAATGGCAACCCCACCAATGCCTAACGCCAGCGAAGACAAGTTTGTCGTTGGTCAAAAAACAGTTAAACTTCCAGCCAGAAATAGACGTGTTCCAGTTGATAACGGTAGAGGTACACAGGGTGTAACACTACCAGCCAAGACATCTATTGAAACCTTTCGTGCTCCAAAGATTTACACAAATCCATCAGTGATGGCTAAGAATGAACTTGGAAAAATCCCTGAAGGTGCTGCTTTAGCAAAGGTTCAAACCATGCTATACAACGCTGGTGGATTCTATGACTCAAACGACACACCAGGAACTGGCATTAGAATGCCAGGAGACTTTGCTGCAATGGCTAAAGCAATGGAAGCGGCAAATGCTCGTGGCGTGACTTGGCAAGACCAAGTTGCATTCCAGGTAAATATGCAAGCAAGCGGTGCGTATGCAATGGGTGCAGGTATTACTGGTGCAGGAACCTCTGGTGGAGGTGGTGGTGCTAGTGCTAACAAGAGTTTAAATATCACTGGACCTAATAGCGCACGTAGCATCTTTGACAATATGTATTTAAAGTACACATCAAAGAAGGCTAATGACGTAGAGTTTTCAAAGTTCTATGACTCCTTGGTAAGTGCTCAACAAAAAGCCCCAATCAAGTACGAAAAGAAAAAGATTGGTGGAAGTTGGTACACAGTTCAAACATCTGACGGTGTTAGTGCTGATGAGTTTGCTGAGACTTGGGTATTTAACAGGATTAACTTTGCAGACGAGAGTGCAACTGGTGTCGTAGCACAGAACCTAACAGCCGTTGGTGCACTTGCAGACATGTATGATGTTAACTTATCTGTTTCACAGAAGGCAGAATTTGCCAAGGCATTAACAACTGGTACTGGAACTGACAATGATGTTCGTAAGTCATTGGCAGAAAAGGCTAAGTTAAAGTATAAGATGCTTGCCAATGACATTAGTGAAACAGTAACAGTTAAAGATTTACTTGCAGAACAAATCAATGCTTACGCTGCAACCCTTGAACTTGGATTAAAGGATGTTAAAATTTCTGATATTGAACCTTACGCATTTAAAGATGGTAATTTATTAAACAGGTCAGAAACAATTCAAAATATAAAGAATAACAATATTGCTTACCGCAGCACAGGACAAGCAAAACAAAATGCTTCAGCCTTTGCACTTGGCTTGGCTCGTTCCTTAGGTTATGGTGCTTAATGGCTACTGATAGTGAAATCTTTGCTAAACAATTTGCAGCATTAACTGGTCTTGATATCAATGCTGAAGAGAATAAATGGGCTTACCAACTTTATGATGTTGCCCTTCCTTTTATTAACTCAGACCAGATTCAACCAGGAGATACTGCTCTTTACGACATCATCCTTGCAGATGATAAAGCACCGCAGTCCTACAAGGACCGCTTCTCTGCTGTAACAGAACTTAAGAAGAAAGCCCCAGAGATGGGTATGACTGTTGCTGATTACTTAAAGCAAGAGAACCAGTACAAGCAGTTGTTGAAGTCTGCTGGTATGGGTAACCTTGCCAATGCTAATGACATTAAAAAGTTTTTCTTAAATGAAGTTTCCTATGACGAGGCTGCTGGTAGAATTAATGCTGCGTTTGGTGCCATTGATTCTGCTGATGAGCCTACTCGCCAGGCTTTGGCAGAACGTTTCCCAACCTTAAACAAGGCAGACCTTGCACAAGGTTTGTTACTTGGCAAAGAGGGAACTTATGAGATTGAGAAGAAGGCTGCTGCTGCTCAGGTTGCAGGTGCTGGTCTATCTCAAGGATACCGTACAACTCTTAGCGACCAAGAACTTGTTGCTTCTGGATTTGGTACATCTGTAACTGGACGTGAGAATGCACGTCAAGCATTCGCTAAGGTTGCTGCTGAACAGACAGGTCTACAACAGGCTGCAAGAACCTTTGGTGGTCCTAGCAACATTGTTCAACAGGCAGAAAAAGAAGCATTACTTGGTCAGACTTCTACTGAAGCCAAGCGACTACGTTCACAGGCTCGTTCACAATTTGCTGGACAAACTGGAATTGTTACTGGTTCGCTAGGTCGCAAGAAGCAAACATAAAACTCTCGGTGGATTGACCGCCCCCACTGAGTAAAAGAGCGGTAGTACATACCAACCTACATACCCCTGTGTAGGAGTGAGACGTGTACGACAAACAACTAATGTAAGGGAGATAGTTGCGATGAGCAACAATAATCAAGACTGGCTAGATGATGATGAGTTTGACTTTGAAGAGGAAACTCAACCACGTTCAAGTGACGATGTACTTAAAAAGGTACGCCGTGCAGAACGTGCAAAGGATAAACAAGTCAAAGAACTGCAAGCCGAATTGGAATCACTGCGCAAGTTCCAACGGGAAGCAACAATTAGCCAAGTCTTGGCGGAGAAAGGTGTCAACCCAAAGGTTGCCAAATTCATTCCAGCAGATATTGAAATGTCTTCGGACAGCATCAGTAACTGGCTGACTGACAATGGTGAACTGTTTGGTGTTGCTGCACCTGTACAACAATCAGCAGTTGATATGAACGACATCAACGCTTTGCGTCAAATAGATGCAGTAACATCTGGTGCTATTTCTCCAGATGACGTGAATGATGCTTTCAACATCATGAACAACGCTTCGTCTGCGGAGGAGTTACTTAACTTCCTTTACAGTCAAGGCGCAGAATAAATCGCAAATAATCTAACCCCTAAGGAAATATACTATGCCGAATACAGGCTTATCAGGTGGTAGTGCAGCAACTAACGGTGGTCTTGGTGGTGGCGCTTACGCTTCC
>Ga0315903_10009655_pt1 | contig 11632 bp, 10 predicted proteins | sample LakEriMetagenome_7_FD_203524 | JGI IMG/M metagenome (GOLD analysis project Ga0315903, IMG submission 203524) | Freshwater fungal communities from buoy surface, Lake Erie, Ohio, United States - Buoy 2 MA119 | ecosystem: Environmental > Aquatic > Freshwater > Lake | place: USA: Lake Erie, Ohio... | reverse complement strand
TGCCAGGGAAAAACTTTCTTTTCCGATCGTTGCAGCCAATTATATTTTAGGTTTGGAGGATGGAAAAGAAAGATTTGTGAATGCCGTATCATCTCTTACAAAGGCTTTTGCAATATCTGTTCCCCATCCAGCAACCGTAGAGATTCGGGATGATGTTTCCCTTTTTCAGGCTATCAAAACCAGGATTGTCAAATTGACCCAAAGTGGCGGCAGTCAAACTGGCGAAGAACTTGACAGCGCGATTAGGCAGATTTTAACGAATGCCATTTCATCGGATAAGGTGATTGACATATTTGATGCCGCAGGCTTGAAGAAACCTGATCTATCCATTCTGTCGGATGAGTTCCTGGGTGAAATCAAAGGGATGGAGCACAAGAATGTCGCGTTTGAGTTATTGCGAAAACTTCTAAACGATGAAATCAAATCAAGACAAAAAATCAATTTGGTTCAATCAAAAAAGTTCAGCGAGATGATTGAAAAGGCTGTCAAGACATACCAGAACAATCTTATAACGTCAGCTCAAATCCTGGATGAAATGATACAGCTTGCCAAAGAGTTAAAGGCAGCAGACCGGCGAGGTCAGGATATGGGATTAGATTACAGGGAGTATGCTTTCTATTCCGCGCTAGAGGTAAATGACTCTTCTGTTGCAGTATTGGGTGATGAGATCTTGCGGCATATCGCGAGAGAGCTGGTTGAGACAATAAAGAAAAATACAACAATAGACTGGACTGTGAGAGAGAATGTCCAGGCAAAGATGCGAATTGCGATAAAAAGGATCTTAAAAAAGCATGGCTATCCACCAGATATGGCAGTCAGAGCGACTGAAACTGTGATAGAACAAGCCAAGCTTATTTCAGAACAACTAATTGAATCTAATTCCTACACCACCGGTAATTATGTTCAATTAGATTTAGCAGCCGAGCCAGAATAGTTGTGCGGAATGAAGTTAAAGAAGGTCGTATTTAAGTGATTTACCCGGTGCTCAAATGTTATTTTATCAAGTATTCCTTTTTTGTTCTTATAATTGAAATTGTAATCGGTTTGGCGGCTAACCGGTATAAAATGAAACAAACTGAACAAAGCGTTAAACCCTGACACATCTAACCCCATCAACGGACATGATGCTGTCATTCCTCGTCCCTTGACAATTTGCTTGCATCCTTTTTTCAGTAGGTTAAAGTCGGAATCAGTCAAATATTCAGATGGTTCCCCAAAATAATCCTCTTTTCGGTAATTAACTGGACCAAGGATTAAATATGCCACAGCTTTGGCATGTATGTAAGGATATTGATTTATAAGTGCCCAATTCTCTTCTTTGGGCCTCATTCTATTTAATACAAGATCAAGTATATAGTTAGATTTGCTTTTGGTTTTCATGATTTATAAAGTTTTCCAAATACCTGAACTTTTCGGTCTATATTAACGATTTGGTTTATACTTGCCTCAAAATCTTCAATCTTACCCGTTTCTACAATTGAATTATGACCTGCAATTTTTTTTAACCTGATCCTTAACGAAATAGTGTTAATTCGTGTATATCCTGTATCATAAGCAAGGTATATTTCGGTAAATTCCGGTTGCATAAGGCTGAAATATGCGCCGGTTAATGAGCGGAAAAACGTTCTATTCGGTATGCCGTCAAGGCTTTGTAGCGAGTTTTTAATTTCCTTAAAAAAGGAACCATAATAGCCACCAAACTTGGTCAGGAATTGCCTTGTGGGAAGCACTATTTTGGCAACCATTATGTCTGGATTTGATATTAGCTGTTCCATTAGGAACTTGTCTTGGGGGTGTGGCATTTTTCTAGATTTAGCGGCTTTATTGAAACTTGGGATAGATCTTATATTAGGTTTATGTCGTTGATTCGTTGGAACAGGCATAATTACTATTCACAAATCCCAGTAAAAAAGGGATATATTGGAACATATAATTGGTTTGTTAATATTGCTTTTAAGGATATGCATGAACTATAAATACCCCAGAGCCACTAGAATATGTGTAATTCCATAATTTTTTTCCAAAAAATTATTTTTTCATTTTCACGGTATTATTCCCCTAAAACCACTTTGATTACAGTAATCAATAGGGAGATACGGAGGGGGTGGGGAGGGGGATAAGGGGGAATTAGAGATTAGGGACTATCACCTTATTAGAATAGTTTTCTAATTCATAAAACTTTTACAATTACTTAATTCATTTTATTTAACATATATGTAGGATTTAATATCTGTTATATACATAATGTTTAATATCTATTATATATGACCTCTAAACGCGCGCGAGGAAACTGTTTTTATAATTTTATGACTCCCCAAAAAAAAGTAAAGTCTTTTTTTTTAATTTATTTTCAACGCTTGATTTTATTTGAGCTCCGCTTGACTTTCCGGAGTTGTAATCTATATTTATTGAAAAGCGAAACTATTATGGCAGCAGGGACAATAGAAAAATTAAAACATGAGTATGAAGAAGATGTAGAAGGTTTTTTGGCCGAGTTTTCTTCCATGTTTGGAAATGAAATTAAAGATTGTCAGTTTGTCGTAGATAATGAAATCTTTACTTCATTCAATTCTAAATTGCCCCAAATACGCACAGAATATCCAGATCTTTCCATAGAGGGTTCGCCAATTTTCACTCTTGTTGAGACGCCGGTTGGTTGGAGACTTAAATACCATAATTGCTTAACTTTATATTTCTTAAATGGTTGCCATTTGCGTTTCTCACCTCACGAGGATGGTTTGGAGATTACTAGATTATATATACCACCACAAAACCAAGGTCAGGGCTTCGGTAGTAAGCTAATGAATATATTTCTGGACATTCTTGAAAAAACTCTCCCTAAATTACCGCCCATACTAGTTGAACTTACAGGTTCGGTAGGAACAGGACCAAATCAACTTGATTTGCCTATTTCACAGCAAGAAAAGTTTTTTGCTGGATTTGGTTTTACCGCTTGTCGTGGGGAAGATGACGAGAATTACATTAAAATGGTGCTTTGAGCAATAAGCAATTCTTTACTCTGATTGAGATTTAATAAAATTATCCAATTCACTTTGATGGACATACACCCTGCCGCCAATAGAATAAGTTTTTAATCCTTTTTCCACCCAAGTGTAATAGGTGGGGCGGCTTATATTCATCTTTTCGCATACTTCATTTATCGTCAGTGAAACTTGTTTTGATTCTGTAATTGGTTTTGCTTCTTTTGCTGAATATTCCAAAAGAAATTGTTTCTGTTGAATTGACATATTGACTAACGATGAAAGCAACTTGTCAAATAAAGATGCTATGGATTCTTTGAGATTTTCTAAATAAATATCTAAATCTTCTGGCGAGTTGTAAATTACAATTGTCTTGATTAAATCATCTACATCTTCCTGGGTTAGTTTTTGGTTCATTTCTAGTGTAAGGACTCTCCCCAAGTTGATCATGTGGGGTGAGGGTCGGCGAATTGGATTTTCCATAACTTTAATTTTTTAATCAAAACTATAGAATATTTAGGAATAAAGGTTTAATTTTTTAATTTTTAATTTGGATTCCTCACTCACATATTTCTCAAATGTAGATACTTTTTTATGATCCGTTCTCTCCATAGCTTCCGATATAGTAAAGCCCTTGTCAAGCATAGTAGTGATGAATGTTCGTCTGGCTTGGTGGAATGTGATAATTTCATAAAGTTTCAATTTTCTTACCTTATTGTTCTGGCCTATCTTGGTATGTCCCGTCTCTGACTGAAACTCTGGTATTTTAGATAAGAGTTTTTTTAGGTAAAGGTTCGCTTTTTGTGGGGACATTAGTTTCATGTTGTATCCATATTTTGATAATATATTTACCACATAGTCATCCAACTGGACTGTGTATTTACCTTTCGTTTTTACAGCTTCGCGCACAACAAAATAATAGGTCTCATTATCTTCTCTTATCGTTTGGATGTGATCTTGATTTAAGGTGATTAAATCGCTGATTCTCATTCCGGTGTAGAGTGCAACTAGGAACATATCTCTTGCTTTATATTCGGGTGTTTCGGGCGACAAGTAAAAATCTTGAATGAGATGGATTTGTTGAGGCGTAAGTTTGATTCTGGCAACCTTCTTTGTGATTTTTACCAAGTCAATTTCAGAAATTGCTTGCGTGAGTATGAATAACTCTTTCTTGAAGGTGTCTTCAAGCTTACTGTTGATCCAACGGTAAAATTGTTTAAGAATGTCAAACCTTTTCTTGATAGTTTTTCCATCAAGTTTGCCGAGTGTAATATATCCTTCGTTCTTCGGGCGTCCAGCTTGGAGGAACTCAAAGTATTGATTTAGAGTTGCTTTATTGAATGAGTTGTTCAGGAGTTTTATGTGGTAATATTTTTCATAATCTATTAAACTATTTCTAAAACTAACATAGTCTTTAAGTGATTCTGGCTTGTCCGAAAACTTTTTCCTTTTTTCATCAAGAAAAGTATTGTAGGTATCAACCAATAAAGCAATCGGTGAGAGGACAGAACTGTCTGAAATTTCAACTACTTCTTCTGTTTTTAGTTTGAGAAGTTGTTTAAGTTCTGGAATACTCGGGGGCTTACCGTATGAAAGCTGAAAAGATTGGATGAGATTACTTACTTTTTTGACCTCTTTTTGGATTTCATCATTATTTTCTTCAAGCTCATCTGGCAGGATTCTTTTTTTTAGAAGGTTCTTTATTTTCTTTATTTCGACTTTATTGAGATGGCTGAAATTAAAACCAAGATTATATCTAAAAGCTGCGCTATTCTTGGAATAGTAAAGGCAAAGTGTATCTCGGTAAATGACGTAAGAAAGATGCTTATTCATAATTGAACCGTTTATGAACCGTTATTTTGCCGAAAGATAATGTAAATTTTAGTAAAATAGTGTTTTAGATGTCTTTTTATTGTCTGTAAATCAAATAATTAGATATTATTTTACAAGTTGTAAATAAAATAAAATAAATAGGTTCGAATCCAGTCGTCCCGACGATTTACAAATGTAAGCCTCTGATTATCAGGGGCTTTTTGTTTTTATTGAACCGTTATTGAACCGTTTTTTATCTCTAATTTTCGCTGTAAAATGGAGTAAATCCTTTTTTTAGTTAAAATAAAGAAATATGACGCTCCGTTATAGTTAAGTCATAATTGACAGGGAGCCGAAGCGCGAAAGCAGCCCCCAACTTTGTGAATAATAAGGTTGGGGGATTTTTTTTATAAGCTACTCTGGTTTCCTATTTTTAGACTATACCTTTTTTTGTGAAGGTTTTTTTGATACTTTTTCGTCCGAAAATATACCAAAACAACAAAAAAGATGTTAAAAATAGGGTGTTAGTATAGTAATTCTAAAATTAAGAAAATGAAAGTCTTATATACGCGTGTCAGCACTATGGATCAGCGCACAGACAGGCAGAGGGTGAATGAAGGTGAGTATGACCTTATCGTGGAGGATAAGTGTTCCGGTTCTATATCCTTTTTTGATAGGCCAGGCGGCATAGAAATAAAAAAATTACTGGAAAAGAAATGCCTGAAAAATTTGTATGTCTGGCAAATTGACCGTTTGGGGCGAGATCTGCGTGATATATTAAACACAATATATTTTTTTAATAATGAAAATATCTGTATTCATTTTGTCTCACAAGGCTTGCGGACCTTGGAAGAGGACGGCCAACAAAACCAAATCAGCAATCTTATAATTTCTATTTTAGGTATCGTCGGCCAAATGGAGCGAAGCCAAATCAAAGAACGACAGATGGAGGGAATTAAAATTGCCAAATTACAAGGCAAGTATTTGGGCCGCAGGAAAGGAGCAAAAGAGAATGTTTCTGATTTTCTAACAAAACCCAAAAATAAAAAAGCCTTGGAATACCTGAAAAAAGGATACAACAAATCAGAAACAGCCAAATTGGTAGGATTGAATATCAACACCATCACCAAGATAAGTAAGGTAATGGGTGCTATGTAAGCATTTAATGTTTTTATCTGTAATTTGTAATGATAATTCCTCATTATACCCAAGACGAATAAATGAACAATATTCATTATTTTTAATTGGATAGCTAGAAACTAACCGTTTCAATTTTTCCCAAATTATGTTTTGGTATTGTTCCAGACCTACTAGTTTGTCCCCAGGTCTATGGTTTTTGTTTAATCTTCTGACTTCTACCCCGATGGTATCATTTACCAATAAATCAGGGGTGGTATTGGGATCTGGCTCGTAAATGATATTTGTAAATCCTTGTTGTTGCAAAAATCCCAAAACCATTTTTTCTTCCTGATTTATCTGATTTTTTCTCTTTTTCATTTCTTGTAGATTCATGATTAAAAAATATATGCAGCAAATCTATTGCAAATATTATACATTCTCATAATTGAAAGTTAATTCCGAACCAATCCACGATTTCTTCTTAATTTTAGGATCAATCTAAAAATATATAATACATCTCAAGGATATATTGTAATTTTATCCGATTGACACCATTAGCCAAATGACTAACGAACTAGAAAAAACCCTTTGGGCTGCGGCAGACAAATTGCGAAATAACATGGATGCTGCCGAATACAAGCATATTGTTTTAGGTCTGATATTCCTTAAATACATTTCTGATAGTTTTACGGAATTATATGAAAAACTGCTAACTGATGAACTTGCAGATCCCGAAGACAAAGATGAATACCTTGCGGAGAATGTATTTTTCGTGCCACCGAGTGCCCGTTGGAATTACTTGCAACAAGAAAGAGCAAAGCTTCCCAGCATAGGTAAAGACCTGGATGACGCTATGGATGCGATTGAAAAGGATAATCCAATCCTCAAAGGAGTGCTGCCCAAGGATTATGCCCGGCCAGCGTTAGATAAGAGGCGGTTGGGTGAATTGATAGATTTGATCGGAAATGTAGGATTCAACCAGGCAGGACACAGCAGTAAGGACTTGCTGGGTCGGGTATATGAATATTTCCTTGGAATGTTTGCTGATGCGGAGGGAAAACGAGGGGGACAGTTCTACACACCAGAAAGCATCGTCAGACTTCTTGTGGAAATGCTTGAACCTTATTCAGGACGTATTTATGATGGTTGTTGTGGTAGTGGTGGTATGTTTGTGCAGAGTGAAAAGTTTTTGCAGGCTCATGGTGGTAAGATAGGTGATATTGCAGTGTATGGCCAGGAAAGCAACCCTACCACTTATAAGCTGGCTAAAATGAACCTTGCCATCCGGGGAATTGACGCTAAAATAGAACTAGGCGACACATTCCACAACGACAGGCATAAAGACTTGAAAGCAGATTTTATTATCGCTAACCCGCCGTTTAATATCTCTGATTGGGGTGGAGAACAACTGCAAGACAGTCATTTATGGAAATATGGCGTTCCCCCAACAGGTAATGCCAATTATGGGTGGCTTCAATTGTTCATCAATAAATTAAGTCCTATCGGCACGGCTGGAATTGTCCTGGCTAATGGTTCCATGACATCAAATATGGGCACAGAAGGAGAAATCCGGAAGCAGTTAATTACAGAGGGTTTGGTTGATTGCATGGTGGCCTTACCTACACAACTTTTTTACAATACCCAGATTCCGGCATGTTTATGGTTCCTAGCCCGAAATCGTAAAAATCACAAGTTCAGGGATCGGAGTAATGAGATTTTGTTTCTGGACGCGAGGAAGTTTGGGGTCATGACCAGCCGAAAGAATCGTATATTAACCGATGATGATATTATACGGATTGCCCAAACTTACCATTCATGGAGAAATATAGGCGGGAACTATGTGGATATTCAAGGCTTTTGTAAATCTGCATCAATAGAAGAAGTGGCATCAAATAACTATGTCCTAACACCTGGCAGATATGTTGGCACAGAGGATGTTGAAACTGATGGAATCCCTTACGAAGAAAAAATTGCGGTTATTTCGGACAACTTGAAAGAGTATTTTGCAAAATCCGTTGAACTTCAAGAACGAATTAAAACAAACCTGAAAAAAGTTGGGATTGAGATATGAGTGAGTGGAAAGTATTTAGATTAGGGGATGTTGTTAAAATAAAACATGGTTTTGCGTTTAAGGGGGAATACTTTTCGCAATTACCAACACTAGATGTATTATTAACACCGGGTAACTTCAGTATTGGTGGTGGTTTTAAGGCTGACAAGTTCAAATATTATAATAATTCTTATCCGAAGTCTTATGTCTTAAAGGCTGGTGACATCATTGTAACTATGACAGATTTGAGTAAGGAAGGAGATACTTTAGGGTATAGTGCAAAAATACCCCAACATAGTGGCATAAGATATTTGCACAATCAAAGATTAGGATTACTTGAGTTGATTGACAATAAATTTAATCTTGACTTTATATATTGGTTATTAAGAACCAGAGATTATCAACAATTCATTGTAAGTTCTGCAACAGGAACAACAGTAAAACATACTTCTCCTTCAAGAATTTGTGATTATGAATTTAAGGCACCTGTTTATAAAACCCAAACCGCCATCGCAGAAATCCTCTCTTCCCTTGACGAAAAAATAGAACTCAACAACAAAATAAACCAGGAGTTAGAAAATCTTGCCCAAGCCCTCTTTAAGCGGTGGTTTGTAGATTTTGATTTTCCCAACGAAAATGGAGATCCTTATAAATCATCCGGTGGCGAAATGGTGGATAGTGAGTTGGGGATGATTCCGAATGGGTGGGAGGTTGGAAACTTAAATAAAATATCAAATTTGGTTAATAAAACAATTAAACCTTTTGAGAATCCATCAACTTATTACTCCTATTATAGTCTTCCAGAGTTTGACTCAGGAAAAATCCCATCAAATGAATTGGGAGAGAATATTCGTAGTTCTAAGTTTCAAGTATTAGAAAACTCTATACTTGTGTCTAAACTAAATCCCAGAATCCCAAGGGTTTGGACAGTAATAAAACCAAATCATAATTCTATATGCTCTACTGAGTTTCTAATACTGAAACCTATTGATCAAGAATATTTCCCTTTTATCAGTAGTTTATGTTTGAGTGAAAAATATATTAAATCTGTTCAATCCAAAGTTTCAGGCACAAGCAGTAGCCATCAAAGAGTGAATCCCAAGGATATTGCCAATTATGAAATGGTAATTCCTCCAAAATACCTAATTAAGCAATATTATAATACAGTTTTTAATTCTATGAATCTAGTTAATGATAACAGAAAAGAAAGCAAAAAATTAGCTAACCTCAGAGACACGCTGCTACCTAAACTCATTTCAGGAGACATAAAAGTTTAATAATTAACCTAAAATAAAATTTATGAGTGGGATGCCTATAAAAGCGAAACGCCCCCTTTTGGGAGGCGTTGGTCCAAGAGAGCTACTCTTGGAGATGCTTGAATTACAAATGTATCGTCCTTTTAATAAATATTGAAAATAATGTAAATAAGATAGACAGGAAATGGTAGTGATATCGGAGGACCACATAGAACAGCTTGTTATACAAGATTTGGTAGATCTTGGCTACCAGTATATTCATGGGGCTGACATCTCGCCAGAAGGAATCATACAAGAACGTGAGTTTCATGAAGTAGTCCTGAAACACCGCTTACAATCATCTATTGCTCAAATTAACCCAACCGTCCCACACGAAGCACAGGAAGAAGCCTTGCGCAAAGTATTGAGGTCCGAATCCCCCAATTTGATCCAAAATAACTACATCTTCCACAAATACCTGACAGATGGCGTTGATGTGGAATACCGGAATGCTGACAGGATTGTTGGGGATAAGGTTTGGTTAATAGACTTTGATAATCCAGAAAAAAATGAATTTCTGGTTGTAAATCAATTCACGATTATTGAAGGGAACTTAAATAAGCGTCCTGATTTAATCCTATTTGTAAATGGTCTGCCGTTAGTCATTATAGAATTAAAAAATGCAGCTGATGAAAACGCAACTATCCAATCTGCATATAACCAGTTGCAGACGTATAAAAAGTCTATACCCTCCCTTTTTGAGTATAACGCATTTCTGATAGCTTCTGACGGTTGGGAGGCAGTGTATGGTTCGCTGACAGCATCCCGACAATTTTTTGTGCCATGGAAATCTGTGGATGGTAAAGTGGTTTCCGATCCGCACATTCCCCAAATGGAAGTTCTGATCAAAGGCATGCTAAATAAAAAGGTTTTACTTGATTTAGTCCGTCATTTTATCCTCTTTCATCAAAACAAGGAGCAATTTACAAAAATTATTCCTCGGTATCACCAGTATTTTGCTGTCAATAAGGCGGTGGAAACTACAAAAAAGGCCACCGGAGAATTAGGTGATCAACGTGCCGGGGTTGTTTGGCATACCCAGGGGTCTGGGAAAAGCCTTACTATGGTGTTTTATGCCGGTAAGTTGGTGTTATCCTTGAATAATCCAACACTTGTAATCCTCACTGACAGAAATGATTTGGATGATCAATTATTTGATACATTTTCGTTGAGCCAGGATATATTACGCCAAACCCCTAAACAAGCTGAAAGCCGGGATGAACTAAAAAAAATGCTAGCAGTGTCTTCGGGCGGTATTGTATTTACCACCATCCAAAAGTTTCTTCCAGAAATAGAAACAAAAATAGAATTGGATGGTAAAATGAAGAACATAAAGGGTCAATATGGTTTATTGTCTGACAGAAGAAATATAGTTGTCATAGCAGACGAGGCACATAGGAGCCAATACGACTTTATGGATGGATTTGCCAGACACATGAGAGATGCTTTGCCAAACGCTTCTTTCATCGGATTCACAGGCACACCGATTGAAAGTATAGACAAAAATACACAGGCAGTTTTTGGCGACTATATAGATGTGTATGATATTCAGCAAGCAGTTGAGGATGGGGCGACAGTTCGGATTTATTACGAAAATAGATTGGCGCGAATTGAATTAAAAGAAGAAGAAAAGCCAAGGGTTGATGCAGATTTTGAGGAATTGACAGAAAGCGAGGAATTAACCGATCAGCAGAAATTAAAGTCTCGTTGGGCAAGATTAGAGCGGATTGTGGGGAATGAACACAGGTTGTCCTTGATTGCAGAAGATATAGTCCAGCATTTTGAAGCCAGAAATGCCATACTTGATGGTAAAGGAATGATTGTGTGTATGAGTCGGCGTATTTGTGTAGATTTATATGACCAAATTATCAAGATCAGACCGGAGTGGCATAGTGATGATGATGATAAAGGAGTGGTAAAAGTTATAATGACAGGCTCTTCTTCTGATCCATTATTATTTCAACCCCATATTAGAAATAAACCAAGAAGGAAGGCATTAGGTGAGCGGATCAAAGATCCCGGTGATGTCCTTAAATTAGCAATAGTTCGTGATATGTGGCTCACAGGATTTGACGCTCCGGCCATGCACACTTTGTATATTGATAAGCCTATGAGGGGGCATAATCTAATGCAAGCAATAGCGCGAGTCAATAGAGTGTATAAGGACAAAGAAGGTGGATTGGTAGTTGATTATATTGGAATCGCAACTGATCTAAAAAAAGCACTTTCAGTTTATACCGAAAGTGGTGGCAAGGGGAAGCCAGCGCTGGATCAGAATGAAGCAGCAGCCGTTATGCTAGAAAAATACGAAATAGTAGCTCAAATGTTTTCGGAAGATCCTATTATTCAGGATAGTCCGAAAGGGATGGACTTTG
>Ga0315903_10009651_pt1 | contig 11636 bp, 10 predicted proteins | sample LakEriMetagenome_7_FD_203524 | JGI IMG/M metagenome (GOLD analysis project Ga0315903, IMG submission 203524) | Freshwater fungal communities from buoy surface, Lake Erie, Ohio, United States - Buoy 2 MA119 | ecosystem: Environmental > Aquatic > Freshwater > Lake | place: USA: Lake Erie, Ohio... | reverse complement strand
CTGCTGATGGCGTTGGCGCCCTTGCCCCAGCTGCGCGGGTTGGTGTTCGGACACATCCACCAGCATTGGCAGGGCTGCTTTCCCGGCCGCCCCGAGGTGCCGCTGCTGGGCTGCCCCTCCACGCTCAAGGCCTTCGGCCCGGTGCAGCCCTGTCCGCTCGGCCTGCCGAGGGCGGCCGGGGGGCGCCTGCTGGAGCTGGCGCCGGATGGCCGCTTGGGTCAGCGGTTGTTGCGCTGGCAGGAGCCTGAAGGTTCCTAGCCTGATCGGATGCCTACTCGCTCCACGCGCCCGATCGACGATCTGTCGTCGCGCCCCCAACCCGTTTTGCCGGGATCGCCCGAAATTCCAGGATCCGCTGGCGATCCGCTCCCCTCCCGACGGTTGCCGGCGGCTTTGGGGCAGGCGCGGCGGCGATTCAGGGCCTTCGCTGGCCGTCGCCCTGGCGCTGGCTTTGGCTTTGGCGCTGGCGCTGCCGCTGGCACGGCTGAACAAGGCATGGCGTTGGCGAGGAGCGTGCGGGGCTGGCCCCGGGCCGTCATCCACGCCTGCCGGTCTCTGGTCCTGGCGGCCCTGTTGGCCTCGCTGACGCTGGTCCAGCCGGCATGGGCGCTGGCGCTTCCCGCCGCGGCGGCGCCGGTCGCGTCCCCGCTCGCCGATGTTTCCCCAGCTCTGGAGGCTGGGCCAACCCTGGACGCCGCTCGGACTCCAGATGGGCACCCATCCCAAGCCGCCCCTGCCGGATCGACCGCCACAAGCGGCGGCACCACCACGGCAGAAGCCCCTCAGGTTGTGACGCCCGCAGCCGAGTTGACCCCGGAAGCCGCGGTGGCAACACCGCCCGTTCTCGGTCCCGGCGGCCACAGCTTCGTGGCCGCCGCCGCCCGGCGGGTCGCCCCGGCGGTGGTGCGCATCGACACGGAGCGCAGCGTGGCGCGCCAGCCCTTCGATCCCGCGCTCCTGGACCCGTTGCTGCGCGATCTGTTCGGCGATCCTTCCGGCAGCATGCGCGAGCGCGGCCAGGGCTCCGGTGTGGTGATCGACGCCAAGCGCGGGCTGGTTCTCACCAATGCCCACGTGGTCGATCAGGCCGATTCCGTGGCCATCACCCTCGCCGATGGCCATGAGCTGGAAGGCAGCGTCGTGGGGGCCGATCCGGTCACCGATCTGGCGGTGGTGCGGGTGCCCACGCGGGAGGAGGCCCTGCGGGCCGCTCCGCTCGGCGATTCCGAGGCCCTGGAGGTGGGCGATTGGGCCATCGCCCTGGGCAGCCCCTACGGACTGGAGCGCACGGTGACGATGGGCATCGTCAGCAGCCTGCATCGCGACATCAACAGCCTTGGCTTTGCGGATAAGCGGCTCGATCTGATCCAAACCGACGCGGCCATCAACCCCGGCAACTCCGGCGGGCCGCTGATCAATGCCTCCGGCGAGGTGATCGGCATCAACACCTTGGTGCGCTCCGGCCCGGGGGCGGGGCTGGGCTTCGCCATCCCGATCAACCTGGCCCGGCGGGTGGCCGACCAACTCGGTGACGGCAAGGACGTGGTGCATCCCTACCTGGGGCTGCAGCTGGTGCCGTTGACGGCCCGCGTGGCCCGGGACAACAACAAGGACCCCGATGCCTTGCTGCTGCTGCCCGAACGGGACGGCGCTCTGGTGCAGCGGGTGCTGCCCGAGAGTCCCGCCGAGGCGGCCGGCCTGCATCGCGGCGACCTGGTCGTCGCGGTCGACCATGAGGCGGTGGGTTCGCCAGGGGCGTTGCTGCAGCGGGTGGAGCGCTCCCAGGTGGGCCGGCCCCTGCCACTGACCGTGATCCGCGGCCAGAAGGAGCTGCAACTCTCGATTCGACCCGCCGCCCTGCCCCATGCGGGCTGAACGCGGGCGAGAGGGTGAGGGCGGCTGCCTTGCTACGGTCTGGCGCTGCTGATTGGGGGGAAAGGATGGCGGAGCTGCAGGACCAGATGAAGCAGGCCGTGGCCGCCGCCGCCGTGGAGCAGATCCAGAACGGCATGGTGGTGGGGCTGGGCTCGGGCTCCACCGCCGCCCTGATGATCCGCGGCCTCGGAGAGAAGCTGCGGCGCGGCGACCTTCAGGACATCACCGGCGTGACCACGTCGTTCCAAGGTGAGGTGCTGGCGGCGGAGCTCGGCATCCCCTTGAAGAGCCTCAACGCCATCAGCCGCATCGATCTGGCCATTGATGGCGCCGATGAGGTCGACCCCCACTTTCAGCTGATCAAGGGCGGTGGAGCCTGCCACGTGCAGGAGAAGCTGGTGGCGCGGCGGGCCGAGCGGTTCGTGGTGGTGGTGGATGCCACCAAGCTGGTGGACACCCTCAACCTCGGCTTTTTGCTGCCGGTGGAGGTGCTCCCCGGTGCCTGGCGCCAGGTGCAGGCTCAGCTGGCCGAGCTGGGCGGACAGGCTGAATTGCGCATGGCCGTGCGCAAGGCCGGGCCTGTGGTGACCGATCAGGGCAATCTGGTGCTGGACGTGGCCTTTGCTGGCGGCATCCAGGAGCCGGGGCGGCTCGAGATGGACATCAATAACCTGCCCGGCGTGCTGGAGAACGGCCTGTTCGTGAACCTCACCGACCAGGTGCTGGTGGGGGAAGTGCTGGAAGGCGTCGCCGTCGCCCGATCCCTGGAGCGCCGCTGAGGCCCTGGCGCCAGGGCCTCAGCGCTTCCCACCGCCACCACGCGGTGGCGTTACCCCCACCGCCACCACGCGGTGGAGATACCTCATGCCACTGTGGTGGCCTTAATCCATGCCCCCACGGTGGCGATAGGAGGTGATCAGATCCGCTGCTGCAAGCGGTCTCACCATGGGGGCCGTGGACAGAGGCCTTTCTGAGGGTGCCGCCGCTTCTGGCAGGCTGTTTCGCGCCACACTCCGCCGCCCCGCGCCGACACTCCGGCCAGCCTCGACAGGGAGACACATCGCACAGCTGGCCTTGGGTTGCGCAGCGACAGCCAGCCTGTCGGCCCACCAGGGATTGGGCTTGATCGCTCAACCAGCCGAACGCCTCCCCGCTCGGCTCACCCCTTGCCCGCCGTGGCGCACGCTCCGATCGGGGCAACACCGTGTATATTGATGAGTGGCTGATGGCCCGCTGCAGGTAGAACCTGCTGGGGGATCTGTCCAAAGGCCCCCGTCGCCACGGATCCGTTGGGAGGGATCTGTTTCGACGGTTCAGCCAGCAAGGCCTGACCCGCAAGGCTCTTGTCACCACGGGCTGGCGTGCCAAACCAGCCGCATCCAGGTGATCAGCCCGACGGCGGGGTTGTCGCGCCGTTGACCGGAACTCGGCCCGCGATCCCTTCAGCATGGCCGGGTCCGCCTTCCAGCGACCTCTGCGGCCTCAGCAGCCGGGCGAACCTGCCGGCCCACTTCCGATGGCAACTGCCTTCGGCTGGCCGCCCCCGCCCGCTGGCCGCAGCCCGCTGGCCTGATCTCCTTCCTCCCCATCCTGCAAGGCCCTTCCAGCTGAACGGCCCGCTTCCCAGACTCACCACGACAATTGCCATGAACCGACGTTTCCCCTCCTGCGACATCGCCGCTCTCCCCACCCGCTGGGCCACCGTTCCGCTCGGCGCGGACACCGAGCGGCGCAGCGCCCCGGCTGCTCACGGGAGCCGGGTGCCCGCCCTCGAACTCCAACCCAGCTGGGAAGACCTGCTGGGGCGTCGCTGAATCCCCCGGTCAGCCTTGGGGCTGACCCGGCCGTCTTGGCGCACGAAGCATCACCGCCAACGGGCCGCTGGCCCCGTTGACCACACCAGCATTCAGGCCGCCACCTCCGCCGGGGGCAGGGGCGGCAGCAGATCGGCGGCGTCGAGATCGGTGCGGCGCACCAGGGCAAATGCCGTGCCGGCGTTGCCCCGGCAGACCCGCAGCTCGTCATCCAGCACCGTGATATCGAGCCAGGCGGGGAAGGATTGGCGCACCGGCAGCAGCAGCTCCGGCCGCAGGCCGGCCAGCCGTGGTCCGATCCAGCCCCCCCGCTCGAAGCGCACCGCCAGGCGCTGCCCGCCGCTGGCCTCCAGATGGGCCACCACGCTCACGGCCGCCAACGACCCCAGCGGCCCCCGCAGCCGCAGCAGGTTCATGCCGCGCTGGTGCTCCGGGTCGAGCACCTGCAGGTTTTCCAGCCACGGCGTCTGCACCAGCCAGGGTTGGCGTGCGCTGCTCCAACGCAAGTCCCAGACGCCGGCCAGAAGATGGCCATCGCGCTCCAGATCGGCGGGTTGTTCCGCTTCCAGCCGCGCGATCCAGGGCGTGACCTCAGCGGCCGGCACGGCGGGCTGACGCAGCAGCGCCATGAGGCTTTCGCGGGTGGTCATGGGAGTAGGGAAATGCCTTTGGCAATCTGGCCGCGATGACGGCGGGCTGCCGTGACCGCCGTCGGACCATGACTGCCGTAGGGCGGTTAACGCCGCAGGGCCGTTACGACCCTGGCCAAGCCGCTCAGGTGAAGCCCCTTGTAAAGACGCAGGTGGAGCCCCTGATGAAGCCGATGGGCCTGGGCGGGCTGGCGAACCGGCCAGCCCGACGCCAGCCGATCGCTTCAGACGCCACATTGGGCAAGCATTGGGGCACGGACTGAAGGCGTGCGTGGTTCTGCCCCGTTCCCGGACCGGGCTGGCCGTGGGATAGGGACCACGATTCAGCCTGCGGGCAGAGGCGGAACAGCCTTCAGGTGAAGATGCCGAACAACAAGGAAAGCAGGGCAAAGCCGGCAATTCCGACCAGGGCCAGCAGGGATGTGGAGGAGGGCATGGCGCGCTCCGGCGGCTGCTGTCAATGCTAAAGGAAATTGGAAGAAGCGACACGGGTTTGGGCAAACTGTCACCAGCGGGCCGGCTGCCTGCCTACAGCTCCACCTGGGCCCACCACGACCCTTCCCCCTCCATCTGGGCCTGGCAGCGGATCCGTTGCGGCTGAATCTGGCAGTTCCCCTGAACGAGCCGCGTTGTTGGCAACGAGGTTGTGCCGCCCAGTTCGGAGAGGCCGAGCTCGGCCAAGGCGCTGACCCGCAAGCGCATCGGGCTCGACCAGCCGCAGCTGCCGGCCCGGCAGGCCATGGACGGGCTCCCTCGTTCCAGGATGCCGGCGAACATCAGCAGGCGCTTCGACGGACCTGGCCCCTGGCCTCGGCTGAAGAAGCGCACGCTCAGCAGCCCAGGCAACTGTTGATCCAGGCGCACGGTTTCGCAACCCAAGCTGGCGACCCGTGCCGGGGAGAGCCCGCGCCCCGATGGCACCACCCGCTCAGGCAACACCGCCCCCCCTGGGCCCATCCCCAGCTGGCAGCGGCGCACCTCCCTCTCCCAGCGACCGAAGTCATCAACAGCCCCCTGGGCTCGCAGCGGCAGACCGAGCGGCAGCGGCGCTGACAACAACACGAGCAACAGCAGTGGCGACAGCGGTGGCGACAGCAGTGGCGACAGCAGGGGCGACAGACGTAGCGACAGCAGTAGCGACAGCGGTCGCGACAGCACTGGGATCAGCTGTGGGATCAAGTGTGGCCACACCAGGCGCGGCGGCCGTGGGCCGAGTCCCCGGGCGCGGAGCCGGCTGGGCCGGGGCATCGGGGGTGCGCTCAATAGCCCGAATCGGCCACGCACATGCCGATGCAACTGAGCCCATTGCTAGCGCTGCGTCCGCAGTGGCCGCAGAGGATTGGATCCTGTTGAGGGGCGAGGGGGGCACTCGCGGCGGCGACCATGCCAGGCGCCGCCTGGGCCGCGCTGGAGCGCTCTGGGCCGCTGCTCGGCGCCCGGGCGGCTGGGGTGGAGCTGGAGGCCACGAATCGAGGCTTGGCTGGGATTGATCATGGCGGAGCGCCCCTGCTTCGCGACGATCCCGTCGCGCCGTTCTGATGGCTTCTCTCACCCCTGGCCGCCAGGATCCCGCGCCGGGCATTGGCGTGGGGACCTGGGCCTGGGGAAACCGCCTGCTCTGGGGGTACGAGCCAGGCCAAGATGCGCTGCTGGAGGACTGCTTTCACCGTTGCCTCGAGCGGGGACTGACCTTTTTCGACACGGCCGATTCCTATGGAACCGGCCGCTTCAACGGCCGTAGTGAGATCCTGCTGGGCCGTTTTTGCGCGGCGCTGACGCCCCAGCGCCGGGCCGATCTCACCGTGGCGACCAAGTTGGCTCCCTATCCCTGGCGCCTCGGACGGCGGGGCTTCAGCGCCGCGTTTGCCGCCTCACGGGAACGGCTGGGCGGCAAGCTCGATCGGGTCCAGTTGCACTGGAGCACAGCCCGCTATGCCCCCTGGCAGGAAGGGCCCCTGCTTGAGGGACTGGCCGATCTGGTGGAGCAAGGGGCCGTCACCTCCCTGGGGCTCTCGAACATGGGGCCGCTGCGGCTGCGCCAGGTGCAGCTTCGCCTGGCGGACCGCGGCGTGCGGTTGAGCAGCCTGCAGGTGCAGCTGTCGCTGCTGGCCCCCCAGCCCCTGGCGCCCGGCGGCGTGGTGGAGGTGTGCCGGGAGCTTGGCATTGCGCTGATCGCCTACAGCCCCTTGGCTTTGGGCTTGTTGGCTTGTGCTCCGGGCCCACGGCCGACGCTGCCCCAAGGACCGCGGGGCTTGTTGTGGCGCAGGCTCTGGCCCAGCCTGCAACCGTTGCTGCAGGCCGTGAGAGCCGTGGCGACGGCCCATGGCGCCAGCCCGGCGGAGGTGGCCATGAACTGGTGCCGCGCCCATGGCGCCATGCCAATCCCAGGGTTGCGGCGTCTGGATCAGGTGGAGACGGCGGCCCATGCCCTGACCTGGACGCTCAGCCCCGCGGAACGCCAAGAACTGGACCAGCTGGCGCTTGCGACCCAGGCCGCCGGTGTGGGCATGCCGGCCAATCCGTTCGTGAGTGCCTGAAGGGTGGGCGGGCGCCGTGCCCGTTCAGCCCACCGTCCCTGTTCAGCAAGCCGGGCCGTTCAGCAAGCCGGGCTGTTCAGCGAGCCGCGTCGGTGGACACCGCCGCCGCCGCCGCCGCCGCCGTGGAACCCGCCGCGGCTGGAGTGCCGGCATCCGGGGTGAGCACCACCGGCATCACCTGCGGCTGGGGCTGGGCCGATTCCTGAGGTTCCATCAGCCTGATCAGCTGGGGATCGCGGCTGGAGCTCTCCTGCTCGCTAGGCCCACAGGCGGCGAGGGCTTCCTGCAGCAGGGAGTCGAAGGTGGCGCCGGGCAGCCGATGCCGTGCCAGCTCGAGGAAGGCCCGGGCGAGGGATTCGCCGGCGGCGGCCCGCAACACGGGGTTGCTGCGGCGCAGTTCCTGCTCCTGGGAGATGGCGGTCAGAAACCGTTGGGTCACATCGCGTTTGGTGGAGGCGCGAATGCGGGTGTCCTGTTCGCCGGGGTTGAGGGAGAACTGGTCTTCCAGTTCCTGCAGGCGACGGTTCAAGCTCTCCAGCACCTCCTGCGCTTCCCGGGAGATCTGGACAAGCTGGCCATCGGACAGGCGGGGAAGATCGGCCACGTAGACCTTGCCGTGGTCGCGCAGGGTGAGGAACGTGGGCCGCTGACCGCCGCTGCTGCCGGGTTCCCTCAGGCGTTGCAGAGGTTCCCGCAGCCGGGGCGGCTGAGGACGCTGGGGAGGAACAGGACCGGCGGAGGAGCGGCGGCGGGTAAGGCGGGAGGAACTGTCGAGCATGGTCACCAGATTATGGGGAAACGTGGCGTCTACATCTAATGTAGAACGTGCCTACAGCCTTGGCTCGTTGACGAGGGGCCCGGATGGCAGTCCGGCCAGCCCCTCGGGGCCAGCCTGGGGGCGAACCCGACCGAGTTCCCAGGCCTGGTGGCCACAGGCTCGGCCGATCGCCACTGCGGCCTCCACCTGATCGGCGGGAAGCACAAGACAGAATCCCACGCCGAGGTTGAACGTGTTCCAGAGATCCAGCTCTGGCACCGATCCCATCTGCTGCAGCCAGTGGAACAGCAGCGGCCGCTGCCAGCTGGAGGGGTCGATCTCCGCCTGCAGTCCAGCGGGCAGGCAGCGGGGCAGATTTTCCGGCAAGCCGCCGCCGGTGATGTGGGCCATGCCATGCAGGCTCACGCCTTCAGCCAGCAGGCGCCGAACGAGGGAGACATACAGCGTGGTGGGCGTCAGCAGGCTGGCGATCACGGATGGCCCCCCCGGCTCCAGGCTGGCGCTGGCCTCGACGCCCTCCTGCTCCAAGATCCGTCGCACCAGGCTGAAGCCATTGCTGTGCACGCCGCTGCTGGCGATCGCCACGATCCGGTCCCCCTCCCGCACGGCTCGGCCATCGATCAGGGCGTCCTCCTCCACCACCGCCACGCAGAAACCGGCCAGGTCGTAGCGGCCGGCGGGGTAGAAGCCGGGCATTTCGGCGGTCTCGCCGCCGAGCAGGGCGCAGCCGCTGGCGCGACAGCCGCTGGCGATGCCTTCCACCACCTCGGCCATCACCTCGGGGCTGAGCCGGCCAGTGGCGATGTAATCGAGAAAGAACAGGGGCTCGGCGCCGCTGGTGAGCACGTCGTTGACGCACATGGCCACCAGGTCAATGCCCACGTCATGGTGGCGGCCATGGACCTGGGCCAGCTCGAGCTTGGTGCCCACCCCATCGGTGCCGGCTACCAGCAATGGGCGTCGCAGGCCGCTGGGCAGTCGGCAGAGCCCGCCGAAGCCTCCCAGGTTGCCGATCACCTCGGGCCGGCGGGTGGTGTCGACGCTGGCGCGGATCCGCTCCACGAAGGCGCGACCGGCGACCACGTCAACGCCGGCGCTGCGGTAATCCATGGGGCCAGGGTTCCTCGGAGACCCCCTGATCCTGCCCCGCCAACCAGCACCAGCGGTGGACGACTTCAGGATTGGCACATTCACTGATTAGCTGGGCTAATCTCATTGATTGGATTTTCTGATTTGCCTGATGGCGATCGGCGGCCTAGGCGCTAGTGACTGGCTTGACTCAGCGGGTTGATGATGAAAACTGATCAGTGAATCCCGGCGGTTTCCTTGCGCCAAGCTCTGCAGCGAAGCGGTTAACTTCAGCTCGTCGTCAATCTTGTTAGGAACCCCATCCGTCGATTTGGACACACATCCGCCTCAACTCGGTTGTGATTCCATCTCCCATCCTCAGTCGGAACTCGCTTTCTCACTGAGGATTGGATGCCAGTCGGACGGTTCCGCCCATCATGCGAGCCTCCCGTCTCCTGGGCGCCGTCGCCCTCTTGATCACCGGATCCACCGTCGCCCCCGCCCTGGCGGCCACCCCCAGCCTCCCCAAGACCCAGCCCACCACTGTGGCCCTGCGGGAGCTCGGAGAGCCCCCCTCGTTTGAGGAACGGCTGCTGCGACAGGCCCCTCCGATGACCATCGCCCAAGCCCTGGTGGCTTCGACCTCAACCGGTCGCGTCATCAACGGACAGGCCAGTTGGTACGGCCCCGGCTTTTACGGCAATCGCACCGCGAGCGGTGAAACGTTCACCCGCGGCACCATGACAGCGGCCCACCGCACCCTGCCTTTCGGGACGCGGGTTCGGGTCGTCAACCTCTACAACGGGCGTTCCGCCGTGGTGCGGATCAACGATCGTGGCCCATTCCATTCCGGCCGCGTCCTTGACCTGGCCCATGGAGCCGCCTCCCAGCTGGGGCTCGTCGCCAGCGGCACAGCCCAGGTGTCGATCGAAGTGCTGGACTAATTTCAGTTCACCACTAGCTCCGCCCCAGCCCGGTTCGGCTGGATGTCAGCCCATCCGCCAATCTGGCGGGTGGGCTTTCTTGTGGTGTGGTGGATCTTCTCAGCAACCGCCGTGAACTGGAGGCGTGGCGCCGCCGCGAGCGGGAGCGTCCCGTGCATTTCGTGCCGACCATGGGGGCCCTGCACGAGGGCCATCGCCAGCTGCTGCGACAGGCCCGCCGTGCTCCGGGGCGGGGGCCGCGGCCCAGGGTGCTGCTCAGCGTTTTCGTCAACCCGCTGCAGTTCGGGCCCAAGGAGGACTTCGCCCGCTACCCCCGCGATCCAGCCGGCGACGCGGCCCTGGCCAGCGAGGAGGGCGTGGAGGCCCTGTTCCTGCCCACGGTCGAGGAGGTGTTTCCCGGCGGCGAGCTGGCCATCACCCGGGTGCGGCCGCCGGAACGGCTGCTGGCCAGCCTCTGCGGACGCAGTCGCCCCGGCCATTTCGAGGGGGTCGCCACGGTGGTGTGCCGCCTGCTGGCCCTGGTGCGGCCGGCAAGGCTGCTGCTGGGGGAGAAGGATTGGCAGCAGCTGCGGCTGCTACGCCAAGTGGTGGCCGACTTGGGGCTGCCCGTGGCGATCGAGGGCTGCGCCACGGTGCGCCGCGCCGATGGGCTGGCCTGCAGCTCCCGCAACCGTTATCTCTCCAGCGAGGAGCTGCGCCAGGCGTTGGCCTTGCCGGCCGCCTTGGCGGCGGCGCGGCGGCTGGGGCAACGCGGTGTCGAGGAGGCCGAGCCGCTGCTGGACGCGGCGCGCCAGGTTCTCGTCGCCGCGGGGTTAAGGATCGATTACCTGGAGTTGGTGGGCGCGGACAGCTTTCGCCCCTTGCCTAATCTGAGCCTCCGGACAGGGTCGGATGGATTGCCGCTGTTGGCGGCAGCCGTGCAGTGCGGCCCCAGCCGCCTGATCGATCATGTGTTCCTGATGCCCCGCTCCCCCATCGTCGCCATCGACGGGCCAGCCGGCGCCGGCAAGAGCACCGTGACCCGGGAGCTGGCCCGACGGCTGGGGCTCATCTATCTCGACACCGGGGCGATGTACCGGGCGGTCACCTGGTGGGTGCAACGCCAGGGAGGCGACCCCGGCGATGGCGATGCGGTGGCGCCGCTGCTGGAGGGGCTTGATCTGCGCCTGGGGGTGAGTGAGGCCGGAGACCAGCAGGTGCTGATCAATGGCCACGACGTCAGCCAGGCGATCCGGGCGCCGGAGGTCACCGCCGCCGTGTCCGCATTGGCGGCCTTGCCCTGCGTGCGGGAGGCGCTGACGCGCCAGCAGCGGGCCATGGGCAGCCGCGGCGGGCTTGTGGCTGAAGGACGCGACATCGGCACCGCCGTGTTCCCCGATGCCGAATGCAAGGTGTTTCTGACCGCCAGCGTGGCGGAGCGGGCTCGCCGCCGGGCGGAGGATCTGCGCCAGAGGGGCTTTGCGGTGCCGCCGCTGGCGGAGCTGGAGGACAGCATCGCCAGCCGCGATCACCAGGATTCCAGCCGCTCGGTGTCGCCCTTGCGCCAGGCGGAGGATGCGGTGGAGCTGTGCACCGATGGGCTCGACATCGAGGCGGTGATCGAAGCCCTGCGGGATCTGGTGCGCCAACGCATCCCCGAAGACGCCTGGCCCACCCCCGCGCCGGCGGGCAGCGCCCCCCCCGCGCCGGCGGGCAGCGCCCCTGCAGCTCCCCCCGCTTAGCCCAGCTCAGAAGCAGGCTCTGGACAACCCCTCGCTTCGGCCGGCCCGTCGCCCTTTCCACTCGCCTGAGCCATGCCGGTAGCGTTCGGCGAGCGTGGAGCCGCTTCAGCCCGTCGACGAGCTGCTGAGGCTCCCCAGCAAGCCGGCGCAGGCGTCATCGAGCAGATCCAGCACGTGCTCGAAGCCTTCGGCACCGCCGTAATAGGGATCGGGCACCTCCTCCAGTTGAAAGCGGCGGCGGTAGCGCAG
>Ga0315903_10009648_pt1 | contig 11640 bp, 17 predicted proteins | sample LakEriMetagenome_7_FD_203524 | JGI IMG/M metagenome (GOLD analysis project Ga0315903, IMG submission 203524) | Freshwater fungal communities from buoy surface, Lake Erie, Ohio, United States - Buoy 2 MA119 | ecosystem: Environmental > Aquatic > Freshwater > Lake | place: USA: Lake Erie, Ohio... | reverse complement strand
GTGGCCGCCAGCGCCGGTTAGAGATTATCGCCCGCGTGGCGTTTGAGCACGGCATGACCGTTGCCGATCTGACTGGCCCATGCCGGCGCAAGGAATATGTCCACGCTCGCTGGCAGGCCATGAAAGCCATTCGTGCGCAGTTTCCGAAAGATAGCCTTGCAGAGATTGGCCGGCTATTTAACCGTGACCACACGACCGTCATTCACGCGCTTCGGAGCGCGGCGGAATGACGGACTGGGTTCGCCTTTGGCACGACATGCCGACAGACCCAAAGTGGCGCACGATTGCGCGCAAAAGCGGTCAAAGCATCGGCAACGTGATTGCCGTTTTCACATTTATGATGTGCAACGCCAGCGGGAACGCAGCGGAACGCGGAACGCTTTCAGGGCTGTGCGCTGAGGACATTGCGACCGCGCTTGATGTTGACGAATGCGACGTGCAAGCCATTTTTGATGCGATGCAGGGCCGCGTCGTTGATCAAGACGGCAAATTGACCGGCTGGGAAAAACGTCAACCAAAACGGGAAGATAGCACGGCTGCACAGCGTAAGGCTGCATGGAAAGAGCGCAAGCAGAACGCGCCGGAACGCAGTGGAACGCATCGGAACGCACCAGAGACAGAGACAGAGACAGAGAAGAAGGAGATAGCTAACGCTATCTCTGTTGTGTGTGCAAAGCCGGCTGATGATTTTGATGCGTTTTGGCAGGCATACCCTAAGCGGGTAGGCAAGCAGGCGGCGGCTAAAGCGTTTGCGGCTGCCAAGAAGCGCGGCGCAACGCTGGAGCGCATCATGCAGGGCTTGGGTCGCTACCAATGGCCGCCAGATGCGCAGTTCATTCCGCACCCCACAACATGGCTTAATCAGGGCCGCTACGACGACGAACCAATGGAGACACGCAATGGCAATGGACACATGGAGCGACATAACGGGACGGGCGGTGGCCAATATCGGCCAAGTGCCTCACTCGACTGGATTGAGCGCAACCTCGGACGAGCCGCTGAAGCCGACGAGGGGCCACATGGCTTGCATCGCGGAACTGTCGTTGCGCTTCCCAGCGGCTCGGGACGTTGACGCTCGGCAGTATCAGGCACGGCTTGACTTCCTGGCCAGCGACACCGCCCATCTTGCCGTTCCGCTGCTGCGTGCGGCTTGTGATCGGGTAGCACAGACGGCCAAGGGCCTGCCCTACGCCAGCGAGATTTTGACGGCAGCTACGGCGATTGTGGAGGAACGCCAGCGCGTCAATCCGAACGACCGCCAGACGGTTAACAGCGACGGCGAGTTCATCAATCCGGGTGATGTGGCGATAGGCGACCCCGGCGAGAATGTGGAGCGGTGCAAGGAGCGCAACCGCCAGCTTATGCGCGAAGGCGCAACGTATCGCGTGTTTCCGGTTGGCCGCTACAACGCTGGCCGGGTGCAGGTTGAGGATGACGGCGCGATTGTGCCGACGCACGTTTGCACAAGTGATGGCATGTTCCGCAATCGGCTGGGGCATAAGTCCGGGCTGTGGCCAGTGTGAAAATAATTTGCGGCGGCTGCATTTTCTTGTTGACGGCTGGCATGCGGAGGGGTAAACACTACCTATCAACACGGGGCAGCGCCCCACCGCAAGGGAAAAACAATGGTTAAAGTCCGCATCAGCGCCACGATTGCCGACGAATACATGACCCGCGACATGTATGAGTTTATTGGCAAAGCAGGCACTTACACCTTGACCCTTGAGCAAGCGCAGGAGTTGCGCGACGATGCTATCCACAACGCGCTTGACGTGGACTACATGCCGCCCGGCACCGCCCGCGCTTACTCCGCCTTGGCGTCCAAACTGATTGAGGCAATTGGGCAATGACCCCCGCCGCCGTCAAAGCCGCCCGCCACAAGCTGGGCATGACCCAAGCCGAACTTGCCGCAACCCTACGCCTAGCAGGCGACGGCAAGCGCAGCATCCGTCATTGGGAAAAGGGAACCTATCCGATTAGCGGCCCCGCCAGCGTTGCCATAGAAGCGCTGCTTACCGGCTGGCGCCCAAGTCATTGCATAAACCGCAGTGACGCGGTAATCTGCAAGCAGGGAGAGTGAGCATGAACATGGATTTTCAGGACGGATATTGCGATGGGCTGGCTGGCGCTGGGATGCAAGACCGCTATGACATTTCGTATGAACACTACGACTACGGTTTTCAGCAAGGCAGCCTTGACCGCAAAACCATGCTGACACGCAACGAGCGCCAGCCGCGCTCCACAGAAGGCTTTACAACGCTTGAAGAAGCATTTGCGCAGGGTGTGTTCGGCGACGCGGTAAACGACGACAAGCTAGACGCATTTGCTCTGTGGGCAGAAGGCATGGGAGACGGTGACGCATGACATGGGGCAAAAACCCATCGCCAACGCGCCGTCCTTTTGCCGTTATCGCCAAGGGCAAGCATGATGACGGCACGCGCTGGATTACGTATGAGGTCGATACGTGGGAAGGCGGCAGCGCGGCAGAGGAAACCGGCATGTGGTATCGCCAGCGCCAGACCGTGACAGCAAAGAACGTGCGCGCGTTTGTGTCGCCTAGCGTATCATTCTGGGGCGAATTGCAAAAGGCATTGGCATAATGGGAAGGCCATCACTCAAAACGCCGGAACTGTGCGACGAGATTGAACAGCGCCTAACCAAAGGCGAACCGCTGCTGCAAATTTGCCGTGATGATTGGATGCCGACAGCAAGGGCGGTTTATAATTGGATGGATGCGGACGCGGAGTTTTCTTCACGCATCGCGCGCGCGCGTGAGATTGGCTTTGACGCAATCGCTCTTGAGGCGCTGGCCATTGCTGATGAAACGTCGCACGACACGATAAAGCGGCAGGACGGCAGCGAAGGCGCAAACAGCGAATGGATTAGCCGCAGCAAGTTGCGCGTTGAGACGCGCCTGAAGCTGTTGGCCAAGTGGGACCCCAAACGCTACGGCGACAGCACCACGATTAAGGGCGACGCTGAAAGCCCGCTTGCTGTGGCTGTGCAGCGCATCGAACGCGTGGTGATTGGTGACAACGCTAAGGATTGACACCCCCCGCTGGATGGTGCCGTTTCTCGCGCCAGCACGCTACAAAGGCGCGTTTGGCGGACGTGGTTCAGGCAAGTCGCACGGCTTTGCTGAAATGGTCATCGAAGCGCATGTGATGGATCAACGCCGCCGCACTGTCTGCGTTCGTGAAGTGCAAAAGACGTTGGCGCAATCGGTCAAGCGGTTGCTGGAAATGAAGATCGAGGCGCTTGGCGTTGCCGATTATTTCGAGGTGCAGGAAAGCGTTATCAAGAGCCGTCGCGGTGATGGGTTAATCCTGTTTCAGGGCATGCAGAACCACACTGCCGACAGCATCAAGTCGCTTGAAGGCATGGATTGCGCATGGGTGGAAGAAGCGCAAAGCCTATCGCAGCGTTCGCTTGACCTGCTGCGCCCGACAATCCGCAAGCCCGATAGTGAGCTGTGGTTTACGTGGAACCCGCATGAACCGACTGATCCCGTTGACGTGCTGTTACGTGGTGAGCAGCCGCCGCCTGATGCCGTGGTGCGCGAGGTCAATTACCGCGATAACCCGTGGTTTCCTGCTGTGCTGCAAGCCGAGCTTGAATACGACCAGCGCCGCGACCCTGACAAATACAAGCACATCTGGCTTGGCGGTTACGTTGCTAACAGCGAAGCGCGGGTGTTCAAGAACTGGCGCATTGAAGAATTTGAAGCGCCTGCCGATGCTGTTCACCGCTTTGGCGCTGACTTCGGCTTTGCAATTGACCCAACGGTATTGGTTCGCTGTCACATCATCGGGCGCACAATCTACGTGGACTGGGAAGCCTACATGGTGGGCTGCGAAATTATCAACACGCCAAGCCTGTTCCTGACTGTGCCTGAAGCGGAAAGCTGGCCAATCGTGGCAGACAGCGCGCGGCCTGAGACCATCAGTCATTTACGCAATCATGGCTTCCCCAAGATCATGCCAGCCGTGAAAGGCAAGGGCAGCCTGAAAGAAGGCATCGAATGGCTGAAGTCATACGACATCGTGGTTCATCCGCGCTGCACCCATACGATTGACGAATTGAGCAGCTATAGCTTCAAGGTTGACGACCTCACCGGCCAGGTGCTGCCCATCCTGCAAGATGAAGACAACCACGTGATTGACGCGCTGCGCTATGCCGTGGAAGCCGTGCGCCGTGCGCCAGAACGCCGGCCAATGAATGTGACGCCGCTGCCCGTGCAAAATGCGTGGCGGCGATAGTTGCAGAACGGGCTTTAATGCGGCATAAGGCGTGCAGGGAGAAAGCATATGGACGATGAATTGAAGCGTGAAATTATGTCGATTGCAGCCGATTTAAACGACATTGTTTATCGCGGCGTGCGCTATGAGGTCGATAAAACGATCCGCGTTTATGACAGCGTCGGCCACGTCGGCAAAAGGCTTGACCGCGTAGCTCGCGCTGTTGGCGCTGATATGGTTGCACATCTCGGCCTATGACAGCCGCAGACATAATGAAGGAACCTCAATGGCGCGCAGCCGCCAAGCGCGCTTGGGGTTTGGACTTGGACGCGCACGAGCAGGGCCAGCGTGATTGCGCTGCCAATGCCGTTGATGACGCCCGCATAAACTGCCCTAGCTATGCTGGCGGAGTGCTTTACGCGCGTAGCTTGCACCGCGCATAGCGTTAATGTAAGGTGCCGCTGCCAAACGTCGTGATGACAGTATGGCCGATGAGGGAACATGGCGCGACCTAGCAAGGCCGAACGCGAAGCCGCAATCTTTGAGCAGGCGCTTGCGTCCTACAATCGCACGTATGGCGCTGTGCAGGAAGTGCGCGAGCAATGCCGCGACGCCCGCCGTTTTGCCACGATCCCCGGCGCGCAATGGGAGGGCCGTTGGGGTGAACAGTTTGAAAACCGCCCGCGCCCTGAAATCAACAAAATCCTTCAGGCGCTCATTCGCGTTTACAACGAGTATCGCAACAACCGTGTAACCGTGGACTTCGTGCCGCGTGACGGTGCGCCGTCTGATGAGCTTGCCGATACGTGCGATGGCCTGTTCCGCGCTGACTGGGCCGATAGCTGCGGCGAGGAAGCCGCTGACAACTGCTTTGACGAAGCGACCGCTGGCGGCTTTGGCGCGTTCCGTTTGCGCGCGTGCCTTGAGGATGAATACGACGACGAGAACGAGCAGCAGCGCATCCGGTTTGAGCCAATCTATGACGCTGACACGTCCGTCTATTGGGACTTGGACGCCAAGCGGTATGACAAGAGCGATGCCAAGGAGTGCTGGGTTGTTTACAGCATGTCGCACGAAGCGTTCCGCGCCAAGTGGGGTGTTGATCCGACGACCTGGCCCAAGCTGTCACCCAGCGCCGGCTTTGACTGGTGCGCTCCCAAGATTGTTTACGTTGCCGAATACTACCGCGTCGAGGACGAACGCGTGGCAATGGTGCGCTACACCATGCCGGACGGCACAGAGCAGGACTTTGAGGCAGAGGACGTTGAGGAAGCCTTGTCCGGTGAGGAAGAAGGCGGCGAATACGACGAAATTCGTCTGGCGCAGGCGCTTGGCGGGGTAATCACCAAGGAATGGAAAAAGCGCTGCCGTCGCGTCCATAAATACATTATGAGCGGCGGCGGCATCCTTGAGGATTGCGGCTACATCGCTGGCAAGCACATCCCGATTGTGCCGATGTATGGCAAGCGTTGGTTCATCGACAACGTGGAACGCTGCATTGGCGTGACGCAGCCAGCCATGGACGCGCAACGCCTCAAGAACATGCAGGTCGCCAAGCTGACAGAGATTGCCGCGCTGTCTGCCGTTGAAAAACCCATTCTTGCGCCAGAACAGGTTGCCGGCCTTGAGACATATTGGGCGAACGACAACCTTGAGAATTATCCGTATCTGCTTGCCCAACCGCTGACCAATGCGGACGGCTCGATTGCTGCCGTTGGCCCGCAAGCCTACACCAAGCCGCCGCAAGTCCCGCCTGCCATGGCTGCGCTGTTGCAGCTTACCGAAACGGACATGGCGGAATTGCTGGGCAACAACCCCGCCGCCGAAAAGATGGTAAGCAACATCTCCGGCAAGGCTGTTGAGATGATCCAGACGCGCATTGATATGGGCGCGTTTATCTACATGAGCAATTTCGCCAAGACCATGCGCCGCGCTGGCGAGATTTGGCTGGATATGGCCGGTGAGGTTTACGTTGAGGAAGGCCGCTCCATGAAGTCCATGGGCGAGCAAGGCGACGTTAGCACGGTGCAGTTGCTCAAGCCCAAGATTGACGAACGCACCGGCAAGATGGTGAAGGCTAATGATTTGAGCCGCGCCAAACTTGACGTTGTTACGGACGTTGGCCCGAGCAGCAGCAGCCGCCGCGATGCGACCGTGCGCGCCCTGACAAGCATGATGCAGCTTGCCGCTGACCCCGCCGATCAGAAGGTGCTTACCGCGCTGTCCCTGATGAACATGGAAGGCGAGGGCCTTACGGACGTGCGCGAGTTTTACCGCAAGCAGCTTGTGCAAATTGGCGTGTTGCAGCCCAACGAGGAAGAGCGCGCCGCTGCTAAGAAAGCGGCAGAAGAAAACCCGCCGCAGCAAGACCCGCAGGCGATGTATCTGATGGCAGAGGCAGAGAAGGCGCAAGCGCTGGCAATGAAAGCCCAGGCTGACACGCAGCGCGCCATGGCTGACACGCAAAAGGCTGAGGCTGAGACAATCGCCACGCTGGCCAAGATTGATAACGACCGCGCGAATACGGCCATTAAGGCTGCACAGGCTATTGGTGCTGGCTTGCGCCAATGACGGGAACCGCCACCCCGTTGCAAGTGGTGAGATAATGGGGTATTCATGACAACGGCAGTAGAAGTTGACGAAGCCGCCGCAGTAGCCGAACAGGCGCTGGAAACCGAAGCCGAAGTGTCCACTGAGATTGTTGCCGGTGGGGACGAACAGGCAGAAGGTGAACAGCCGGTTGAGGCAGAAGGCGAGCTAGTCGTTAGCATCGGTGAGGAAGCGCCGCCTCAAGACGAATTCACCGCCGCGCCTGCATGGGTGCGAGACCTCCGTAAGCAAAATCGGGAATTGTCAAAGCGCGCCAAGGAATTGGAGCAGCGCCTTGCCGAGAAAGAGCAGCCGCAACAGACTGCTTTACCGGCAAAGCCCACGCTCGAAGCCTGCGACTATGACGCCGACGCATACGAGCGCCAGCTTACCCAGTGGTTTGATGCAAAGCGCGCCCATGACGAAGCCGAAGCCCAGCAGCGCAAAGCGCAAGAGCAGGCAGAGGCAGCATGGCAAGCCAAGCTACAGGCATACGAGGCAAGCAAAGCCAAGTTGGGCGCTGCGGACGTTGACGATGTTGAGCACGTGGTTCGGCAGATGTTCAACGAAACGCAGTGGGCCATTCTGGTTGACGGCGCTGATAACGCGGCACTCCTGACATATGCTCTCGGAAAGAACCCGGCAAAGGCCAAGGAATTGGCCAGCGTCGCAAGTCTTTCGCAGTTCGCGTTCAAGGCCGCCAAGATTGAAGCGGAGATCAAGACGATGAAGCGGACGGCTAAACCTGCCCCTGAAGGCGCAATCACCGGCACATCACCGGGCGCAATTGGTGGGGCTGATGCAACCCTTGAGCGGTTGCGGGCTGAGGCACTCAAGACGGGCGACATGACAAAGGTCGTCGCCTACCGCCGCCAGCTTCGCGCCGCATCGTAACGAAGGAACAATACAATGCCGAACGGCTTTTCAAAGGAAGAAGTGGTCGCGTTTGAGGACGTGCTCGCTGGCTTTGATGACGCGCTGGTTATTTCCAAGCTCGTCAATGTGTATCGCCCTGGCGATGCTACCATGGAGCGCACCAATGACGTGATCTGGCGTCCGATGCCCTACATCGCATCGTCGCAGAACCGCGTTGTGGGTTCGCCTGTGACCTCGCGTGACATGACGCAGTTGAGCGTGCCGTCCACCCTTGGCTTTGCCAAGAACGTGACGTTCTCGCTTGATGCGAAGGAACTGCGCGATGCGTTGCAGGAAAATCGCCTTGGCGCTTCGGCTGCCCAGCGTCTTGCCTCGGACGTGAACACCTCGCTTTATCAGACTGCCGCTGTGTATGGCGGTCTGGTTGTCACCCGCACGACCGCAGCCGGCACGTTTGATGACGTGGCGCTGTGCGATGCGACGATGAACGAGCGCGGCGTTCCGATGGAAGATCGCAAGATCGTGTTTACCAGCCGCGATTATAACGGCATGGCAGGCAACCTGGCCAACCGCCAGAACCTTCAGACCGGCAAGACGCAGACCGCCTACGACCGCGCCAGCATTGGCATGGTTGCCGGCTTCGATGCGTATAAGTCGGACGTGGGCTTCCGCCTGACCGGCACCGCAGTGGCCACCGCCCGCACGATTGATACCCGTGCTTCGGCGCTCAACTACTACGTGCCGCGCGCCACCTCGACCGCTGTGACCGGCGAAACCAACAACGTTGACAACCGCTTTCAGACCATCACGGTCTCCAGCAATGCCAACTTTGCTGCCGGCGACGCGTTCCAGATCGCCAACATCAACAGCGTGCATGCCATCACCAAGCAGGACACCGGCCAGCCGATGACTGTTCGCGTGGTTGCCGTGGGCGCTGCCAACACGCTGGTTATCACCCCGCCGCTTATCACGGCTCAGGGTGGTTCGGATGCGGAATTGCAGTATCAGAACTGCGTTGCCACGGCGACCGCCAGCAATGCGTCTATCACCATGATGAACTACGATACCGCTGGTGCAAACGTGTTTTGGCACAAGCCGGCCATCGAACTGATTGCGGGCCGCTACGCCGTGCCGGATAACACCGGTGCTGCCGTGATGCGCGCGACGACCGATCAGGGCATCGAACTAGTGATGACGAAGTGGTTCGATACCGCGACGTTTAAGACCCGCTACACGTTCGACACGCTCTACGGCACCAACGTGCTGAATACCGAAATGGCGGGCATCCTGCTGTTCTCGCAGACCCCGTAAGCCGAACATGGGGGAGGGCGCGTTGCCTTCCCCCAACTTGCACGAAAGGATTACACCATGTCCATTCTTCTCCCCTTCGGCGGTTCGGCTCGCGTTACCGTTCCCGCCAATGCGCGCCTCGCCGTTTGGAGCGCCGCTCCCTACAGCGTGTCGCTTGTGACCGCTCCGGTCGACCTGAATGGTGCCGAAGTCTCGCTGTTCAACGGCAGCGGCTCCTACACCTCCAGCGTCTACACCAGCGGCGCAACCATCAACATCAGCGGCGGCGGTGATAGCCCGCTTTACTACAGCGTTGGCACTGCCGCGACTGTGGTGGACATCATGCCGCTTTCGCTGCCGGCCCCGTCTGCGCTCGACGTGACCGGCGACGTGACGGCTGCCATGATCCTTGGCGGCATTCTCACCAGCGCGGCTGCAACCGTGACTGGCACGCTGCCGACCGGTGCTGTGATGGACGCGGCTGGCTCGTTTGCCATTGGCGACGTGATCCGGTGGTCTATCATCAAGGTGGGCGCTAACGCCTTCACCCTGGCTCCGGCTGCTTCCGGTCACACCATCATCGGTGCAACCGTTGTGGCGACTGCGACGAGCGCAAGCTACGTCACCCGCAAGACCGCTGCGGAAACGTTCGTTACCTATCGCGTATCGTAATTCGGCGGGGGCGGCGTTGGAAGTGCGCCGCCCCTAACCTCTGGAGGGCAAGATGCCGCTTAAGCAGGGTTATGGTAAGAAAACCATATCGGCCAATATCCGAAAGGAAATGAAGGCCGGCAAGCCGCAAAAGCAGGCAGTTGCCATTGCGCTTTCATCGGCTGCCAAAGCCAAGAAGAAGGCCAAATAAGTGGGCTACACCCGCCGCCAGTTCATTAACGCCGCGATGACCGAGATTGGCATTGCGGACTATGATTTTGACATTTCTGCCGAGCAATATCAGACCGCCGCACGCCGTCTTGATAGCATGTTGCTGGAATGGAACGCACGTGGCCTGCGGTTGGGGATGAACACCGCAGCGAGCATTGACGGCACGCAGCTTGACGTTGACGTGGGCCTGCCGGACATTGCCAACGAAGCGGTTATCATGAACTTGGCCATCAAGATTGCACCATCGTTCGGCAAGCAAGTCATGCCTGACACGAAGCAGGGCGCAAAGATGGCACTGAATACCGTCATGGCACGCTTTGCAGAACCTATCCCCATGCAACTGGGCCAGAACACGCCGCTTGGCGCTGGCAACAAGCCGTGGCGCTACGGCAACCCGTTTGTGCGCCCGCCTGTTGAATATATCGACCCGAATACGGACAGCACGTTTGGGATTGAAACCACATGACGACAATCAATCAACTGCCGCTGTTGACAACGCTTGCATCCGGCGATCAGCTTGTGCTGTGGGCATCGAATACGGGTGACAGCCGGCGCATTGGTGCAGGCGCGGTCAAGGCTGACTTTCTGGCCAGCCCCGCATTGACTGGCACTGTGACGTTGAACGGTGATGTTGTGTCGCTGGGGGCAAATGACAGCGGCGGCACAGGGTTTCGCGCTTTGAGGGTTCCGAACGCATGACAACGATTAACCAACTGCCGCTTGCATCTGCGCCGCTGGCTGGCAGCAATCAGCTTGTTGTTTGGTCGCCGTCTGATGGCGATAGCCGCCGTGTGCCTTACAGCGACGTAAAGTCGGACATTCAAGCCAATCTGATGACGCTTGATGGGGTGGGAACGTTCCTTAACAAAACGTTCAACATGACGAACAACATTCTTACCGGCACGCTTGGCCAGTTCAATGCGGCATGTTCGGATGACAATTTCGTAGGCGTCAACGTGCTGGCCCAAACGACTGGCGCATCTACCGTGGGCGAGGCAACCGGCAAGACTGTGCAGGTGCGCTTGGATACGCGCCAAGGTGAACAGGTTAGCATTACGTCAACAGGCGGCGCGGGCGGCGTAAGGGCTGGTGAGAACTTTGTTTCGACTAGCACGGCGGCTAACGGTCAATACTCCGTGCGCTTTGCTTTCCTTGACCGCACGGGCGGCAATTTCAGCGCGGCCAACAACGACATTGCAGACACGCTTATTGCTCGTTACGGCAACATTACGGGCGGCGGTTCGGCGTGGTTGCGCTGGGACGTGTTGACTAGCCCGCTTGCGGTTGGCAGCGGCCTTCCTGGCGCTCCCGTCGCTGCGCAATCTTTCGCCCTCGTAGCGCGTGAAACCAACCCGCAAAACCGTTCCGCAAGCTCAACGTGGCAGGGTGAAAGCCGGCGCTTTGCCAATGGCGTTGGCGGCGAGCAGATGGTTCCCGAAACGCAAGACTTTAGCGGCTTGCTGGGAACAGGCATCCGGCGCGGCTACAATCTGTCGTTTGGCTATCTGCTGGCCAAGTCGCCTTACACCAACGACGACCAACAGCGTCATGCGCAATTTGCTAATGGGATGCTGTTCAACCCTAACGCCGTTGCGGCTGATGGCGCGGCGCTGTTTGCGACCGGCTACAAGCAATTCCCTACCGCTGTTGCGATTAACGCTGGCGGCACCGGCTACACCGTTGGCGATCTTATCACGTTCAATACCGGCCTTGGCCAAGACGCAAACGAAAATACCGTGTTGCGCGTCAAGACGGTTGACGGCGG
>Ga0315903_10009646_pt1 | contig 11642 bp, 13 predicted proteins | sample LakEriMetagenome_7_FD_203524 | JGI IMG/M metagenome (GOLD analysis project Ga0315903, IMG submission 203524) | Freshwater fungal communities from buoy surface, Lake Erie, Ohio, United States - Buoy 2 MA119 | ecosystem: Environmental > Aquatic > Freshwater > Lake | place: USA: Lake Erie, Ohio... | reverse complement strand
TGGGAGGATAAGGGCTTTTGGCGTTTACGCCTTCCGCCTCTCTGTCACCCTAAAGTAACGCGGAGTTGTTTCCTCGGCAACGGGCTGACTGCGGCTGAGTTGGGAGACTGTGCAGTTTCCTGTGTTGGCGTTGCGGCGATCGGGGCCGGTGCAATGGTATGGTTGTCCGGAGCGACCGGCTGCGCGCTGAGCGCCAGCATCACGGTGTAGGCGAGCACGACGAGCGCGATGCCAACGATGAGCACCCAGATCATGCCCCGGACGTTCTGGCCCTGGCGCGCCTTTCCGGGGCCGAGCTTCTCTGCGGCGTCTCCTGGATTGCTGGGGTTGTGCCGCGGTTCAGCCATGAGACGTCCTCCATGCCGACGGCGCGGCGTGGAAATGGAACACGCTGTTTCGGGACAGGTTCCACCGCTTTGGCGGCCGCGTCAGGTGACGACGCCGAGCTTCTGCAGCTGCACCCAGACAGGAGCGACGAGGCGATCGACTGAGTCTGCGTCGGGCGGAGCAAGCCGGTTGGGCGGCGCGGCTTCGCAGGCGACGACGATGTCGCAATAGTGTCGGGCCGGGTCGATGAAGCGGGTTTGAGCCGGACGGACAAAACGGAGGTATTGCTGGATCACGCTTTCGGCGCTGCGGCCGCGCTCGGCCTCGTCGCGACGGATGCGGCGTATGAGGCGGAGGTCGGCGGGGGCGTCGACGAAGACGGTGAGATCGAAGAGGTCGATGAAGGTCAGGTCCGAGAGGACGTGGATGCCCTCGACGATGATGACGGGGCGGGATTCGACCAGCTTCACCGCGCCGGGTTTGCGGTCATGCGTTGGGAAATCGTAGACGGGCTGTTCAACCGTCTCACCGCGCTTCAGCGCTTCGATGTCGCGGCGCAGATGGGCCATGTCCTTGTTGGCGGGGTCGTCGAAGTCGAAGGTGCGCTCAAGCTCTGGGTGGGACATGTGAAGCGCCGCCGGGCCATAGTGGGCGCGGTCGAAATAGTAGTTGTCCTCCGTCACCAGCTGGCACGTGTCATCGCCGAGGCGCGCATGGAGCGCGCGCGCGAGCGTGGTCTTGCCGGAGCCGGAGCCGCCCGTCACGGCGATCATGAAGGCGGGCTTTGCGGCGGACATGGGCGTCAGTCCTCGTCCCTGCGCTCGAGGTCGCGGCGCACGCGTTCGGAGGCGAGCAGCTGGTCGATGCGGCGCGCCTCGTCATAGCTGTCGTCGGAGATGAAGCGGAGGATCGGCGTGAAGCGCATGTCGATCTCGCGGCTGAGGCGGCCGCGCAGGAAGCCGGCGACGCGGTTCAGCGCCTCGATCGTCTTGGCCATGTCCTCGCCGCCGAGGGGGGCGGAAAAGGCCGTGGCGTTCTTGAGGTCGGGCGAGATGCGGACTTCGGTGATGGTGATCGACTTGCCGTGCAGGGCCGGATCGTCGAACTCCTCGCGGGCGAGGATATCGGTGAGCGCATGGCGGATAAGCTCGCCGGCGCGCAACTGTCTCTGAGTGGGCGGTTTCATCGATCTGTAAAAGAGCCCGGGGGGCGGGATGTCAAGCTGCCGTGTGCGGGCTGGGGTGATCGGTACGCGATCGGGGGCGCGCGGTATGCGAGCGGGCGGGGTTGGCCCGAGGCAGTCAGTAGAGTTGCAGCTTCACGCTCCGGGAAAAGGGGCTCAGGTAAGGTCAGTGCTTCCCGGCCCAAAATACTGGATCAGCCTCGTTTCAAGCGTCTTCAGATTGGCGGCCAGCCATCGTGGAGCGAGGCCGGGTAGGATGCCGTCGAAATGAACGTTCGGGCGAACGCGCAATCCGCAAACCTTGGCGAATGTGTCCTGGAAGAGTGTCCGGCTTGAGCCAGATACACCCTGTTCACCGAGCCAGGCCGAGGAAGAAGCCGAAGCAGTGATATGGATGAGATGGCGGTTGGTCAGCAGGGGGTCATGGCCGCCAGAATGCAGTCTGGCGTAGCCAAATCCCATGCCGAAGACACGATCAATGTATCCCTTTATGATCGCCGGCGGTGAATTGAACCAGAGCGGATAGATGAAGGCGAAGACATTGGCGTCAGCCAACAGGCGCCGTTCGGCCACAACATCCGGCGCTGGCGCCCAGTCGGGTCTGCTGGGCATCTCGGACAATTTGAGACGCGGGTCGAAGTCGAGCCGATAGAGGTCGCGCACAAATGTTTCATGGCCACGCGCCGAGAGGCATTTCGCGTATGCATTCGCCATCGCCAGCGTGAAGCTCGACGGGTCGGGATGGCCGACTATGATGGCGTGCTTCATGAGCTCTCGCCGCTCGCTAAACCCGCCCCAGCCAGTCCGCTCACACTTGAGCCCGACACTCCGGTGTTGGCTTCCGGCGCGCGTTCTACGCGGAGCCAGAATCGGGTTCCCGCAATAGACGACTCAAACCCAGACCGCACGCCGAGCTGCGCCGAAAGAGCGCGGACGAGCCGAAACCCGAGCCCCTCCCCCAGGAGGGGATCAAAGTCATGAGGCAGGCCTTTCCCGTCGTCGACGATTTCGAGTTCCAGTTCCCTTTCTGTCACTGGGTGGCAGCGGACAAAAACTCTCCCTCCCTCACCTCCCACGTGGGAGTGCTTGATCGCGTTCGTTATCACCTCCGAAACGATCTGCGTCAGAGGCAGGATCTGATCGCTTCGCACCCGGCAGCCAGTGCGCAGGTCTTCGGTCAGCTCAATCGCGCCAGAAAGCCCCGACCGGAGCGAGCCGCACACGTGGCGAACATATTCGCTGAGATCGGCCCCCGTTCCATGTGTGTTTGTTAAGAGCGCTCGATGCAGGCGAGAGATCGCATCGACCACAGCTTTGATCCCATCGAACGCAAGCTGCACGGACAAGCTTGTCGCGCCGTCCTCGATCTGACCAAACTCCTTTTGCCTGAGGCCAACATAGCTGCTCAACATGGCCAAGTGGTTGGAGATCCTGTGATCAGCCTCGAGCGTGAGGTCGCAACCACCGCAGCGAAGGCTGTCGGCCTTCGCCTGCGATGATCGCTGAGCCGGCGGCTGCTTCGCTGGGGAAACAATTGACAGCGATGTAACACCCATACCAGACCCCACATCGCGCCGGCCGCGCCAGTTCCGGGTGAGTCTAGATCTTTCGTTCTTCCGGGTCGGTACGCGAAGCGACTTTCTGCTTGCGCAGGCGCCTGCCGGAATGATCGCCGTCGCCTGTCCGCCGCGCGCTGGAACTTGAATTGATGGCGGTTATCCGCGCACCTTGTTGCAGATCAAACGCGTACAAAAAGAAACCTGCGTGCCGGGATGCAGCCGCCGACCCCGCGGATCCGCAATACAAGCCATCTGACACGAAGGTTGGGTGGTTTTCACCGATCGGCGTTGGTTCTGGCCGCGGGATTGCAGAGCCAGTTCTTGATTGAGCCTTGCTGGCCATATCAAGCTGGAGGCATCGCTGTCCTTGATCGTGCTGGTCTCGAGAACATGGCATGGGAGTGCATTCAGTGGGCGTCAACGAGTACCGCAGCCTGCCCTTAATTCGCCCCTCTGTGATTGCGGGGGGACGCCTTCCACTGCGTCTGATCCCGGACAGGTTGACTGCGGTCGGGCGCGCGCATGTCAGCACTTCTGTCGGCGCCGGACCATGAGGCGGCGCATCCCCCTCCGGGCTGTCTGCTTTGACGAGGTGCGGTCACACACGCCTGCGCCAGCGATGGCGGCAATCGCGGTTCGGCAGGCCCGCCGCATGCGCCTGAAACTCGCGGCTGCTGTGCAAAATGGCCGTGTCGTTTTTCCGGCCGCGCAGCAAGACGGCGAGGGTATCCCGGGCCTACAAGCAATGATCCGAGATTGGCCGCCATGCTGAACCGCCTTCCCGACCACGATACGCTCTACGCGCACATCCTTCGCCGCGATCCGGAGATGGACGGAGTGATCTATGTCGGGGTGAAGACGACGGGGATTTTCTGCAGGCCGGTGTGCCCTGCCCGCACGCCGCTGTCGAAGAACATCACCTTCTATGGCTCGCCCGACGAGGCGCTGGCGGCGGGGTTCCGGCCCTGCAAGCGATGCCGGCCGCTGGATGATCCGAATGCGCCCGGGGTTCTGATCGACAAGCTCTTGCGGCTGGTGGAGGAGGATCCGTCGCGCAAGTGGAGCGAGGAGGATTTGCGCGAGTTGGGCATCGAGCCGGCGACGGCGCGGCGGCATTTCCAGCGCCGGTTCGACATGAGCTTTTCGCAGTATGTGCGCGCAAGGCGTCTGGGGCATGCGTTCAACACCATCCGCAAGGGCGAGGCCGTGATCGAGGCGCAGCTCGATGCGGGGTTTGAATCCGGCAGCGGATTCCGCGAGGCGTTCGCGAAGACGTTTGGCGAGGCGCCCAACCGCGCGCGGGCGGCCAAGGCGTTGGCGATGGACTGGATCGACACGCCGCTGGGGCCGATGCTGGCGATTGCCGACGAGACGCATCTGCACATGCTGGAGTTCGTCGAGCGGAAGAAGCTGCAGGAGCATGTCGAGGGGTATCGGCGGCAGTTCAACGCCACTGTTCTTCCCGGAGAGACCAAAGCGCTCAAGCTGATCCGAAAAGAGGTTGCGGACTATTTCGCGGGCGAGTCGCTAACCTTCACATCGCGAATTGCGGGCGCAGGCACGGAGTTCCAGAATCAGGTGTGGGACGAGTTGCGGCGTGTGCCGCCGGGCGTGACGCGGTCCTATCAGGAGATGGCGACACGCATCGGGCGTCCGACGGCCGTGCGGGCGGTGGCCAACGCGAACAGGCTGAACCGTTGCGCGATCATCCTGCCATGTCATCGCGTGATCGGCGCGGATGGCGCGCTGACGGGCTATGCGGGCGGGCTGTGGCGCAAGCAGTGGCTGCTGGATCATGAGCGGCGGCATGCGGGGCAGACGTTGCTGTAGGCGGCGGGAAGCCCGCGCTCGTCCTTCGACGGACGGCCCTTCGGGCATGCTCAGGATGCGTGCTCCGGCAAGACTGAGCACGCGCTCTCAGTCGCCCTTCCCCTCCGTCTTCACCTGCACGCCGCGCTTCTTCAGCCCCTCACGCAGGAGAAACTCGATCTCGGCGTTGACGGAGCGCAGTTCCTGCGCGGCAAGGCGCTCGATCGCGGCGTGGAGCGCCGGATCGAGCCGCAGTGGAAATGCTTTTTTGCCGGGCGATGGCATGAGCTCCCCTGTCTGGTGTTGGACCTAGTAGAGAGAACCCGCATTGACGATGGGCTGGGCCTCGCGGTCTGCGCAGAGCACGACCAGGAGGTTGGACACCATCGCCGCCTTGCGCTCGTCGTCGAGCACGACGATGTCGCGCTCCGACAGTTGCTGGAGCGCGCTTTCGACCATCGAGACGGCGCCGTGCACGATCTTGGCCCGGGCTTCGAGGACGGCTTCCGCCTGCTGGCGGCGCAGCATGGAGGAGGCGATCTCCGGCGCGTAGGCCAGGTGCGAGAGGCGGGCTTCGTCGACGGCGAGACCAGCGATGGAGACACGCTCCTGCAGGCGGGCCTGCAGCATTTCGCCGACCTTGACGCCATCGGCGCGCAGGGTGGGCTCGTCGCCTTCGCCATGGTCGTAGGCGAAGTGCGAGGTGATCTCGCGCAGCGACGTCTCGATCTGGATGTTGACGAATGTCTCGTAGTTGTCGACATCGAACAGGGCCTGCGCCGTATCGACCACGCGCCAGACGATGACGGCGGCGATCTCGATCGGGTTGCCCTTCTTGTCGTTCACCTTGAGGGTCTGCGAGGTGACGTTGCGCACGCGCAGGGAGATCTTCTTGCGCGAGTACCACGGGATTACCCAGCGCAGGCCGGGGCGCTTGTCGGTGCCCTTGTAGTTACCGAACAGGGTGATCGCCGCGCTCTCGTTCTGCTGGAGCGAGTAGAGGCCGGACACGAGCAGGATCGACACGATCGTCACGACGAGCGCCCCGATGATGTAGGTCACCACCATCAGGCCATCGCCGCCGCTTTCGCCGGTCATGTTGCCCTGGAAGAAGAGCCATGCCGCGCCGAGGAAGCCGGCGAGCCCGAGAATCAGCAGAAAGCCGCCGCTTCCCGTGTTTGCGATCTTTTCGACCGTTTTCTTGTGGCTCACGACAGTCATTCACGTCCCTCCTGCAATATCGAAGTGATATCACTTTGATATTGACTGCGAGCGATGTCAAGCACATTGTCAGACCACAGAGGGAGTGGACGCGATGGATGTGATGCTGGTGTTTTGGGCCCTTAGCGCCGCGCTCGTCCTTGGCGTCATGATGTTGTTTGTCGTGATGATTGCGCGCGGCATGGACAAGCCGATCGCTCCGAAAGCTGAGGCAAGTGAGCAGCTGGCCAAGGTGATGGCCTCGCTGGGCGCGAAGCCGGAAGCTGGAAGCGCACCCTCCGAGACAGCAAGCAGCGGCAAGTCCAGCAATCCGTTGCAGGGGGTCGTGGCGATCGGAGCGGCTCTGGCCGTGCTTGGCGGGGTTGTGGCCTTCATCGGCGACTTCACCGAGGACGACGCTCCGCCGGAGGTCTCCGAGATCAGCGCGGGCGGCCTGGCCGGCACGATCGTCAGCGCGCGCGACAGCGATCCTGTCGTGCTGATCGTGCCGGGCTCAGGGCCGACAGACCGGGATGGCAACAGCCCGCTGGGCGTCAAGACGGACGCCTACAGGCTGCTGGCGGAAGGGCTCGCGGAAGAGCGCGTCGCGTCGGTGCGAATCGACAAGCGCGGGATGTTCGGGAGCGCGGCGGCGGGCGATCCGAACGCCGTGACGCCGGCTGACTATGTCGCTGACATCCATGCCTGGATCGACACGATCAAGGCGACGCGCGGGTCCGAGTGCGTCTTCCTGCTGGGTCATTCCGAAGGCGCGTTGATGGTGTCGTTGGCGGCGCAGGGCCGGAAGGATGTGTGCGGGCTGATCCTCGTCGCTGGCATGGGACGGACGATGGGCGATGTGATCCGGCAGCAGCTGCGCGACAATCCGGCCAATGCGCCGGTTCTGGATGAGGCGATGAGCGCGCTCGCAGAGCTCGCGGCAGGGCGACGTGTTGACGTCTCTGCCATGCACCCTGCCCTCGTTCCGCTGTTTGCGCCGCAGGTGCAGGACTATCTGATCTCCGTGATCAACCTCGACCCAGTCGAGGAGCTGAACCGCGCCAACACGGACACGCTGATCCTGCAGGGCAAGACGGACCTGCAGGTGACAGTCGAAGACGCGAGACTGCTCGACCGTGCGCGCAAGACGAAGATGCGGCTGGTGGACGACATGAACCACGTGCTGAAGGAGGCGCCTGCCGATCGCGCGGCCAACCTTGCCACCTATGCCGACCCATCGCTGCCGCTGGCGCCAAGGCTGGTCGGACGGATTGAGGATTTCGTGAAGGACAATGACTGATGGCGCGCTATCTGCCTGCACACACCTATCCCTCGAAGGTCGACCGGTTGTTCGTCGCGATCCTGGGTCTGGCGCTGGCGGCCGCCGTCGCGGGACTTATCGTGGCCGGCGTACAGGAAGGGCTGCTGCGCGCGGCTCAGGGCGGCTTCATCCTGCTCGGGATTGCAGGCTTTCTGGCGTGGATCCTGCGCGGCACGAACTACACGCTGGATGGCGACAAACTGGTCGTCCGCTCCGGACCGTTCCGGTGGACGATCGCGCTGGGCGAGATCACCGGTGTTGAGAAGCCACGCGGCTTTTTCAAGCGCGGCCGCAGAGGCCGAAGCCCGGCCCTGTCATGGGACAGGCTGCTGATCACCTATGGCGGCGGCAAGCGCCTGCTGATCTCGCCCGAGAACCAGCAGCAGTTCCTGGCTGACCTGAAGGCCCGTCAGTAGCGCTGGTATCCGCCCGCGATGGTCGAATAGCCGATGCTGGGCTTGCTCCAGTCGCAGACGCCATCGGGGAAGATTTTCTTGAGGCGCGCCTGCTGCGACTTCGAGAAGGTCACGCTGTAGTCGGCGACATTCACCGGCTTGAGCGCGCACTTCATGATGTCGTTGGTGATTGGCGCACCGGCGATGAGGCGCGGCTCGAGGTGGATGGGATAGGTCTTGTTCCACGACGTGTCGGGATCCCAGCTGGCGACTTCGTTGACGCGCTGGCCGTCGGGCGTCCAGTAGGCGTCGACCGCATCGGCCGGCTTGTGCTTCATGACTTTCGCGGGCGTGAGGGAGGCGGTATCGGCGGACATGCTGTCGAGCCACTTCGTCATCACGTCGAGCGCGATCGGCGCGAGGTTGACCTTGGCGGGCTGGCCCTGCCCTGGCGCGCGGTCGGCGACCCAGATGACCTGGTTGGCGGAAGAGCCGGTCGCCTTTTCGAGACGCGCGCGGATTGTGAGATCGCGGTGACGATCGTGAATATCGCCGGGCGTGGTTGTGTCGGTGTAACCGCGATAGTTGATGATCGGGACAGTATCGAGGTGCTTGAAGGTATTGAACGTGCCGGAGGCGTAGATCGCCTTGATCGCGGTCTCGTCGCCCACGGTGCGCTTTGCGACGAAGGCGCCATCAATGTCGTTGCCGCCGATTTTTTCATTCAGCGTGAGAAACTCGTCGACCGAGATGTCTTTCTCGCTGAGCGCCTTCAGGCCGTACTGGATGCCGATATTGTCGATCGGGCGGCGGGCGAAGCCGGTCTTGGGGTCCTTGCCGTAGATGTTGACGCGCATTTCCTGCGTCGTGCAGCGGATGCCCTTCTTGTTCTTCTTCGGATCATAGACGAGCGACTTGTCCGAGACGGCGCAGCCTTCAGCGAAGCCGGCCTGGATGGTGCGCACGAAGGAGCGCTCCCATGAGCCGCATGTGCCGTTGCTGTAGCCGGCGACAGCGTCCTTCTTCCGCTCGCTCCACGCCTTGCCGTCCTTGGTGCGCCAGAAATTCTGCAGGAGGCCGCAGTCGGCCGTCTGCATGGAGCTATCAGGGAAGCTCAATGATGGTTGGAGCCCGTCGAGCAGGCCGGGATACATCTGGGTGATTACCATCTGCTGGATGGCGCCGCCGGAGCCGCCTGTGCCGACCGTCCATTTCGGCACGCCGTAGTTTTCGACGAAGTGCTCCTTGAGCATCATCAGCGTCTCGCCCTGCAGCACCTGATTGCAGTGCTGCTGGTTCACCAGTTCGGTCGAGGCCATGTAGGCGAAGCCGCGCGCGAGATAGAGATCGGACAGGATCGACTGCACGCCGTTCGAGCCCTGATTGTACTGCGTGCCGCACCCGCCGCCGAACGTGACGCTGAGGCGGCCGTTCCAGCCTTCGCCCGCGACGCCCTCGGTCGCCGGGTCGTCCAGCACCGCGATGCGATAGATGCCACGGTTGATAACGCCGCTTTCGACGCGGACGATGTAGGGCACAGGCCTGCCGTCAATCGTGGTCGTCGTGGCGAGGTCGGCGGGACGCGCGCCTTTCGGATTTGCGAGCGGCTTGAACTGCGTGGCGGCTGCGCCCGTGCCCGTGGCGGGGCCGGTGGATTTGTAGAACCACTCATGTTTGGTGGGGGCCGAGCAGTTGGAGTCGGTCGCGGGACCGAGGCCGGACTGTTCCGTGCGGCACTCGTAGGGCGTCATGTGCGGGCCCGATAGGATCGGGCCCGTGATGGGATGGTTCACGAGCGGCTGGCTGACTGAATAGCCCGTCGGTCCCCTCACCTGCAGCCAGTTGGCGCCGGTATCGAGGCCGGTGACGAGGCCGCGCAGCGTGTTGGCTGCGGCGTCGAATTTCAGCGGCGTCAGGAGCTGGCGGCCGTTGAGCGAGAGCTTCAATTCGTTCGCCTTCGCGCCTTCGCTTGCGCGCACCTCGACCAGTGCATCGCCACCCGAGACGAGGTCATAGCGGGAGGAGAGGACTTTCACCTCGACCTTGCCGCGCGCGTTCGCGCCGGCCGATTGCGACAGGGCCGGCGCCACGGCCAGCGACGCGGCGGCGAGCGCGAAGGCGCCGCAACCGGCAAGCACACGTATCCTGAGCTGTGACATCGATTTCTCTCCCGCCGGTTCAGCCGTTTTCCGGCTTCTTGTTGGGCAGGACTTTAACGCGACCGTTGGCGTTGTCGCGCACAAATCGGTGAGGTGACGACAGGCGGTGCGCGCAGGGTCAGGCTGTTCCAAGCATTCCAGCAACAAACCGCGACAGGGCGGCCTTGCGCGCTGCGGGTTTGCGCGCGGCAAGCTGGGCGCCGAAGCCGCTGGCCGCGCCCTGGACAAGCATCAGGATCATTGACGCACATGCGGAGGGATCTGCAGTAGCGCCGATCTGGCCCCCGCGCCTTGCCCGCTCGATGATCGCCTGCAGCCTTGCATGCGCCTCGTTCTCCGCCTCGACGAGCAATGCGCCGACGTCCTTGTCCCGCGCGCCTTCAGCGGAGATCTCGAGGGCGAGGCGCGCGTAGGCGGTGTGGCTCACCTCCATGATCGCCCCGTCCAGCGCTGAGACAAGCCTGGCGGGGAAATCGTTCGCCTGCTCAAGCGCATCGAACATTGCGGCGACGCCGGCGCGTTCTTCTGCGACGACGGCGCGGATGATGTCGGCCTTTGAGGGGAAATAGCGATAGAGGGCGCCGGGGCTCATGCCTGCTGCGTCACAGATCGCCGCCATGCCGGTCTGGTGGAAGCCCTGCTCGACGAACAGACGCTCCGCCACACGCAGGATTTCCGCGCGCCTCGCTGTGAACGCTTCCTCGTTTCGCGTGCGGGCCATCGCCTGTCCTTTTCTGCAGCATCCGGATCGCCGCCCTTGACGGAGACGGATGCATCGTCAATATAAAAGCGAACGCTCGTTCTCGTAATAAGGAAATGCCGCATCATGTCCCAGGAAGAGGCCAGCATAAGCCTTTACGACCTGGGCGCTTCCATCATCGAGGGGGCGCCGCCGGATCTGCTGCCGATCCTTGGAGGCCTTGCGGGCGTGCTCCTTCTGATCGGCGCGCCGATCCTGATGCTTGAGGTCTGGCGGCTGCACCGGGCGGGCGGGCTTACACGGGCGCGCATCGCCGGGATGGTGACCAGCACGTTCTGCCTGGCGCCGGCAGCGCTGATTGAAATCGCGCTCGGCGCGGTGCTTGCCGCGTTGTTCTTCGCCGCTGCTGCGTTTGCGCCTTTGCCAATCGCCACGACCTGGACGACCGCGCTGCTCTGCTTCGTGCTGGTGGATTTTCTCTACTACTGGGAGCACCGGCTGGCCCATGAGGTGAACGCGCTGTGGTCGCTCTACCATTTCGTGCATCATTCCGCAGACCATTATGACCAGACGATAGCGTTCCGCATAAGCTTCGTCGATTTCTTCTTCGCTCCGCTCGTCTATCTGCCGCTCGTTCTCGCGGGCTTTCATCCTGTTCTCGTGTTTGCCTGCCTCGGGCTGGTTCTGGCGTGGCAGCAGTGGATTCATACCGAGCTGGTCGGCAAGCTGCCGTTGCTTGATCCCTGGCTCAACACGCCGTCCAACCATCGCGTGCATCACGGGCGCAACCCGATCTACATCGACAAGAATTATGGCGGCGTCCTGATGGTGTGGGATCGGATGTTCGGGACATATGCCGCGTAGACCGAAAAGGTCGAGTACGGTCTGGTCGAGCCGCTGAAGAGCCGGAACCCGGCCGCGGTGCACTTTTCCTCGCTCGGGAAAATGCTCGTGGCGCTGTGGCAAGCCAAGTCATTGCGACAGGGGAT
>Ga0315903_10009645_pt1 | contig 11642 bp, 13 predicted proteins | sample LakEriMetagenome_7_FD_203524 | JGI IMG/M metagenome (GOLD analysis project Ga0315903, IMG submission 203524) | Freshwater fungal communities from buoy surface, Lake Erie, Ohio, United States - Buoy 2 MA119 | ecosystem: Environmental > Aquatic > Freshwater > Lake | place: USA: Lake Erie, Ohio... | reverse complement strand
GAACATGCAGAAGAAACAACGTGTTGGTGTAACCCAAGAGTTGACGAGGAGTTGAACTTAGTTACGCACAACAGCGCAGACAATAGAGAGGCGTTTGAAACAGGGGAAAGGAAGCCGACATGACTGATAAAGAAGTAATGCAAATAGCGCTTGAAACAGCCGAACAAATAGCCAGCGCAGATTATCGGCATTGGGAAGAACTTGCATCGCTTGGTGAGTTTGAAAGATGGGCAAGATCACGCGCAAACCATATTGCGGAAGCACTACGCGCCAGACTAGCGCAGCCTGAGAACGAATTTAATCCGGATTGGGATGCAATCGCGGTCATGGTTGAGGAGCAACAACGGATGGCAAAGCGGATTGAGGAACTCGAAGCTCGACTAGCGCAGCCAGAGCAGAAGCTTGTAGTTAAATTGAAAGAACTGCTTGAGGTTCAAGGGCGTGATGGTACATGGAACTACGACCCATACTTTCACGGTATGTATAACGGCATGGAAGTTATGCTTGCTGTATTGGAAAATAGAGAGCCAGTATTTCGTGGAGCGCCAAAGAAATGGCTATCAAAGAAAGAATGGCAAGGGCTGACGGATGAGGAAGTAAAAATACTTGCAACGCAAGGCAGAACTGATTTTTCAAGGCCGGTGTACAACGAATTTTACAGCGCCATCGAAGCCAAGCTGAAGGAGAAGAACGGTGGATGAACCGATTGCGAAGGTCATAGGAATTTACGACGGCTACTTTATGGCGGCTTCCATCAATGAGGCGGCATTGCCTGTTGTTGGTGCGCAACTCTATGGCGCGCCGCCCAAGCCGGTATGGCGAGAGTTGACAACAGCGGAAACAAAAGCGCTTTGGGCCGCTGCGGAGAAAAAGCCGAGCGCGTTCGCGGAGATGATTGGACGGAAATTGAAGGAGAGGAACATTGACTGATTACAACGACTACGCAACACAACGCCGCGTGCTGCTGGAATATCTGCAAGTGATGATTGTGTTGGAGGACTGGCATGGCGTCTCCGACGTGGCCAACGATTTGCGAGAGCTGGAAGCAAAACACAACAACAACTACAAACCAAAGTAGGAACTCATGACAACAATCGAGGAAAGAACCGCCGCCAGAGAAGCGGCGCTGGCAGCAGCCGTGGCAGCTTCCCGGCGGCTCGCGCGGCCAGAGGATTACGTATTCGACAAAGCGCAAGAGGCATTTTGGGACTTGCGTGATGGGACACAGCATTCTGAAAAAGCGGTCGACGCTTCCATCCCTATCGAGCTTTGGCGAGTTGAAGTGGAAGAAGCCGAAGAGGAAGCACCAGCCGAAGGACGGCGTGGCCGTGGGCGGCGTCGACGTGAACGGCTCATCCCGCCTTCGCGCGACATCATGCGCGTTGAAAATGATCAGTTCGTCGAAGGTAGCACATGGTGGCCCGGTGAGCCGCAAATCATCAAGGATATATTTATAGATTCCAACGGCTGGCGTCCAGCGCTGGGCCGGAGGATCTACAACAAATACCTGCCGCCGCCCGAACTCACTGGTGACGCTGCTCAGGCGGTTGTTTGGGTCAACCATGTGCGTAAGCTCTGGCCAGACCCGGTCGAGCATGAGTTCTTCTTCGACTTCTGCGCGCATATGGTCCAGCGCCCCGACGTGAAGTGCAACGCCGCAATCGTCTTGAGCGGCACACAAGGCATCGGTAAAGATGCGGCGTTGATGCCAGTGAAAGCCGCAGTGGGCAACTGGAACACCAAGAACATCGACCCCGACGAGCTGTTCAGCCCCTACAAGCCGTGGCTGGAAACCTTGATGTTGGTCGTGGACGAAGTGCGCCCGACGAAGGATGAGTTCCATGCGTCGTCAGCTTACAATATTCTTAAGCCAATGATCGTCGCGCCACCCGACACGCTACCGCTCAACGACAAATATGCGAAGTTGCGGCACATCATCAACCGGCTGCGCGTGTTCATCACCACCAACGACTGGATGAGCATGTACATCCCACCCGAAGACCGCCGCATGTTCATCATGCACTCTCACCTGCCACAAAAGTGGCATGAGAAAGAAAAACAACCAGCCTACTTCAATGAGCTGTTCGCATGGTTCGAAAGTGGCGGCATCAACCACGTAGCCGCGTGGCTGACGGCGAGAGATCTCTCGGCGTTCGACCCGAAGGCACAAATCGCTCGCACAGCCGGGTGGGGCGCTGTGGCGGCTTCCTGGGGTGAGCCTGAAGACGCTGTCGCTTGGGTGCTTGACCAACTGGGCAACCCACCGGCCATCCTCGGACAAGAACTTGTCAACCCACAGTTCGACCACCGCGAAGAAGTTGCCAACATGCTCAAGTCGCCGCGCAAGATTTCTCACCGCATGAACCGCGCTGGCTACGTCAATGTGCCTGCACCGGGCGGCGCTGACCGATGGGTCTTCCGCTCGGAAGGCAAAACGCTGCGCGCGAGATATGCATTCGTGCGCGGAGAGCTGACGCGTGATATCGATGCCGCGACCGAGCTTGTGCGCAAAAGAGGAGAAGAATTGCTCGCCGCACAATCCCAAGATGGGGGAAATGTGGTCGTTTTGGAAGCAAAGAAGGGTGGATTCTGATCCCGAGATTGACGCAGAATGAATTTCGATGAGAGCCGCAGGAATAATAGTCGTCTCGGGCAACTTGGGATCCTGATCCCGAGATTGAAGCATAATCCCAAAAATCCCAAGATAGTAATTGTTGGATAATTTTGTGTTAATTTGTATTAAATTAAGAAAAAGAGAAGAATAGGAAATCTCGGGCATCTCGGAATCTCGGGATTTGGCGGCGTACCCGAGATTTAGGAAACTTTTTATGCTTTGTGCGAAATAGAAACGCGCGGCGAAAATGTTGCCGAAAAAACCGGGCGCGGCGATAATCGCGCGAAGAATGCTGTTTGAAGCATTTTCAATAAAACTTTAGGATCAAATATGGCTGGCGTGAAGGGTCGTAGTGGCAGACCACCGGGCAGCGGCGGTCGTCCTCCTGGCGTTTTGAACAAAACAACGCGCGCGGCGCGTGAAGCCATCGCGGCGTTTGTTGACGACAATGCTCCGCGCATGCAGGAGTGGCTGGACAAGGTTGCGCAGGGCGTGCCTCGTGTTGATGCGGATGGCAATCAGTTGCACGACGAAGACGGCAACCCGATGTGGTTCCATCCACCCAACCCTGAGAAGGCGTTCAACATGCTCAAGGATGTGGTTGAGTATCACGTGCCCAAGCTCGCTCGCAGCGAGGTCACTGGTGCAGGCGGCGGCCCGATTAGTGTGGCGGCCATCGACATGAAAGGGTTGTCTGACGCCGAGCTGGAAACAATGCAGCGGCTCTTGGCGAAAGCGAGCGACGCATGAGCATCGACCGCACGCCAGTCGGTGCTGAAACAGAAGTGATCGAGGAATGGCTGCGGCAGTTCGGTGAATTGCAAGAAACATCCGAAGGCACAGCGGTGGTGCTCACAACAGAGCTGTTGCGCGAATACGCCGAGTGGGTTGCGGCTTGTCAGCGCGAATGTATCGCTCAGGTGTTGGAGCGGATGCCTGATGGTTACTGGGCGAACAACTGCGCGATGGCTATACGCATGATGAGGGCGCAACACTGATGAATGCTCCATTGAGCCCTGCTGTGATGTTGGACGCGATACGCCGTGAGAAAGACCGGCGAGCGGCGTCTGCATCATTGTACGAGTTCGTGAAGCAAGCATGGCCGATTGTCGAGCCGGGTGTGCCGTTCATTGCCAGCTGGCACATCGAAGTCATCTGTGAGCACTTGGAAGCGATCAGCTCAGGCGAGCTCCGCAAGCTGCTCGTCAACATCCCACCGCGACACTCCAAATCTACCATCGTGAGCGTTATGTTCCCGATGTGGGAGTGGCAAGTGTCGCCTGAGCAAAAGTATTTGTGTGCGAGTTACAGCGGCACACTCTCCATCCGCGACAACCTGAAGGCGCGGCGGCTCGTGCAGAGCCCATGGTACCAAGAGCGTTGGGGCCAGCTGTTCGAGCTCGCCGGTGACCAGAACGCCAAGCAGCGTTTCGAGAACGACAAGACAGGCTACCGGCTCGCCACCAGCGTTGGCGGTACGGCCACTGGTGAAGGCGGCTCGCGGTTGTTGCTTGATGATCCGCACAGCGCGCAAGAAGCTCAGTCTGACGTGATCCGTCAGAGCGCGCTGGAATGGTTCGACGTTGTTTGGTCGACGCGACTCAACGATCCCAAGCGTGACGCGATGATCACCATCATGCAGCGGCTGCACGAAAAAGACATCAGCGGACACATCCTTGAGGACATTGGCGGCTGGGAACACTTGATGATCCCGGCTGAGTGGGATGGTGTGCGTCGCAAGACGATCCTGGGCCCATACGACCCGCGCACGATAAAGGGCGAGCTCATCTGCGCAGAGCGCTTCGGTGAAAAAGAAATCACCGAACTCAAGCAGCTGCTCGGCGTTTACGGCACTGCGGGTCAGCTGCAGCAAGATCCGCAACCGGCTGAGGGCGGCATTCTCAAGACCAAGTTCCTGCGGCTCTGGCCGCACGACAAAGGGTTGCCGCAGTTCGAATATGTCTTGCAGTCGTATGATTGCGCGTTCACTGAGAAGACGACTGGCGACCCAACGGCTTGCAGCGTTTACGCCGTGTTCACGCTCGACAACGAGCGGCACGTGATGTTGATCGACGCATGGGATGAGCATTTGTCGTACCCTGAGTTGCGCACAAGGGCGATCAGGGATTGGCAGACAGAGTACGGCGGCACGACGGTCAAGGATGGGTTGCGCGCGGCCCGGCGGCCTGACCGCGTGTTGGTTGAGGCAAAGGCGTCAGGCCAGTCACTCTTGCAAGACCTGCGGCTCGCAAAGGTGCCAGCTATCGGCTACAACCCCGGCAACGCGGACAAGGTCTCGCGCGCGCATCAGGCGGCCCCAACACTGGAGCTCGGCTACGTTTGGGTTCCTGAGAGCGGCAAGAACGTCGGCCATGCGGTGAGCTGGGCGTTGCCGTTCATCAAGCAGCTCGAGAAGTTCCCTGTGGCCGAGCATGACGACTATGTCGACACGTTCACTCAGGCGATCATTTACCTCAAGAACGATGGTTGGTTCGACTTGCCCAAGGCACGCGACCCAGACGAACCCAAGCAGTGGAAGCGTGAAAGGATCAATCCTTATGCAGCCTAAGAAACCAGTGTGGGAAAAAGCTCGCCCCAAAGACCTGCCTGAGCCGAAGGCGCTCAGCAAGAAGCAAAAGTCCAGCGCCAAGAGCATGGCCAAGAGCGCCGGGCGGCCCTACCCGAACCTTGTCGACAACATGCGCGCAGCGCGCAAGAAGGGTTGAGCCATGGTCGAAAAAAGCAAGATGGCCTGCAACAAACCGCGCAGCACGCCTGACCATCCGAAGAAGAGCCACATCGTGAAGGCGTGCGAGGGTGGCACAGAGAAGATCATTCGCTTCGGTCAGCAGGGCGTCAAGGGTTCGCCCGAGGGCAGCGCACGCAACGATTCATTCAAGGCGCGCCATGCGAAGAACATCGCAAAAGGCAAGATGAGCGCGGCTTACTGGGCTAACAAAACCAAATGGTGATCTATGGCTGACATCCGTCCAACACCCGAGCAGCGCCCCGTTGTGGGCGGCTTGGCACGATTGCTCCAGCGCGCCGACAAGTTCGCTCGTGCGCCATTCGGTTATGAGAACCCACCAGCGGCGATGTTGTCAGACTTTCTGAGCATCCCACCGCTTTACCGAACGCTAGAGAACTATGCGTATGGCTCGCCGTTGGCGTCAGGCACCAGCTCGGTCAGCCGGTATCTGCCAAAGCTGACTGAGGACACAAAGGGCGCGATTGAAGGTGCGATCAACTTGGCACCGCTGGTGGGGCCAGCAGCGCGCGCCACGACAGCCGGTGCAACGGCGCTCGGACGGTTAGGCGAGCAAGCAGCAGCTCGTGCGGTTCCTCAAATCATGGAGCGTCGTGGCGTTGGTGCAGACCTGTTGTCGGCGCTGGCATCAGGCACGACCAGCAACGTGATCAAGCCGAAGGGCGGTAACTGGTTGGCGAGCAGCATTGAAAACAAGTTGGTGCCGCTCAAAAGCCCAGACGAAGAAATGGCAATCCAAGCTGTTCTGCGTGCCAATCCAAATATCGATCGAGAGGCTGCTCGCCAATTTGTAGCTGCTGATTCTGCTGTCCCGCCGCAAAACCAAGCCATCAACCGTTGGATCGACACAAAGCTCGCGAAGTACATCCGCAACGAGATGGGCACGCCGGAAGATCCTGTGCGTGCGTTGGCCGAGCGCGGCGTGTTGCATTTCCAACCACGCGGTTTCCGTGACGCTTCGTCAGCTATGGACAGCGTCAGGATCAATCGAGGGTATGGTGGGTTCCCGCTTGAAGACACAGCTACATCACCACTCGCAAAACAGTGGGAGCGTTATGCCGATGAAGCCATTCAGCCTGTTCCTTCACAAACGCGCGTTGCCGGTCTTGAGTTGACGGGCGATTTCCGTGCTCAAAAAACTTTAGCAGACAATCCTTGGTTGAAAACGTTGCCGCGCGACACGCTTGTTTATGAACCCGGTTATCGCGCGTTTGTCGATGATGAAATGCTCGGCTTCCCACACCTCATCGACGAACTGAAAGCTGCAATGAGCCCGACGAGCGAATTGCCGACGAACTTGCGGTTCGACCCGAAGGACATCGACAAGCTCACTGTGCCGCAAGCCGTCGAGCGCGTGAGCAAGATCAACGCATGGCGCGCCGAACAAGCCGCCCAAGCTGAGAAAGCAGGGATGATGGAAAACCTGCAAGCGGCTCCGCGCTTGGCCGACGAGAACTTGCAGTTGTCGTTCGTCGAGAAACCCGGCGGCGCTTGGGTGGACATTCCAGAGACGGTCAACGAAAAAGGAATCCAGCTCTGCACATCAATCGGCAAAGCGGGTGGTTGGTGCACGAAGAACGCAAGTCTCGCTAAAGAATATGGGGCAGGGCATAACCGGCTCACCGCGCTCATCGACGCGGAAGGTCGACCACACGCTCAGGCGAAGATCACGTCTATACCAAGCACCGGCGACATCATGGACGACATGGACGATGTCATACAATCTTTGTCTGCCGCAGAACGCAAAAAATTCAATCGTTTCCTCGGTTCTGACGATTTTGATGGAGACCCAGAAGAAGCGTTCGATTGGTTGAAAAACAATTTGCCAGAAGCTTACCAGCGTTACATTTCTGAAAACGCTGTTGCGATCCCCGACATCACCGAGCTCAAGCCTCCCGGCAATACATTCAACAGCGACCGCGCACGAGAATATGCCAAGCGCGATCCCGACTACAAAGCCAAGGTCACCGGTTCTGTCTTGAACTTCTTGAACAGCGGCGAGTGGGGTCGTGTCGCCGACCTGCATCATTACGACATCGTCGATCTGAAAGACCCGAACAGCTTGCTTGAAGGGATGATGACGCTCTACGGCGATGAAAGAGCCGGCAGCCACCGCGTCGGACAAGAGTTCATCGACGCATTCAACCATGCTGTCAGCGCAGAGCCGAACGCGCCGCGCTTCATGACTCAACGCCAGCTGCGCGAGTTCATCGGCCCTGTCGAACCTTTGGAGGGCTACGCCGAAGGTGGTTATGTTCAAGGCTACGGCGTCGGTGGCGCAGTCAAGTCGTTCGCCAAGCTGGTGCGCAGTTACCTTGCAGGCGAAGGCAAAGTAGCAGAAGCCGTCGCAGAAGCCGCGCCCAAAGAACAAAAGATGTTGCAAGGTGTTTATCGCGGCTATGCAGGCGAGCCCGGCGGCGAAGAAGCCTTGTTCGCCTCGCCTCAAAAGTCGATCGCAGACTATTACGCGCGGCGGCGCGCTGCAGAGACCGGCCAAACACCGCACGCCGAGATGCTGTTGGTGGATCCGTTTGCGGGTGACCAATATGGCTTGAGCATCTTGTTGGACAGATACAACCGCGACCCGAACTTCACACGCGCTCGCAAGCTCCGGCCCGAAGACGTTGTTGAGCGCACTCAGCTCTATGCAAAGGGCGGCGCGGTCGACTATGACCCTGACGAGATCGCAAGGTTGGCGGCGAGTGTTGTGCCCGGTTACGCCGCAGGCGGCTTGGTCGACTATGACCCAACAGAAATAGACACAATTGTGTCCAAACTGAAAGAGGAATTCCATGGCTGAAATGAACAAGCCGCTCGAAGACGACGAAGAACAAGGCGAAATGTTCGAGCTCGAAGACGACGAGCTCGAAGTTGAAGACACCGAAGACGGTGGCGCGATCATTCGTATGGAAAACGAACAAGACGCCGCAGTCAAGCAAGCGCACTTCGCCAACATCGTTGAAGAAGTCGACCCATCCGCACTCAAGACGGCGGTGCAAGACCTGCTGGACAAGCTCGAAAAAGACAAGGAAGCCAGAGAAAAGCGCGACAAGCAGTACGAGGAGGGATTGCGTCGTACTGGCTTGGGTGACGACGCGCCGGGCGGCGCTCAGTTCACTGGCGCCAACAAGGTGGTGCATCCGATGCTGGTGGAAGCCTGCGTGGACTTCAGCGCGCGGTTCATGAAGGAGGTGTTCCCGCCTTCCGGCCCGGTGAAGAGCAAGATCCTGGGCGAGCACGACAAAGAGAAGGTCGACAAGGCGCGGCGCAAGGCTGAGTTCATGAACTGGCAATGCACGGAACAAATGCCAGAGTTCCGCAGCGAGCTGGAGCAGCTCAGCACGCAGCTGCCGTTGGGCGGCGGTCAGTACCTGAAGCTCATGTGGAACGCGCAATGGAAACGCCCATGCTCTGAGTTCATTGCGATTGACGACATTTACTTGCCGTTCGCGGCCACGAACTTCTACAGCGCCGAGCGCAAGACGCACGTCCAATACATCACCAAGATGGAATACCAGCGGCGCGTGAACGCCGGTATGTATTCAGACGTCGACATCGGCCAGCCAGAAGACCCCGAGTTCAGCAAGTCGAGCCAAGCCAACGACAAAATCGAAGGGCGCAAGGACACCGCCTACAACGAAGATGGGTTGCGCACCATCTTTGAAATCTACACCCACTTGGACTTTGGTGATGGCGTTGAACCTTACATTCTCTCCATCGACAAGAGTTCCGGCAAGGCGCTTTGTTTGTACCGCAACTGGGAACCAGAAGACGAACAAAAGCGCGAGCTAGACTGGATTGTTGAGTTCCCATTCGTGCCTTGGCGCGGCGCTTACCCCATCGGCCTCACGCACATGATCGGCGGGTTGAGCGGCGCGGCCACCGGTGCGTTGCGCGCGCTGTTGGATTCAGCTCACATCCAAAACATCCCGACGCTGTTGAAGTTGAAGGGCGGCCCGAACGGTCAAACCATCAATGTCCAACCGACCGAAGTGGCAGAAATCGAGGGCGGCGCGCTGATCGACGACATCCGCAAGCTCGCGATGCCTATGCCGTTCAACCCGCCTTCAGCCGTGTTGTTCCAGCTGCTCGGGTTCTTGGTCGACGCAGGCAAGGGTGTGGTGCAAACGTCGTTCGAGAAGCTCTCAGACGCCAACCCCAACCAGCCTGTGGGCACGACGCTGGCGTTGATTGAGCAGGGCATGGTGGTGTTCAGCTCGATTCATTCGCGCCTCCACAACTCTATGGCGCGTGCGTTCAAGATCCTTCACCGCATCAACAGCGCCTACCTCACCGACGAGGTTGTTGAGGGTTACGACGCAGGGTTAGACGTGAAGCCGCAAGATTTCGACGGCCCGTTGGACGTCATTCCTGTTTCTGACCCAGCGATTTTCTCGGAAACACAGCGCTTTGCGCAGGTTCAGGCGTTGATGCAGCGCGCGGCGATGATGCCGGGTATGTACGACCAGCGCAAAGTTGAGGAAATGTTCCTGCGGGCGATGAAAATTCCCGACAACGACGTGTTGAAGCCGGATCCGGGCAAGGATGATGTGGATCCAGTGTCAGAAAACGTCGCGGCGGCCATGGGCAGGCCTGTTTATGTGCTGCCGAAGCAGGATCACATGGCGCATATACAAACGCACGTCGCATTTTTGAAGTCGCCGTTGTTCGGAATGAACCCGGCGATCACAAAAACTTACCTTTACCCTATCGCGTTGCACTTGCGCGACCACTTGTTGAACTATTACTTGGTCGAAGCGCACGAAGCTGTCGAAAAAGCGTCAGACGCGCAACTGATCCAAGACGATGGCGCTCAACAAGCCGCCGTCATCTTGCAAGTTCAACAGTTCATCGAGCAACAACTCGGTGCATTCGCGCAAGAGTTGGCGCAACTGTCGCAAGCTGCAGAGCAATTCAAGCCGCAACCACCCATGCCGCCAGACAGCTCGTTGCAAGTGGCTCAAATCGGCGCTCAGGTGCAGCAAGCCGCGTTGCAACAGCGCGCACAAAGCGATCAACAACGCCTCGCGCAGCAAGCACAAATCGAACAACAGAAGTTGGCAGACCGCGCACAAGAGCGTGCCGAAGAAATGCGGCAAGAGGAGTTGCGTCAGATGGCGGAAAACGAACGGACAGCGGCAGAAATCGGTGCACGCGAGCGTATGAACACTGCCGACAACGACACGGCGATGAGGTTGGCTGCGGCAGAAATCGCCAGTGGCGAGAAGATTGCGGTGAGCACCGGCACCGGCATCAATCCGGGCACACGTTAATTTTTTATGGAGGTAACAATGAGCGACAAACCAACACCCGGCACCGTACCGATGAGCGGCCCTTACGTGAAACAAAAACACCGCCTCGCGGCTGGTGAAAAGCTGAACGGCCAGACATTGCCCGCAGCGCCCAAGACCACTCCAGGGCCAAAAACCCCTGCATGAATGTAGTCGACCAACTATTCAATCGTCTCAAGGCTGACCAGCAGGCATTTGCGCTGGACGCCTTGAGACGACCACAAACACGGGATACCTTCGAGTACGGGTACCGCGTCGGCATCGTGCAAGGGTACGAAGCCGCCATCAATGTACTCTTGCAACTTCTGAAAGAGGAGAAAGACAGTGACCCAGACCTATGAGGACGCATTGGCAGAGGCTTTTCCGGCGGTAGACGCTGGCATTCAGCCTTTCGGTAGCCGTGTCCTGGTGCAAATCCGTACGCCAAAGAAAAAGTCGGCAGGCGGCATCATCATTGACACCGGCTCGCGCGACACCGAAAAATGGAACACCCAAGTCGGCAAAGTAGTTTCACACGGCCCAGTGGCTTATCGCAACCGCAACAACTTGGAAGCGTGGCCTGAAGGTTCATGGGCGCATGCCGGTGACTTCGTGCGCGTACCGAAATACGGCGGTGACCGTTGGGAAGTTCCGATGGAAAACGGCGAGAGCGCGATGTTTGTGATTTTCAACGACTTGGATATAATCGGCAAGGTCGATGGCGACCCGCTAGCTATCCGAGCATTCATCTGAAGGAGATGAACCATGGCAGAAAAGCTCACTGAAAAAGACGACGACAAAGATGACGACATCGTCATAGTCGAAGAAGACCCGAGCGCGAAACAACAAGAACCAACCGGCATCGAATCAGACGACCAAGAGGACGCGCGCGTCAATGCGTCCAACGAGGATGACGACGATGATGAAATCGACGCCAGCGACAAAGAGCGGGAAGCAATCCGCGAGCGCCGCCGCTTGGAAAAGCAAGAGC
>Ga0315903_10009642_pt1 | contig 11645 bp, 15 predicted proteins | sample LakEriMetagenome_7_FD_203524 | JGI IMG/M metagenome (GOLD analysis project Ga0315903, IMG submission 203524) | Freshwater fungal communities from buoy surface, Lake Erie, Ohio, United States - Buoy 2 MA119 | ecosystem: Environmental > Aquatic > Freshwater > Lake | place: USA: Lake Erie, Ohio... | reverse complement strand
AACCTGACGACCACGAAGTATGGAACAACCGAGGCGTTGCGCTAAGTAATTTAGGCAGATACGAAGAGGCGATCGCCTCCTATGACAGAGCCGTAGAAATCAAATCTGACTACCAAGATGCATGGTACAACCGAGGCATTGCACTAAGGCAGCTTGTAAAAATAACTTAAGCAACTCGCATATTATATTTATTTTAGATATTGCTTGTCTGCCTTATCTAGTCTAATTTCAGAATTTCCATTGAAATGGGTAGTTCTATCTTGATATATTTAAGTCATTTTTACAAAATTCCTAAAAGAATTAGGCAGATACGAAGAAGCGATCGCCTCCTATGACCAAACCTTGCAAATCAAACCTGACAAACACGAAGCATGGTACAACAAAGCCTATGCTTATTCTCTCCAAAATGCGATCGAACTTGCCTTAGAAAACCTCCAAAAAGCAATCCAACTCAATCCCGAAGAGTATCGCAAAATGGCAAAGACTGACTCAGATTTTGACAACATCCGCCACGATCCACGCTTTCAAGCCTTGATACAATAGGAGAAAAACACCATGACTACCCTACTCGAACAAGCCTTTACCGCCGCTACTAAACTCTCCCAAGAGAGACAAGACGAACTAGCACAACTAATTCTGCAAGAAATTTCACGACCACAGCATCAACAAGTCAATAAAACACCCACACAAAAAAATCCTCTCCAAATATTTACAGAACTCGGCTTAGTTGGATGTATTGAAGGAGAATCCGATCTCTCAGCTAACTACAAATCCGTAGTCAAATCCTACATTCTTAAAAAGCATGATCATCGTTGATACAGGAGCCTTTGTCGCACTCTTCAATCGCCGCGATTCTTCCCATTTAGCAGCGCAAAGAGCCTTTGAAACCATCCAAGAACCAATGATTACGACATTCCCTGTCATTACTGAAACCTGCTACTTCCTCGCCGCAACAGTCAGCCACACCGCCCAATCCAACTTTCTAAAAAGCTTTGTCTTAGGAGCCTTTCAGATATTTGACCTTGAACCAACTCACATCGATCGCATGATCGTCCTCATGGAAAAATACGTAGATCTCCCAATGGATATGGCAGATGCCTCTTTAGTCGTTTTAGCAGAGCAGTTAAACAATGGGCGCATATTGACCGTCGATCGCCGTGATTTCAATGTCTATCGCTGGAATAATAAACCATTTGAGAACCTTTTGATTTAGCAACTCTTCCCACTTTCAAGCCTTGATACAATAGGAGAAAACACCATGACTACCCTACTCGAACAAGCCTTTACCGCCGCTTCTGCATTACCCCAGACAGAACAAGAAGAAATTGCCCATGATATCTTCCGAAGACTGGAAGCCCGAAAAAAGTCTCGCCGATCCCTACTAAAAATGCCATTAGAACAACGTCGCCAAATCCTTGCTCAGCAAGCAGAAAAGATGGTAGAGCATTATCAACAAAATCCAGAATGGAAAGAACTAGGAGCAGGAGATATCCTTGAGTACCACAATTAAACCAAATAGAGGTGAAATCTGGCTAGTCAATCTTGAACCAACTGTCGGTGCAGAAATTCGGAAAACTAGACCAGTAGTTGTAATTAGCTCAGATGCGATCGGTAAATTACCAATAAAACTGATTGCTCCCATTACTGACTGGAAACCATATTTCGAGGAAAATATCTGGCATATCAAGATTGAACCAGATAGCATTAATGGATTAAGTAAAGTCTCAGCAATAGATACACTTCAGCTAAGAGGTCTAGATACTACGAGATTTATCCGACAACTAGGAAAACTTACTGAAGACCTAATGATAGAAATTACGATCGCGATCGCTCTAGTAATCGAATACACGCCAGAGTAACAAGCAAGCAAAGACCGAAATCATCAATGGAGATAAACCCATGAGCATAGTTTTAGAACGCGAAGCACCACCCTTTCAAGAAGATGCAACAGGAGCAATCCGCATCGGCAAAACTAGAGTACTTCTAGAAATAGTAATCAGAGCATTTCTAGACGGAGTATCACCCGAAACCATCGTGCAGCAATACTCCACCTTATCTTTATCCGACACTTACAGCGCGATCGCCTACTACCTTCGCCATCAAAAAGATATAGAAACCTATCTCCAACAAAGAGAACAAATAGCCTCAAAAGTTCAGCAACGTTTCCAAGAACTGCAACCAGATATGAGCCTAATGCGATCGCGCCTTTCAAGCCTTGATACAATAAATGTGTTGTAGGGTTATTGTAGGGGCGGGTTTAGTTGACAATTCTGTACTAAAAGCAAAATCTATCTGCGAAACCCGCCCCTACGCAATCTCGATATCTGCAAAAACTGTCCCTACACAATCTTGATAATGCCATGAAATACGATCGCGAAAAACACCATCGTCGCTCTATTCGGCTCAAAGGATATGACTATTCATCTGTAGGCAGTTATTTCATCACCATTTGTACTTTTCAACGAGAATGCCTATTTGGAACAATTAGTGATGGAGAGATGCAGTTAAATCAATATGGAAAAATCGTGTATTCTCATTGGCAAAACCTACCTAAATACCATCCCAGATTGGAATTAGATGAATTTGTGATAATGCCCAACCACATCCACGGCATTCTATTTTTGATAGATAACAATGATATTTCTCTGGATCACGACAATTCTGTAGGGGCGGGTTTAGCAGACAATTTTATCCTTGAGAACCAAAATCCATTTCCAAAACCCGCCCCTACAAACGGTTTAGCAGATAATTCTGCACTTAACAACAAAGATTTATACGATACCGTGGGGGCGGGTTTAGCTGATAATTTCGTCCTGAATTCAGGCTCTATTTGCAAAACCCGCCCCCACACAATCTCAATTCCTGCAAAAACCGCTCCTACAAAGAATTTTGCAACAGAGAACAATCATGGAATCCCAGAAATTATTCGAGGATTCAAAACATTCTCTGCTCGCCGCATTAACCAGATTCGTCATACATCAGGAATTCCCGTATGGCAGCGCAATTATCACGAGCATATCATTCGCGATCAAACATCACTACAAAAGATTCGCCAGTATATCCAAATAAACCCAAATTTATGGCAGGTTGACCAGCTACATCCTAACAATCCCTCTAAATGGTAACTATTGCAAATCAGTCTGACAAACGCTTTCAAACCTTAATACAATAGGAGAAAAATATGATTACAACTACAGAAATTCTCCAAACCATTCCCAAACTTTCTCAAGAAGACTGCTTCCAAATAGCAGAAATACTTTTACAAAGACTACTAACTCAAACAAAACCCACCCGCACCCAAATCAACCAACAGCTAAAAATCGCCGCCTTACTTGCCGTTGACGACTACACCAACGATCCAGAATTCACAGCCCTAACCGCCCTTGATGGAGAGGACTTTTACGAATATGAATAGAGGTGAAATCTGGCTAGTTCAACTCAATCCCTCCATTGGTAGTGAGATCGGCAAGACTCGTCCAGTTGTTATTGTCAATAACAATGCCATAAGGATTTTGCCCCTAAAAGTGATTATTCCAATTACTGATTGGAAAGAAAGATATGCAATTCGTACTTGGATGGTAAGACTGGAAGCAACAACAGACAATGGATTGAGTAAAACTTCTGCGGCTGATACCTTTCAAGTGCGATCGTTATCTCAAGAGAAATTTGTCCACAAGCTAGGACAGCTAGACGAGAAAGCTATTTTGACATAAAGATTCGATATTATTGGGAAAAAGTGCGTTTGTATATATTTCGTAAATTTTTTTGATCGTTATGAGAACCAACATGTCGCAGCGATCGCATTTGATTTTCGACCATGAGCTTAGCATCTGCTCTCGGAACTGATTCAAACGAAATACCATTAGGACTAATAGTAGTCAATAAAAATAATCTTTGAGAGAAGAGCGTAGTAAACAAACTATGGAACTAATCAACCCTACATAAGCAGGATATTAAACCAAAATTGGGATGATTTAAATAGTGTTCAGCCATTTTGTAAATTGGATAATTTAGTGAATTCTGTCAGTTGTTTACTCCATAAGAAAGGTTGATACGCAAAGCGTATCAACCTTTCTTAATTTTTGATTGCAGGAGGCATGATTACCTTAGTTGCTAATCCTAAGCTTCGGAGCACTTGGATTGCCCACCAAGTAACATCAACTTCCCACCAGCGCCATCCAGCCTTTGCCACATGGGGATAGGCATGGTGATTGTTGTGCCAGCCTTCGCCATAGGTAACGATCGCAGCCCACCAGAGATTTCGTGAATTATCATTGGTCTCAAAGGTGCGATATCCCCACATATGCGTAACTGAGTTGATAAACCATGTGCTATGCCATAGTAAAACTGCTCTCAGACACATTCCCCAGATCACATATGACCAGCCACCAAGGAGATATAAGGCAACTCCTAAAGGAATTTGCAATAGTAGATAGTACTTATCTAGCCATAGATAAAAGGGATCGCGAGCCATTTCGGGAGCATATTTGCGATACAGGGTTGGATTGAAAAACTCTTCTTTAGGATAGATCATCCACAGCATATGGCTCCACCAAAATCCTCTACGGGCAGAGTAAGGATCTTTCTCTTCATCTTCAGTATGCGCGTGGTGTAAGCGGTGACCTGCAATCCAAAAGATTGGGCCCCCTTGTAAAGCTGTTGCACCCACTAAAGCGATCGCATATTCGAGCCATTTAGGAACTTGAAAGCTGCGATGACTAAGTAAACGGTGATAGCCCAAACAAATACCAATACTGCCTAAGAACCAATGTAGCAAGATCATAATTCCCAATGCTGACCATGAGAAAAACCAAGGTGCTAATAGAGCCAACCCATGCACGATTGTGAAGAAAACTATTGATACCCAGCTAAGTTTTAGCGGTTCAGGAGTGGGGGCAGAAGACGCAGGGAAATGCTCTGAAAATAATCTTGTCATGGTTTGTAAACTAATAATTCTTAAAGATTGGAAAATGAGCCTCTTATTCCCGAAACTTGGCTATTCGCACCTCGCAACAAGAAACTAAATCCACCAAGAAACTGACCAAAATATTGTGTCTAGAGGTGAGGATGTACGGTGTGAAGCGCCGGATATCCTCACCTCTAGATCCTGTGCTACCAAGATTTGAAAAGAGATACTATTTAGAGAGTATTGGAAGATTTCTCTCTATCTAGATTTGAGATATGTTGTGTGTCTGAAGATCCTTGTGCAGCTCTTTGCCAAGTGCTACAAGCTTGATGAAACTCATAGCGAGGATCTTCTGGCACAGAACAATGTTGTTCTTCTCTTGTGCAATCTTTGCATTCAATATTGCTCTCACAATGACTAATCAACGGACGAAGCTCGTCAAGCAATATTTGCAGTTGCTGAATAGTCTCTTCAATGGATTTTGCTTTTTTGAGAAGACAATCATGTACAGCTTGACATGTCTGTGATTTTCCATCTTTAGCTGCCAAAATTTCTCTGATGTCGTCTAAACTCAAACCCATCGCCTTGGTATGGGTGATAAACGCTAATCGATCTATATCCTCTTGGCTAAACAGGCGATAACCTGCTTCGGTTCTATGGGGTGAGGGAATTAACCCAATTCGCTCATAGAAATAAAGCGTTTGAGGATTTAGCCCTAATTTGCGAGAGACTTCACCAACTTGCAGCATTGCTATCCTTGCTTTTTGACATCCAACACCTACAGCTTAGACCTTATACCATGGTATAAGGTCAAGAGGATCAGTAAAGTTTCTGCTTTGTAAAAGATTTTGTCACTAAATAAATGTCTTTGCTAAATGGTTAAAGAACAAGCAAGTAGTCTAGACATTTGACTCACAGCCTATTATACCAATTCACAAAAGTGTGACAACACTTCTGTGAATTAAAAAACAAACCCTGTAAGGGTTTTAAAAACACAAAATGGCTGCGCCACTTTGTGTTTTGGTATTAATGCTTTATGTAGTTCAGAAAAATTACAAAAAAGCGTAAAGCTCTGTATTGGTATCATGGGGAGGTATCAACTCTGTCCATAAACTAATTAATTAAGAGGCAGTTATGGTTACGATAACAAGACTTGATCCACCAACTCTACCAACCAAATATCGCCTAACTGTTGAGCAATATTACAAAATGGCTGAAGTTGGGATCTTAAAAGTAGAGCAACGCACAGAATTAATTGAAGGAGAAATTATTGAGATGTCGGCGATTGGGACAAAACACGCAATCTGTGTTTCTAATCTTTCGGAATTGCTGACCCTGAAAACTATCCAGATTGCTCATGTACGCCAGCAAAATCCTGTGCATTTAAGCGATCGCTCTGAGCCACAGCCTGATATTGCCTTAGTTAAACGTCCGAGTAGTTTATATGTAGATTGTCATCCTAAAGCTGCTGATATTTTCTTGTTGATTGAAGTCTCTGATTCCACTTTGAAGTACGATCGCGAGGTTAAAACTCCTCTTTACGCAAAATCGGGAATTCCTGAAGTATGGATTGTTAATATTGAAGAGCAAATATTTGAAGTTTATAAATTGCCAAATCAGGATAGTTATGAACAGGTTCAGACTTACGGAAAGGGTGAACTAATTCCAATGAATATGTTTGCGGATATGGCGATCGCCGTTGATGATGTTTTTTGAATAATATAAATCACTTCGATCTTATTAAGTAAGCACCTCAAATATGTTTTTAGATTATCACTAAAATTTGTATTCAATTTTCTTAGCTTGATCTAAAGAAATTTTGTGATCACTAAGTAACTGTTGATATATTTTGTTAATTATAGGCGTTGACTCCTTTAGACTTAAAAGCGATTTGATATTATTTTTCAAAGACTCTTCAGACTTGGGTCTTTTAGTCTTATTGACTGCTGAAAGACGCTTAAGCACTAAATCATATTGATTAATTGATGCTTTTGTTGAATTGGAATCTTTGTTTTTTGCTGTGGATTTTTGATTGACTGATGGAGTTGTTGGATTAAGTGGTGCAGGTTTCAAACTTGATTGTATAGTTTCTATAAGCAATACAATGTCTTCACTACGCTTACAGAATATTTTTTGACTTTTGATATAGTTAACCAAAGGATCGTATCCTGTATCTTTGGAAATAATATGAAAAAATGATTTCGCCTCTTTCTGCGCTAACCTCCCTAATTCAAAAGCAATATGAAAGTCAAGAGCATTTTTCCCATTGCCATTAATTTGAATCCATTCAATTTGATTTCCTAGTTTTTGCGATTTCACAACTAGGTCTGTCGGTATATTGTTTTGCTTACTTCCAACAAACATTTTGATGTAAATATTTTTATCTTGTATAGAGCTGAGATCTATATTTTGAACATTTTCGTAATCTACTAGGATGTAATTTGTCAGCATTGAAAACAAATGGTGTAAAAGTGACTTTAGGATGAATATTTAGCGTAGCAGATAAATTTACGATTCATGATGAAGAAATAGCACTTTGAGCTGTTTCTTCATCATGAATCGTAAATTTAGTTGAATTATCGATATATTTGGCGATCGCAAGACTTAAGATCTTATGCATACAAACATTTTGTATAGCGAGTTTTGCTTACCTATGGCAAGTCTAAACTCGTTGTAGCCTTCTCAGGAATGGAGAAAAGATCATGGCGATCGCATCAATCAATCCTGTAACGGGAGAAGTATTAAAGACTTTCGAGCCTTTGACAGATCAAGAACTTGAGCATAAATTGGCACTTGCTGATCGCACCTTTGCTACTTATAAGCATAGTAGTTTTAGCGATCGCAGCCAATGGATGAACCAAGCAGCCGATATTCTGGAGGCGAAAAAAACAGAATTCGGGATTATCATGACCATCGAAATGGGGAAAACACTGAAAAGCGCGATCGCGGAAATCGAGAAATGCGCTAATCTCTGTCGTTTTTATGCCGAACATGCATCTCAATTCTTAGCAGATACAGTCGCACAAACCGATGCTAGTCGCACCCTCATTCGCTATCAACCGATGGGAATTATTCTGGCGGTGATGCCTTGGAACTTTCCATTTTGGCAAGTATTTCGCTTTGCCGTGCCTTGCTTGATGGCAGGAAATGTGGGATTGCTCAAACATGCTTCTAATGTGCCGCAATGCGCCTTAGCGATCGCGGAAATCTTCCACGCGGCAGGTGTGCCTGAAGGCGCATTTCAAACTTTGCTAATTGGGGCAGATCGCGTGGCGAATTTAGTAGCGGATAGTCGTGTCAAAGCTGCCACGTTAACAGGTAGCGAACCTGCGGGGCAAAGTCTAGCTACGATCGCGGGGCATCATCTCAAAAAAGTTGTTTTGGAACTAGGTGGAAGCGATCCGTTTATTGTGCTTAAAAGTGCGGATTTGGATTTGGCGGTAAGCACCGCAGTAACAGCGCGGGTAATGAATAATGGACAGACCTGTATTGCTGCGAAGCGATTTATTGTCGAAGAGTCGATCGCCGATCAGTTTATTTCTAAATTTGTGGAGAAATTCAAGGCTCTAAAAGTGGGCGATCCAATGCAACCTGAAACTGACGTGGGGCCACTTGCTACGCCACAAATTGTAAATGAACTAGATTTGCAGGTAAAAGCCACTGTGGATTTAGGTGCAAAGGTATTAGTTGGTGGTTATCGACTGAAAGAGAAAGGTAATTTCTACGCGCCGACAATTTTGGCGGATATTCCTTTGGGAGCGCCGCCCTATCAAGAAGAATTTTTTGGTCCCGTCGCGTCCGTGTTTCGCGTTAAAAACTTGACCGAGGCGATCGCCCTTGCGAATAGCACCAACTTTGGTTTGGGGGCAAGCTTTTGGAGTAATGATCAACAAGAAATAGAGACGGCGATCGAACAAATCGAGGCGGGTGCAGTCTTTGTCAATGGTATGGTCAAATCCGATCCGCGTGTTCCTTTTGGGGGCATTAAGCGATCGGGTTTTGGTCGTGAGCTAGGGCTAGAAGGTATTCGCGAATTTGTGAATATTAAAACTATTTGGATTAAGTAAAATCTGTTTGGAGTCGTCAGCAAAGCTGATGACTCCAAACCAAATAAACCATTTAAGAATTACTTTCTGGTGCTAAAAGCCCTAAGAGATCCCCCTCAATCCCCCTTAAAAAGGGGGAAGAATTTAATTCTCCCCCCTTTTTAAGGGGGGCTGGGGGGGATCTAACGCAATTCTTAAATAGATTCTAATTTGTGAGCAAGATATGAACACCGCAGAGTTATTAGTCAAATGTTTGGAAAATGAGGGCGTAGAGTATATCTTTGGACTGCCTGGGGAAGAGAATATGGCGGTTCTTAATGCCCTTGAAAACTCATCGATTAAATTCATCACTACTCGCCACGAGCAGGGAGCCGCTTTCATGGCGGATGTTTATGGAAGACTGACTGGCAAACCAGGAGTATGTCTATCGACATTAGGCCCTGGAGCCACCAATTTAATGACGGGGGTTGCCGATGCCAATTTAGATTGTGCACCATTAATCGCGATCACAGGGCAGGTGGGAACTGACCGTATGCATACTAATTCCCATCAATATCTCGATCTAGTTGCGATGTTTGAGCCTGTAACTAAATGGAATGCGCAAATTGTCCGTCCTAGTATCACCCCTGAAATTGTGCGTAAAGCCTTTAAACTGGCTAAATCTGAGAAACCAGGAGCAGTACATATTGATTTACCCGAAAATATTGCTGATATGGAAGTGACGGGACAACCGTTATTGATTAAAGGCGATCGCAATTCGATGTATGCATCCTATCGCAGCCTATCGGAAGCAGCTCTGTTGATTGCTCAAGCAAAAAATCCTTTGATTTTGGTGGGAAATGGGGCGATTCGTTCCCAAGCTAGTCAAGCTTTGACTGATTTTGCAACGCGCTTAAATATTCCTGTGGCAAATACCTTTATGGGTAAGGGTGTCATTCCTTACCGTCATCCTTTAGCGCTTTGGTCAATTGGTTTACAGCAGAGAGATGTGATTAATTGCGCTTTTGATGAAACGGATTTGGTAATAGCTGTTGGCTATGACTTAATCGAATATTCACCCAAGAAATGGAATCCCAAAGGCACAATTCCGATTATTCACATTGCGGAGTTGACGGCGGAAGTTGATAGCAGCTATATGCCACAGGTAGAAATTGTTGGGGATATTTCTGATTCTTTAATGGAGATTATGCACCGTTGCGATCGCACAGGTTTGACCGAGCCTCATGCGATCGCCTTACGTCCACAAGTACTCGCGACCTATGAGCAGTACGCCCATGATGATGGGTTTCCGATTAAGCCACAAAAGATCATCTACGATCTGCGCCAAGTCATGGCTGCCGAAGATATCGTTATTTCCGATGTGGGAGCACATAAAATGTGGATGGCGAGGCATTACCATTGCGATCGCCCCAATACTTGTATTATTTCTAATGGTTTTGCGGCGATGGGGATAGCCATCCCTGGTGCGATCGCTGCAAAGCTAGTCAATCCTGAGCGCAAGATTGTCGCTGTCACAGGTGATGGCGGCTTTATGATGAATATGCAGGAACTGGAAACTGCAACTCGCATTGGTACGCCCTTTGTGACGCTGATCTTTAATGATGGCGGTTTTGGACTAATTGAATGGAAGCAACAAATCCATTACGGTCGATCGGCTTTTATCAAATTTGGTAACCCTGATTTTGTGAAACTTGCTGAAAGTATGGGACTTAAAGGTTATCGTGTTACTTCGGCAATGGATTTAATTCCTATTCTTAAGGAAGCTCTAGAGCAAAATGTTCCTGCTGTGATCGATTGCCCCGTTGATTACCGTGAAAACATGCTTTTTTCTCGCAAAGTCGGCGAGTTATCTTGCCCGATGTAAGTAGTGAAACCAGATACTGACGCGCCCACAAAGCGGGTGCGTTAGTATCTGGTTTTAAAAGTTCAAAAATAGATCGCCAACTCAAATCTGAAGTGCAACACGTAGGCTAGTATTCTGAGAACACAAAAGTTTTGTTGTGCTCAACGCCTTTCGGCATCAGAGATTCGACACATTGCGTAACGACACATCGCAAATAATGTTTAGCCTGTGCTCAACGCCTTTCGGCATCAGAGATTCGACACCACTGCTAGCGTCAACATTTGCGATCGCGGGGATATCGTGCTCAACGCCTTTCGGCATCAGAGATTCGACACGGTAAACCTGTAGATTCGCAGTCGATGATTAATAGTTTGTGCTCAACGCCTTTCGGCATCAGAGATTCGACACAATAGAGTTGTAAATCAAACCGCAAATTCATGTGGGTGCTCAACGCCTTTCGGCATCAGAGATTCGACACCAGATGCATGTGGAATTGGATCACTTGCCTCAAGCTGTGCTCAACGCCTTTCGGCATCAGAGATTCGACACGGAGCTTTAGCTAATAACGCCTTGATTTCTGGCTAGTGCTCAACGCCTTTCGGCATCAGAGATTCGACACGCACCAAAGGCGTGGAAGATCGGATTAAAGATCCGATGTGCTCAACGCCTTTCGGCATCAGAGATTCGACACTTGCACAATCGCAATTGAAGGGAGAGAAAAATCACGGTGCTCAACGCCTTTCGGCATCAGAGATTCGACACGGTTGCCATCGTGAAAACACCGCTTGAAATCAGAAGTGCTCAACGCCTTTCGGCATCAGAGATTCGACACCCATGTCAGGTGTTATCT
>Ga0315903_10009641_pt1 | contig 11645 bp, 12 predicted proteins | sample LakEriMetagenome_7_FD_203524 | JGI IMG/M metagenome (GOLD analysis project Ga0315903, IMG submission 203524) | Freshwater fungal communities from buoy surface, Lake Erie, Ohio, United States - Buoy 2 MA119 | ecosystem: Environmental > Aquatic > Freshwater > Lake | place: USA: Lake Erie, Ohio... | reverse complement strand
CGGGCGAATTATAGACTGCGATACCTTTACTCTCTGCATAAGCGACATCAATGTTTTCCAATCCGCTGCCACTGCGAGCTATGAATCGAAGGTTGGTTGCGGCATCGATAAATGCCTTGTCTATCTTAATGCGTGAACGCACAACCACGCCGGAATATTCATGTGCCATAGCCCTCAACTCTTCGCGTGTGGCCTCATACCGACAATCGCACGCATATCCGGCTGCTTCAAGCCGTTGGTGCAACACTTCGTGAACACTTTCAATGAATAATACCTTCGCCATAGTGGCAAAAGTAGGGGTATAAGCTATTGCTCAATTGCTGCTGTGAGAGTTATAAGATCTAGCCTGTGCTGATCTATTCTTCGATGTGTGCCTAGCTTAGCGTGATACCCGGCCAGATACTCTTGTTCTGACTGACCGGGTGTAGGCACCAACAATGCCTTTACATCAAGACTATGCAAATCCATGAGCGTGCTATAACCGGAACGACACACAACGAGTCTCGCGCTTTTGAGCGCAGTTGCAAGCTCAGAGTCGGGTAGGTGGTTCACTATGTGCAACAAACCCTTTTGCTCCTGTACCGGTTCTTCAGGTTTGCCCAATACCAAAAGGGCAGAGCATTCTAATTTACCCAAGATGGTGCGAAGTTGGTTTTCGAAAAGAGTGCGAGTGGGCTCCGGACCTGAAACGATGGCAACCACGCTGTAAGGTTTTTCCACGGTTACTGCAGCTGAGTGAAAACGAGAAAGCGGGCCGATGAACAAGGCCTTCTTGTTCCAAATCCCTCCATGCGAGAGCAAGCCGCTCAAGTTTGAACCGCGCTCATAATCAGGAACCCAAAGTGCTCTGAATTGCTTTAAATAGGAATTCAGCCATTTCCCGACCATCCATCGAAAGGGTTTGGGAACCCGAAGGTACAGTTGGTGAGTTATGAGTGTGCAAGGCACTTGTGCATGATAGAGCCCATAACGATTGTCGCTGCATACTTGGTGAATGTTTTTCTCTACAACAATGCGTTGCAACCACCGATGTTCTGCTCGTACAACCTTTCGCAATCGGACCATTTGTTTCACTAGGTGAAGAGTAATCGGGCCGCGTGACGGATAAGTAACGGCGTAGTCGGGTATGTCGGTGAGCAATTCCAGTTGGGGATAACGCGCCTTGAGCCAGTCAGCACTTCGACCATTGGATGCGAGCACCACTTCGTGTCCGGCTGCCAGCCAGCGGTCAATGAGAGGTGCACACCGCGTAGCATGTCCAAGCCCCCAATCGAGAGGAGCTACGAGTATGCGATGTGTTGAGTCTTCTTTCATTGCTTATATCAGCGGCACAAAGTACACGTATCTTGCTACCCAAAATGCTCCGCTTTGGAAGAAGTTACCACCGATATAGATGAGAAGTACATGCGCATGGCTATGAGAGAAGCCATGAATGCTTATGGTGCCGACGAAGTTCCCATAGGTTGCGTCATTGTTTGCAAAGGCCAGGTAATAGCGAGAGGCTATAACCTCACAGAGCGTTTGCACGACTTTACTGCGCATGCCGAAATGCAGGCCTACACGTCGGCGTCGGAGTTTCTGAATGGGAAATCACTCCATGATTGCACCCTATATGTCACGCTGGAACCCTGCGTGATGTGTGCAGGTGCAGCCTACAACACGCGCATAGGTCGTATTGTGTTTGGTGCGTATGACGAGAAGCGAGGTTTCAGCAAGTTTGGTAATCATACGGACAATGGTCAGGGAATTGTCCATCCGCGTTGTGAAGTAATAGGTGGTGTGCTGGCCGACGATTGCTCAGCTTTGCTAACCAATTTCTTTCGTGAGAAGCGCGACTGACAAACTTTAGCTTGGCAATTCATGCTGAATGAATTACATTCGCGGCGCTAAAAACAACAACCGTCCCCCTCAATGAACCCTCGATTATGCAATTTTCACTATCCAAAGAGCTGCTTTCTGAGCTCCGCGAGTGGATTGCGGACGGCAAGGACACAGCGATAACCCAAGTTACTATTGATGCGCACCCGGCTGATATAGCCGAGTTGCTTAACGAGCTCAAGAGAGAGGAAGCCGTTTACGTATATCGTCTGCTCGATGAAGAGAAGGCTGCCGATGTAATGCTCGAGCTCGATGAGGATGTGCGCGAAAAATTACTTTCGAGCCTCACGAGTCGTGAGATCGCGGAAGAGCTCATCGAGAATATTGACTCAGATGATGCGGCTGACGTAATTGCCGAGCTTCCTGAACAGAAGCAAGAGGAGGTAATTGCTCTTTTGGAAGATGAAGAGCAGGCCAGCGACATCATCGACCTGATGACCTATGCCGAAGGAACGGCGGGTGCTATTATGGGAACAGAGTTGATTAGGGTTAATCAGAACTGGACGGTGACTCAGGCCATTCGTGAGATGCGCAAGCAAGCCGAAGATCTCGATAACATCTATACAATTTATGTCGTCGACGATGCGGAAGTGATTCTAGGAACGCTAAGCGTTAAATACATGTTGTTTAACCTTTCCAGCCTGCGTACTACTATCAAAGATTTGTACAAGCAAACAAAAGTTCGCACTGTGAACGTGAATGCGCCGCTGGAGGAAGTCGCCAAGATTATGGAGAAGTATGACTTGGTCGTGTTGCCTGTTGTGAATGAACATGACATGCTACTTGGCCGAATTACCATCGATGATGTGGTGGATATCATCAAGGAAGAAGCCGATAAAGATTACCAGATGGCTAGCGGTATTTCGGAAGACGTTGAGTATAGCGATAGTGTTCGAACACTGACACGTGCACGTTTGCCATGGCTGTTGATTGGTATGGCCGGAGGTATGATCAGCGCGAATATCATTGGTGTATTCGACATCGGCGAGAATCCGGGCATGGCCATTTTTATGCCTCTTATCGCCGCGATGGGCGGTAATGTGGGAGTTCAATCTGCGGCACTAGTGGTGAAAGCGCTCGCGAACCAGAGTGCGCTCGACGAAACCCTATGGCAAAAGCTTTGGAAGGAATTACGTGTAGGTCTTATTAATGGTTTTGTTTGCTCTGCCATCATACTGGCGGTGAGTCTTCTCTTCCACATGGATTTGACCTTGTGCATTACAGCGAGTATTGCGCTGTTTTTCGTGATCATTTTCGCCAGTTTCTTTGGTACCTGGATCCCCATGACGTTGAACAGGTTTAAAATTGACCCCGCATTAGCCACAGGGCCTTTCGTCACAACGCTCAATGACATTTTTGGTCTCATAATCTATTTTACGGTTGGTCATCAGGTAATGGAAAAGCTGGGCCATCTGGCCTGGTAATAATTTTTGACATAAATCTTTATAAGTGGATGATACAGAAATGAAAAAGGCTCCACAAGGGAGCCTTTATCTATATCAACGTTACAAATCAACCGTTTTTCGTCCGATGTTTATCGATTTGCTTCCGCAATGCACTTACGGCAAAGTCGGTTGCCTCTTCGAAAGATTTACATTGCTTTTTGGCGAATAGTTCCTTGCCCGGAATGGACAGTTTCACTTCAGCAATTTTGTTTTCGTTGACGTCCGACTTGTCGAGACGCAAAAACACTTCTCCTTTGATGATTCGATCATGGAAAGTGGTGAGTTTGTTGACCTTTTCTTCAATGAAGCGAATCAATTTGATGTCGGCATCGAAGTGAATACTTTGAACTTGAACTTGCATAATTCAAAACGTTTTTAAGGGTTTAACTTCAATTATTTCGGGGATGCATCCTTGAGTGGATGCTTTTTAATTTCTCGATACTGTTGTGGGTGTAAACTTGCGTAGCAGCCAGACTCGAATGACCGAGAATCTCTTTAATGACATTTAATTCTGCTCCGTTGTTTAGCATGTGCGTTGCGAATGTGTGTCGAAGTACATGAGGACTTTTCCTCTGAATCGTTGTTACCTGCGAAAGGTAAAATTTAACTTTAAGATAAACAAGAGATTTTGTCACTTTTTTGCCTTTATCAGTAACGATAAGGCTTTCGAACGAAGAGTTTCGAAAATGCTCATTTCGGATGCTGATATATGCTTCAATCTTACCCATCATTGCTTTGCCTAACGGCACATAGCGTGTTTTATTCCTTTTACCGAGCACTTTAATCTGGCCTATAGACTTGTCCACATCGGAGTCCTTTAATCCAAGCAGCTCTGATTGCCTTATACCGGTTTCGTACAAAAGGGTTACAATGAGCTCATCTCTTTTTAATAAAAAAGGATCAGCACCTTCTGGAAGAATGAAATGCTCCCCAGTTGTAATGGTATATAAAGCCTGTGCACCTTTTTCCTCCACAAATAATGGAAGACGTGCCGGTTTCTTGGGTTTTGGAATATTACGCGCCGGGTTGGACGTAATAATGCCCTCCTTCATTTGAAAACGCATATAAGCGTTTATTGCAGATAGCTTGCGATGAACAGAAGATGGATGATAGTCAACCTCCATAAGTGACGCCAGCCAGGAACGAACAACTTGATGAGACACTTCTACCGGAGATTCAATTTCAAACTCTTTCTTGCAGTATTGCGCAAACTGGTAGAGGTCAACCGCGTAAGAATCAAGTGTATGCGGAGAGCATCTTTTCTCAGTGAGTAGATAGTTTAAGAATTTTTCAGTTTGCACTACAGCAAGAAAGGTGAGTTAACGGCCTAAACCGAAAACTCACCTTTCATATTGTGAACAAGAGTCTGTTATTACATCTCTTCACGCTTCAGCGTGGAAATGTAGGCAGCTTTCTTGATTTCTTCTCGACGTGATACACTCTTCTTGGTGTATGCCTGACGGCTACGCAATTCTTTAACTACGCCTGTCTTTTCGAATTTCTTTTTGAACTTCTTCAGAGCGCGGTCAATGCTTTCGCCTTCTTTAACTGGAATAATCAGCATAATGGATATACCTCCTTCATTTTAGGATTGCAAAAGTAGGTAGCCACTTGCCTACAGACCAAACTTTTTTTCACATTCTGCTTCGGAGCATTAAGACCAGTTTATTTTCGTCGATATGAAGTTGATGATGAAATGGGCTTTGATTCTCTTAATACCACTCTTGATGGGTTGTGAGAAGTACAATCCGGATGAAAACCTACCTCCGACTAATATTGACGACGGTGGACTGGTGGCTGATGTGGAAAGTCTTGGTGATAAACGCATGGTGAGCGTATGGGGTGTTGTTCGCAACGAGTCAGGACAACCGGTTGCCGGAGCATTGGTAAAATCAGGGTGGGACTTGCAGCAAACGACTACGGATGCCCGCGGATTCTTCAAGTTTGAAAGTTTGATGTGCTATGAAAGAAGTGCCTATGTTCGAATTTCAAAACCGGGCTATTTCGAAGGTTCCAGGAGTTGGATTCCAACGTTCGGTGGTTACAATCGTGTAGAGGTTCAATTGTTGACCCAAAGTGCTGCGGGAACCTTCAACACCGCTAATGGTGGGACCATCCAGGCTGAATCATTCACCTTGGTTTTTCCACCCAATGGTATGCAGCACAATGGTGCAGCATATTCTGGCGATGTTACAGTTTTCATAAATTCTATTGATCCAACCGACATAATTAATCAAACGGAGCAAATGCCCGGTAGCCTCGCAGGATATCACAATGGCGAAATCACGGTTCTTCGTTCATTGGGAATGGCAGCAATAGAGTTACGTGGTTCGTCGGGAGAGCTATTACAACCGTCAAGTGGTTCTCAGGTTGAAATTCGATGTCAAATTCCGTCAGAAATGCAAGGTTTAGCGCCCTCTGAAATACCACTATGGTCATTTGATGAGAGCAATGGATTCTGGAAGCATGAAGGAACTGCGAGTAGAATTGGTAATGAATATGTTGGTTCTGCTACGCATTTCTCCTATTGGAATTTTGACATTGAATCGGCAGGAGTCAATTATACGCTAACGATTAATTATAGTGAGCTACCAATTGGATTTTATCCACTGGATAACGCCATAATTCTTTTGACAAGTCAGGCGATCGGAGCCATTCCAGGCACAACAGGCACCAATGGACAAGTGACAGGCTTGGTGCCTGCAAATGAAGTGATGGAATTGCAAATCTTGTTGCCTTGTGGTGATGGATTTCAAGAGGTTTACAGCACTTCCGTTGGACCTTTCAATTCGGATATCGAACAAACAATCGATATCAATTCGCTCCCTTTTTTGGCGACTATAAATGGAACACTTCTGGATTGCGTGGGCAATTCAAGCAATGGCTACGTATGGTTGAATGACAACGAGGTGGTTTTCGTTGAAAACGGATCTTTTCAACTCACTACTTGCACAGGTAACAATACACTTCACGCTTATTGCTTCAATAATGGAATCGCCGGAAGCGGATATCTAACAGACATCAATATTTCATCGGGTGCATCAAACATCGGTATTGTATGCGAAGATTGTTTTCCGATTGGTGCGCCGGGATTGGGAGTTACCGATATTGACGGCAACAACTATCCGACTGTAATAAACGGCAATCAGGAATGGATGGCAGCTAACTTGGCGACCACTCATTACTCCAATGGAGATGCTATTGTTGAAATAACAGATAACGCTCAATGGTCAAGTGCTACTGTCCCGTCTTGGTGCTACCTCAACAACAACGTTGGTAATGATGTGGTCTTTGGTAAACTATATAATGGCTTTGCAATGGAAGATACTCGCAATGTTTGTCCCACCGGCTGGCATGTGCCGAGCAATGATGATTGGGCAATTTTAATGACAACCTTAGGAGGGGCTAATGTTGCAGCTTCGGCTATGCGAACCACAGGCACCATTTCGGAGGGAACTGGATTGTGGCCGTTTGACAATGTTGTTTCGAATAATGTCAGCGGTTTCTCAGCTCAGCCTGCCGGCTTCCGCAATCTCGACGGTACTTTTGCTACGCAGATTTACGGAACCATTTGGTGGTCAAATACTCTAACTGTCAGCGATACCTATTACACACGAGGTGTCTACAGCTTTTCTAATTCCGTATTCAATCAGGATTTTACCCGCCCGCAAGGTTTTTCTGTTCGTTGTTTGCGCGACTGAGTGTAGTGAAACAATGAAGGGAATAACTTACCTTGCCCTCACAAAACATAGTCTATGAAAGTGATTGTTCTGGGGGCCAATGGCCGTGTGGGTTCGCAAGTTGTAAAGCGCGCATTGGAGAAGGGTCATAAGGTTACGGCCTTTGTTCGTAAATCGGAGACTGTTCCATTGTTGCATCCGAACTTAACGGTCGTGCAGGGTGATGCCATGCATCAGCAGGACATTGCTCGTTATATGGCAAATCAGGAAGCTGTTATATCTTGCTTAAGTTCAGATGAATTGTCTTACCGACTAGTCTTCATCAATCATATTATAAATGCCATGCGCGCAAGTAAGGTGCGGAGAATTATGGCTATTGGCGGTATTGGAGCCCTGCAAGCAAGCGAGCACTTAAAAGTGTACGAGACTTCAACTTTTCCGCGCGAATATGTAGACCTCACACAAGCACACATTCGTGTGCTCGATGCTCTTCTCACAAGTCGCATGGAATTCACATTCGTTTGTCCACCAATGATTGAAGATGGAGAACGAACGGGGATTTATCGAGTTCAAGACAATTACCCGACGCCGGGCTGGAAAATCACCACAGGCGATCTGGCCGACTTTATGGTGACTGAGCTCAACGAGCGCAAACACGTTGGTATGAAGGTGGGTATTTCAAACGCCCAATAGACTTTTATTCATGAAATATTATATTACTCTTTGGAGCCTTCTGCTATCGCTGTCTTGTTTTTCACAACTCGAGGTCGAAATTTCGCTTCAGAATCCATCACAGGAAATTGGCGATGCCACTTGCACAGCTGCCGTAACAGGTGGACATGGACCATACACATACCAATGGTCTAAACGTGATATTCCGCTCGAAAGCGCGGTTTGTTCGAGCATGATTGAGGGGATTCCATATACCATCACCGTGTCGGATAGCCTGGGAAATAAGGCATTAGCAGAAGTGCTTGTGCCTGCCGTATCCATTGAGGAAAAACTGAACACCTGGTTCACACCCTTGGTTGATGCTCTGGCTATGGTATTGTTGTGGGACCCATTTGCAGCTTGTGGAATTTATGATCCCGTTGTCTATGATGATTTGGGTGCTCCAGTTCTTCACCCAAATGGTTCGCCGGTTACTCAGGATTGCTGGCTCGTGGTGGTTCTGCTTATTGGCGCCGCAGTATGGTTTACGTTCTATTTCGGGTTCATCAATGTTCGCGGGTTTAGACATGCCGTTGATATTACCCGAGGTAAATACGCTAAGCCCGGCGATAGTGGAGAAGTTTCCCAGTTTCAAGCCCTCACAGCGGCTTTGAGTGGAACATTGGGACTCGGGAATATATCGCTTGTAGCCGTGGCAATTGCCGTGGGAGGTCCTGGAGCTACTTTTTGGATGATAGTGGCAGGACTCATTGGTATGAGCAGCAAGTTTATTGAATGCACACTTGGAGTTAAGTACCGCGAAATTGATTCAAAGGGAGAAGTAAGTGGTGGCCCTATGTACTACTTGTCGAAGGGGCTTGCCCTCCGGAAAATGAAAGTCCTGGGCAAAGTATTGGCTGTTTTGTTTGCCATCATGTGTATTGGAGGAACCTTGGGTGGTGGTAATATGATACAAGCCAATCAAGCTTACGCACAGGTAGCACAGACAATGGGGGCAGACAGTATTTCTTCGCTCACTTTTGGCGTTGTCATGGCGCTGGCGGTTGGCTTGGTTATCATGGGAGGAATTAAAAGTATAGCGCGTGTTTCCGATAAGATTGTTCCTTTTATGGTGGCGATCTATGTGTTGTTTTCGTTGCTGATTATTGGGGCGAATATTCAGCACATCGGAGATGCCTTTGCTCAAATCTGGAATGGAGCTTTTCATCCTGATGCCATGAAGGGCGGATTTATCGGTGTTATGATGATGGGCTTTCGTCGAGCCAGTTTCAGTAATGAAGCAGGTATTGGTTCGGCAAGCATAGCGCATAGTGCGAGTAAAACGGATCGTCCGGTAAGTGAGGGTTTTGTTTCGCTGCTCGAACCTTTTATTGATACGGTTATAGTTTGTACCATGACAGCACTGGTATTAGTATTTACGGGCTATGCTGCCAACCCGCATGGGCTCACTGGCTCTTCGCTTACCAATGCCGCATTTACCAGTGTATTCCCTTGGTTCGACTGGGTTTTGATGGTTGCCATTATACTATTTGCTTATGCCACGATGATTTCCTGGAGTTACTACGGTATGAAGTCCTGGGCTTATTTATTTGGCGAGAAGAACTGGATTAAGCAGCTATTCAATATTCTTTTTATGGTTTGCACAGTGATAGGAACTGTTTCAGGCTTAGGTGCTGTGGTCGACTTCAGTGACATGATGATTTTAGGCATGGCTTTCCCCAATATCATTGGTCTTCTCATCATGAGCAAAGAAGTGAAGGCAGATTTAAGAGAGTATTGGAAAGATTTGAAAGAGGGGAGGATTGTTAAGTACTAATGACTAGTGACTAATGACTAGTGACGAATGAGGCGCTTCAAGTTACCATTTCACTATTTCACCATTTCACCATTCAAACATGCAAGGCACACAAGTATATCAAGGGCTCAGGGTAAGTGAACGGGGAAGCGAGCGCGTGGGCGATGAGCTCACGCTGGAGCATCCTCTGTCTATTCGCATCGGGGGGGAGCCATTTACGATGACCATGCATACACCTGCTGATGAACTTGATTTGGTGAGGGGATTATTATATACAGAAGGGGTGATCCGAAAGAAGTCTGGTCTAATTTCGATGGAAGTTGTAGAGCGTGCTCAAGCGGGATTCATTTCTTGCGTGAATGTGCCGACTGAGGACGTTGATATGCATGCTAAGCAGCTCAATAAGCGCAGTTTGCTGTCAGTTGCCAGTTGCGGCATTTGCGGAAAGACAGAGTTATCCATTCCGGAGGGGCGATTGGGTGGTTCAAGTGAAATGCTCGATATCGCGGATGTATCGCGGATGTTTTCAATCATGAAAGAAAAACAAAGCGCTTACCTCAGCGGCGGTGGAAGTCATGGCGCGGCTATATTCAGTGCTGCACATGAGTTGCTTGTTCTTCGAGAAGATATTGGCCGTCACAATGCTGTCGACAAGGCCATTGGAGCGTTGCTCAATGCGGGCCATTTGCAGCAAGGCAATTACCTCTTGGTCAGTGGACGTATTTCGTATGAAATTGTCGTTAAGTGCTTTGCTGCGGGCATTCCCAATTTGCTCGCAGTGTCGGCGCCTTCTTCCTTGGCAGTAGATTTCTGTAAAGAGCTAGGTATTGCTTTATATGGTTTTTGTCGCGAAGGGAGGTTTACTTGTTATAGTCAGCACAGATAATATGAAAAAACCCCGACATCAGTTGTCGGGGCTTTTCAACGCAGATTTTAGTTTATCAGTTTAAGCTTGTTGTATCAGGCCGTCATCCAGGGCGGCAAAACATTGTTGCGACGCGCTTGCATGATCAGCTGATTATATGTTTGTTGTAGTTGTTGGTGATAGTTCGGAAACATTGATTTCACGCGCGACATTTTCAATTGCATGTCGGCCAGTGTATTCATTAGGTCAGCCACTTGATTCAACTGTGCATTCTTTTTGTCGTTCGTTTTCATATCGTTTTTTGTTTAGGTATTTGGTCCTTGAACGTCATGGCTGAAGCAAAGGTTACAAGTTTCTTTTTTTTATTCAGATGGCGATTCGAATTGAGCAGACCACTCCGTGATGATTTTCGAAACCTCGGCTCCTCTTTCGAAGGCCGTAAAATGTCCACTTCCGTCAAGCATTATGGCATTTCGAATTTTACTTTGATTGAAAAGTTTGTCATTAGATCCCAGGATCTGAATAAACGGAACAGGAGGAGGAGTCGTATTGGACCATTCAAGCACAGCTCCGACAGAGAAGTGAAGGAAATCAGCGCCATTATTTTCAAGCATATCATAAAACATAGCTCTTTGTTCCCTCGATTTGAATCCCATAAACAAATCGCACAGTTTAGATACTTTCATTACTTGCTTAGGATTGAGCGCCCTATGCAGTCTTAGTTTACTTAAACTCTTAAGGCTTTGAGGGAATTCATGCCTCCCTGAAGGTGCTGAAACGAGAACTGCGCCAAGCGGCTTTATGATCTTAGCGATTTCAACGGTCACCATTCCTCCCATAGAAGATCCAATAACAATGTTTCGTTTGGTAGTGATGCGATCTGCCATAAGTGAAGCATACTCGGCAAGATTGGAACTGTTGACGTGCTTTATCCAGTCCAGGTGATGCACTCGTCCTTTCGGCAAATGGAAGTTTTGAAAAAGCCTTTTGTCTGCCCCCATGCCGGGTATTAAATAATAGTTGAGCTCGTTAGACATGGAATGAAGGTTTGTTTCAAAGGTCGATCGGGGCATGATCGAAATGCAACCCAAAAATGTTAAAATTGGGTGAGGCTTCCATTTAATTTAAACTTAACGGTGGTGTTTAATGATATCCGTTTAAATTTGAAGCGGTTGACTTTTTTCAGGAGTTTTAGGTCACCTACCACTAAACAAACCTGTAAAACACCTTTATACCTTGGTCAAAAGCTATCTCACCATCGATATTCCGTTCAGCCAGTTTCTGGCAATAACAGAAATTAAGTACATCCA
>Ga0315903_10009637_pt1 | contig 11647 bp, 6 predicted proteins | sample LakEriMetagenome_7_FD_203524 | JGI IMG/M metagenome (GOLD analysis project Ga0315903, IMG submission 203524) | Freshwater fungal communities from buoy surface, Lake Erie, Ohio, United States - Buoy 2 MA119 | ecosystem: Environmental > Aquatic > Freshwater > Lake | place: USA: Lake Erie, Ohio... | reverse complement strand
TGTCGGCCACCGACGGCGACTAACCTGTCGGTACTGTAGTGTTGAGGGCTGGTCTTTTATAAGGCCGGCCCTTTCTTACGTTAAGGGGTTCTAATGGCTTCAGGCGATACTGGTGTTTCAATTTGTGCTGATGCATTGATTCTGCTGGGTGCCGAGCCCATATCGTCATTTAATGATGGTACTGATGAATCAAACGCATGTGACCGTCTGTATCCAGACACGCGTGATTCGACATTGGTCATGTATCCTTGGTCATTCAACACCAAGAAAATACAATTAGCACGACTGCTTACAACACCAAATTCAGTTTGGAAATATGCTTATCAGCTACCAGGTGATAGGTTAGCCAATCCACGCGCTGTGTATGAGAGCGCCAATCCAGGCGCATCAGTGCAAAAGGATTGGGAGATCCAAGGCGACCAAATGCTGGCAAACCTTGAATCTGTTTTTATAGATTATCAATACTCGGCTGGTGAATTTGCCTGGCCACAGTATTTTGTGCAGCTAATGAAGTACATGATGGCTTGGCACTTAGCCGAGCCGATTACTGAGCAGCAAGACAAATCACTGCGCTGGGAGCGTAAAGCAGTAGGTGATCCATCTGAGAATGGTCGAGGTGGATTTTTCCGTACAGCCACGCAGATTGATGCGCAGGGTCAACCGACAAGAGCGATTGAAGATTACACACTAATAGCAGTGAGGAACTAATGCCTCGTTTTGTAGACTTCACCACAAACTTTAGCACTGGCGAATTAGATCCGCTGCTGCGTGCTCGCGTGGATCTGCAGGCATACGCTAACGCTTTGTCTAAAGCTACTAATGTGCTGATCCAGCCGCAGGGTGGGCTGCGTCGTCGCCCTGGCTTGAAGCATATTTATGAATTACCAAACACCAGCACAGAGTCTGCAGGCAATGGCGTGCGCATGGTTTCATTCCAATTCTCTGTGGATGATTCCTACATGCTTGTGTTTACGCATAACAGAATGTATGTCATCAAAAATGGTGTCGTACAAACAAACATCAACGGCAGCGGAAACCCATACCTGACAACAACCATCGGCAGCACTATTGTTGACGATATGTGCTGGACTCAATCAGCGGATACATTGATTGCGGTGCATCCTGATATGCAGCCGGTAAGAATTACCAGAACAAGCGATACGGTATGGACAGCAACAAACATTACCTTTGATAGCGTGCCTAAGTATGCGTTTAATTTAGACTCACACATAAACAATTCAGAAACGCTTACACCGTCTGCGGTAAGCGGTAACATTACTTTAACTACTACCAGCGCAAAACATGATACTGGTACGGCGCAAGCTGGTAGCAGTTCAACTATCACTCTTAAATCAGCATCTAATTCAACAGATGATTATTACAATGGTCTGTATATAACGATTACTGGTGGCGCAGGTGTTGGTCAAATACGTATTATTGAAGATTATGTTGGATCTACTAAGGTAGCTACTGTTGATCGTGCGTGGACTGTTGCTCCAAATAGCACAAGCACTTACAGCATTACCAGCTGGACAACTGATTCAGTTAATCAATATGTAAACGTAGTGCCTCAAGGTCGAGCTCGTATTGTGCGCTATGTATCAGCCACAGTAGTTGAGGCTATTACTGAGTACCCATTTTTTGATAGTTCAACTATTGCTGCTACACGTTGGGAAATTGAGCACGGTTATGAAGATGTATGGTCAAGCACTAGAGGCTATCCACGCACTGTGACATTCCACGAAGGGCGCTTATATTTTGGTGGCAGCAAGTCTAGACCGTCTACGGTATGGGGTAGCAAGATCGGTTTGTTTTTTGACTTTGTACCAAACGAATCACTTGATGATGATGCTGTCGAAGCGACCCTAGATACCAATGATCTAAACGTCATTATTGATATTGTTAGTTCGCGTGACTTCCAGGTCTTTACTACTGGCGGTGAATTTTATGTGCCGCAGCAGGGAACAGACCCAATCACACCGCTGACGTTCACGTTTAAGAATGTCAGCAGAAATGGATCTAAGCCTGGCACGCGGGTGCAATCAGTTGAGTCTGGCTCTGTCTACATCCAGCGCCAAGGCAAATCACTTAATGAGTTCGTGTTCTCGGATACGCAGCTGACATACATCACGCAGCGTATATCATTGCTGGCCGGTCATCTACTTAAAAGCCCACAGCGGATTGCATTGCGCAAAGCATCAAGCACAGATGAATCAGATCTGTTGCTGATGACAAACACTACCGATGGCAGCATGGCTATATTCTCGATTATGCGTAGCCAGCAAATTACATCGCCAAGCGAGTTTACTACTGACGGTGAATTTATTGATGTGGGCGTAGACATAACGCAGATTTATGTAATTACCAAGCGCGTGTTTAATGGCACAACAAGGTATTTTATTGAGCAGTTCAAAGACGACTTATATACAGATTGCGCATTTGTGGGCGCATCAGCTGGTGGCGTTGGCAGTGGCTTGCCGCACATTGGTAAGTCGCTTAATGTGATTACCGATGGCGTGCCACAATCAAATGAAACAGTTAGCGTTGGTGGCGCTGTGACGTTTGATCGTGAATCAACAACCAGCTATGAAGTTGGCTTGCCGATTACTGTATACGTTAAAACTATGCCGGTTGAGATCAAGTTACAAACAGGTAGCCGGGTATCGTTTAAAAAGCGTATTGTAGAAATTAGTGCAGTACTAAAAGATACTCAGCACATGTTGATGAACGATCAACCGGTGATTACAAGGGCGCTTGATAATCCTTTGCTTGATTTGGCTGTGCCTACGTTTACAGGGATTAAACGCGTTAATGGAGTGCTTGGCTATCGTAACGAGCAGGCAATTGAAGTATCACAAAATCTGCCGTTAAAAATGAATTTGCTAGGCCTTGATTATAGAATCGCAGTTTATTCAGGAACATAACAATGCCAATGCCAACCGAAGGACAAACACTAGGAGCTGCTGGATTTATTGCAGCCTATGGCCAAGCCCAAGCGCAGCAAGCTGCAGCTATTCAACAACAAACAGGTTACCTGCTGCAAGCAAGAAACACATTAGCTGTCGCAGAAGTTAATGCGCAGTATTCAAAACAATATGCCAACATCCAAGCTGGCCGATTGTTAAAACGTGCTGATATTGAAGCTAGGAATTTCCAAATTGCTGGCAATACAATACAAAAAAATTTACGAGCAACAAATGCAAATATTCGCGCAAGAGCTGCTGCAGCTGGTATTGATTATGCTGGTGGATCAGCAGAAAACATCCAATTACAAAACGTACAAGAAGCGATGTTTGATGTTGGTGTTGCAGATTTAAATGCTTTAACAGCTCGCGTTTTAGGTTTTGAGGATGCGACTGCAATGATTCAATCAGCTGAATTACAAGATACATTAAACTTATTTGCTGCTCGTCAGCAGTCTGCTCAATACAAACAAGCAGGATCGGCAGCGCGTCAAACAGGCGGTTTAATGGCGACGCAGACACTAATTCAGGGTGGCTTCGATGCTTACAAAACTATGAAAACGTAAGGATACGATATGGCAACCAGGCTGCAATCAGGACAAATACAGATTAGACAAGTGGCAGGCTCTCCAGTAGAGAGAGTGGTTGATCGTCCAATTGATTATATGACAGCGGCTCGTCAAGAGGCCTCTGGTTCACAAGCCTATGCAGAAGCTCTAGGCCGTATGGCAAATAGCGTCAATTTAGTAGCTGGACAAGTGCGACAAGAAGAGGGATTGCAATACGTTATTGATAACCCTCCAACAGAAGCACAAATGCTTGCTGCGCGTGAAGGTGATGTTACTAATTTAGTTCCAAAAGGTAATTTTAGTTTTTTTGATCAAGCTGTTAGAAAAGCACAATCTTTCCAATTCTCACACGCTTTTGAAAGAGAAGGCCGTAATTTTATTGTTGATATTGCTTCACAAGTTGCAAGCGGGCAAATTAACCCAGATGCGGCAAAACAAAAAATTACCCAGATGATTTCTGGTTATACAAAATCTATTGCTAAAGCAAATGGAGAAGCTGCTTTAAAATTTGAAGCATCAATGACATCAGAAGGACATGTTGTTTATAAACAAGCATTAGACGCGCAATCAAAGAAAAACAATGAAAAGGAGTTAATTGCTTTTCGAGCAGACGCAGACAACAGGCTTAAAATTTATGAAATAGCAGTAGGAAATCAACCTGAATTTGCTCCAATGTTTGCTGATGTTTTAACCAAAAATGTGTTAGACGCAGCCGCGTTGCATGGCCCTGTAATTTTTAAAGAATACCAAGAACGATTAAAAAAAGAACTACCTGCTGCGCGTCAAAATGTTTTGTTGCAACAATTAAGCAAAGATGAATATTTATCAAATCCAAGAAAAACTATACAAATGTTGAGGGCTGGTTTTTTAGGAAAAGAATCAGACATAAATATTAGTAATCTTGTTGTTTGGATGAAGGTAAACGACATCGACACTTTGCGCGACACAGAAAAAAAATTTGCGGCAATGGCGCAAGAAAGAAAACAACTAATTGAATTGTCATTTGTTGACTCTGCTGCTGAAGGCGATAAGATTGAAAGAGAGATTTATGGCAGTACAAACATTAAAGAAATGCAGGCTTTATTTAATAAGATGAAAGATCTTCCTATTAGTCCTGACAAAATTAAAACAGCGCGTAATTGGATTGCTGAGCAAAGCAAACCAGGAGATCAAGAAACAAATTATGTAGTTCTTTCTGAAGCAAGCAAAAAAGCGCGTGCTGGTTTGCTTAAACCAGAAGAGATTGCTCGACTGCCGTTATCAAAATCAGACAAAGCATCTTTGGCAAAAGAGATTGGCAACACAAACAATGACATTGCTTATGGTTCAAAACTGATCCGTAGCGCAGGTAATATGTTGTCTGATAACTTGCCTCCGCAATTTGATTCTGCAGAAGGTAGAAAGATGGCTACAGAAACCATTGCGCAGCAGGAAGCAGCTCTTCTGAGGTTTTCAAACACGCCAACTAGCAAAGGCTTTTTGCCTACACCGGCAGAGATCCGCGCAGAAGGTGAACGTCTTGCTAATGGCGTCAAACCACTTATGAGCCGCTCATTTACTTTTGAGGCAAACAAGCAAAAAGATGTTGCTATCTTAGCGGTGCCTCAACTTCAAGGAGTTGATTTAGCAAATGACGCTGCTGTTGAAGCAGCCATTACCAAAGCAGTAACTGCAAAACGTAGTCAGACGGATATAAACATGGCGCGTGATGCAATTAAAAAACATAAAGATGCGCTCAAGAGTGTTGCTGGAGGCCCTAAATGATTCAACCGAAGCAAACAACAGTTGATGATATTTATCGTTTTGACGAATACTTTTCAACGCCTGGTGTGCGTCAAGGTTTATTGGAGCTTGCTGCAAACGGAGATCCAGCTTTTACAACTGAAGATACAGACGATGGCCCAGGAATTTATTACCGTGCTCCGCACGGTGAAATGATTGCTATTGGAAGATTAGATGTAAAGGAACCAGCAGAGCCTAGCCTAGAAGGTATGCAGCTGGCTGCCGGCCCAAGTGATACACGCACAGATGCCCCAAAAGGTTACGGCGCAACTGGAGAGGCAAAGGCAGTAGACCCAACAAATAGACAACGTCTTGCCGGATTTTTGACTGACAGTTTGGTAAACCTCGGCGCAGATAGGTACAAAGCTAGGGAAAGAGTTGAGTCTTTTATTGGTGGCACAAGTAGCCGCTTGCCTGCAAATTTAGGTTTGGCTGATTTTGTTCCATTTCTTGGCACTTTCCTGCAAAGTGAAGAAGCTGCCATTTTGCTAGGTAAATCAAAAGAAGCTGCAGAACGTGGCGATATAAAAACTGCAGCAATTGAAGGCGTAGGAGGTGCGCTTGGTTTAATACCTGGCGTGGCTGGTACTGTTAAATATGGCAAAAAAGCTGCGCAGGAATTAGCACCAGCTGCTGCTGATGTGATCGAAACTGGTTTGCGTAAAGCTGGAATGATTATGGATGTCGTGCCTGGAAAATTTAATCCAAAAACTGAATTGCCAAAAGCAATTGAAACTGTTGCAGCTAATCCAGATTCCAAGATTTATTTACCGCAAGCTCAACGCGCACCATCTGTTGCGCTTCGTTTAGCGGGAGTTGATCTTCAAGGAACTGGTGATAAGGGAACAATTACTGTTAATGATGTTGGTGTTATTTTAGAAAAATCACAGCTTGCATTAAATAAAAATAAACAGCTAGATCCTACTAACCCAAAAGATTTGGCAAAAATGGTTGATTCAGCTACCGCTGAAGCTGAGTATCAAATGTCTCAGCCAATTAGTGGTGCTACTTGGTATGAAGATGACGTTCACCAGGCGTTTATGCTGGGATCGAAAATTGTTCCAGAGCTTGCAACTGATGAGCCACTTCGCGTAATGACAACTGCATTTGCTGCGTCTACTAGTTACAACAAACGAGCTGGCGAAAATTGGCCTGTTGCACTTCGCATTACGGAACACTTAATGAATACCGGGCAAATGGCATCTCGCAATCCAGACAATGGGAAGCTGTGGGGAGGCACAACCGGCCCAATCATGGAACAGCAATTAAAATTGCATGACTACATGATTAAAAGAATGGGCATGGATAAGTATGCCGAATGGCTATTGACTCCGCACACAGTAAAAGAAATAGCTGATATGAAAGCGGCTTCTGGACTTTATAAAACACCAGGTATTCCAGGCAAAGCCACTGACATGAAAATGGGCGCTTTTATTATTGGGGAAAAGGGCGGCGCTTTCTTTTTAAATCTTAACGGCATAAAAGAAACAACAGCAGACAAATGGTTTACTAGAACTTACAACAGACATACAGGAACGCTTACAAGTGGGCCATTAAGTGAGCAGGGCTTAGTTGACACTCCGCGCAACGAAGCCGAGCGCGGCATAATGAAGCAATGGAATAGGGCTGTTGCGTCAAATATAAAATTAGAAGAGCAAGCAAATCAAGCTGTTTTGTGGTACTACGAACAAAGCTTATATTATAATTTAGGCGTTAAGTCAGCCAGATCGGAGAGCTTTTCAGATGGAGCCAAAAACTTACTCAATGCCAGAGGAATCCCCTTCACCGAGTCCGAGCTCGCTGGAGCTAGAAACCTCCGCAATGCTCGTCAAACTCCAGCAGAATCGACAGGCGCTGCAGAAGCAGGGAATACAACCAGCGTCGGAGAAGCTACGCCAACTGCAGGAACAACAGTAACTAGGGGTCGTAAGGCTCCAACCAAAGGAGCTAAATAATGGCCGACTCACTTGAGCAGCGTTTAGCATCAATACTGCCTGACGAACAACAGGCACCAAATCTAATTGAAGAGCCGCAGCAATCTATGTTAGCGCCAGAAGAGGCGAGCATGGAAGGTACGGAGGTTGCCGGCTTATCTGATATTTTTATTCGTCCAGCAAAAGTTATTGCAAAAGCGTTTGATTCTAAATCTGCAATAGTTTCTGATGCGGCTACAGCAAAAACAGTTGAGGATATTGCAACTAAAGCTACTACTGAAAAAACGCAGGGCGTTAAACAAGCGGTGCAAGTTTCTTCACAGATTGATAAAGCAGCAGAAAAAGGCTTAACGTATATTGATGCCAAAGCAAGCATCGAAAAATCTGTAAATACTAAGCTAACTAAACCACAAAAGAAACAGCTTAAAGAAGCCACTAAAGGCAACCAGGCAGCTACATTAACAGACCCATTACAAGCGCCACCAGTTACTACAGCAGATATGCAATCTGCTATTGCTGCTTCTCAAAAGGTGGGTGATCCACTTCCAGAATTTCCTGGCGTTATTATTAGCCGGGTATCGGAAGATGACGCAACCAAATTTATATCTGGATACGGCAGCGAAGTAGATAAGGTTGATTTTAATTTTAACTATCTGCAATCTGAGCAAGATATTGACAAAGCCATCAATGCAACTAGTAGCCTATTTGCTAAAGAAATAGACGCAGCAAAACGTGGTGTATTAAAAGATCAGGCCGTGCTGGATATGGCTTCTAGGTTAGACATTGCGCCAGAGTTATTAAACGCAAGAATTGGAACAACATTTAATGCTGAACAATTTGTGGCAGCTAGGCACTTGCTTGTAAGGTCAGCAAACAGGCTCGATTCACTTGCTAACAAAATCAAAAATTTACCCGCCGGCACCGAGGATGACAAGTTACTACTTGAGCTGCGCGATCATCTGGCCACGCACGCTGCAATTCAAATGAGATATAAAGGGGCGCAGACTGAAACTGCGCGAGCTCTAAGATCGTTTAGGCTCCCTGTTGATGGCACTGTCGGTCTTACTGATCCGCAGCAAATTACAAATTTGCTTAATGAAATGGGTGGCAGAGCAAATCTTAAAAATTTAGCTAATGCGTATCTTGAGCTGGATTTACAGCAAAAAACAAAGTTTGTAGATTTAACCGGTACTACTACGCAACAGCTTGGCAAAGTATGGAAAGAGCTCTATCAGATGGGGCTTATGTCGAGCACTAATTCTGCAGAGCGCAACTTTTTTGCAAACATAGTCGGTTCTTTATCTAGAGCTGCTGACACAACATTTGCATCAACCACTGGCAAAGCCATCGACAAAACAATCATTACGCCAATATTTGGTAGTAATTCTAGCGATGAAGTATTTTTGTCTGAGGCTATTATAGAGTTTGCAACATTTATACATACGTTGCCAAAAGCATGGGCTGCTGGCGCTAAAGCATTTGTGACTGATGCGCCTGTTTATAAGGTTGGTAAAGATATAGACAAGGTGCCAGACCCAGCGATTACCGCAAAGCTATTTGCTGATCCTGAAAGTCCAACGGCAAAGGCTGTTGATTTTTTAGGCAAGGCAGTACGCTTGCCAGGCAGGGCAAACTTGTTTGGTGATGAGTTTGTTAAAGCTCTTGTAGCCAACATGGAGGGTCGAAGGTTAGCTGCTAGAGATGCATTATTAGCTATGAAAAATGGCGTAGACGAAACCAAAGCGTTGGACAACATGGCAAGCCAAATTGCTAATCCAACGGCTAGAGTATTAGATCGAATTGACCAGGCTGTACTTGAAGGTTCATTGCAATCTGACCTTGGAAACTTTGGTAATTTTTTAATGTCATCAAGAAACAAACTTGACAATTTGGGTGCCGGCCCAATAGGTACTTTTATTGCTCCTTATATCAAAACAGTTATTAACGCGCAGAAGGCTATGCTGGCTAGAACTCCTCTTGGTCAGATGGCAATTAAAGAAATTCGAGAAGATTATCTTGCTGGCGGAGCTCGTCGTCAGATGGCAATGGGCAAGGCATCCCAGGGCGCAGCGTTTATGGGCTTAGGATTTTATCTAGCAATGGACGGAACTTGTACTGGAGCAGGCCCAACAGATCCAGAGCGCCGCAAATTTTTGCGCGAGACTACTGGCTGGCAACCGTTTTCCTGCAAAGTAGGTGACGCTTATTATAGTTATGCTGGGCTTGAGCCAATTGGTGGCATGTTGGGAATAGCTGCCACCCTGGCTGAAACCGGTGTGGTGTATGGCAAAGAGGATGACGACGAATGGCACGACCTATTGTTGTATGCCAGTTTGTTGCCGTTTAAATATATTGGCGAGCTGCCATTTTTAAGCGGCATGTCAAAATTTGCGACTATGGTTGAAGAGGCAAAACGCGATCCAAAATCAGAAGCATCACATGCTGCAACCAAAGCATTCTTTGGAAACGCAGCTCAAAGCATGGTCGGAGGTGTTGTGCCTGTGCCAATGCCATACAGCGGTTTACTAAAGCAAATTGAAGACACGCTTGATCCGCTCAAACGTGAAGTAAATATTGACCCAACTTTACCAACAGAATACAAATATTTAGATTTTATGTTCCGTAGTTGGGCGGCAAAAACGCCGATATTATCTGCCACTGTTAAAAAAGATAACGAGTCGATGCTTCCAGTATCAAGGAATTTATGGGGCCAAGAACTTAAAACTGGCGATAACTCATCAATTAAATGGATTTTGCCATTTAACAGAATGGAAGAAGACCTGGACTCTGATGAGCGGAGATTGCTAGAAATTGCTAAAGCCAGGGGCAAAATGCCGGTGACTAAGCCAGATAGAAAAATAGCAAATATCTCAATGAATGATTTGGAATACTCCAACATGCTGTTGTACATGAACCAAATACAGATTGACGGAAAAAATATGCGGCAATCAATGATGTCGGAATTGGCCAACCCGGTGCTTGTGCAACAAATGCAAGCTGGCGCTTACGAGGGGATTGCTCAAAAGCTGGCTCAAATTGTTTCAGATTACAAAGAAGAAACAATTGCCTCGCCAGTATTTGCTGTTAGGCACCCAGACTTTGTTCGACAAGTACAAAAAAATCAGGAGGCCGCCAAACGTAAATACCAGCAATCGATCAGGGTTCCTTTGGAATCTATTGATTAGTACAATGACTAACAGGAAGGATTAAATTATGCCAGTGCCGATTAGTAATGTAACCAGACGCGCAGTATATGCGCCCAGCGGAGCTGGAGGCGCTGGCCCCTATGCATTCACGTTTGAGATCCTGGCAGCTGCTGACATTGCCGTCTATAAAGATGATGTCCTGCTGACGCTGACAACCCATTACACGGTAACGATTGCGTCTAATGGTACTGGCTCAGTAACCATAACTTCTGCCGGCCTGGCATTGGCTCCTACGTCGCCGACTCAGTATGCAATTGTAGGCAACCGGACAATTCAAAGAACAAGTGATTTTGTAACTGGTGGTGATTTCTTTGCCAACACGTTAAACGACGAGCTCGACCAGCAAACGATCTTTGCCCAGCAAAACTCTGAGGGTTTAGCCAGGGCGCTGCAGGCACCGCAAACAGATCCGACATCAATCAACATGACACTGCCACGCAAGGCAGATCGTGCTGGTAAGTACCTAGCCTTTGACGTTGATGGTAACCCGGAGCCAGGCCCGACATCTACGAATGTGGATGATGTCGCAGCCATAGCAGCAGAGATTACAGCGGTAGCAGCGATTGATACTCAGGTGGTTACTGTCGCTGGTCAGTCGTCCAGCATAGCTACACTGGCCCCCATATCAGCAAGCATCACTACTGTTGCTGGCATATCGTCTAGCGTAGTAACTGTGGCTGCGTTGAACTCTGCACAGCTCACAGCGATTGCTGGCGCTGCAGATGAGATGGCAATTCTTGCTCCGCTGGCAGATGAGATTATTGCACTGGCTGCTGTTGATACTGAGATTGCACAAGTCGCTGCGCTTAGTTCCGCAAGTTTAAATGCTGTTGCTGGACAGACTGCAAACATTGCAGCTCTTGGCCCAATCAGCCCACAGATTACTACGGTAGCAGGTCAGTCGGCACAGATCAGTACAGTCGCTGGTCAGTCTTCACAGATTGGATTGCTGGCTTTACAGACTGCCGACCTAGCTGCACTTGGCCCTATCAGTGCTGACATTACGACAGTAGCCACAAACATTGGTGCGGTTCAAAGTGCCAGCGTAAATGCTTTGTCTGCTCAGTCTGCGGCCACATCTGCAAGTTTAAGCGCACTGTCTGCAACCAATAGCGCAACATCTGCCAGTGCATCTGCTACTGCTGCTGCTGCAAGTTACGATAGTTTTGATGACCGATACCTTGGCGCTAAGT
>Ga0315903_10009636_pt1 | contig 11647 bp, 15 predicted proteins | sample LakEriMetagenome_7_FD_203524 | JGI IMG/M metagenome (GOLD analysis project Ga0315903, IMG submission 203524) | Freshwater fungal communities from buoy surface, Lake Erie, Ohio, United States - Buoy 2 MA119 | ecosystem: Environmental > Aquatic > Freshwater > Lake | place: USA: Lake Erie, Ohio... | reverse complement strand
AAATATCATCGCCAAAAACATGATCGGAGCCTGTGGACCATTCAATATGGTACATGGTATTCCCGTTAAATAGCTTTACCCTCGTTATATAGCAACCTTCTTGACCATTTTTCAGGGTTACGCGATCGCCAACTTTATAAGCTCTCGATTTTTCTCCTTTTTTTTCTGCGTTTTTGGTAGTCACGTAGTCACCACTAGGGCTAAAGTCGCTCTGTGTCTGGGTTTTAGTGGTGACTACCTCTGGCAATTGGTGACTACCATCTTTTTCGGTGTAGTCACCGTTGTTATGGTGACTACCTAATAAATATTGACTACCTTCTTTATCTAGGTAGTCACCTTGAAACCCGCTCTCCGTATGGTCGGTGACTACGTGACTACCTTTTTCTACCATTTCTAGATTTTTAGTCCATCTTTTACCGTGTTTGGTGTGATATTTTTGCCAACCTAGAGATCGCAACAAATCACCCGCTCTCATCTGCATACCTTTGTCCTGCTTGCCAATCTCAATACCTAGAGCGTGTTCCAAGATTTCTTTGACTGATACAGAGTTTAATGGCTCGATATATTGCGAGATTGCCTCTAACCAAGAGTCATCACGGGCAAATTGTCGGTTAGCTTGTTCGCTTTGCTGTTCTTCTTCCTTGGTTAACCACCATGGATCGCCACTTTCAAAGGCGGCAGTAGCTGCCGCCCATAGTTGGTCACGTTCTTCCTGTAAAAGTTTGATGTTTATGTCCTGATTTTTGGGGATTGGCACAACCCAAAATCGTCTGGTCCCGGTGCTGTCTTGCAGAAAATCATCGCTGTTAGTTGTGCCAACAATGATCGAGTGTCGCGGGTATGATTCGGTACTCTTGCCAAATGGTGCGCGGAATTTGTCGGTAGAACTTGACAAAAATGCTTTAACCGCAGATACATCTCTACGGCTAAAAATCGTCTCTAACTCTGCCCATTCCATCATCCAAGTTGAGTGAAGTTTTAGCTTTTCGTCTTTGTCGCTGGTATTGGAGCTGAGTGAATCATCAAACCAATCCCCTGCCAAGATGCTGAAAAATGTGCTCTTTCGTTTGCCTTGAGTGCCTTGCAGGATTAGGGCTGTATCAACTTTGCACCCCGAACGGAATGCTCTAGCGACGGCGGCGATCAATGTCTTTTTCAGAAATACGTTATAGATTGCCTCTTTAGTTCCAAAGTATCGTGAGGCTGCTTTGTCCAGTAGGGATAGGGTATCTGAACCGTATTTGAGTTTGCACATTTGCAAGTAGTCTTGCACTGGGTGAAATTCAGTCTTTGATGCAAGAAAGTAAAAAGCATCCATGACAAATTCTTTGCTTGCATCAATACCAGCGTCCAAAAGCTCTAGGTAGAGATGATCGGCTTTGAGTGGGATGCCGTCCATCTCTACCTGTTTGGTCATGGTGTTTAGTCTCAATCGCTTACCATATCTAGCTCTGATTGCATTGAGTGTGATTTGTTTTTGCGTCTTTGGTCGCTCAATCGGATCGGAGTCGTTGAGCAAGTCTCGCCATTCCTCAAAAGTTTCAGAGTGTTTTACCTGTAATGCAAAATTATCACCGCCATTTTTGACGATGAAATCATCTATGCCTTTGGTTTCTAGGGGAAGTTTGAGTACTGAGACATTCGCGCCTGTTTCGGCAATTAGTCTGCCTAGCCGATCTAGGGCTTGCTGTACTTTTTGCTTGGTAATGACATCAGCATCAAAGGCTAATATCACCCGTCTGCCAACATTGAAAAACGGGATTAAATCGTCCTTGAGTCTGCCTAGCTTTTGCCCTGTGGTGACTCCCGGGATTGAGATTGCTGCTAGTCCAGCGCTTAGCGCTGCCCCTGCTTTCTTGGCTCCCTCTGTTATCAGGATTTGCTCGTTGGAGTTGAGTACTTTTTGCCAATATTGGCGATCGCCTGTGTCTAGAAATAGTGGTGATGCTGCACTCTCACTGATACCAATGTATTTGCGATCGTCTATGGGTTTGTCTGGTTTGAATTGCCCGCCTATGCCTCGCGGTTCTCCTGTTTTTGGGTCTACTCCTGATACCCAAAAGCCGCCTTGCCCCCAGTCGGTATGTTTCCATCTGGCTTTAGCATTGCGGTTTAGGCGTTTATCGATTTCACGGTGATCTGTGAGGCTGATGACGTTGAGTTCAGTAATTTTGGTAGAGACTGCGCTTTGCTCTACCCATTCTTTGCGGTGATGGTCTAATAGCATTGATTTTTCTCACAAAAAAAATGGCGATCGCCACTTCACTGGGTAAAGTTGCGATCGCGTGAATTTAGAAATCTTGAAGGGAAAATGCGATCATTCCCCATTCAAAAAGTATCCTTGGGTATCCGCCCTTGCAGTCAAAGCTATCCCAGAAAAAGCATCGTGAGAATTTGCCGCGTGACTGGAAAGTGAAAGAATAGCAATCCATACTGATATGAAATCTCATGCTGCTCCCTCACTTTGTGAAATCTCATAGCGGTGGATCATCATCAAGGTTTTTTGGTAATCAAGGCTTGAGAGTCTGCCATCACTGGGTATCAAGTCGATGATTCCTGCTTCTATGGCGATCGCTGTGATACTTGCTTCTCTGATGTCATCCCAGCGCTGGAAGTCGCGAACTTCCAACCCGTCGGGATTGCTAATTTTTTGCCCTGCTTCTTTGAATTTGGCATAGTGAAAGTCAAAGTGTGTTGTCATTACTTTGCTTGCTCCATGAGCTTTACCTCAATGCGATCGCATAATCCACGAATTAGAGATAGGCGATCTCTTGTTGATGATTGCTCCAATCCAAGATGCTCAAAGAGCGAGCAGATGTCCTCAAATTGCATATCGTTGTATACCGATTCGGCAACATCAAGGAGTAGATCGCCAAGCTGCATACCTGATGCTTCTGTGATTTCTTTCTGTGCAATAGTGCTGAGAAATCCTGCGTAATAGGCAATGTCTTTCATAGATTTAGTCGATATTTTTTACTACACGTACTTCGATTTCGGCTGGATGGCTGACTGGGCTGATGGCGAATTGTGTGCCATCTACCCAGATAGAGATGGTTTCGCCATCCTTGAAATGTGGGGCGACTTGTTGGCGGAGCTTGGCTAGACGTTGAAGTGATTCTTGTTGCTGCTTTTGGGCGAATTGCCAAATTGCATAGCTGTTTTCAACTTCAAGTCTCGTCATGTTGTGGTTTTGCTGTGCTGCAATTAGGGCTAAAAATAGTTCTCTGTCCATAGCTGGTTAATGCTCCGTGTGCATTATTTGGCATAGTGAAAGTCAAATTATTAAGTGATTGACTAATTAGTCAATACATTATTTTATCTTGACTGATTAGTCAAGATATTACGCTTAAGGTTTATTGCTTTCAGTAGCTCGTCTGGAGCCATACCAAGCTTACTAGCTGCTTGTTCTAGGGTCTTTTCGTTCATGGTCTTCTTTCGGTTTAAGTAGCGAGACCATTGAGCAAGTGCAATGCCTGTCTTCCTTGATATCTCTGCGATTGGCATCTCTGTAAAGCTTTCTATACTCATGTTTTTTGCGATCAATGAAACAAACAACAAGACTATTTAATCATTGACTCTACAGTCAACGCAAACAATAATGACTAAACAGTCAATAAATATCCTATGAACACCAGAGAAGCATTAGAGCAATCTTTTCAAGTGTTTGATTTAAAAGCCTCTGAGATAGCTGATCGTGCTGGTATATCTCCAGAAATAATCAGTCGATTTCGCCACGGGAAAGGGATAACAGTTGAGACACTAGACAAAATAATTCAAGCGTTGCCATGTCAAGCCAGAGCTTACTTTTGCTCGTCTCTAATGATAGAAAACGAGACGAGCTTAGCCGCTTAATAGCAATGACTGAGAATAGTTGAAGAGATAACAGGTCATTGTCAATGAGCTTATTTTTACTCTAGGGTTATGGTTAATGCGTCATAAACGAGAGAGGCGATCGCTAAATTAGCGATCGCCTCTCTTAGTTGAAGCCCGAAATATCGTTATCGGTATGACGACGACGGCGCAAATCTTTGAAATCTTGCCGAAGCTCTAGGCTCTCCTTCTCAATGATTTCTAGCTTGGTCTTGAGCACATCATATTTACCAATTAGCTCAATATGTCCCAAGCGTTGCTGATTTTCGATCCGATTTATGGCGGTGATAGTGCGGACCAATGAAGTAACCAGCGCGATTGCTACTCCCACCTCTAAAGCTAATGGCGGCATCTATAGACCTCCTGTGTACCCAAAAATAGAAACCGTAGCCTGTTTAAAATATCGCGGCAGATGAAACCTTAGAAAGTACTGACTAAACTGAGGGTCAATTTCCAAAATCTTTGGTTCACTGAGTCTAAAGGTTTGCAGCTTAACCACCGAATTAACCCCACCCGCATCAACCAACTGGCTAACCCTACCTGCATAAGTCCAGTTGGGGTTAGCATTCGGGCTAGTGATCAACACCCGTAATTTTAAATCCGTCAGCGCTGGTGTATCAAAAGCAGGAATAGCAGGGTAAAACAAACCGATATTTGCAGAGGCGAAGCTTTGCAAATATCGGAGACTCCATAGGCTAGGATCGTTAAACGACATTGACGATCTTCCAAGTTGCCGCAGTAGTACCTCGACCCAATTTAAGGTTTTTGGTCGTGGTAGTTGCCGCAGAATCGATAGTATCTACCAAGTCCTTGCGAACCAACATAGGCACAGAGCGAGTTTTCTTGGTGATGCCAGTACCTTTTTCTACAATGAACTTTTTCTCTTGAACTAGTCCACTTGCGATCGCATATCGCTTGTTAATAGGAATCTCTGGTTTGTTGCCAGTATTGGTTCTGGTCGCACCAATCAGAGTGCATGTGTCAGCATCATACAGATCGGCATCTAGTCTCAAAGCCAGATAAACGTCTGCTGTAGCAGCATTAGCAAAAAGGATCTTATCCTTGGTATTGTCAGCCATTGATTTGTCACCAAATTAATAAATTTTCTTAGTCTGCGAAATAGGGTTAAGGCTTACCCAAAGTTGACCGATCCGATTGTCCAAGTCAGGTTTTGGTCACCCAATCGCACGGTTTTATCCTTGAGTGCAACACCGACAGTATCCAATTTGTCGATCGCACAAATCAAAGGTACTTGGCGCGATTTGGTCACTGTCTCGCCTGCTTCCGTAACATCGCGGAAAACAGTAGCCCGAATCCTTGCCGCCTTGCCAGTCTTCAAAAGTGCTTTTTGAGACAGCTTGACCACGGTTGCAGTATTAGCAGGCTCAGTCTTGGTCAAACCAAGAGCGGGGACAACATCGGTGTCATAAATATCCTTATCAACTTGAACCACTGCAAAAGCTGCACTGCCAAGCTGTAAAAAGTAGGGTTCACGGTTATTAGCTGTCATTAGCTGTCTACCAAAATCTTGAATAACAGCACCGTAGCACTCTCATACTGAGACAGCAAGACTTAGGCATGGCTCAGATATAGCGCACAAAACTATAGTTTTGTGCATTTATTATTGATCTGTTTTAGTAGACCAATGCGTTACCCCTGACTAGAAGTATCGGCTTAGCTGGATAGCACTTATAGTCTGCATGGGTGAAGTACATTCGCAGTGATTGCTCTCTAATCGGCAAATTGACCAACCTTGACACAACCCTAGTCTTTCTGGGTACAGCCGCGGCACTCGCCGACCCCAGCTTGCTCTCACTGATTTTTAGATCGCGCTCATCGTATTCATCGCGATCATTCAAAATACCCATCACATCCTTGATTAAATTTTCAGCGTCAATCACATCACGACATGAAACCTTAAACTCGTACCCAAGAGCTTTGTTAAAATACGACACCTTTCGATACCCAGTCCGATACCTATAGAGCGGTGTCCCAAATTGCTGACGTATATCCGTAGCTATCGCCCTAAGCGCTGCCACCGATGTTGGTATTTTTGATTCCCTAACCCTCATGCTAATTTGCATCGTTCTTGCCCTGTCCCTAGTCTCTGTCGTCGCACTCGCATTAAATTCCTGACGGAAATAGAGAGTAATTTGGGGAAGATATCCCACAGCAATATTGTAGGTAGACACAGGCACAGAGAAATATAAATCATTCACTCCGTTAGCATCTTCGCAATACTGTTTAAAGAACTGCATAGCCTGAATGCAATACACCAAAGAATCATTATCTTCCAACAGCAAAAGCCGCTTAGTGCTTGCCCTTGGCGTATCCGATAAATCACCGTCTGGAATATCCTTAAAGTATTCCCGAACCTGTCGATTGTGCATCAAAACAATCGCTCTTTGGAGTGCTTCCGTTCTCTCTTTACTCATGATTCATCTTCCGCAGGTGCGGGGGCTAAAGTGATTGCTGTAATCTCCGTAGGAAGCTCCGCTTTTAGCGCCGCTCTTGCTTCTGAATCGGCAGTATTAAAGGCGTTTGCTTTATCCCTCAATTCCTTACTATCTTCTCTCAATTGCTGATAATCTTCCTTCACAGATACAGCACTGGAAGTAACAGAACTTAAATTACTTGCGATATTTTCAGCACCTTCCAAAGTATCGTTTAATCTCTCAAATCTATTTACGCGCCTCGCTCTAATCGTCTCATTCATTGCAGGGTAAGCATTTTCCGACACTACCCCATCCTCTTTTAAAGAGTTCCCAATCTTAGAAACATTTTCCATTCCATATTCTACAGCGCTAGAAATAGGGTCAAGCATTGATTGAGTTGTGTTCACAACTGCCATTGCAGAATGATAAATAGTATTTGCTTTTTGCCATTGCAGAGCTAACTGAACATACTTATCAGCCCCAATAAGTTGAACGATGATCGCCCTTATATTAGTACCAACCCATGACGTAAAGTTGATGTCATTTCCGTCGGTGTCCTTGAGCTTGTTCCCAGACAAATTCACCGAATTATCAACCACAGTACCCAAAGTTTCAGCCACGTCACGAGACAACATAGCGGCATTATGGATCGTCGTCATCGTGGTCATGAATGACAGCGAACTATGCACAAACTGATTATTGTAAATTCGGGAAACAAAAGAGGCTAAAACAGATAAAGCGGCGCTTTGTGCGGAAGCATTAACATCTCTAGCCACTTGAGCCGCGTCTAACTTGGCATTAATCGGATCTTTAATTCGACCTTCCATTCCCTGCGTACATGATGGAGATTGCATCGCGTCACAAGTGCCATTTTTACTATTTAATCGCTGAGCTTCAGGGGCGGTATTGGCGCTTATAGTTCCCAAGATTGCACCTATGCCTGCAATTTGTGAGTTTAAGCTGACAATATCTGCATTGATCTTGCCTAGCTCGCTAGGAATAGGCGGTAAAAATGGCTTTCTTTCTTCTTCTTTTTTTGGTTTAGTGCTAGGCGGGGTAGATATTGGTGTAGGTGTTTTTATCGGTGAAGGGTTAGGCGCGATCGCAGGACTGCCCAAGCCTATAGCTCTGCCAATATTTAAAGAATTAGTGATATTTCCAGTAGCTAAGTTTTTGTTTTTGTTGGTAGTACTGTTGAAAGTGTTCGCAGTAGTGCTGTTATTTATAGAAGGCTGTGTAGATGTGTCTGGTCTAGCACTAGTAGACGACGTAGGCGATGGCGCTAATAAGTTATTAGATTTGCTACTACCAGTACCTAACCCATTTTGATTAGGCGTGGTTTCCCCTAATTTTGGTGTTGATAAACTTCCACAATTATCAGGGAGACCATCCACACGCTCAACCCATGTGATCGTCGCACCTACGAAATCACCGTTAGTAAACGCTGCCCATGCAATAGTTTGGGAGCCGTTACTAAGTCGCAACTGACTAGAAGTCCCGAAAGAATTTTTTTGATTGGAAAATTGCCAATTTCCCATCGCCCCAGAAAATCCATTACCTTGCCTAGCCTGAGCATCGGTTAGAGGTTCACCTATCAACTGGCTACCCGATAGAGCTGAACCAGCATAGAGCGTACCTGTAGTGTAGGTAGCAGATATTTTGAATCTGTATAGAGTATTGCATTGTCCCCCTTGATAAGGTGGTGGAGCAAAAAAATCTTGCTTTCCCGTGTTAAGTCTAGCTAAAGCCTTTTCTGTGTTTTCTTTTGCCCTTTTTGCACTTTCTTCGGCCGATCGCATATCGCTGTAAGCTATCGCCGCAGCAGTAACTAGTGCCGCAGTAATAGCGCCTGCGGCTATAACAGCACCTATAGGGGTAGGTGCTGTTATAGGCGGTATAGGTGCTACTGGCTTGAAGGGGACAATATTGTTTAGTGCGCTTGGTGGCGGAACGATAGTTGACATATCAACTTAACCAGAAAAACTAGATAACAAGGTAGTGGTAGAAATTTCGTTAACAATCTTCCAATCAGGCAGCGACTGCGCGACCTTTGCAGAGTCTATTGGCAAAATTGCCACAATTTGCAGATTAAACGTGCCGTTGGGATCTTGAAAGTCTCCAAAAGTAGCACGGTTTTCCGGGCTACTTCCAATAGCTCTAATCATTGTCGCCCTAGGGTTTGCCACAGCCAAAGCTTGACCAGCCCATACTATTAGCTCTTCAAGTGTGGTTATCGCTCTTGTTCCAGTAGGTAGCTGCGAAGTACTGAAAGCTGTCATAAAAAAGTCCTATAGCTAGATTGTTAGTCTAATTCTAGGACTTATTTACATTGATATCTGTACAGATTAGAAATTGATAGCTAGATTGCGAAATCAGTGCATCCGAGAGATTTTTAAAAAGGATTGCTGCAATTTTAGTAAACTCACTCATGCTGTCACCTCACTAATTTTAAAAATCCAATCTACTGGGATTTGATAGGTAGCATTGCCGTTTTTGCAGATCGCCTCGTTTGCGCCCCCCAGTTTGGTAATGGTTAGGGTGTTCGGTAGCTTTTTCACTCGTTTGAATCTATCAAGAAATAGATTGGTTTTGCAGATCGCCACGGTGTCACCAATGGCGATCGCCTCGGATTCGAGTAGTAAAATATCATCGCCAAAAACATGATCGGAGCCTGTGGACCATTCAATATGGTACATGGTATTCCCGTTAAATAGCTTTACCCTCGTTATATAGCAACCTTCTTGACCATTTTTCAGGGTTACGCGATCACCTACTTTGTATGATTTATTTTTTGTTTTTTCTGTTTTTTGATTCTGCAAATAGTCGAGTTTTGATGCGTCACATGGGTCATGGGTAACATCGGTCACAAGTAGCTGTGACTCATTAATATTATTTTGTGACTCTTTATTATTTATATAGGTCACTTGATTCTGTGCAGTGTTTGACCCATGTGACTCTAGTGACTCTTGTTTTTGCCATATTTTCCCGTTTCGAGTATGAATTTTTGTCCAGCCAAGGCTTCGCAAAATAGTGGCAACACGATCTTGACTGCGGCGATCATGTCTTTCAATGGGAATATCAAGCCCATCTTTGAGAATGTCAAACATCCTGCATTGAGTAAAAAATTCTACAAAACGGGTAACTGGTTCCTCCCAAGGATCGTCAGCACGATATTCCTTGTTAAGCTCTTCACGAATTGCATCTTGTTCACGGGGTAAAAATGCTGATTCTCCTTTTTTGAATAGCGATACCGCAGCCGCCCAAAGTTGATCTCGTTCTTCCCGTACTTTGTCGATGTCTATCGGTTGGGTAAGAGGGATGATCCAAAAGCGGCGATCGCCTGTGGCATCTTGCAGGATGTCGGGTTTGTTGGTAGAGCCAACGATGATAAATTTGCGGCTGTAGCTCTTGGAAGATCGCCCAAAAGGTACGCGAAAAACGTCGTTGCGAATACTCATAAAAGCCTTGATCTGGCTTACGTCATGCTTGTTAGATACCTTTTCAATTTCGCCAAACTCCTCGATCCAGTATTGATGTAATTTCTGCTTCTCATCACGGTCAAAGCCTTGTACGGTATCGTCAAACCAGTCACCACCAAGAACGCGCCAAAAAGTTGATTTAAAACTGCCCTGTTTTCCATATAGGACAAGGGCAGTTTCAAACTGACAGCCAGGGTCGAAGGTGCGACGGACAGCCCCGATCATGGTTTTGCGGATGTAGGTGTTGTAGATCGGTTCGGTTGTACCCATGTATCGATCGCTGGCATTGCTCAAAAGATGCTCTGTGGTATCGCCGTATTTGGCATAGCAATCATTTAGGTATTTGGCAACGGGGTCATATTCGTTTTCACTGGCAAAAAACAGGAATGCGTCTATGATCATGTCCTTTTTGACTTCCACACCGTCACGCTCTAAGCATTGCAGGTAAAGGTAGTCAGGGTTTACGGGTTCCCCATCGAGTTCGACGGTGTTACCGCGTAGATTTTTGCGTAACCTTTGTGCATAAATTGCTCTAAGGTTACGCATTTCACGCTGTTTTGGGGACAAAAATAGATCTTGGTATTGTCCCTCATGTGTTGCGGGGTCTGGTTTTTGAGGCTTGTTGATTTCTGTACGCCATTCTTCAAAGGTTTGGGCATTGTCTACCAGTGACAAAAATACGGTGCTACCTTTGGCAACAATGAAATCATCAACACCTTTATGGGACTGCGGTAAGTTGATCACACTTACCATTGCACCTTTTTCGATGATTAGTCTGCCAAGTTTGTCGAGTGCTTGCTGTACTGAGTTTTTGGTCATGATGTCCGAATCAAAACACAGGTAAACCCGTCGCCCAACTTTGCAAAACTCGACTAGATCGGCGCGAAGCCGCCCTAGTTTTTGCCCTGTGGATACACCTGCTAAGGAGATTGCGGGCAAGCCAATTGTTAGCAATGCGCCCGCTTTTTTCGCGCCTTCGGTGATGATTACGGGGGATTTGTCATCAATGATGTTTTTCCAGTAGTCGCGATCGCCTGTATTTAAAAATAGTGGGATTGCGGGGCTGTCATTTATGCCCAAGTATTTGCGATCGTCAACGGGTTGATCGGGCTTGAATTGTCCGCCTGTGATAACTTCCTTTCCTGTTTTTGGGTCTAGTCCTGAGACAAACCATCCGCCTGTTCCCCAGTCGGTGCTTTTCCAGCGTGATTTTCCGTTGCGGTTTAGGATTTCGTCGATTTCATGGTCAAGTTCTAGGCTCTGGACGTTGAGTTGGGTAATTTTTGCACTCACTCCACTGCCTTCTGTCCATTCTTTGAGATGATGCGGTTTAATCATTGAGAAGCGTCCCCTGTGTAATGGGTGTATGTTTTTTTAGGTAGGAATCTACTTGTCTCTCAAGCTCTTGAGATTTCCTTAGATAGGTTTGCGATCGCGTCTTGAAATACTGTTTCTGGTTGAATCGCATCTCCCTAATCAGTTCTTGAAATTGCTGTTCTGTCATATGTTGTAAATACCGTCCCTGTGATTGGGGTTAAATCTGATTTGGTGATTTTGGATATCTTTGAGGGCTTCGATTAGGTCAATTTGCCGATAGTCTTCGGTATAAACCTTATCCAGTTCACCGTAGTCATCTGGAGATAGGTAATAAGGCTCAATCCATACAAAGCGCTTTAGTCCTTTGGTTTTTGGGTTTACCAATCCCTCGTCTAGTCTGTATTTCATGGTTTTGATACAAAAAAAAATGGCGATCGCCACTTCACTGGGTAAAGTTGCGATCGCGTGAATTTAGAAATCTTGAAGGGAAAATGCGATCATTCCCCATTCAAAAAGTATCCTTGGGTATCCGCCCTTGCAGTCAAA
>Ga0315903_10009631_pt1 | contig 11652 bp, 8 predicted proteins | sample LakEriMetagenome_7_FD_203524 | JGI IMG/M metagenome (GOLD analysis project Ga0315903, IMG submission 203524) | Freshwater fungal communities from buoy surface, Lake Erie, Ohio, United States - Buoy 2 MA119 | ecosystem: Environmental > Aquatic > Freshwater > Lake | place: USA: Lake Erie, Ohio... | reverse complement strand
TAGCGGTCGCCGTCCTCGTCCGGGGACCCCGGCGGGCCGCCCGGGATGTGGGCGCCGTGGTCGTAGAAGATCTCGGTGCAGGGGCCGCAGGGGCCGGTGTCGCCCATGGCCCAGAAGTTGGACTTCTCGCCCATGCGGGTCAGGCGGTCCTTGGGGATGCCGACCTCGTCGATCCAGATGCGCGCCGCCTCGTCGTCCTCGCGGAACACCGTCACCCACAGCCGGTTCGGGTCGAGCTTGAGCGTGCCGGTGACGAACTCCCAGGCGAACTTGATGGCATCGCGCTTGAAGTAGTCGCCGAAGGAGAAGTTGCCGAGCATCTCGAAGAACGTGTGGTGGCGGGCCGTGTAGCCGACGTTCTCGAGGTCGTTGTGCTTGCCGCCCGCGCGCACACAGCGCTGCGAGGTGGCCGCGCGCGAGTAATCGCGCAGGTCCTTGCCCAGGAACACGTCCTTGAACTGCACCATGCCGGCGTTGGTGAACAGCAGCGTCGGGTCGTTGCCCGGCACGAGCGAGCTCGAGGCGATCACGGCATGGCCGCGCTCACGGAAATACTCGAGGAAGGCGCGCCGCACTTCGGCGGCGGTCATGTAGGGCGGTTTGGCTGAAGTCATTCGGGGTCTACGGATTCGTCCGGGTCCTGGCCTGTGGCAAGCCGGATATCATCCGATGAAAAGCCCCGGTACTGCAAAAAACGCGCTTGGCGACCGCGCTCCGCCCATGAGGCGGGCGCCCCGGCGCCGAACTTGCGCGTCCGCACCTCGCGGCAGAGCGCCGTGAAGTCGGGCCCGGCCTCGAGCGCGGCCTGGATGTCGGCGGCGGGGAAGCCGAGCTGGGCGAGTTCCTGGCGGATGCGGGCCGGACCCTGCCCGCGCCCGGCATGGGCGCGGACGAAGTTGTCGAGGAAGCGGCCGTCGTCGAGCAGCCGTTCCTCTGTCAGGGCCAGGAGCGCCGCTTGCGCGGCTTCCTGCGTGTAACCGCTGACCGAGAGCTTGGCGAGCAGCTCGCCGGAGGCGTAGTCCCGGCGCCCGAGGAGCAGCAACGCCGCACGGCGCGCCGCCTCGGGCGAATCCGGGTGCTCCGGCGCCTTACCCGCCCGGCCCCGACCGGCGGCCCGGCCGCGGCGCAGCATCAGGCCGGGGTGGCCTCGCCGCGCGGCGCCTTGACCGGCAGCAGCTTGGCGCGGATCTGGTCCTCGATCTCGCGGGCCATCTCCGGACGGCCCTTGAGGAACTCGCGGACGTTCTCCTTGCCCTGGCCGATGCGCTCGCCCTTGTAGGAGTACCAGGCGCCCGACTTCTCGATGATGTTGTGGTTGGCGCCGAGCTCGATGATCTCACCCTCGCGGGAGATGCCCTGGCCGTAGAGGATCTCGAACTCGGCCTCGCGGAACGGCGGCGAGACCTTGTTCTTGACGACCTTGACGCGGGTCTGGTTGCCGATGACTTCCTCACCGCTCTTGAGGGCGCCGATGCGGCGGATGTCGAGGCGCACCGAGGAGTAGAACTTGAGGGCGTTGCCGCCGGTCGTCGTCTCCGGGCTGCCGAACATGACGCCGATCTTGAGGCGGATCTGGTTGATGAAGATGACGATGGTGTTCGAGCGCTTGATGTTGCCGGTGAGCTTGCGCAGCGCCTGCGACATCAGGCGCGCGTGCAGACCGACCTGCAGTTCACCCATCTCGCCCTCGATCTCGGCCTTGGGCGTGAGCGCCGCCACGGAGTCGACGACGACGACGTCGACCGCGCCGGAGCGCACCAGCATGTCGGTGATCTCGAGGGCCTGCTCGCCGGTGTCCGGCTGCGAGACGAGCAGATCGTTGACGTTGACGCCGAGCTTCTCGGCGTAGGCCGGGTCGAGCGCGTGCTCGGCGTCGACGAAGGCGGCGGTGCCGCCGTTGCGCTGGATCTCGGCGATGACCTCGAGGGTGAGCGTGGTCTTGCCCGAGGACTCCGGCCCGTAGATCTCGACGACGCGCCCCCGCGGCAGGCCACCGATGCCGAGCGCGATGTCGAGGCCGAGCGAGCCGGTCGAGACGGCCTCGACTTCGTACATGGCGGCCGAGGCGTCGCCGAGACGCATCACCGAACCTTTGCCGAACTGCTTCTCGATCTGGCCGAGTGCGGCGCTCAGTGCCTTCTTGCGATTGTCGTCCATGAATCCCCCAAAAAGTGAGTGGCGAGGCGTTTACGGGATGGGGGAATTATCCCACACGCGGCGCGCGTGGGAACGCCGCAAATCGCTGCGAAACGCTTTATTTCTCGCAGCGTTCACTCGGTATACAGGTCGGCCGATCAGGCCATACTGTATAAACGACGCAGCGCGAAGGCGACGGCCTTGCGGCGCACCGTATCCCGGTCGCCGCGGAAGCGTTTGCGCACCGCGTCGACCGCGGCGCCGCGCCCGGCGCGCCGCGCGAAGGCGAACCAGACCGTGCCCACGGGCTTGCCGGGGGTCGCTCCGCCCGGCCCGGCGATGCCGCTGATCGCGACCGCGAGATCCGTGCCGGCACGCCGGCGCGCCTGCGCGGCGAGCTCACGCACCGTCGCCTCGCTCACCGCACCGTATCGCGCGAGGGTCGTCGCACGCACGCCGAGTTCGCGCGTCTTGGAGGCGTTCGAATAGACCACCCAGCCCGCCAGCAACCAGTGCGAGGCGCCGGGCGGATCGGTCAGCGTCTTGGCGAGCCAACCGCCGGTGCAGGACTCGGCGGTGGCGAGCGTCAGGTCGCGCGCGCGCAGCCGTCGACCGAGGCGTCGGGCGAGGTCGGCAAGGCGGTCGTCGGCGTCGGCCGGTACGGGGGACATGGTCGGCCGAGTATCCCACGGCCGCGTTACGATACGCGCATGTCGGACCACACCCCGGTGATGCAGCAGTACCTGCGCCTGAAGGCGCAGCACCCGGATGCGCTGCTCTTCTATCGCATGGGCGACTTCTACGAGCTTTTCTACGAGGATGCGCGTAAGGCCTCGCGGCTGCTCGATATCACGCTCACCGCCCGCGGCCAATCGGCCGGCGCGCCCATCCCCATGGCCGGGGTCCCGGTGCAGAGCGTCGACAACTACCTCGCCCGCCTCGTCCGCAAGGGCGAGTCGGTCGCGATCTGCGAGCAGATCGGTGACCCCGCCAAGTCCAAGGGCCCGGTGGAGCGTGCCGTGGTGCGCATCGTCACCCCGGGCACGGTCACGGATGCGGCGCTGCTCGACGACCGGCGCGAGGTGCTGCTCGCCGCCCTGCTGCCGGGCGGCGCCCAGGGCAGCGCCCAAGGCACCGGCGACGAGCGCTTCGGCCTCGCCTGGCTCGATCTCGGCGCGGGGCGGTTCACGGTCCTCGAGGGCCACGGCCCGGGTGCCCTCGCCGCCGAACTCGAGCGTCTGCGCCCGGCCGAGCTGCTGCTGCCCGACAGCCTCGCCGAGACGGGCTGGTGGTCCGCGGCGCTGCCCGGTCTGCGCTGCAGGGCCCGGCCGCCCTGGCACTTCGAGACCGAGGCCGCGACGCGGCTGCTGACCGCGCAGCTCGGCACGCTGGACCTCGCAGGCTACGGCGCCGTCGACCTGCCGCTCGCCATCGGCGCGGCGGGTGCCCTGCTGGAGTTCGTGCGCGACACGCAGCGCACCGCGCTGCCGCACCTCGGGGCGCTGCGGGTCGAGGCGCGCGAGACCGCGCTGCAGATCGACGCCGTCACCCGGCGCAACCTCGAGATAGACACCAGCACCTCGGGCCGCGAAGACGCGACGCTGGTGGCGCTGCTCGACACCACGGTCACGGCGATGGGCGCCCGCGCGCTGCGCCGTGCGGTGGGCCGACCGGTCACCGACCGCGCGCAGCTGCACGATCGGCACGCGGCCGTGGCCGCGCTCGTCGACGGCCGGCGCTTCGAGGCGCTGCGGGCCGCGCTCGAGCCGATCGGCGACATGGAACGCATCCTGGCGCGGGTCGCGCTCGGCAACGCGCGCCCCCGCGACCTCACAGGACTCAGGCTCGCGCTCGGCGCCCTGCCCGCCCTGCGCCGCGCGCTCGCCGCGCACGACGCCGCCCTCATCCTGAAGCTCGCAGCCGCGGTCGGCGGACATGCCGAGGAGCTCGCGCTGCTGCAGCGCGCGGTCGCCGCCGAGCCCGCCGCGATGGTGCGCGACGGCGGCGTGATCGCCCCGGGCTACGACGCGGACCTCGACGAACTGCGGCATATCGCCACCGACACCGACGCCTTCCTGCTCGAACTGGAGGCGCGCGAGCGCGAGCGGACGGGCCTCGCGCAGCTCAAGCTCGGCTTCAACCGCGTGCAGGGCTTCTTCATCGAGCTGCCGCGCAGCCAGGCCGCGCAGGTCCCGCCGGATTACCTGCGGCGCCAGACGGTCAAGAACGCCGAGCGATTCATCACGCCGGAGCTCAAGGGTTTCGAGGACAAGGTGCTCGGCGCACGCGAACGCTCCCTCGCCCGCGAGCGCGAGCTCTGGGACGCGCTGCTGCGCGAGCTCGCGACCCGGTTGCCGGCGTTGCAGTCGACCGCGGCCGCCATCGCCGAGCTCGACGTGCAGGCCGCACTCGCCGAGCGTGCCGCGACGCTGCGTTGGGCAGCGCCCGAACTCACCGACCGGCCGGTGCTGCGCATCACGGGCGGTCGCCATCCGGTCGTGGAGCGCTTCCTCGATGCGCCCTTCGTGCCGAACGACCTCGCGCTCGACGCCGCGACCCGCATGCTGGTCATCACGGGCCCCAACATGGGCGGAAAGAGCACCTTCATGCGCCAGTGCGCGCTGATCGTGGTGCTCGCGCATATCGGCAGCTTCGTGCCGGCCGAGGCTGCGCTCATCGGACCGCTCGACCGCGTGTTCACGCGCATCGGCGCGGGCGACGACCTCGCGGGCGGCCGCTCGACCTTCATGGTCGAGATGACCGAGACCGCCAACATATTGCACAACGCCACGCCGCGAAGCCTCGTGCTGATGGACGAGATCGGCCGCGGCACCAGCACCTTCGACGGGCTCGCGCTCGCCAGCGCCACCGCGCGCCATCTCGCGGCGCGGGTCGGTGCGTTCACGCTGTTCGCGACGCATTACTTCGAGCTCACCGCGCTGGCGTCTGAGCTGCCGGGCGTCGCCAACGTGCACCTCGACGCCACCGAGCACCGCGACGGCATCGTGTTCCTGCACGCGCTCAAGCCCGGTCCCGCCAACCGCAGCTACGGTCTCGCGGTCGCCAAGCTCGCAGGTCTGCCGCGCGAGGTGTTGGCCGAGGCGCGCAAGGCGCTCGCCGGTCTCGAGGCCGCGCAGGCCAACGGCCGCGGCGGTGGGCCGCAGGGCACGCTCGATCTCGCCGCGCCGATCGCGCCGACGGTCGACGCGGCGCCGGGCGCGCCCGATCCGCAGACCGCGGCGGTGCTCGCGGCCTTGCGCGATCTGGACCCCGATACGCTGAGCCCCCGCGATGCGCTCGGAAAGGTATACGATCTGAAAAAACTGCTCCGCTGAGGGCAGCACAGGGCAGCATTGAGAGGGGCGGATGCGGATCCCGAAGAAAGTCTGGATTCCGGTCGTGGTCATCGCGGCGCTGGTCGGCGCCTATGCGATCGCCGGTTTCTGGTGGGCGCCGCGCTACATCCGCGCCGAGTTCACCCGCTTCGTGGCGCAGGACCTCAAGAAACAGCCGCGCCTCGGCGAGGTCAAGGTCAACCCCTTCACGCTGCGCGCGAGCATCGCCGACCTCGGCATCCACGAACCTGCGGGCGAACGCATCGTCGGCTTCTCGCGCCTCGACCTCGACCTCTCGATCCGTTCGGTCTGGAAGCGCGGCCCGGTGTTCGACGACATCACGGTCGAGCGGCCGTTCGTGTCGGCGGTGGTACGCAAGGACCGCACGCTGAACCTCGCCGAGCTCGTACCGCCCGACAAGCCGGACACCAAGCCCGCGGCGCCGAAGCCGGCCGCCGAGGACGACGGGCTACCCGTCTACATCGAGCTCTTCACGATGCGCGGGGGTGAGGCGCAGTACCGGGACCTGTCGATGCGCCGTCCGGTGCAGGCGAAGCTGCAGCCGGTCGACTTCCAGCTGCGCGACTTCAGCACCCGCGTCGGCTCGGGCAATGCGCACACGCTGAGCGCGGTCTCGCAGGCCGGCGAACGGCTGGAGTGGAACGGCAGCTTCAAGCTCAAGCCGTTCACGGCGCAGGGTCGCCTCTCCCTCGCCGGGCTGCGCGCCGCGACCCTCGACGACGTGCTGCAGGATTCGCTGCCGTTGCAGCTGCAGGCGGGCACCTTCGGGTTGGGTGCGCGCTACGAGGTGACCGCCGCGACGACGCCGGTCTCCGGCCGCGTGCTCGTCGACACCGTCGACGCGAAGCAGGTCGCGCTCGCGGCACTGGGACGCCAGCAGCCGGATGTGGTGATCGCCGATGCGACGGTGCGCGGTGCGTCGATCGATCTCGGCACGCGCCGCGCCGACCTCGGCAAGGTCGCGGTGACGGGCGCGCAGGTGCGTGCTTGGATGGACGCCCAAGGCGTCTCGCTCGCGGCGCTCGCGGGACCGGAGACACCGCCGGAGCCCGCCGCCGACGCCGGCCCGCCGTGGACCGTCGCGCTGCCCGAGTTCACGCTCAGCGGCTCGCGTGTCGACTTCGAGGACCGGACGCTGCCGCTGCCGGCGCGTTTCGCCCTCACCGGGGTCACCCTCGGTGCGCGCGGTTTCACCACCCAGCCCGGCGCGCAGGTCGCGTTCGATGCGGCGTTCGGCATCAATGCCAAGGGCCGCTTCGAGTCCACGGGCACGGTGCGCCCGGACGACCTCGAGACCCGCGCCAAGGTCACGCTTCGCGACCTGCCGATGACCGACTTCGAGCCTTATTACGCCGACCTCGTGCGCCTCAACCTGCGCGGCGGCAGCATCGATGCCGAGGGCGAGGTGGTCTATGCCGTGCCGGCCGCGCGCGCCGGCAAGGGCGCGGAGCCGGCGCTCGCCTTCAAGGGCGACGGCGCGGTCCGCAACCTCATCGCGCGCGACCGTCTGGTCAAGCGCACCTTCCTGCGCTGGCGCGCGCTGCGCCTGAACGACATCGACTATTCGGGTGCGGATGCGCGGCTGACCGTGCGCAGCATCGACGCCGACGCGCCCTTCATCGATCTCGTCGTCAACACCGACGGCACGACCAACATCAGCGATGTGCTGAAGTCCGACGGCCTGAGCCCTGAAGCCGAGCGGCGGGCGAAGGCGGCCGAGCGCGCGAAGCACACCGCCCGGCCGGAGACGGAGGAGGTGCCGCTGCGCGTCGACATCGGTCGCGTGAACCTCAAAGGCGGCTCGGCGAACTTCGCCGATTTCAGCGTGCGGCCGAACTTCGCCATCGGCCTGCAGACGCTGAACGGCACGGTCACGGGCCTCTCTTCCGTGCAGTCCTCGCGCGCCAAGGTCGACATCGACGCTGCGGTCGACAAGTACGCGCCCGTGAAGATCACCGGCGACGTCAACTACCTCGCGGCCGAGTCGTACACGAACCTCGCCGCCAACTTCCGCAACATCGAGCTCACAACCTTCAACCCCTACTCGGGCAAGTTCATGGGCTACCGCATCGAGAAGGGCAAGCTCTCGATCGACACGACCTACCTCGTCGAGGACCGCAAGCTGCGCGCGCAGCACAAGATCCTCGTCTCACAGCTCAAGCTCGGCGAGAAGGTGAAGAGCCCCGACGCGACCAAGCTGCCCGTGAAGCTCGCCGTCGCGCTGCTCAAGGACCGTGACGGCAACATCCGGCTCGACCTGCCCGTGAGCGGCACCATCGACGACCCCAAGTTCAAGCTGGGGCCGATCATCTGGAAGATTTTCGTCAACCTGCTCATCAAGATCGTCACCTCGCCGTTCACGCTCATCTCTTCGCTGTTCGGCGGCGGTCCCGACGTGCAGTTCGCCGATTTCGCGCCCGGACGTGCGACGCTGGAGCCGGCGGTGGCCGAACGGCTCGCCAACGTCCGCAAGGCGTTGGTCGAGCGACCGGGGATCGAGATGGAGATCCCGACCGCCTACAGCCGCGAACTCGACGCCCCGGCGCTGCTCGCCACGCGCTGGGACGCGCGGCTCGCGGATTTCGCCAAAGGCCCGGTCGACACCGGCGACCGCGGCGAGTACCTCGAGCTGCTGGACGGCTTGTACCGTGCGCAGACGGGCCAGAAGCCGGATGAGCTCCTCGAGCCCCTCGCGGCACCGGACCCCAAGACCGGCGAGAAGCCCTCGCGCGAGGCGCTGCGCGAGGCCTCCATCGCCGCGCTCGAGGGCAAGCTGCGCAGCACCATCGAAGTGACCGACAAGGACCTCGAGGACCTCGCACGCGCGCGTGCCAAGGCCGTGCAGGAGGCCCTGCTCGGCAGCGGCGAGATCGATCCGTTGCGCGTGTTCCTGCGCGCGCCGGCGGGCATCGCGCCCACCGCGAACTCGGTGCGTCTGAAGCTCGAACTGAAGCAGTAGGCGGCCGCTCAGGCGCCGAGCGGGAAGCGCCCTTCGCGGAAGAAATGTCCGCAGGCGGCGGCGACGCGGGGCGACATCAACATGCCGAGATGGCTCACCGGCAGCACGAGATGATCGCGCGCCCCGTCGAGCTCCGTCTCGGCGACCGCGACCGTGCCGTCGTTCGGCTCCTCGAAGCCGGCGACCCAGCGACCGAGGCCCATCGGGCGCGTGCCGGCGACCACACCCGTGTCGCGCGGCAGTTCGCCGTAGGGCGGATCCCCACGGGACCCGTCATCGCTCGCCCGACCATCACGTCGCCAGGCGGCGAGCAGCACTTCGGTCGCCACGGGGCCGATCAGACGACGACCGAGCGCGAAACCCCCGAGCCTGCGCGCGGCCGCGCTGCCGTGGACCGGCGAGCCGAGCAGCACCAGCCGGCCGGGCGGCGTCGTGGCGTGGTGCCGCGCGAGGAAATTGAGCGCTACCAACCCACCGAGACTGTGCGCCGCGATGTGCAGCGTCGCCGACCGCTGCCGGTCGATGTGCTCGCGCAGCTTGTCGATGACGGCGTCCAACGGCTCCTGGGTCGTACGGTAGGCGAAGACCGTCGTGTCGAAGCCGTGGTCGCGCTCCATGCGCCGCCGGAAGGCGAAGGCCTCCGCACCCGTCATCCAGAGGCCGTGGATGAAGAGCAGCGTCGGGCGGGCGGAGGGGGCGCGCTGAATCATGTCACTTCGACCAGATTGTCAGCATGCTGACAGACCGCGGCAAGGGTATCGTCTTCGCATGCGCCCCGCCCCGCCCGCCAACGCGCTCCCGCCGCGCCTCGCGCGGCTCAGCCGTTCCTACCTCGACAAGGCCCGCCCCCGGATCCGCAAGGGGCTCTTCCGCTGCTTTGACAACTGCCACGCCCGCTACGTACGCCTGCACACCCGCGCCAACGCCGAGCACGCCCTGACCCACGCCCGCTCCCGGATCCTCGATGCGCTGCTGGAGGCGGAGGGATACAACATCAGCGAACTCGCGTGGCGGCTGGACCTCACCCGCCAATCGGTACACCGCGTGGTCCACGAGATGGAACGGGCGCGACTGCTGCGGCTGGAACGCCCGGGCAAGCGCGATGTGCTGCCCAAACTCACGATGCTCGGTCGGGCGATCGCCAAACAGGCCGTGGCGGACGACGACGATTGGTGGGCCCGGCTGCTGCGCAACTTCCCGACCCGCGACCTCGACCTCGTGGCCGCGCATCTGCGCCGTTATCTCGCCGAGCTGCCGTTCTTCCTGAGCGACCCTCAGCAGCTCGAACAGCCGCCGTTCGACGGCAAGCTGCCGGAGCGCTGGCGGCTCGACAGCGACTGACGGCGAAGGGTCAGCCGCCCGCGGTGGGCGGCGTGCGCACGCGGATGTGCAGCTCGCGCAGCTGCTTCTCGGTGACCTCGGTCGGGGCGTCGGTCAGCGGACAGGCGGCCGTCTGGGTCTTCGGGAAGGCGATGACATCGCGGATCGAGTCCGCGCCCGACATCAGCATCGCGAGGCGGTCGAGTCCGAAGGCGATGCCGCCGTGCGGCGGTGCGCCGTACTTGAGCGCATCGAGCAGGAAGCCGAACTTGCGCCGCGCCTCCTCGGCGTCGATGCCGAGCAGGTCGAACACCGTCGACTGCAGGTCCTGACGGAAGATGCGCACCGAACCGCCGCCGATCTCGGAGCCGTTTAGCACCATGTCGTAGGCCTTGGCGATCGCCCCGCCCGGATCGGCGCGCAGCGCGTCGGCATCCAGGTTCTTGGGCGAGGTGAAGGGGTGGTGCATCGCCGTCCAACGCTTGTCGTCGGCGTCGTACTCGAACATCGGGAAGTCGACGACCCACAGCGGCGCCCACTCGCCCTGCACGAGTCCGAGGTCCTGACCCACCTTCAGACGCAGCGCGCCGAGCGCGTCGTTCACGACCTTCGCCGAATCTGCGCCGAAGAAGATCAGGTCATCGGCGACGGCACCGGTGCGCGACAGGATGCCCGCGACCGCCGCGTCGGAGAGGAACTTGGTGATCGGCGACTGCAGGCCGTCGCGACCCTTCGCAGGGTCGTTGACCTTGATGTAGGCGAGACCGCGCGCGCCGTAGCGCGCCACGAACGCCGTGTAGTCGTCGATCTCCTTGCGCGTGAGCTTGCCGCCGCCCGGCACGCGCAGCGCAGCGACGCGGCCGGCCGGGTCGCGCGCCGGGCCCGCGAAGACCTTGAAGTCGCAGTCGGCGACGAGGTCGGCGACATCGACCAGCTCGAGCGGGATGCGCAGGTCCGGCTTGTCGCTCGCGTAGCGGCGCATCGCCTCGGCATAGGTCATGCGCGGGAACGGGTCGGGCAGCGACACATCGGCCACGGTCTTGAAGATGTGGCGGATGAGGCCTTCCATGAGGGCCATGATCTCGTCCTGCGTCAGGAACGAGGTCTCGATGTCGAGCTGGGTGAAGTCGGGCTGGCGGTCGGCGCGCAGGTCCTCGTCGCGGAAACAACGCACGATCTGGTAGTAGCGGTCGAAGCCCGAAACCATCAGCAATTGTTTGAAGATCTGCGGCGACTGCGGCAGCGCGAAGAACTTGCCGGCGTGCGTGCGCGAGGGCACGAGATAGTCGCGCGCGCCCTCGGGCGTCGCCTTGGTGAGCATCGGCGTCTCGATGTCCACGAAGCCGGCGTCGTCGAGGTACTGGCGCATGGCGCGCGTGATGGCGTGGCGCTGGCGCAGACGCTTGGCCATGACGTCGCGGCGCAGGTCGAGGTAGCGGTACTTGAGGCGCACCTCTTCAGAGACCTGCTCGTCGAGCTGGAAGGGCAACGGCTCGGAGCGGTTCAACAGCTCGATGTGCCGCGCCAACATCTCCACCTTGCCGGAGGCGAGGTTGGCGTTGGCGGTGCCGGCGGGCCGAGCGCGCACGAGCCCGGTGATGCTCACCACGAACTCGTTGCGCAGGCTCTCGGCCACCGCGAAGAGCTCCGGCGCGTCGGGGTCGCAGACCACCTGCACCAGCCCGTCGCGGTCGCGCAGGTCGATGAAGATCACCCCGCCGTGGTCGCGACGGCGATGCACCCAGCCCGCGACCGTGACCGTCTGGCCGAGCAGGGATTCGTTGACTTGACCGCAATAATGGCTGCGCATAAGGGCGCGGATGTTACCTCAGGCCGTGTGCAGGTACCACGACCGGTCGAGTTCCGTGACCTCGGCGGAGA
>Ga0315903_10009629_pt1 | contig 11653 bp, 11 predicted proteins | sample LakEriMetagenome_7_FD_203524 | JGI IMG/M metagenome (GOLD analysis project Ga0315903, IMG submission 203524) | Freshwater fungal communities from buoy surface, Lake Erie, Ohio, United States - Buoy 2 MA119 | ecosystem: Environmental > Aquatic > Freshwater > Lake | place: USA: Lake Erie, Ohio... | reverse complement strand
GCACCCGCAGCCGCGTGACCTCGTCTTGCAAGTCTTCGTTTTCAGAGTGCATCCGCCGCTCTTCTGGTGTGCAATCGCAGTTCATCGGCTTCTTGTCGCATATTTGGCAAGTCATGTCGTTTCTCCTTTACGCCCCAGAACCACGCGATGCAGCGGACTGCGCCGCTGATCGCTGGCGTTCTGTTACTCGCTCCAGCCACACCAAGCGCATTGACCAGTAGCGACCACGGGAACCCAGTTCTCTCGCCCTCGCTCGCCGCCGCACGCATAGCACCGGACAAGAAACAGCCTGCCCTTGCTGTCCCGAAAGTTTGGCGACCGATCCTGTATCGCCATGGAATCAACGGATGCAAGAGACGGCTCGGCTCCTTCCTGCGCGTTGTCATCGCTCATGTCTCTCCGCTCCTGATCCCGCGTGTTCTCAGCCCAACCGTTTCAGCAGCGCTCGTAACGTATCCGCAGCCTCTCGCGACTTGGTTGTCGGCATCGACTCGCACTCGGCTGTCGCTGTGGCAATCGCCTCCCGCTCCTCGTCGGTGAGCCTCATCCGCTCAATCTCGGCTGCGGCGGCCTCGAACAGTTCGCCGCTATGGGCGAGGTGAAGGCCACGCCAGTTTCGACACCTCGACGCGACGGAGCCCTCATAGGCCAGCGGTGAGATGGTGTACGGCTCCCGTTCGAGCAACTTCGTGTCGAGGTCGACGTTGATGTCGCGAAACGCTCGAACCAGAGCCTTCATCGTCTCGATCTCGTGATTCTGTCGATGAATGATCTTGTGGTTTTCCGCAATCGCCGCGTTCAACCGCTCGACCTCCTGCCGCAGGCGGTTGATCTCCGACTCCGCGGCAACCCGCAGGCCGGCGCAGCACCCTGGCCGGTCGGCGAGAAACGACATGAGTTCTTCGGGTGTCATGGTGGCAAGTGTAGTGGCGAGTGGACTAAAGAGGCAAGTCCGACCGGAACCGTTCCCTCGGATCATGGGCGATCACCAGTTCCCGTCGAGCCCTGGTCACGGCGACGTACTCGATTCTTCGCTCCTCTGCCCACTTCTCAGGGCAGGACTCCTCGGATTCCCTGATTCGGCGACCAATCGACGTCAGGTAGACGACCTTATCTGCCTCCATCCCCTTGGCCGAATGCACCGTGCCAATCCTGATCTTCGGAGCACTGACGGCATCGACCCCCCACCGCTTCGCAGCGGCTGCCCACTTCGTGCCCCCGTCCGGCAGGCCGCTCCACTCGCCGCTTCCGATCGCGGCCTGGAGATGCTCCGTAGCCCCGAGGGCCGGCAAGTCCTCTGGGTAGATGCGGTCGAAGTTGTCCTTGATCCCCTTGTCCCACCGAGACTTCGATCCCCTTGTCAGCCAAGTTCTGCCGTCCATCGACTTTGACGGGAGCATCTGGATGATGTGGCCCCACTCCTCCCCGGTGATTGCCTGCCCGTGCTGGAGCCTCCAGAGGCCGCCCATGCCGCTATCTCGGTTCAAAGCCCCCTGCTTGGCCTTCACCTTCCGAAACGGCACGCCGACATCGTCGAGGATTGCGGCGATCCTGTCGACGTTTCGGTTCGTCCTTGCCAGCACGAGCGTCTCCTGCGTCGGGTCGAGGTCTTGGAGGTCGTCCTCGAAGTTGTCGCTTTCCACGATCTCGCCATCGTGGTCGGCCGGCTCAATGCCTCGATCCCAGTAGTCAGGCAGCCCCTTGATGCACCGCTCGCCGAGGGCAAAGATTGGTGCTGCGCAGCGGTAGGACTTAGGCATGATCTTCTGGTTTTTGCCGACGTTCCACGACATGAAGTGCGACGATGACGCACCCGCCCACGAGTACAGCACTTGCCACGGGTCACCGACGCACCACGCCCACTTCACAGCGTCGCCCGTCAAAAGCCTCCGGCAGGCGATGTCAAGGAGCCGGCTGGCGTCCTGGGCTTCATCGAAAATCCACCCCACGACCGTGTCTGGAACAGCCCCGTCGGGGGCGACGAACTCAGGCCCTTCGTCTGGATCGTTCCTGACCCCAGCGAACCGGCAGAGCATATCGGTGAAGTCCATTCGGTGATCAAGCCGTTTCGCATTTTCGTACTGCTCGATCCGCCTGATGACCTCTGCCGCTGACGGGGCATCGGGGTTCTGGTCGGCCTCCACGACACCCTTCAGCGGCACCACGAGGCTCCTGGCGAGGCTCCAGTAGTTCAGGGCCGCCGCCGCCACGGGGTCGCCCAGGTAGATGCCGACACCGCCGTCTTCGTCGAGCGAGTAGGAGACGTCGGCCCCCAGGGCTTCGCTGACCCACTTGTCGTCGTCCTTGGAGCCAGACAGGACTTCCCCCTTGCTGACGCCCAACTGCTTGTAGGCGACGCTGTGAACCGTCCTGAACCACCCCTGACGCTCCAGATCGGCTGGGTTGTAGTTCCACGCAGCCCCCGCCCTCCCCGCGGCCTCGGCTCGCGCGGCCCGCGTGAAACTGGAGAAGCCGAGGGCAAACGGATTGCCGCCCACCTCGGGCCTGCTCAACGCCTTCTCCAGAATCCCAATCATCATCGTTGTCTTCCCGGTGCCGGCCCCGCCGATCACGCGAGCCTCAATGACTTCCATTTAATCCTCCTTGGACGGTTGGACGGTCTGTTAAGATAGGCAAACCGTCCACCCTAAAGTGTTGCTGATAAACTACTTACGACGCATTGACGGTGGACGGTGAGTGATTTTCCGTTTTTCCAAAAACCTGATCGGTATCCCCCTTTACCGTCCGTCCATTCTCCTCGCCTGCGGCCAGCGATTCGAGGGCGACGATCCACTCCTTCGTGAACACGACGTACTCAAGCCTTCCGCTGGCAAACCGATGGCGGCGGTGGTCAAAGTCGGTGGCTCCCATGGACTCAAGGAGCCGTGACCTCACCCTGTTCCGCTCGCCTGGAGCGACGTCGTGCGACCGGCCGATGTCCTCCCAAATCTTCCCCCACTGGAACCAGAGTTCATCTGGCGTGACCCAGCATGGCCTTCCTGACTCATTTGGTTCAGGCTTTTCCTCGTCACGAGGTTGCGTGGCCTTCTTGAAGACCTGAAGGACGTATCCAGAGAGTTGAGCGTACCGAAGGCTCGATGTCCCGACGGTGATGTCGTCTTCCTCGTTCTTGCGTTGAACGAGTTGCTCCATAAGACCGGGAATGCTTTGGCCTCCCGTGCTCTTGGATGCGTCAGTTCCTTTCCATATCTTCGTCCATTTTCCGGCGTCGCCATCGAGGATCACCCGCCGCGTCGCCAAAAAGACCGTGCTGGCGACTTTTGCTGCCGAACGGAAAGTGTCGAACGTCATTTGGATTCGCCCGCGGCACGGCGTGAGTTCCCACTCTGGAACGCACAGAACGACCTCTGGAGGGTCCGAATGAATCATCTGGATCGACCACGACCCAGGCCGATACGCAACAGTCTTCCCGGCATCGTATCGCTCCAGGCCGTGCGATTCGTACCCGCTCACCGGAACAGAGCCGCTCGACGAACCGCTCCCCTTCTCGACTTTTTCTGCCTCGGCAGCGACGGCGTCCTCGGTCAGATCGGACGGCGACGGCTTCCAGTCGCCTTCGTCGTGCTTTCTTCTGAAGTGCTCGAAGCAGGAGTTGACGATCTTCAGAACCTCGGAAGGAGACTTCGGAGGCACAAGATACTTGTCGTTGGCGTCCTGAATCTCCTTCGTCAGGACTGCGCGGCGTTCCGGCAGAAGCGGAAAGCGATCGTTGACGATCTTGTTCCATGACCAGAGGAGGAGAGCCTTGTGCCGACCCTCCCCATCATGCACCACCCGAAAAACGAGCGGCCCCTGATATGATCCCCCATTTGCCGCCGGCGACTTGTCGCCCGCGTAGTTGATGATCTGGACAAGAAGTTCACGGGGGGTGTCGGCAACGTCGACCTCGTCAATTGAAAGCCCAGGCTTCCATTTGTACTGGACGCCGCTGTAGTGCCACGACGGCGGCATGACGCTCTGAATCTGTTTCCCGCCGGCTCCGATTCGGCACTCAAGGCCACCCGGTTCAGCCTTCCCGCCGCAGTTTGCGAGGCGATCGTCCCAGTTCGTGATCTGGTGAGTCGATCTCCCGCTCGTGTAGGAGGGGGTCTGCAAGAGGTGAAGGCCGAGCGACTGACGAAAGGCCGTCCCCTCGGGAGTGTCGTCTTCGTTGTCAACCTTGCCGCCGTTTGGCCCGAGGATGATTCCGACGTTGAACGGCACCCCATCATCCCACGCAAGGATGTCGTCTTCGCTCCGAGCCCAGCGATCGCCCCAGTCAGTTCCTACGGGGTGCTTTCCGCAACTCCTCTCTCCGCTCTTCCCGACGGCACACTCAGGGTCGCCGCATGTGCAGCGGCCGTCAGGGCGAATTCCGTGAAGCCTGACAATCCGCAGCCCCTTCGAGAGATAGAGGGCGCACCAACGAAACATCTCATTGAAATCAAACTCAAATGCCATCCCGTGACCTCCGTTTCACCTACTGCCAAACTTCCGCTCCATCGAAATGCGGCTGCCGTCAATGACGCCGCGACTCAGGCTCCAAATCTTGTTTGTCCCGTTCATCACAAACATCAAGTCTTCGGGCTGGAGTTCTCCGACTCCAAGCCTCCCCCAGAACCTGATTGCGAACGCTGCCGCAACTTCGTTGCTGATTCTCTTCCTGTAGTGAGTGAATCCGTTGTAGGAAAACACGGGAACGTAGCCGTGGCCGTCGAATGACGTCTCGGCGTAGTCGTGGCACTGGGCCCACCACTTTGTGTAGTCCTTGATGCTGAACGATGGATCGAAAGACCGGAAGTTTTTGAACTCCACGCCGAGCCTCGGGGATTTCGTCTTCCACAGGGAGTCGTCTTTTGGCACGAGGATCGCGTCGATCCTGATCCTCTTTCCGCTCCAGTGGTTTCCCCAGACCTCCTCGTGAACAGTGAAGTGCGCGGACAGGCTTTCGAGGACTCGACGCTTCACGTCACTCTCGTCGCCCTTCCGCTTGGCGGCGGCCTTCATGCACCTGTATGCGATCTCGTAGAGTTCGCCGCGATCCTTGGGCGGCGTGCAGTTCTGTTCGTTGAACCTGACAAGCCACTCAAGGAGCGACTCAAGGAGGCTCACGCAGTCGTTCTCCATCAACTCAATGGCGACAGCGACTCCTTCGTGGAAAAGAGAGTCACTGCGAAATCCAACTTCGACAGCCATGACTTGCTCGCTAAATGTGTGTTGAAAATCCCCCGCGGAGCACCGTCGCTAAATGGGACTCCGCGGGGGCAATGCGCCCGCCGCCATGGTGGGAAAGTGGCACCAGAGGGTCGGACAGACTTCCGGCGGTTACGACGCCAACGCCGGCTAGGCGACCGGCCCACGAATGTGTGGGTTAGAGGCCGCCGGCCCGCGCCTTCGTGATCACTCGTCCTCGGCAGCGTGGTCGACGACGATCGCCGCGCCGGCCGGCGGGGCGTTGAACATCCGCTTCAGCGGCTCGACGTAGATGCGTCGAGCGACCTCGCCCTGCTCCTCGCTCACCAGCCCGACGACGCGGGGGATGATCTGCGAGTAGGGCTGGCCGTTCTTGCCCTTGGTCTTCTCAAGCCGCAGGCCGATGACGCACTCGTAGTGAAAACTCGGAAGCCGCTTCTGAAACGGCCCCCACTCGGCGAGCGAGCCCGGCCCGATCCTGACAAGGATCGGCCACACGTCGCCCTCGCGGAGGATGGCGATCATGCGCGACTCCTTGCAACGCTTTCCGGCACCGCCTCGGGCAGAGCCGAAGCCGAACTCGGGCGAGTTCGACAGCGCGACCCAGTCGAAACGCTTGTCGCCCGTGCGATAGCGGTCGAGGGCCTTGGGGTCGATCGTCCCCAGGTCATCGCTGACCCGGTAGCCGGTGATGAGATCGTTGGTCACGATCACCGGCCTCTGGTCCGTCGGGTCATCCTGCGGCCAGAGGACGCCGCGCTTGGCGATCCCGACGCACAGGCCGACGATCTCGTCACAGGGCTCGTCGTTGCCGTTGACCGGCACGATCCACTTGGTGCCGCCTCCCGTCGGCGTCTTGACGCTAACGAGGTCACTCTCTCGCATCGGCTCACCGTCGAGATTGGCCTCGATGATGCGCATCTGCCGAGAGTCGGCCCGCAGGGATGGGATGTCGATCAAGGCCGCTTCCGCTTCGGCCGCCTTCGGAACTGTCAGAGTCTTCGACATGATGTCGTCTCCAGTAGCCAATCGAACCTTCGCAGCGTCAGACACTCCGATGCCGCAGGACGGGCCGGACGTACTCGCCGACCACACCCTCGAACTCCGTTCCAGCCGAGTAAGGCTGGCGGGCATCCTTGCCCGCCTCCTTCGCCTTCTCGGTGAGCAAGGTCTTGAGCCTTGCCGTGTTCACCGTCGTGACCGCATCCAGCAGTCCGGCCTTCCTGGCCGCTTCCATGACGGCTTCCTTCCGCGCCTCCGGCGCAGAGAACGAGTGGGTCCATTCCACTCGCCATGAGCGGCCGGCGACTTTGACGCCGTCGAGCCGCTGAGTAGTCAGTTCTTCGACGGCGATCGACTCAAGCGAGTCGCGCCGTGCTTTGAGTTTGTCGATCTGGTCGTTGAGCGTGACCAGTTGCTTGTCGAGGTCGCTGATTTCAGCGAGGACTGCGTGCAGGCTTTCGGTATCCGTCGAGGATTGCATTGACCACTTCCTTTCGATCTCTAAGGGCTTCGTAGACGCGGCCGTCAACCGTTTTGCGGCCGCTCAATGTCGCGACGAGGTGATAAACGAACGTGTGCTTCTGTTGACCTGGGCGGTGAAGGCGGGCGACGGCCTGCTCGTACTCGGAGAGCGAATAGCCCAGCGAGTAAAAGAAGCAGTAGGAGGCCATCGACATATCTACGCCGATGCCGCCCGATTGAATCTGTGTGATGAGCGTCTTTGTGGTGCCGTGTTGAAAAGCAGCCAGTTCGTTTGCGGCACCCGACAACTCACCGAATGACCTCCCTAACCGTTCGCAGACCCGGATGCACGCCTCAATGTCCGAGCGAAACCGGACGAAGATGACGACCGGCTCGTCGAGCGGAAGGTCTTCCAGCATATCGGCCAGGGTGCTGGCCTTGCTGGGAGTGTCCGCAATTTTCGACGCGACAGCATCGTCGTCGTACCGGACATAGCCACCGCAGATTTGCTGGAGCCGCAGGAGTTGCTCCAGGGCGTTTTTCGGCGTCACCGCGCCGGCCTCGACGACCGTGCAGAAGTCCGTCTCGATCTCGCGGTAGAGCCGGGCCTCGGCCGGTTCGAGGTCGCAGGCAACATCCTCGTAGGTGATCGGAGGGAGGTCGAGGACGTCCCTGGACTTCACCTGATGCGTCGTGGCGGCCACCTTCTCGTGAGCGTGGTCAAGGTTCCTGTAGCCGACGATCCAGTTCTGGCCGTTCGCCAAGACGGCGTAGCGTGCCTTGTGGAGGGTGAACGTGTCGCCCCAGGTCACAAGGTTCGGCGATTCGAGGGCTCGATAGATCGCCCAAAGGTCGAGGACCGAGTGCGGGATCAGCGTGCCCGACAGCCCCACCTTGATCGCCTCGGGGTGGTTCTTGCAGAGTTTGCCGGCCCATCGGCTGGCCCGGCCCGTCGGCGACTTGAGGCGGTGAATCTCGTCGTGAACGATGACGTCCCAGTTCACCTTTTCCAGAGCCGTGATCCGCCACGCCGAGTCGTAGTTCACGACGACGATCATCGGCGAGGTGTCGGCGAGGGCCGCCTCGACGACCTTGGCCTTCTCCTTCGAGCCTCCTTTGTCGAGCAGCACGACGCGGACGCCGGGGAGCCACAAGCCGCCCTGTTTCGCCCAAGCGGTGATCACTGCCTTCGGGCAGCACGCGAGAACGCGGGTAATCCCCCTCGCCGCCATGAGTCTGGCGATGAACTCAAGCGTGGTGCGGGTTTTCCCGCTGCCCATGCCGTGCGCGAAGATCGCGTACTTGTGACCGTTGGCGAGGCGGGCTTCCGCCCACGCGATCGCGTCTTCCTGATGTCGCCAAATCCGAGTCACCGCACGACCTCCTTGCCGGCGGGGCAGGATACGCTGCGGCTTGGCTACTCGTCAAGACATCTTCTTGAGTTTCTGGCGAGGGCGGCCACGTTTTGTGCCGGCCGCCTCGGCGGCTTTGATTTCCTTGACGTTGGCGAGACAAGAACGTCGGGAGACGATCCAGAGCCGAGGGCCGCCTTTGCTGCGAGGGCTCCACGCGACACGACCGACGATCTTCCCATCCCGAAGCATCCTCGGCACGAGGGTGTGATGAACCCCGAGGATCGCCGCGGCCTCGCCGAGGGTGACGGCGTCGTCGAACGCGATGGGCGTCTTGACGCCCTTTAGGTGAGCGACGACCGGGGGTCGATGATCCAGCCCCGCCCGCGGCCGACGATCGTTCTTTCCGCCACGGGCCGCAACTTTTTCGTCGTACTCGCGGTAGTTTCCGTCGCACTCCTCTGAGTCGTAGAGCGCGTAGAACCGCTCGGGCTCGTCCACGTTCGCCGACTCGGTGGCGACGTGAGCCGAGAGCAGTCCCTTCTCGGCCATCCTTCTCGGCATCACGAAGTGAACACCCATGATCGCCGCCGCCTCGGCCGCGCTGACGGCCTGGGGCTCGATGTAGTCCTTGGGTCTGCGTGCCATGGTCGCCTCCGGGTTGGTTTACCTACCTTACCCAGACATCCTACGCGGGAAGTGTCCAGAGAATCCCGAGAGTCGGATTCCTCGGGTTTCCCGCCTCGGCCGCAGGCTCCTCTTGTCCTAGTGGAGGATAGGGGATTACGATCGTCAGCACGGGGCAGGGTCGCCCCTGGAACGAAAGGAGTCTACCCGTGCGGAACAGGATTTTTCGGGCAATCGTGATCTGGAAGGACGGCGAGGTCGAGGACGCGGACGAGATCACCGTCTACGCCCCCGACGAGGTCGAGGCCAAAAGAGAGGCTAAGAAACGATGGCGAACGACAGTTGCGGTGAAATGGCCTCACTGCCGGTTGCAGGAGGTGACCGTCGCGCCCCCCCAATGAGGGGCGCGCGCGCTAAACTTGGGGGATTGAGATGTAGCCATTCTTGGGGATACTCCCCCGAAACCACTGTTTTGCGTGTTTGCGCAATCCAGTTGGAGGGAGGCATTCTGCCGTGAAACTGTCGACTTTGCTGCGAGACACCTACGCCCCCCTGAACGGAATCAGCGAGCGGACAGTCAGGATTTACGGGTTCACCCTGAAGGCGTTCGGCGAGTTTCTGGGGGAGCAGGCCGGCGAGGGATACATCGAGCCGACCATCGACCACCTCGAAGAGTTGGTCGTGGCCCGCTTCCTAGCCCATCGGCTGCGGACGCGGTCGGTTGGGACAGCCGCCAAGGACCGGACCCAACTCCGCGCCATCTGGGAGTTCCTGGCCCGCCGCGGCGTGGTCAAAACGTGGCCGTCGATGCGGCCGATTCGCGTGCCAGAACGAGTGCCGAAGGCGTGGTTGATAGATGAGTTCAGGCGTCTTCTGTCGGCGGCAAGCGAGGAGCGAGGCGAGATTGTAGGAGTGCCCGCCGCAGCCTATTGGAGGGCTATCCTCCTGACGGCTTTTCAGTCAGGCGAGCGCATCGGCGGCCTTCTCTCGATCGAATGGGACGACGTCTCGCCAAACGGCATCACCGTTAGAGCGGAGGGCAGGAAGGGGCAGAGGAGAGACATATGGCGAGGTATCTCGCCGGACTGCTACGAGGCCATCATGGCGACCAAGAACGACCGCAGGCTCGTATTTGACTGGGACAGGAGTTACGGCATGATCTGGCACGACCTGGGTCGCATCTGCGAGCGGGCGGGGTTGCCGAACGACCGTTCCAGCAAGTTCCACCGCGTGCGAAAGACGACCGCGTCCTACGCAGCCGCCGGCGGGCTCGATCCGCAGAAGGTCATGGATCACGCCTCGCCGCTGACGACGCGCCGCTACCTCGATCCGAGGATCGTCCGGCAGCCCGAGGCCACCGACGTCCTGCCAAAGGTCAGTTAGCGCGGACCTCGTCGATGCGGCGGCGATACGCCGCGGCGTCCTCGCGGACGTGCGGGTTGCACTGCCGCCAGTTCAGGAGATGCCCGAAGACGAAGTGACATGGGTCGCCGCAGACCGTGACCAAGTTCCCGTCATCGAGTTCCAGTTCTGGGTGATCGTGAAAAGGCCGAACGTGATGGACTTCCAAGTCTCTCGACCGGCCGCAGGCCACGCAGGATGGCTCTTTCTTGAGATGTTCGCGACGCACTCTGGGCCACGACCCAGATCGCGGCTTTCCTGCACCGAACAGCGAGTCTCTGAGCCAGCCGAACATTATTGAGGCGGCTCCGGAAGCGGCATCCAGTGTTTGACGCCCGACAAGTCGCGGAACGGCTCTTCGATGTAGTTCGTGACATCGACATACGAATGCTGGCCGACAACGCGATGAATGAGCACGCGAGAATAGTTTTCTGGCTTGTCTTCATCGAAACTTCGCCACTGCATTTTGGCGATGAAGTCTGCCGCCGTCGACACGACGTTTGGGCGAATCGGCCCGCTCATGTCGCGGAGTTTTTGGACGAGGTCGTTCATCACTCTTCCAGCACCAACTCCGGCCCCGCAAACTCCAGACCAGCCAGCGGCACCACCTCCACGTTCGCCATCATCTCATGCGTGATGTACGAGAACGCCTGCGACAGGATGCCGCCCTCGCCCACCTCCGAGAGAACGTCGCCGCACATGGCCCATCGGCCGTCAACGAGTTGCCGCCCAACCGGAACGTGGCGTGGATCGCCATGCTCCTCCTGCACACCGTACAGGGCGACAGCGATCTCGTAGGGATAGACCAGTGCGAGGTCTTTGCAGTCGGCGTAGGGAACTGGGAGTGTGAGTTCGGAGAGGAGCATCAGACGTTCCTCCCGAGAGCGGTCTGAAAGGTCTGCAAGATCGACCTGTATGCACTGGCTTGCGTTGAGTTAAGCCCAAGGCCGATGGAGTAGGCTGAAATCCAAGAGTTGTGCCACCTGTCGACAGTGCCGTTCCGATTTACGGCGAAGACGGCAAACGCAGCGTTGGACACGGCCGTCGCAATCCCGGTGGTGTTTGTCGCGACAACGCTTCCGTTGTGGTAGTGCGTGAGCAAAGAATCCGTTTCTCGCGAGAGGATTCTGTGTCCAGCAGGGCCGTGACCGTTCGCGGCCAGCGACTGCGATGCGCCTTGAACACCGCCGTATATACCAAGGGCGGATGCCGTGGAGAAGGAATCCGTTCCAAAGTAGAAGCGGTTTCCAGTAGTTGCGTCGTTCGCGCCCATGTAGTAGCGGTTGACGTTCGCGCCACTGCTCAAGCCGTGATACACAGACATATGCCCGCTGGCCGCTGTCCCGATGTCGCTGACCGTCAGGCCGGTGTTGAGATACTTGCTTGTTCCGTTCCCCAGCAGCCCGCCGCCCGCGCCTGTCTCGGTGTAGTCGCCACTGACAAACGGCCCGACGTTAGTGTCGGTGGTGTTGCCGTACTGCGTTCCGCCCAGCGACGGCCCGCGATACAGCGGGACGAGGCAGGCGTTGAGGCCGGTGCCGCAGAAGAGGTTGAGCCGATAGAACCGATCCCGCAGCGATGCCGCATCCAGTGAGTCGCACAGCGTGTTCACCGCG
>Ga0315903_10009628_pt1 | contig 11653 bp, 10 predicted proteins | sample LakEriMetagenome_7_FD_203524 | JGI IMG/M metagenome (GOLD analysis project Ga0315903, IMG submission 203524) | Freshwater fungal communities from buoy surface, Lake Erie, Ohio, United States - Buoy 2 MA119 | ecosystem: Environmental > Aquatic > Freshwater > Lake | place: USA: Lake Erie, Ohio... | reverse complement strand
CAACAAATAAAATATGTAGAGGACAAACTAAATAACAGACCCAGAAAGCGATTTAATTATGAAAATCCTACATTTGTAATGAATCAATTTTTATTTAACCCAAAAGTTGCATTTGTAACTTGAATCCAGCATTTTATTGAAATAAACGGAGCATCTTTTGAGGTAAACGATCTTGAAAATATTGTAAGCTTGAAGAAGCAGATTATTGAATCAGCTCAAGTGTTTTTTGAAAGTTGATTGTATCAAGAACTAACTTTATTTTATATGAGTATATTTTTATGTTTTTGTGTAAAAGTAAGTTTTTGCTTTACTTCCAAGCCTAATTGAATCAAGTATTAAATTTTTGTTCATTGGTAATTTATGTACTTTTTATTCTTTTTATGAATGACTGATCAAGAAAAATTGAAGCTAATATTGTTAAAGGAAGAACAAAAGGAAAAGGAGTCTCGGCAAATTAGAAGAGACCGTAAAATAGAAATAGGTTTTATAATTTTCGTAATAATAATTTTTAGCATATTGGGATGTCTTTATGAGTTTTTGCATGGAAGTGGGGGCTATACAGTTGGTGGATGTTTATTACTTTATTATTATATTTCATATCATGTAATAGGATGTAGTTATTTTGATCCGATAACAAAGTTGTTTGTATTTATAATTAAAAGATTTGCTAGATTTATTGTGTGGCTATTTAAGATTCTAAAGCCGTTAGAGTTAGACTCACGAGAGTTTTTAGAGGATATTGATTGAACAGTCTGATAATCGGTAATTAATTTCGTCCTGTCTGTTTAATATGAATTTTTATAAAATAGAAATTATAAAGCTATAGGCTATTTTAAATGCTCTTGTTTTGATCAGGCTGCATCCGTTGCCTGAAGCCCACACATATTTTGGATATGAATTATGGAAGGCATGATTTGATCTAATTACAGTTATTAAGGTAATTTGATAGGAATCTATAAATAATTGAACCACGAAAACGGTAATGTTGTATTTTAACCTATTGTAATTTCATACATTTGTTCGTAAATTACGATTTTGATGAGAGCGATAACTATTGCAATTCTACTCCAAATGTTATTTGTTTCTGTCTCCAAGGCCCAGGGTTGCATTCCGGTGGCCATTGTGTTTTCGACACAGGCACAGGTAGACAGCTTTCCGTCTGATTATCCGGGTTGCACCCTCATCACGGGGAGTGTGGGAATCACCGGCTCTGTGACACACCTGGACAGCCTGCAGCAGATCACACAAATCGGTGGAGGGGTGCAGATTCTGAATGCACAACTGACAAGCCTCCAGGGGCTGCACAATGTCATTAGCATTGGCGGAAGTGTGAATATTTCTTATTCGACCATTAGCAGCATGCCTGGCATGGCTAGTTTAATATCTATAGGTGGGGGCCTAAATATTCAGAATTGTACATTACCGACCTTGGAGTTGTTCGGTGAGATTTCAAATTTGGGTGGGGACCTAACGATTATTAGTACTCTAGGAATTAGCAATTTTGAAGCGTTTAATAAAATTGGTATTATAAATGGTGATTTTAATTTTGGAGGTCCAAATAATAATTCCACAATTTCTTTCACTGGATTGGAAAACTTATCAAAAATTAACGGAGGCCTGTATATTGGAGTAGGTGTGGATAACGTAGATGTATCTTCCTTAAATGGGTTAACTTTTGTTAAATCAGGTTTGTCGCTAAGAGGCAACATTTCAAATTTTCCAGCATTCAATAATTTAACTTCAATTGGAGAAATTTTATCCATTTCGGACAACAACTCTATTACTTATCTGAATGGATTTAATTCTTTAGATACCTTAAGAAGGATAAGTATAGAAAATTGTGGTTTACTTATAGTAGTTGATGGATTTGACAATTTAAGTCATTTGGGTGATATAAATATATCAAGGAACCCTTTTCTAACTAGTATTGTAGGGCTAAACCGAATCATTGAACCAGTTTACGGCATCGATTATTATGACGTTAATATCAATAATAATCCATTTTTATCAAGCTGCGCAATCGATCCAATTTGCAATTATATATGGACAAATAAAGTAGTTTCTATTTTTAACAATGGCCCCAATTGTAACTCTGCTGAAGAAGTACGTCAGCAATGTGGTTCCCCACCGGATTCTGACAGCGATGGTATTAATGATTTTGCTGACAACTGCCCCAATGTAAGTAATGCCTTGCAAACAGATTGCAACCAGAACCAGACAGGTGATGCATGCGAAGCTGGTGACATTGACAATGACAGCATAGCAAACGCTACAGACAATTGCCCGTGTGAATCCAACCCAAGCCAGGCAGATGCTAACGCTAATGGCATTGGTGATAAATGTGACTATAATTCGGATACAGATGGTGATGGTCAGTATGACCCTTATGATAATTGCCCGTTATTGACTAATTCAAATCAATATGACTGTAATAGTGATGGTGTAGGTGATGTTTGCGATCAAGGCGATTTTGACAATGATGGCATACCAACTTTAAATGACAATTGCCCGTGTGAATCCAACCCAAGTCAGGCAGATGCAAACGCTAATGGCGTAGGTAATAAATGTGACTATAATTCGGATTCTGATGGTGATGGTTATGTAGATGGTTACGACCGTTGCCCGGAAATTTCCACACCGGGTGAAAATGGTGACTGGAACAACGACGGCATAGGTGATGCCTGCCAGGATAGCGATAATGACGGACTGGCCGATGCTGCTGACAACTGTCGAGAAACAGCCAATGCCACACAGGAGGATCAGGACAATGATGGCATAGGTGACACCTGTGACAACTGCCTCTCTGCCGCAAACAGCAACCAGGATAATCCTGATGGCGATGCGTACGGAACTGCATGTGACAACTGCCCGGGTGTGGCAAATGATCAGACTGACACAGATAGTGATGGTATCGGGGATGCTTGCGACAATTGTCCGACCGTCGCAAATGCCAGCCAGGAGGACTGTAATAACAACGGCTTGGGTGACGTCTGCGATACTATTGATTCGGATTGCGACGGTATTCCCAATACTTCTGACAACTGCCCCGATTACCCCAATGCAAGCCAGGTGGATCTAAACCAGAACGGCATCGGCGATGCTTGCGAAACCGGAAAGCGATTTGGCATTAATACCACAAGTCCCCAAAGCGAAGTGCATGTCTCTGACGGATCCATCTATATAGATAATCCAGGCAAAGGCATCATCATGAAAGGTGAAGATGGTAAGTGCTATAAAATTACCATTCAAAACACAGCACTAAAGCTGTTAGTCGTTCCCTGTCCTGAATCAAACCAAAATCGATAAGATGACGGGTGGCCATTCATGGTGGCGATGTGTCACCGCAGCCTTCACATTGGTTGTCTCTATGCCCCTTTGTGGCCAGGTAGAAATCAATACTTTGCTGGTTATCAACACCGCGGCCTTCACCTACTATGACGACAGCAACGTGGACTTTGCACCTGGCGGCAGGGTAGTGGCTGCGCGTCAGCAGCCAGTGGGGCGTTTTATACTGGGACCTGCTGCCACCGTCAGCGGTGCAGCACACCACCATCTGGTGGATGGCTACGTGCGCAAACTGGGCAGCAATGCGTTGGTCTTTCCCATAGGATGGGATACGCTTTATGCGCCTGTACGCATCGCACCACAGTCTGCTTTTGCCGTGGATGCGGCCTACTGGAGGGCTAGCACACCCCATTCTGCAAGTCGTGCGCAGGATATCGTCGCTCTGGCTGCGCAGGAGTACTGGCACATCACCGCCAGCGGTCAGGCGACTGTCTCCCTCACATGGCGACCCGGCAGTGCGCTGCTGGCCTCGCTCACCCAACTCGATCAGCTCACCATCGCCGCCTACAACACAGGCACAAACCGCTGGGAGGCCATCCCTTCCTCTGTTGACGCGTTAGCCGTGACAGGAGGTATGAGCAACCTGCAACAAGGGTCGATTTCTATGTCAGCGCCCCAGAATCTGGGGGCATACCGATACTGGACACTGGCGCGTCGCGATGCTTGTGCCGGTGTCGTAACGGCATCCATCAGCGGCAATACAGGCTACTGCCAGGGTACGACCGCAACACTCACTGCCAGTGGGGGCACATCTTATAGTTGGAGTACCGGAGCGACTACGGCGGCTTTGTCTATCACCACAGGAGGCACCTACACAGTAACCGTTACTGATGGCGCCGGGTGTACAGGCACGGCAAATATCACCATTACATTTTCTGATTGTTCTATACCAGATGTTATCAGCATAGGCCAGCTGGGATGCAGCGGTGCTGCCTTTGGTTCGGTAGTTCTGGGCAACCTGCCCGCAGGATTCTGGACCATCGAACAGTCAGGTACCGCCACCAAAACTTATACGGGAACGGGCACCACTTATACCATTACTGGGCTGGAGCCGGGCGTGTACCGGTTCAGGGTAAAAAATGAGGCTGGTGCAGTCTCAGGATATACGCCTCCATTTGCTGTAATTATCGCACGGTGTTAATGTATCAACATAATGTATAATCCCTCTTGATTCAATTTAGAAACTTAGCCATAGGGTCATTCCTAAATTTCTCTTCATCACTAAGTTCCTGGCGTACGGAAGCCATTTTTGGGACGATGTAAGGCATTAATTTATGTACCAGGTCAATACGGTCTTTACTGGATATTGCGTCGTCATGTTCCAGTATTTCAAGTTGATTAATGATAGTCTGACGCATTGAGTCAATAAGTTGATCATTGATTGGATCCATAATTGATAGTTATTTCCACAAAGATAATAAAAAAACGACAACCAATACGACAACCAACCAATAAAAAAGCCCTGTACATCATTGATATACAGGGCTTTATGTTTTTTAATTGTAGCCCGTAGGGGGCTAATTTTTTATATTACAGGGATAAACACAATGATAATATTTAATTGATAATCAATATTTAACGCATACACAAATATATACATTCATATAGAATAATAATAAAAAACGACAACCATTTTAAGTACTGGTTGTCGTCACTTATCTTTGTAGTGCGAATACAAAAGATATGGTCAAAGTTAATACTTTAAAAAAGAAAAAGGACAATGCTTCCATTCCTGAAGTCAGGTACAATTTAAAATCAATTTTGGATCAAAGTAAACCAACTTTGATTAGTGCCGTATTCAGATACAATTCAAAAAGATTAGTTTATTCGACAAGATTAAATATTGCCCCAAAAAATTGGAATGGTAAAAGGCATAGCCCTAAATCGGCATTTCATTTCTATGCTGACATCAAAACCCAACTTGATAAGATAACTTTTGCAATCCATAAGATATATAAAGAATTCCTGGATGCCAATAATTTGGACATTTTGGATATAGATCTTTTTAAAGAACATCTTGATACTGCTTTAGGCCGGAATGTGGTTCCAGGATCAAATGAAGACCATGATGTATTAAGTTATATTGAATTTCATATCGATCAAATCAAACAGGATCCAAAAGCAAATATCCGGACTGCTCAAAAATACCTGACGTTATACAACAACCTGTTATCATTCCGGCCTGGTAAAATACCTTTCAATGCAATTACTGAAGACTTTTGGGAACAGTATTCCAATTGGCGTTACGAAAATACAAGAACCAAAAGTCAGAATACATTAAATAAAGATATGGCTTGTCTGAAAGTCATAATGAGAAAAGCGCACCGGAAACAACTACATGAGAATACCATTTATCAGGATCCTGACTTTTCAACAAAAACTGTAAAGACTTCAATATTTGCATTGACAGAATTGGAATTGCAGCAGGTTTCAGCATATGATTTTTCAAACAACAAAAGACTGGAACGCGTAAGGGACTGGTTTATAATTTCCTGTCATACTGCATTACGTTTTTCTGATTTCACCACATTAAAGCCTGAACATATTATCAGGGATGGGAACCACTATTGTATAAAAAAGGATACTATAAAAACAGATCAGGAAGTTCTGATCCCAATTGATGAAGAACTTTACAGGTTGTTACTGAAGTATGAATTCAAAGGAATTGATATTTCAAATCAGAAATTCAATATGTACCTGAAGGAAGTTTTTGAGATTGCCGGAATTACAGACACTACCATAATGAAGGAAAATGTCAAAGGCATTCAGGTTGAAAAGACATATCGAAAATGCGACATTGTAAGCGCACATTGTGGTCGAAGGACATGGGCAACAATAAACTATTTAAAAGGATACCCTATTGGCTTATTAATGCAAGTAACAGGCCACACTTTGGAAAGTACGTTTTTGTCATATGTTGGTGCTTCAAAACTTGATAAAGCCCGAAGGTTGCGCCAATTAATGGATCAGTCATTAAAACTATCTTAGTATGGAAAACAAGTTTCTGAATATAGCCTGGTCCTTATCGAAAGATTTAAATTACCTGGACCATAATGATCTGAAGGATTTTGAATTAATGGGATATGATTTTACTGAAAAGGTTAGAAATAGCATCGTAAATAATGGCACAATTGGGTTGCGCTACTTTGTTGACCAGTACATACTGTTCCATGAACAGTTCAATATTATTGATGAACGAATCAGGAACCAGGTAAATGTAATTCGGAAAATGAGTTACGACACGGCCAATGATGACCCATTCGATGTCAGATTGCAAAACCTTCTGAAATTTGGCGAAATATGGTCTGATACCTGGCATAGATTGAATGACATCAAATCAACTTTTGGACCTGAAGTTCTCGCAATGTATGAGAAAAAAGACGACCAGGTGCCGAAGCAAGATCAAGATATTTCGGAAGTAAAGTCGATGATGAAAGAACTTTTGTCGATTCATCAAACTGGAAGCCTGGAAATTAAAACTAATAAAAACAACCAAACAACAAAGTACATTACGTTTTCAGATTTACTTACTGAAAAGTACAAATCCAAAGAACAGGAAATCGTTATGTTATTAGGCAAATGCTTCCCTGATCATTACAATGAAGATGGTATATGTTATTTCCCAACACAACGTAATAACAAATCTATATTAAATACATTCATGTCTAAATTAAAAGAAAACAACATCTTCATAAAAGACTATTTTAGTTCTGAGAATGATAAAAAGGTAGTCTGTAAAATATTTAGTGATAAATTCATTCAAGGGAATGAAATTACTAAAGAAACTTTATTCTACCCTCGATACAGTTTGGACGGGAAACTTGCATTCCAAAAAGAGGTTAATATCCTTACCAAAGAACTAAAAAAAATAACTTCAATACATTGATTATAAGCAAGTTAGTATTTATTTCATTTCTTTTGAAATAGCGGAAATATAGGCCTTACCAACTGACATACCTTTGTCATCATAAATCTAAAGTTTATGTCAAAGGAATACATTTTAACGTCGGTTAGTACGCATGAATTGAAGGAATTCATAAGTGATACTATTTACAATGCGCTAAGCAATTACACGGAAAGGAATCCGCTTAAATCCGAAAAACTTAATTACACAAAAAAGGAAGCAGCACATGAATTGTCATGTAGTGTTCCCATGATTGACAAATTGATTCAGCAAGGTCGCTTGGATAAAGTGAAGGTAGGTGCAAAAGTATTGATCCCAAAGGACGGAATCAATAGGATATTGTCTAACAAAAAAACCTGACCTATGGAAAATAACCAAATGATCAGGCTTTTAAATTCGGAATTCTGCATAACAAATATAGTCATTTTCAGGGAAGTATTTTTTCTGAATGACCTTAAAGCTTGGCAGAATTCAATTATATCCAATTTTGTTTCACACTAAAATAATCTTAAACATGGATTCTGCAAAACCTGAAAATAACTCTCTAAAACCATTACATAATTCTTCAACTGATTATGGTGACCTTGTAAGTGGATTGCTCAATTCGGACAATCGTGATTCTGAAAGCAATAACGATCTATGGGAGAAATTACAAACTGTAAAAATCGATCCTCTGAAGCAGATACCAAAACCTCCAACCTGTCTATGGTTTCTGAAGGACTACAAGGAATTTCCGGTTTCATCCCTGGGCGATTTTTCATTGATTATAGGCAAAGCAAAAAGCAAAAAAACGTTTGCAATTGGAATGATGATTGCTGCTGCCGGATCAAATGATGCGATCCAACAAACCATACGAGGGCAACTTCCAAAAGAAAGGAGCAAGATTTTATACTTTGATACTGAACAAAGCGAATACCATGTCAAATTGGCCATGAACCGCATTTGTGCCTTGTTGGACTTGAAAGTTCCGAAAAACATAGAAACATACCATCTAAGGAAGTTTCCTCCATTAGAAAGGCTTAAAATGATTGAAACCGCAATATATAAAGTTCCTGATGTCGGCATGGTAGTGATTGATGGCATCCGTGACCTTGTAACGTCTATAAACGATGAAACCCAGGCAACTAACATAAGCAGCAGTTTATTGAAGTGGACCGGAGAATTGGGAATCCATATAATGACTGTGCTTCATCAAAATAAAAATGATTCCAATGCAAGAGGGCATCTTGGTACTGAACTTGTAAATAAGGCAGCCACAGTATTATCCGTTGAAAAAGTTACTGAAGGAAGTAAATCAGTCGTTAAAGCAGAATCATGTCGGGGCATTGAACCACCAGAGTTTGCTTTTTATATTGATGATGAAGGCTTACCATGTATCTGCGATTATGTTCCAAATAAGCGTGGAGCAAAGGTGTTAAAACCTGAGGATATTGATTATGAAATGCACAGAGGCGTATTAATTGACTTATTTGCTTTAGAAGAAAAACCCAAATTGTCCTCATTGAAACAAAGGATTAAGGATTTATTTCAACTTAGAGGTATAAGTTTTGGAATTAATAAGGCAGATGAATTCAGAAATTACTATCAGCATAAAGCATTTATAAAAAATGAAGGTGCATCCGGCACCAGAAACTCATATTACATTAAGAACTTATAGCCATAGGAACTGGACTAACTTAAGTATGCCTTATATATAGGCATACATTAACTTAGTTCAGTTGCCTAATACTGGATTAATTCAGTTGTCATTTTGGTTAATCAGCTGTAAATCAATAACATATAAATTAATAAATGAACTGAGTTAACTCAGTATTCAATACTTAGCCGGTTAATGCCATTTAAGTCAGTTCTGCCTGTATTGTACTGGCTTCATTCTAAATCATTTATTGGAAATATTGCAAGAAAGAATGGATAATATAGAAAAGTTTGTCATATACATCCGGACCAAACAGATATACAACCAAAGATTAAAAGCTGATAAATCAGACGGTTATGTTTACATCAATGAATCTGTAAAAAACAAGTATCAAGTTGCTGATGATCACCTGAAGAAGTTATGTACTCAGGGTATCCTGGAATATAGTGAAAAAGGTTTTAGGGTAACAACGATTGGTCCTATTGACCTAACCATATTGCCTAAGAAAAAATCAGTACTGACACCAATCACAGAGGCCATGAAGAATTATTTACAGGATGTTTCCTTGCCTGAAGAAGCACCCAGTACTTTGCATTTTGATATTTTTCTACATTATAAAAAGTCACGACCGGATCTGTTCTTCAGCGTTGATGGTTTTTCCGGTAGAGTACATACACCGGTTGTAAATTTCCACCGGACTCACAGGCCCAACATTCTGTTAAAAGGTGAAAAAACTGAGTCGCTTGATGTTCAGACCATGCAACCATTGATTCTTGGAAAAATATTGTTCAAAGCTCTTGGCCCTAATCAGTATTCTGACTGGATTCATTCCGGTGAAGATATTTATGTAAGACTTCAGAATGGAATGCAGCTTAATACCCGTGATGAAGCAAAGAAGAGGTTTTTTGAAATTATCTTTGGGTATCCGAATAAAAAGCTTTCAGATGCCTTTGGTGGCAGTAACTGGATAAACTGGATCAATGACTTTAAGACTAATCCGATAAAGGATAATCCGCACAGTCAGTCAAAGCCACACTCAAACCTTGCATGGTTGCTTCAGAAGACAGAAGTTATGATAATGACCGAAGTTTGGAAAAAACTATTGACCTGGAACATTCCTTTCCTTAGCGTACATGATGAAATCATTATCAGACAGAGTGATCTTGAGCAGTCGGAGAGAATATTTGATTCAGTTCTCAAAGAACATTTTACATATTATCGCCTAAACCGGAAGTCATATCAACCTGCAGCCATACCCGATATCGCTTCAGAAGTTACTGAACCATGCAAGATTGAAACGCCTGATCATAAGATTGGTCCTCAGTCTGCCATTGAAAACCATAATAACCATACAGAATCCACTAATGATGGTATGGAACAAAAGGCAACCGAACCAGAATTCAGATTGCCAGACAGACTGAGTACAACTATAAAAACAGAACTAACAGAATTATTCAATGTCGTTTTCACAGACAACAACAATTATTCAGAATCTGACATGATCCAGGCCATAGTCCAAAGTATTTCTATTGACCAGGCTGAGGCAACATTGTATTTCAACTACATGAAAGAACTTGATGTCATATCCGAAGCAGCACCGGGAAGGTACTACAAACATGATGGCATTCCGTTTTAAAAATCTAATAATATAAAGGTCTATTTATCAATTTAGAAATTATTTAATTATTATTGCAAAAAATTATATTGTTTAGAAAAAGATGATTTATGATAAATAACAAGCAAATATCAGCTTCAATAAAAAAGGCCTTAGAAAAATTTGATTTTTCCAATTTACAGGAGCGTTGTTCAAATGAAGCGCAAACCAGGTTTGTATTAATTGAACCAATTTTGGAAATACTTGGATACAGTAGGATTGATGATCTTGCTACGGAGTTCAACGCTGGATGGGGGCAGAAAAATGATAGGGCAGATATTGGAGTTTACATCGATAAGACTAAAAAGCCACAAATAATAATTGAATGTAAAAAATATGGAAAAACTCTAACTGATAAGGAGGCTTCTCAGTTAAACTCATATTTCGTAAATACTGAGCATTCAAAAATCGCTATACTAACAAATGGTATGGAATGGCGATTCTATTGTCAAAAAGAGGTTGTAAAGGGGGCAACATTGCATATGCTACCATTTCTTGTAATTGATTTTGGGATTATTGATTTGGCTATCATTGATTCTTTGACAAAGTTTCATAAAAATTGCATTGATATAAATCAGATCTTAGAAGAAGCTCAAGAAATATTTTTTCTTGAAGGATTTTCTGGAGCATTAGCAAACGAATTATCCGATCCCTCAGACGACTTTATTAAGGCCATCTTCAATAGAATGGATGGAAAGAGGCTTACAGATAAGTTGAAAGCAAAAATTAAAAATTTAGTAAACTCTGGATCAATTCAAGATGCTTTGCCAACCATAATGGAGATTGAAATGAAAAGAGGTACTAATATAGTTATAACAACGGCTGAAGAACTTAAAATTTATCATTCGGTAAAGACTATTTTATTACAATCTATAAAAAAAGTCGATTCTTCAAGAATTTCCTACAGGGATCAAAAAAATAGCTTCAACATCATTGCAGATGACAATAACCGCAAAATTATTGCAAAAATCTTGAGTAACAAGAATAAGCATTTTATTGAAATAAACGGAGCATCTTTTGAGGTAAACGATCTTGAAAATATTGTAAGCTTGAAGAAGCAGATTATTGAATCAGCTCAAGTGTTTTTTGAAAGTTGATTGTATCAAGAACTAAC
>Ga0315903_10009627_pt1 | contig 11654 bp, 7 predicted proteins | sample LakEriMetagenome_7_FD_203524 | JGI IMG/M metagenome (GOLD analysis project Ga0315903, IMG submission 203524) | Freshwater fungal communities from buoy surface, Lake Erie, Ohio, United States - Buoy 2 MA119 | ecosystem: Environmental > Aquatic > Freshwater > Lake | place: USA: Lake Erie, Ohio... | reverse complement strand
CTACGCCGCAAATCCCCGTGAGTATTCGCTTTCCGCCATCCAGACCGTTGTGCGAGTCCATACCCGTGTGTCCGATCTCTACAACGGTCCTTACGACCAGCTGGAAGAGCAGATTCGGCTGACGATTGAAGGTATCAAGGAACGGCAGGAATGGGAGCTGATCAACAGTCAGCGGTTCGGGTTGCTGCACTCGGCTGATCCCGCCATGAGGATCAGCACGCGGTATGGGGCTCCGACGCCGGACGATCTTGACGAGCTGCTGGCCCTGGTGTGGAAGAAACCCGCGTTCTTCCTTGCCCATCCGAAGGCGATCGCCGCATTCGAACGGGAGTGCACCCGCCGCGGCGTGCCCCCGGTGACGACGACGCTGCACGGAACGCCCATGATCATGTGGCGGGGTGTGCCGCTCGTGCCGTGCGACAAGTTGGAAGTGAAGAGCCGGTCGGGTTTCAGCCAGTCGTTCGGCACGACGAGCATCCTGTTGTTGCGGATCGGGGAGGGTGATCAGGGGGTGGTCGGACTCCATCAGGCCGGGATACCCGGCGAGATCATGCCGAGCCTTTCGGCTCGGCTGATGGGCCTCGATAGCCTGGGCGTCGCGTCGTATCTGCTCACGAATTACTTCTCTCTTGCGGTTCTCACCGACGATGCGCTCGGTGTGCTCGAGAACGTTGAAGTCGGTTACTACCACGATTACCGGGCCGATGGTCGGACCCCGTTCGGTGAAGGATCGGGCATCTGATGAATACCGAAAGCGAGATCGCGAGAGCAGCCCGTCATCTCTTGGCCGACGCCCGTGCCGTCAGCAAGCCAGAGACGGCTGCGATGCCGCTCTCCAGGCCGACGGCCGTGGCTACCGGAGCGCGATCTCCGGCCAACGACGCGGCGGGCCGCGGCATGGCGCAGCCGCAGTCGGCTGCCGATCTCGAAGGTCTTCGGGCGTTCGTTCGTCAACTCCGTACAAGCGACCTGAAGCTGCCGGCGGCGTTGCGGCCCTTGTCGAGTGTCGGCGCAACGCTCTCACCCGCCGCCGGTATGCTCGACATCGACGCGGTCCGTAGCGACTTTCCGATCCTCCAAGAACGGGTGCACGGGAAGCCGTTGGCATGGCTCGACAACGCGGCCACGACGCAGAAGCCGCAGGCGGTGATCGACGCGATCACCCACTTCTATGCCCACGACAACTCGAACATTCATCGCGGTGCCCACACGCTTGCCGCCCGGGCCACCGACGCCTACGAGCATGCGCGGCAGACGATCCAGCAGTTCATCGGGGCGTCGAGCCCCGACGAAATCGTGTTCGTCCGCGGCTGCACCGAGGGGATCAATCTGCTCGCCAACATTCTCGCTCCTGGACTGCGGCGTGGAGACGAGATCGTGCTCACCGAACTGGAGCACCACGCCAATATCGTGCCCTGGCAGATGGTGGCCGAGCGGACTGGCGCGGTGATCCGCGTGGCCCCGCTCGACGACCGCGGCGACGTGATTCTCGAGGCCTACGAGCGGCTGCTCGGCCCGCTCACGCGGGTCGTATCGCTCTCCCACGCCTCCAACTCGCTGGGCACGATCCTGCCGGTCGAACTGATGACCGCCATGGCGAAGTCCCGCGGCGCCCGGGTCGTTATCGACGGGGCCCAGAGCGTGTCGCACTTCCCGGTGGACGTGCGGCGGATCGGCTGTGATTTCTACGTCTTCTCGGGGCACAAGATCTTCGGGCCCACGGGCATTGGTGCCGTCTACATGACCCGCGAGGCGCAGGAATCACTGCCGCCCTGGCAGGGGGGCGGCAACATGATCCAGGCCGTCACGTTTGCCCACACGACCTATTCCGGGCCGCCGGCGAAGTTCGAGGCCGGCACGCCGAACATCGCCGATGCGATCGGCCTCGGTGCGGCGCTCGACTACGTCACGCGGCTCGGCCGCGAGCGGATCGCAGTCTACGAGCATGAGTTGCTCGAGTATGCGACGGGCAAACTCATGGCGATCGACGGCCTGCGGCTCGTCGGCACGGCGCGGGAGAAGGTGGGCGTGCTGTCGTTCGTGCTGCCCGGCCACGACACGATCGAGGTCGGGAGAATGCTCGACCGGGCGGGGATCGCAGTCCGTGCCGGCCACCATTGCGCCCAGCCGTCGCTGCGGCGGTATGGCCTCGAGGCCACCGTCCGCCCGTCGCTCGCCTTCTACAACACCCGGGCCGAGGTTGACCGGCTGGCCGAGGTCGTCAGCAGCCTCGCTCGCGGCTGAGAACGCAGGCGGCAAACTGTCCGGCCGCCATTCCTGAGCCGTCCCCGAGGGATTTCCTCCGCCGCGTTGCCCGCGAGGGATGGTCCACCGTACCGTTTCGGGCCCTCGGGACGGGCTGTCCCGTGTCGGGGCAGCGCCGGTCATCCCGAGGTCCTCGAGAGGGGTTCCTCCCATGGCTGGCAAGATCTTTCTGCGGTTGGTTGGAACGCTCACCTGCATGGCTGTGGTGGCGATTGCGTGGGACGCCGAGGCGGGTGGCCATCGGCATCATCGGCGGGCATGTTGTGCCCCGGTCTGCTGCGACCCGTGCTATTCGGCGCCGGTCTGCTGCGAGCCGGCCCGGTGTGCGCCGGTGTGTGAGACGGCCTGTGCCCCGTCGTGCTGCTGCCGGCCGGCATGCGGCTACACCGTGGTGCGGGAGTCGGTGATTCTGCCATCGGCCTGCTGCACGATCGCGTCGACGGCGGCCCCGACGGCCAGCGTCGCATCGAGCCCGGCGAAGCCGGCGGTGAAGACCGTCGCGAGCACCCGTTAGCCGCGGTGCCATCGGTTTCAGGCTTCCGATCCGCCCGCGCGGGGCAGTCGTTCCGCGCGGGCGTTTCGCTGCGCCATCGAGCAGGCATGTTTTGTCGGAAAGCGTCTTGACGGCGTGGGGCCGATCCGCACGATACCGAGGTCCTGGCTACGGCGACGCGGTCGCCCCGGCCGTTCCCTTCCGGTGCATGCGGAGAATAGAGATGAGTCAGGGTGGCATTCGAATCGCCCGTTCGTGGTGCGTGATGGCGGTCGCCTGTATGGCTGGGGCCACCGGTGCCGAGTGGGCCGCCGCGCAGGCACCGAAGCAACCCAACATCCTCGTCATCTGGGGCGACGACATCGGCCAGTTCAACGTCGGGGCCTACAACCTCGGTATGATGGGCTACAAGACACCCAACATCGACCGCATCGCCCGAGAAGGGGCGCTGTTCACCGACTGGTATGGCCAGCAGAGCTGTACCGCTGGGCGGGCCGCCTTCATCACCGGCCAGTCGCCGATCCGCACGGGACTCACGAAGGTGGGCCTCCCCGGTGCGCCCGAAGGCATGCGCAAGGAAGACCCGACGATCGCGACGCTCCTCCGGGCTCGCGGCTATGTGACCGGGCAGTTCGGCAAGAACCATCTCGGCGACCGTGACGACATGCTGCCGACGAGCCACGGCTTCGACGAATTTTACGGCAACCTCTACCACCTCAATGCGGAGGAGGAGCCGGAGCACCCCGACTACCCGAAGAACCCCGAGTTCAAGAAGCGATATGGCCCGCGCGGCGTGATCCATTCGTTCGCCAACGGGAAAATCACCGACACCGGTCCGCTGACGAAGAAGCGGATGGAGACGATCGACGAGGAGGTAAACGCCAAGACGTTCGATTTCATGGACCGGGCCAAACAGTCCGGCAAACCGTTCTTCATCTGGTGGAACTCCACCAAGATGCACATCTTCACGCACCTGAAAGAGGGCGTGGCAGGCAAGACGGGCCTCGGCATCTACGCCGACGGCATGGTGGAGCACGATCGTCAGATCGGTGAGATCCTCGCGAAGCTCGACGAACTGGGGCTCGCCGAGAACACGATCGTGATGTACTCGACCGACAATGGAGCCGAGGCCTTCACCTGGCCGGACGGCGGCACGACGATGTTCCGCGGCGAAAAGAACACGCAGTGGGAAGGGGGCTATCGTGTGCCCTGCGCGATCAGGTGGCCGGGCACGATCAAGCCCGGCACCGTGGTCAACGACATCGGTGCCCACGAGGACATGCTCACCACGCTGGTGGCCGCCGCCGGCGACACGATCGCCAAGGAAGAGCTGAAGAAGGGGCGGCGGATCGGCGACCGCACCTACAAGGTGCACCTCGACGGCTACGACCTGGGGCCGGCCCTGCGGGGCGCGGCCGAGTGGCCGCGGAAGGAGTTCATCTATTGGACCGACGATGGGAGCGTGGCCGCCCTTCGCTATGGCAACTGGAAGGCCACGTTTCTCAAGCAGCCGGCCCACGGGATGCACGTGTGGCAGCAGCCGTTCGAGGAACTCCGGGCTCCCACGCTCGTGAACCTGCGGATGGATCCGTTCGAGCTGGCCCAGGATATCGGCATGGATTACCAGCGATGGTATCTGGAGCACATGTTCATGATCGCGCCGGCGGCCGGCTACGTGGGCGAGTGGCTCCAGAGCTTCCGTGAGTTTCCGCCGCGGCAGAAGCCGGGCAGCTTCAATCTCAACCGGGTGATGGAGGCGGTCACCAGCCCGACGTCGCGGTGAGCTGCGGAGCCGACAGGTCAGGAACGGTGCAGTTGCAGCGTGGCTGACGGCGACTCGCCGAAGTGCCTGCGGTAGCGGCTGGCGAACCGGCCGAAATCCCAGACGCCATGGGCGGTGAGCACCTGCGATACCGTAAGGCCTTCTGCGGCCGCCAGCCGCAGGCCGCGGCGCACACGGTGCAAAAGTCGCAGTGTGGTGTAGGCAAGCGGGCTGACGCCGAACGTGTCGTGGAAGGCGCGGGCGAGCGTCCGTTCAGTGACGTGGCATGCCGCGGCCAGCGAGGCGACGGACGGTCGCTGCGCGGGATCGTCTTCGAGCGCGGCCATGGCCGTGCGAATGATGGCTCCACGGTCGAGTTGCGGCCGGCCATGACGCGGCGGCGGTGCTGCGGCGGCGGATGACAGGCAGGCGGAAGCCGCGGTCAGAATCGCCTCGCATGCGGCGTCATGGGCCGGCGTGGCCGGGCCCGAGAGCACCGGATCGACGGCGAATGTGGTGACGAGGCGTCGCAGTCGTTCGGCGGAGTCTGCGCCGCACCGCACCACGCGGCTCGTGCTCCCGGCCAGCGCATTCGGTGGCAGGGGAAAATCGGCCGGCAGCGCCACCGAGCACCAGGCGTGGGCGCGGCGTTGCACCCGGATGCTGAAGTCGGCGCCGGGCGGGATCAGGAACACCGCATCCCGCCCGAGTCGCTCGCAGTTCACCACGTGCCGCTCGGGATGCGTGACAGGCAGGAACAAGAGTGGGCCCGCATGGGCATTTCCGCCGAAGCACAGGTTGCCCCCGCCTTCACACGCCGTCTGGACGACGGTTCGGCCGAGCAGCCGTGTCGCCAGTCGCCACGATCGCACCTCGACGGCGTCGCAGGCGAGCCGCAGATCGGCCCCGCGAACCGCATCCCCCCACGCGTCAAAATCGTCGAAAATCTGCATCTTGTTTCGTCTGCAGACTACCCGCTGCGGAACGTGGCTTCCACCCGCTGGCGTTCGCGGTCGATCTGTTCGCCGCTCGCGCCGAGCCGTTCGAGAATCCGCACGGCGAAGGCGAGGGCCACTTCTCCCTCGGCCGCAAACACGTCTTCGGCGCCGGCCCGCTGCAGCTTCGGCAGTTCGCGCACATATAGCGTGCGGGCCAGCACGTGGATGCCGGGATTGATCTCCTTGGCTCGGCGAATGACTTCCTCGTCGAGGCTGCCGGTACCCGACGTGAGGATGAGGTTGGCTGCCTGCGCTGCGCCGGCCTCCGCGAGCACCTCCGGTCGGCTGGCATCGCCGTAGATCGCCCGGACGTCGAAGGCCCTGAGCCGCCGCACCGTGTCGAGATTGAGCTCGATCACCGTGGGCTCGATTTCGTTGTCGAGCAGCAGTTGAGTGACCGTCTGGCCGACGGGCCCGTAGCCAACGACGATCGCCCGCTGCGTCGGGGCCTGCTCCGCTGCCGGCTCCTCGTCGCCCGTCCGGTCGCTGGCCGGCAGCCGCCGCACGAGCCAGCGCTCCCAGGCGTCGATCGATCGGTAGAGCAGCGGATTGAGCGTGATCGACACGATCGCCGTCGCCACGAGCGTGTTGACGGCGTCGGCCGGCATCACGCCGAGCTGTGCCCCGAGGGAGGCGAGGATGAACGAGAACTCGCCGATCTGGGCGAGTGCCACCGCCACGGGCACGGCGACCCGCCGGGGATAGCCGAGCCCCAGCACGATCGCGAGCGCGGCGAGCGGCTTGGCCACGAGGACGATCGCCAGCGCCGCGGCGATCGCCCATGGCGACCGCAGGAGGGCCGCGGGGTCGAAGAGCATGCCGACCGAAACGAAGAACAGCACGGCGAAGGCATCCCGCATCGGCAGGGCGTCGGAGGCGGCGCGGAGGCTGAATTCACTGCGGCCGACGACCATGCCGGCGAGGAAGGCGCCCAGCGCCATCGACACGCCGAAGAGCTTGGCCGAGCCGACGGCGATTCCCAGAGCGATGACGAGCACGGCGAGCGTGAACAGTTCCCGCGATCGCGTGGCGGCGATCCGCTCCATGACCCACGGGATTACGCGGCCCCCCACCCAGACCGTCATCACGACGAGGATCGCCATCTTGGCAGCGGCGAGCACGAGCGCCGCGGCGATGCCACTGGCCGACAATGCCGTGGGGCCGACAAGGGCGGGAAGCAGCACGAGCGCCACGACCGTGAGCAGGTCTTCGACCACCAGCCAGCCGACGGCGATGTGGCCTGTCCGCGTATGCAAGTCGCGGTTGTCGGAGAGTACGCGGATAAGCACGACCGTGGAGGCCACCGAGATGGCGCCGCCAAAGATGATCGCTGTGGACCACTCCCAGCCGAGCAGCCGGCCGGCGACGGCGCCAAGCAGCGTGGCCACGCCGCTCTGCACGAGCGCTCCCGGCACGGCCACATGCCGCACGGCGAGCAGTTCGCGGAAGTGAAAGTGGAGGCCCACGCCGAACATGAGCAGGATCACGCCGATCTCGGCCAACTGCTCAGCCAGCGCTGGATCGGCCGCGAACCCCGGCGTGGCCGGCCCGACGGCCACGCCTGCCAGCAGGTAGCCTACGATCGGCGAGAGCCGAAGCTGTTGCGTGATGTAGCCGAGCACGAGCGCGGCGGTGAGGCCGCCAGTGAGCGTCAGGATGAGGTCGATGTCGTGCACGGGCCGGGCTCTCTGGGCGGTCACTCCCAGGCGGAGAGGGGCACGCAGCTGCAGAACAGGTTGCGGTCGCCATGAACGTTATCGACCCGCCCCACGGGCGGCCAATACTTGCCGAACTCGAGCGGCTTGACCGGAAATGCAGCGACCTCACGGGGATACGGCCGGTCCCAGCCGGTCACGGCCACGCAGGCCGCTGTGTGCGGCGCGTGCTTGAGCGGGTTGGCGTCCTTCGGCCAGTGCCCCTCCTCGACGAGCCGAATCTCCTCGCGGATCGCGATCAGTGCCTCGACGAACCGGTCGAGCTCGTCGAGTGTTTCACTCTCCGTCGGCTCCACCATCAGCGTGCCCGGCACGGGGAAGCTCAAGGTGGGGGCGTGGAAGCCGTAATCGATGAGCCGCTTCGCCACGTCCTCGGCCGTGATCCCGCTCGAATCCTTGAGCGGCCGCAGGTCGAGAATGCATTCGTGGGCCACGCGGCCGTTGGCGCTCGCGTAGAGCGTGGGGAAGTGGTCGCGCAGCCGCACGCTGACGTAGTTGGCGGCGAGAATCGCCGTTTCGGTGGCGTCCCGCAGGCCGTCGCTCCCCATCATCCGGCAATACATCCAGCTGATCGGCAGGACGGCCGCGTTGCCCAGCGGCGCCGCGGAAACGGCGCCGACGTCGCCCGTCGGCAGGCCGCCGGTCGCATGGCCCGGCAGATAGGGCACGAGATCCTCGACCACACACACCGGGCCCACGCCCGGACCGCCGCCGCCGTGCGGGATGCAGAAGGTCTTGTGGAGATTCAGGTGGCTGACGTCACCGCCGAATTCACCCGGGGCGGCCACGCCGACGAGCGCATTCATGTTGGCGCCATCCACGTAGACGCGGCCACCGTGGCGATGCACGATCTCGCAGAGCCGCTTCACTTCCGTCTCGAACACGCCGTGGGTGCTCGGGTAGGTGATCATCACCGCCGAGAGCCGGTCGGAGTATTGCTCGCACTTCGCCTCGAGCTCCACGAGATCGACGTTGCCCTGCGGATCACAGCCGGTCACCACCACCTCCATGCCCGCCATCTGGGCGCTGGCCGGGTTGGTGCCGTGGGCCGATGACGGGATGAGGCAGATGGTTCGATGCCCCTGGCCCCGAGCCCGCTGCCAGGCCTGGATCACGAGCAGGCCGGCATATTCGCCCTGGCTCCCCGCGTTGGGCTGGAGGCTGATGCCGGCGTAGCCCGTGGCCTCGCAGAGCCACTCGCGGAGCTGGCGGTCGAGGATCCGATAGCCCTCCTGCTGGTCGGCGGGGGCGAATGGGTGCACGTGGGCGAACTCCGGCCATGTGATCGGGATCATCTCGCTCGTGGCGTTGAGCTTCATCGTGCAGCTGCCGAGCGGGATCATGCTGCGGTCGAGCGCGAGATCCTTGTCGGAGAGCGACCGGATGTAACGCAGCATGCCGGTCTCGGAATGATGCGTGTTGAACACCGGGTGTGAGAGGAACTCGCTCGTCCGCCGCAGCGAGGTCGGGATCAGCGGCTCCACGCCCTGCTCGTAGGCCGCGACCTCGGGCAGCGGCGCTCCCGGTCGGGCGAAGAGCTGCCAGAGCCGCACGAGATCGCCGCGGGTGGTGGTCTCGTCGAGGGCGATCGAGAGCGTCTGCTCGTCGAGCGCCCGCAGGTTCATGCCCGCGGCGCGGGCGGCCGCGGCGATCGCCGCCGTGCGGTCGCCGGTGCCAAGGGCGAGCGTGTCGAATGCATGGGCGTGCTTCACGGTCACGCCGAGCTGGCGGAGGCCGGCGGCCAGGATCGCCGTGTAGGCGGCGACGCGGCGGGCGATCCGCGTGAGACCCTCGGGGCCGTGATAGACGGCATACATGCTCGCCACGACGGCGGGCAGCACCTGCGCGGTGCAGATGTTCGACGTGGCCTTCTCGCGGCGGATGTGCTGCTCGCGGGTCTGCAGGGCGAGCCGATATGCGGGCCGGCCGTGGGCGTCGATGCTCACGCCCACGAGCCGCCCTGGCATCGATCGCTTGAAGGCGTCGCGGCAGGCGAAGTAGGCGGCGTGTGGGCCGCCGCAGCCCATCGGCATGCCGAACCGCTGCGTCGTGCCCACGACGATGTCGGCACCCCACTCGCCTGGCGGCACCAGCAGCGTGAGCGCGAGGAGATCGGCTGCCACGCAGAGCACGCCCTGCTTGGCATGCACCCGCTCGGCCAGGCCTCGGTAGTCAGTGATCTCACCGTCGGTGGCGGGGTACTGCACGAGCGCCCCGAAGTGATCGGTATCGGCGGCGAGTGCGGCGACGTCGCCCACGCGGACCTCGATGCCGAGCGGAACGGCACGCGTGCGCAGCACTTCGAGCGTCTGCGGATGGCACCGCGAGTCGGCGAGGAACACGGGACTCGCGGCCTGCGACGACCGTCGGGCGAGCGTCATCGCCTCGGCGGCCGCGGTCGCCTCGTCGAGAAGCGAGGCGTTGGCGATCGGCATGCCGGTGAGGTCGCAGACCATCGTCTGGAAGTTGACGAGCGCCTCCATGCGGCCCTGGCTGATCTCGGCCTGGTAGGGCGTGTAGGCGGTGTACCAGGCGGGGTTCTCAAGGATGTTGCGGAGGATCACGCCGGGGGTGTGCGTGCCGTGATAGCCCTGGCCGATGAAGCTCGTGAGGAGCGTGTTCTTGGAGGCGATCTCCCGCAACTCGGTGAGGGCCGCAGCCTCGGTGACCGGGGGCGGCAGTCGCATCGACCGGCGGCGGGCGATGCTGGCCGGCACGATGCCCGCGACGAGCGAATCGCAGGAGTCCTCACCGATGGTAGCGAGCATCGTCTGCTGATCGGCAGCGGAGAGGCCGATATGGCGACCGCGAAACTCGGCCGCATTCTCGAGCTGAGCCAGCGGGATGGCAGCGGCTGGAGCACGGGAGGGGGCCGAGCGAGTGGCAACGGGGGCGGTGAGCAGGTCCGACATGACTGGGCTCCACGGCGTGCGGGCGAGGCATGGGCCTGCCCACGGAACCCTGTTGTCCTGGAACCTGAGAGATTCGCCGCGGGCTTCAGCCCGGGGGTTGCCCCTTCGGTGGATCCGAGCCGTCGCGCGCTGGCGACGAGTCGAATCACTCTCCAACAGTGTATGTCGTCAGTACTTTTGCCTGAGCGTTCGGCCTTCGGCGGTCTTGCGACTCTCTCCTGACACCAAAAGTCTAGCACTCCGGGCAAATTCTGGCAGCGTGCTGCGGCTGACCCGGGTTTTCAGCCGAACAGGCGTTGCTTCGCCTGGTCGGCGATCAGCCGGACGGCGGGGTGCGTGAGGCGGCGTTCGACGGAGATCGCATAGAACCGCTCTCGCACCCGATCGAGTTCGCCGACCCAGGCCACCTTGTAGCGGCGGCAGATTTCGCGGCGGACGACCGTCGGTGCGGCGAAGAGGCCGAGCCCATGCTCGCCGAGCGTCTGAAGCATGGCCATGTCCTCGACTTCGCCGACGATCACGGGCTGGACGCCGTGCACGTCGAACCATTGATCGAGCGACTGGCGGACGGCCGTGTTGGTCGTTTGCAGCAGCATCGGGGCGCCATGGAGCGACGCGGGGAACTTCCGCCGTACCGCGCGGGCGAGCGGTGCGGCGCCAAAGATCGAGACACTGGTCTCGCCCAGGAGATGGCTGAAGGCCCGCACCTTGAACGACGGCATCATCGGGGCGTCGGCGACGACGAGATCGAGGGCATGCACCGCGAGTTCGCCGAGGAGACGCTCGGTCTTGTCGATCCGCACGTGGAGCCGGAAGGCCGGCTGCATCGCCAGCGCGGGCTCGAGCAGCCTGTAGGTCGTGAGTTTCGGCAACGCGTCGGAAACGCCGACACGGAACCGCCGCGGCGCATTCTGAGGCTCTCCTTTCACCGTCTGGAGCAGTTCGCGTCCAAGCGAGAAAATCTCATCGGCATAGCGGTAGACCTTCTCTCCCTCGGGTGTGAGACGGAGGTGCCGCCCTTGGCGATCAAACAGCTTCTGTCCCAGCGATCGCTCGAGGGAACGCAGCTGGGCGCTCACGGTCGGCTGCGCCACATGCAGCGCCGCCGCAGCTTTCGAAACGCTGTGTTCCCGGGCAACCGTCCAGAAATAGAGGAGGTGGTGGTAGTTGAGCCATTCCATGCGGTTGTACAGCCGAGAGCGTGAACGGGCAGTCGCCGGGCTAGCCCTTCAGGAACGGGAGTTTGACCGGCTCCACGCGGCCGGATCGGAGATCGAAGATACCCCCGGCAACCGTGAGCTTCCCGGCGGAGACGAGTGAGGAGATCACCGTCGAGCCCTCAACGAGCGTCTGGGCCTGGATTTTCACGTTTTCCCTCACGGCTGTGGCGACGTTGCCGGCGATCCGCGTCACGAAGAGATCGCCGAAGCCCTGATCGAACAGAATCTCGATGGGCACCCGCGAGTCGGCGCAGCCGAGGAAGGCTGCGAAGGGGGCCTGGCCTGCCGC
>Ga0315903_10009626_pt1 | contig 11654 bp, 5 predicted proteins | sample LakEriMetagenome_7_FD_203524 | JGI IMG/M metagenome (GOLD analysis project Ga0315903, IMG submission 203524) | Freshwater fungal communities from buoy surface, Lake Erie, Ohio, United States - Buoy 2 MA119 | ecosystem: Environmental > Aquatic > Freshwater > Lake | place: USA: Lake Erie, Ohio... | reverse complement strand
AGTTGTTCAAGGTAGTCGCGTACCGCCTGATTGAGGCTCTTGCCCATGGCTTGCGCTGCCTTGCGGGCGCGTTCGATGATTTTCTCGTCAGCGGAAAGGGTGATGTTCAAAGCAGAACCCTCGACTCAACACAGCTTATGTGCGCACAGGCCATGTGTCAAGGTGGGCGGGCGGCAAAACGGCCCACGCGAGGTCAGCCTTTTGCCAATGTTTACTGGGGGCTTAATCCGCGCCCACGTGCGCGCGATAGCTTGACCAGGGCCATTCCCCAGGCCCGCTCACCATGCGGGCGCGCGCCGGGTTGAATTCCACATCACAGCACCCCTCCAGCAGGTGGGCATCACGGTCCACCAGAATGGCCTTGAAACGGAATTAGAACAAGTGCCCCACCTTGCGGTGGCGGCGGTTGAATTCCTGCGTGACCACACCGTTGACGTGGCGCATCAACCGCCACAGGTTGGCACGGTACGTGTCCAGCATGAAGTGGAAGTGATCGTGATTGCCCATCAGGCTATAGGCCAGCACCTGCGCTTCAAAGCGCTGCATGCCATCCCCCAGCACGCTGAGCAGCGCAGCACGGTCGCTGTCGTCCTCGAAAATCGGTTCGCGCCGATCGCCTCGGGAGGTGACGTGGTACATCGCACCGGGGAACTCGATGCGCAGGGGGCGGGACATGGAGCGCAGGATTGCGGGGGGTGGGGGCAAAACGCAAGACCTGACCATGGGTTTCCGCCTTGATGTATGCGTCATTCGTGAACGATGGCGCGGAAGTGGTTGTCGCTCAGCCACAGGCGAATCGGATTCGCGCCGCCCAGAATCGCGATCGGCGGGTTCAGGTTGGCCGGCGTATAGACGACCAGGCCGCGATTGGCCGCCAGGAGCCCCTGGGCCTGCATGTAGCTGATCAGCACGGCGCCCGCCTCGCCCGCCAGGTCCAGCATGTCCGCCTGATCCGCCACGCCCTGCGACAGCAGGTACGTCCGCAGGGCGCTGACGACGGAGTCATCCGCCCCGCGCCCGGACGCCACCAGTAGGGAACGAATCAGGCAGTTCATGCCCTCGCCGGACACATTATGGATGCGCCCGGCCCCGTGGAGCCGCTCCGGTACGACCACCGGGAGCTTGGGGGCGTCGGACGTCTCCATCGGACTCGATGAGTCCTTCTTGGAGCTCGCGCTCGCGCTCACCTTGGGGCTCAGGCCCAGGCCCAGGCCCAGGAAGTCGTCCAGCGCGCCCTTCTCCTCGAACAGCTCCTGCGTGGGGTACAGCAGGCGGCCGTAGATGCTGGTCAGCCGGTTGAAATAGCCGGGGTCCAGCCCGGACATCGGCAGGTCCAGGTCCGCGTTCCGGATCCACTCCACCATCAACGCCACTGCGGCCACACCGTCCACCTGGCCACCCTGGTCGGCACATATCTGGAGCTGTTCAATCAGCGTGGCGCGCACGTTGTTCCAGGTCTTCGCGAAGAGCTCATCACGCCACGGCGACTCGCTCGGCAGCAGCTTGATGAGGCTGTCGAGCGGAACGGTGTCGGAGTCTTTCCCGGCCATGTGCTTCCGCGCGCCTTCGACGGCGCTGAGAATCGGGCCGCGGATGAAGCCGATGGCGCTATTGGGCATGGACGGCCCCACCCACAGGTTGCCGAGGTGGTTGTGGACGTGCTCCCAGATGCGGCGCTTCGCCTCGCGCACGTCCATGGTGCTGGCCGTGGAGGGCTGCTCGGACATGCCATGGCGCAGGAGCCACGCGTTCAAGGTCTCCAGCGCCGGCGTCACCAGCTCGATGGCGCGGCCCAGCGTGCTGGAGGAGATCACGTGCCGCCGCGCCTGCGACTCGTCCTTCGAGAGCTCCAGTAGCTTCGTGACACCGGTGGTGAACGTCGGCCGATTTCCTAGATCCCTCGGCCCCATGGCCGCGCCCGCGATCATCCGCTTCTCCATCAAGCGCTGGTCATACAGATTGGCGATGAGCGTGCGCCAGTCAGCGAAGGGGTGCTCCTTTCCGTCTCTCAGCCAGGCCTCCACGCGTTCCCACATAGCGCGGGTGCCCTTCTCCGGGAAGTCGAGCTGGGCGAGCGTCATCATCAGCTCCCGCCGGAAGTAGCGCGCGTTGCTCGCGGTGTAGAGCGTGCTGCCGATGCGAATCGTCCGCTGCAGCACTGCTCCGGTGGGTGGGGCCGCGGACGTGACGCGCTCCGGCGCGGGCGCGTCCAGCGAAACTTCGGCGGCCCGGCCCCCCTTGACGTCCGCTCCCCGCACCAGCCCCGCGTCATCGTTCACCACCCCCCCCCTCTTGAGTTGGTCGGTCGGCTTCACCCGGCCCTGCACCTGCCTCTGCAACGCCGCATCAGGACGCTGATCGGCGATTCTCTGCACCTCGTTCCCGCCCCGCTGGGCTGAGCCCCTGCCATTGGCCAACGGGCCGCTGTCGTTATTGGCAACGTTCACGTCGGGGCTGTTCGTTGTGTCACCCTCAATTAGCTGTGCTGTCTCGATGGGCATGGAGATGGAGCGGTGAGTCCCGTCAGCTCGGTGCCCACGTTCCAGGGCCTTGGAGCCCATCACATCCGCCTCACGCTCCAGCCCAACATCGTCATTCACCGGCACCCCCTCCTGCATCTGCAGCGTCGGCCGCACCCGCCCCTGCGCCTGCTGCACGACATGCCACGCCTCATGCGGCAGATGCTGCTCCTGCCCCGGCGCCAGGTGGATATCACTGCCCTGCGCATAGGCCAGCGCGTTGAGCTGGGCCGGCTGCGATGAGTTGTAGTGCACCCGCACATGGTCCATCGACAGACCAGACAGCGATTCAATACCGCTCTTGAGTTGGTCGGGCAAGCCGGTGTTGTTGGCACGGGGCGACTGCTGGAGCTGGGCCGGAAGCTCTGCGGTGGCAAATTTGCCCTGAACGAGTTCTTCTTCCTCTGGGCCGCCAACAAACTGGGCCACCGTGGCGTTGCGGCAATCGGCCATCGCCTGCAGCCGCCGCAACTGGGCCACCTGGGGGCTGGCGTTGGCCAGTTGTTGGAGGCGGCTCAGGGTTTGGAGTGCGGCGGGCGCATCAGCTGCGGCGGCGGTTGCCCTTTGCTGGGCCCGCTGGGGATCCGCGCGGGTGCGCCGCGTGCGGCCTGCTCTCTGTTGGCTGGTGTCCTCACGGGTCGCGCTAGCGGCCTGATGGGCAGACGCGGCTCCAGCCATGACCGACGCAAATTCTGCTGCCATTGTGACTCACTCTTCCGACCCGCCGCCACCGGAGAGCTCACTCCGTGTTGTCGCTTGGCAAAGGTGAGGCCACTGACCCGGGGGGCAGGTTGCCGGGCCTCAGCCAGCCCAGCGAGCGTGGACAACTTGTTGGTCGCGGTTTCCTTCGTTGAACAGCGGCGACTACGGGCCCTGCTCCCTTCAGCCTCCGCAGCCGGTCCTCCCAGCCGCGCCAGCCAGTTGCTGATCAGCCGTGAGCAGGATGGCCCCGTAGCGCAGGGCCAAAGCCAGATAGGTGGCGTCATACACGCTGATCCGCTGCACTTGGCTGAGCTGGAGCACTGCGGGGCACAGCTCCATGCTGGCCATGGTGCGCAGGGGCAGCCGCTGGAGTTCCGCGAGCAGGTCTGCGGCTTCTTCCAACCGTTCCGGCAGGGGACCATCGGCCAGGTACAACCGCAACAGGGCGGAGGCATCCAGCACCTGGCGCTCCTCGTGGAGCGTTGGCTCAACGGTCACGATCGGCGCGCAGATCCTCCCGCAGCTGGGGCATGGGCCGATCGCTCATGCGCTCGCGCCAGCTGCGGGCACGCTCCATGGCAGCGGGTTGATGCAGGCGCACCTCCCGTTCGATCAGCAGCCTGGCCTGCTCCTGCATGCTGCGGTGATTCTGGGCCGCCATGGCCTTGAGGCCGTCGTAGATGTCCTGGGACAGGCCCCTCAGGCTGAGTGCTGGCATGTTCACGCCTGGACGTGAGATCAAAGCGATAGCGCTTTTGGTCGCGCTTTCTGCCTTCACCACACCACCTGCAACAACTCTTCCATCCAGGGCAGGCGGATCCAGCTCCAGCTCCAGGGCAGCTCCTCCAGCGCCTCGTCGCCCTGGCGGCGCTCCACCACCAGCAACCAGGCGCCGGGCCGCCAGCTGAGCAGAGCCGGACGCTGCAGCCACTGTTCCCGCAGGGGACCGATCTCGTCCCCCAGCAGTCCCTGCCCGTGGGCGAGGGCCGCCTGCAATAGGGCCTCCCCTTCGGCTTGCTCCACCTCGTTCAGGGGGGCTTCCAGGCTGCACAGGGCCTCCAGCTCCAGGCCGCACAGCAGCTTGGACAAGGTGAGACGCCATTCCGGTGGATTTGCATCCCCGTCCGCCAGAAAGCCCAGCAAGGCCACAGCCCGCCGCTGCTCCGCCAGGCCGAGGAAGCGCCGCTCCGGCGTCAGCCAACCCAGGCGCTGGAACAGCGTCTCCAGGAAGGGGCTGAGCATCACCAAGCCGGCACCATCGACAGTCAGGGGCTCATCTGGCTGGGATGGTCTCCCCTCGGGCCTGCGGCCGGTGCTGGCAGTAGCCGCTTGCAATGCCAGGGCGCTGGCCGGGGGGAGCGCTGGCGAGGGGGGGAGCGGTGGCTGCGTTGCAGGGGCTTCCATGTCCAGGGGCTCGCGATCCAGCGGGGCCTCCGGGACCACACCCTCCGCTCCCCCTTGGTGTTGGGCCTGCACCTCCCCGAGCAGCTCCCGTAGCCGGGCCGCCTGCTCCGGCTTCGCCGCTGCCAGCAGCCGTTGCCGGGCGGTGGTTTGGGGCACCGCCTGGTGCCACCAGGTCGCCACGACTTCCGGCGGCAGGGCCAGGGCGCTCTCCAGGGCCGCCGGGATCAGCCGGGCGTCCTGGCGGGAGGCCCACCAGGGCAGCTGGCCGGTGGTGGCAAACGCCGCCAGCAGTTCCAGCTCCCTGCTCTCCGCCACCTGAGCTTCGGCGCCCTGCAAACCCTCGGGGGCGCGCCTGGCGCCCTCGGCGACCGCCATCTGGCCCTCGGCGACCGCCTTCGGGTCAGCGATATCCCCGGCGCTAGGGGTGGGGTCGGAGTGGTGATTGCGCTGGGCAGGGAGCCAACCAGGCCCCCCGGCGCTGGGGGAGGGGGCGGAGGCCAACGGCGCCTTCTCGTTCCCCATCCCCATCCCCACCGCCTCCCCCATCCCCATCCCCATCCCCATCCCCATCCCCATCCCCATCCCCATCCCCATCCCCGGCCCCATCTCCATCTCCAGCACCTCCCCGAGCAGCTGCCGCAGCCGGGCCGCCTGCTCCGGCTTCGCCGCGGCCAGCAGCCGTTGCCGGGCGGTGGTCTGGGGCACCGCCTGGTGCCACCAGGCCGCCACGACTTCCGGCGGCAGGGCCAGGGCGCTCTCCAGGGCCGCCGGGATCAGCCGGGCGTCCTGGCGGGGGGCCCACCAGGGCAGCTGGCCGGTGGTTGCAAACGCCGCCAGCAGTTCCAGCTCCCTGCCCTCCTCCCCCTGAGCTTCGGCGACCTGCACTCCATCGGGGTGGCGCCTGGCACCCTCGGTGAGCGCCATCGGGCCCTCGGCGACCGCCTTCGGGTCAGCGATATCCGCGGCGCTAGAGGAGGGGACGGAGTGGTGATGGCTTTGGGCAGGGAGCCAACCAGGCCCCCCGGCGCTGGGGGAGGGGGCGGAGGCCAACGGGGCCTGCTGGTTCCCCATTCCCATTCCCATCCCCAGCCCGATCCCCATCCCCAGCGCCTCCCCGTGCAGCTGCCGCAGCCGAGCCGCCTGCTCCGGCTCCGCCGCGGCCAGCAGCCGTTGCCGGGCGGTGGTTTGGGGCACCGCCTGGAGCCACCAGGCGGCCAGGACTTCCGGCGGCAGGGCCAGGGCGCTCTCCAGGGCCGCCGGGATCAGCCGGGCGTCCTGGCGGGAGGCCCACCAGGGCAGCTGGCCGGTGGTGGCAAACGCCGCCAGCAGTTCCAGCTCCCTGCTCTCCGCCACCTGAGCTTCGGCGACCTGCAGACCCTCGGGGGCGCTCCCGGCGCTCTCGGTGAGCGCCTTCGGGCCCTCGGCGACCGCCTTCGGGTCAGCGATATTCCCGGCGCTAGGGGTGGGGTCGGAGTGGTGATGGCGTTGGGCAGGAAGCCAACCAGGCCCCCCGTCGCTAGGGCAGGGGGCGGAGTCCAACGGGGCCTTCTCGTTCCCTATCCCCATCCCCATCCCCACCGCCTCCCCCATCCCCATCCCCATCCCCATCCCCATCCCCATCCCCATCCCCGGCCCCATCTCCATCTCCAGCACCTCACCGAGCAGCTGCCGCAGCCGGGCCGCCTGCTCGGGCTCCGCCGCGGCCAGCAGCCGTTGCCGGGCGGTGGTTTGGGGCACCGCCTGGTGCCACCAGGCGGCCAGGACTTCCGGCGGCAGGGCCAGGGCGCTCTCCAGGGCCGCCTGGATCAGCCGGGCGTCCTGGCGGGAGGCCCACCAGGGCAGCTGGCCGGTGGTGGCATAGGCCGCCAGCAGCTCCAGGGCCCTGGGGGCGGCCATCGCTCCCGGGGTCTCCGGTCCGTCGTCCACCAGGGCGTTCGGCAGTTTCGCCGCCAACGCCTCCCGCAAGGCCCGCTCCAGCCGTTCGGGCAGCAGCCGCTCCAGCTGCTCCTCCGGGATCTCCCCCAGGTGGAGCTCCAGGCTCTCCAGTCGATGCAGCAGGCCTGGCGGGCTGAACTGATCCAGCACCCGGCCCAACAGCTCCGCCAGCACCCGTTGATGCAGCCGGCTGAGGCGATCGTGCAGCTGGCGGGCCAGCGGCTCGGATGGCGTGTGGATCTCCAGTTCGAGGCGATCCAGCCGGTGGTTCATGGGCCCGGAGGCGCCGCTGCCAGCACCCGCACGGGCAGCCGCCAGGGGCTTTTCTCTCCTTCACGGCCGATCAGCAGGATCAGCTCCGTGCCCTCGGCCACGGCCCCGCTGGCCAACCGTGCCGGTTCACCGCTCGCCGCGATCTCCTGCCCCGCCAGCGCCGCCCGCTCGCCTTTCTTCAGGCCCCAGATCACCAGCGTGCAGGTGTCCTCGCTGTTGGGGGGCGGCGGTTCCTGCGTCACCAGCAGCGGTCCCCACCGCAGCGTGCAGCGGCTGTCGCTGAAGGCGCGGCGGGCCTCCACCACCGCCGTTCCCAGCGCCTCGCTGGCGGGGCCCGGGGCCAAGCCCGGGTCGGCACCTCCCGTTACCGCCAGATCCACACTGATGCGCAACCGTTCCAGGCCCCAGTCGCTCGGCGGATCCTCCGACGTGCGCTGATGCACATACACCGGCGGGGCCAGAAGCTGGTTGTCCGCCCGACCCTGGAAGCTGTAGTAGCAGCCGGGCTCACCGCCCACCAGCCGCCATCCCCATGGTTCCGCCACCAGCGCCAGGCGCGTTTCCGGGTCGGGCGTCGTGAGCTGGTTCGCCAGGCTGAACAGCGCCACCTGGCTGCTCACGCTGTCCCCCTGCTGGCTGCCTAGGGGGAAAGGGTTGTGCTGCTTGCTGGCGACCACCGCCACCACGGCATCGCTGCCGGCCTGGCCGAGGGAGAGCTGCAGCCGGCCCTCCAGGCCCCGTTTGGCGGCGCCGCCGGTGCCCTTCTTCGGCTGGCCCCGGCCGCTCCAGCCCTCCGCCTCCAGGGTCTCGATCGAGGGGCTCGCCACCGGCCGGGGGGTGCCGCTGGAGGCGGGGGCAGGCGACGACAAGCGGGGCGATCCCGTGGCGCCGGCGGGCTCCTGCCAGTGCCAATCCTCGGGGCCGATCGGCCGGGTCCAGGCCTTGTAGGTGACGCTGGGCTGGGAGGGCACGGCGTCATCCCCCACCCACACCAGGCTGCTGGCGGCCGGCTCAACAATCGGCTCCACCGGCGCGATCGGCACCGCCGGATTAGCCCGCACCCGCAGGGGCACCACGCTGCTCAAGAGGCCGGTGACCCGCTGCAGCCCGGCGCTGTCGAGACTCCGCGTGCCCCGCACCAGCAGGTCGACATCGTCTTCCGCCCTTGCGCAGACGAGCCGCAACGCACCACCCGTGCCCGGCACCGGATCGCAGAGGGTGGGCTGCTGCTCCGGCGGCTTGTCCCGGTCGGCCGCGTTGATCAGGGTGTAAGTCACATCCGCCTGGCTCGCGGCCACCTCCACCACGGCGCTGGCGCCCCAATCGAGCAGGTGGGCCGGCGCCCCCTCCTGCAGGGGCTGGAAACCCAGCACCCGCACCAGCGGATCGGTGTTCACCCCCTGGGCGATCTCCAGCGCACAACGCACCCCCTCACCCAGCTGCAGCTGCAGGGTGGTGGCGCCGGGCAAGGGGCCGGTGGACAGGCGCAGGAGGCCTTTGCCATCGGCGTTGCCCACCGCCGGAGGCGCCTCGCCCCGCAGCAGCCGGCCGGGCTGGCCCGCGGCCAACCCGGCGATCACCACCTCGGCGGCTTCGCCCCGCCCCACTGCAGGCGGTTCCACCCACACCAGGATCGGCGACCGCTCCAGGGCCACCTCCACGCCGCTGCGCAGGAAGCGGGCCCGCACCGCCAGCCGCGGTTGCTTCTCCGGATCCCGCCGCAGTTCCGTTCGCGGCGGGCCGTCGCAGGCGGCCACCAGCAGGTCGCGCCCCAGCCGTTGGCGCCCGATGCCCCGCAGGCCCGCGGGGGCATCGGCCAGCTCCGGGATCGGCACCGCCTCAGCCAAGGCGGGCTCAGCGGTGTCGTCGCTCACGGTGTAGGCCACGCCGGGCTGGCCGCCCCAGAACGACCAGACCCGCGGATTGTCGAGGTCTCGCCGCAAAATCAGCTGACGCTGGCGGTCGGGCTCGCAGAAGGCCACGGCGGCCTGGCGCAGGGGCAGCTCGCTGATGTGCTGGCGTTCGTCGTCGCTGCCGTAGGGGCTCAGGCGGTGCTCCTTGCGGGCCAGGGCCGCCACCACGATCCCCTCGCCGCTCACGCTCTGCTTCAGCTGGAGCAGGGAGCCGTTGCCCCGACCGCTGGCCGGCTGGGCCACAAAGCCAGCCAGGTCAGCGCCGACCATCGTGATCTCCGTCGCCGTGGCGGGCGTCTCGAAACGCCAGTCGTCGTCCATCAGCGGCCGGGCCAGCAGCTGGTAGCTGACGCTCGCCTGGCTGGCAGGGGCCGGGGCGCCGGACGGACTGGCGGAGCCGGTGCCGCAGCCAATGGCCACCTCCGCCAGGCCGTCCGGCGCCACCACCGCGGATTCCAGCCGCAGGGGCAGCGTTGGATTGGCCCGCACCCGCAACGGCAGCACCGCCTTGAGCACATCCCGGTCTTCGTCCCGGGACCGACCCCGTTGGCGGTTGAGGCTGGCGCGCACCGCGAGATCGAGATCCTCGCCTGCGGGGCTGGAGAGCTTCAGCAGGATCGGGCCTGAGGTGCCGGTCGCCTTGGCGCTGAGCGGGATCTGTTTGTCGGGCTTCAGCGCTCGCTGGGCGTTGTCGATCAGCTCGTACACCACCCCCTCTTGGCTGGCGCCCACCTCCACCTGCAGCTCCTCGCCGTAGGACGCGAGCAGCGCCGCCCCTTCGGGGTGGAGTGGCGGCAGCGGATCCCCGTTGGCATCAAGCAGGCGCAGGGGGAGGGAGGTATCCACGCCTTCCACCACCACCACTTCGCCCACCAGCAGGGTGCTGCGCAGCCGGCCACTGGCGGTGGCCACGGGGCTGGGGGGCATCACGCTGGCCTGCACCCGCAGGCTGAGGTCCTGGCTGATCGCTGGCGTGGTGAGGACGAGCGGGCCGTCGCTGCCGGCGGCGGCGTCTCCCACCGGCGTGCCGCTGGCCACCTCCACCAGCTGGTAGCGAACGCCCCGCTGGCTGAAGGGCAGCTCGATCGAGGCGGTCTGGCCGGTGGCCACCATCACTTGCTCCGGCAGGGGGATCCCCCGCAGGGGCCAGGGCAGGCCGATCCGCAGCAGGCTGATCAGCCGGTCGCGGCTGTCCCGCAGCCGCAGCGACAGCAGCCGGGAACCGAGCGAATCCGCCGGCAGCTCAACCCCAAGCTCCGCCAGCCGATGGGCCCGCAGGTGCTGGCGGAAGCGACACCAGGCCTGGACGATCGCGCTCCAGGGGCCCTCCCCGGGGTTGCTGGCGTCGTCCTCGAACAGGTGCAGCTCCGCTTCCAGGTGGGCGGGTAGCTCCCGCCGCAGCACGTCCTGCAGCCAACGGTCCCGTTGTTCCTCGGCCTCCTGGCGCGCCTCCACACCCCTCGCGTCCTTCGGATCGATCGGGGCGGCTGGCACGCGAGCGGCATGGAGCACCACGCTCACCCGGCCGCTCCAGGGATCGGGGCGGGCCACATCGGAGAGGAAGGGGATCGGATCTTCCCCCCCTTGCACGAGTTGGCTGCTGTCGTCTGGCATGGGGCGCAGCAGCAGGTGCTCAATCACCAGCAGCGGCGGGCTGCCATCAGCCTCCAGGGCCAGGCCCAGCTTGCGCCGCAGCCGTTCGGCGAAGGCGCCCTGGTGGGCCTCCACGAGCTGGGCGGGAGCGGGGCCGAGTAGATCCGCTCCCGAACCGCGGCCGCCGCTGAGCGACGCGATGCGGCGCAGGAACTCCGAGCGGGCCCGCACCAGCGCCTCCGCCCCGCTGGGTTGGTGGGGGGCCTGGGGGTTGAGCTCCTCGCCGAAGCGTTGCAGCAGGTGGGCCAGCAGGGCCGCCCGCTGTTCGCCGGCGCCGGCGGGGGCGCTGGCGCGCAGGGCCCGGCGCTGGTCGATCGGGGCGGGAGGCGGCAACTCAGGGTCGAGGGCCGGAAGCAGCGCTTCGGTGTCGAGGGGTTGGGGATCGTTCGCCTCGATTGGCGAGAGCAGGGCCATGGCCTGGGCCAGCTGGCCTTGGCCATGGGCCAGCAGCTGATCGAAGAACAGCAGATAGGTGCGCAGCTGGCGGGCCTGCAGACGCCGCTCCGGGGTGGCCTCCGCCGGCAAGCCGGCCAGGCCGACGCCATAGACGGCAGGCAACTGGCGGGCGAGGGAGTGGAAGCGGCGCAGATCGCGCCGCTGGCCGATGGGGACCACTGCGGGCGCGACGGCGGAGGGCTCGGGCGACGCCAAGCTGGAGGGGTGTTCGCCAGCCGCTGGGGTGGAGGCCGCCAGGGCAAGGGGCACCACTGGCTCGGGGGGCAGCGCCAGGGGAATGCCGCGGTGCGATAGCTGGATTGAGGACGACGGGTGGAGACGGGCGGCCTGGCGGGGCAGGGGCAGATGCCAGGGCTCCCAGGACCCCTTGGGGCTGTCGGCCAGGGCGATCGAGAGCACCTGCCGCACCTCCGGCAGGGCGAGCAGGGCCTGGATCAGGGCGCCGCTGCGCAGGCCCCGCTCGGCTTCGTGGCTGGCGGCATGACGAATGGCCTGGTCGAGGCAGACGTGCAGGCGGCCGATCAGCCCAGGCCTCAGCAGCGCCGGATCCACCTCCAGCTCGGCGCGCACCACCACCGCGAACGGCACCAGCACCTCGAAGCTGAAATCGCGTCCCAACAACCGGGCGCCATGGAGGCGCTGGGCGATCGGCAGCAGCGAGCTGGGGCCGCCACTTTCGCCCTCGTCCCGCAGCTGGACCGCGACGCGCCAGCTGCCGCTCGGGGCCACGGGGGCCTGGCCCATGGACCCGGGGCTGGGGGAGAGCCTGGCCTCCAGGGCGAGATCGCCGGCCACCCCG
>Ga0315903_10009621_pt1 | contig 11657 bp, 15 predicted proteins | sample LakEriMetagenome_7_FD_203524 | JGI IMG/M metagenome (GOLD analysis project Ga0315903, IMG submission 203524) | Freshwater fungal communities from buoy surface, Lake Erie, Ohio, United States - Buoy 2 MA119 | ecosystem: Environmental > Aquatic > Freshwater > Lake | place: USA: Lake Erie, Ohio... | reverse complement strand
CCGATTTTTTCGAGCGAGGTAAACGAGTCTCCAGTTCGCGCCGCGCCACTCGTTTTTGCCGCTGCTGCTTGCCCCTGCTTGGCCGTGAGTTCGGAGGTGCTTTTGAGTGTGCTCGATTGCTCGCGGAGAGCGGTGGCGTTGCGAAGTGCGGCTTCGGTCAGCTTGGCCAACTCCTGTCTGAGCTTCTCATTTTGCGCCTGTAAACGCTCGGTTGCGTTGGTCTGCTTTCCGAAACCCCGCTCGAATGCGGCGAGGAGTCCCTGACCCGGCGTGCCCTCCGCGTAAGCGTCTGAGTTCGAGGGAGGGATGATAGCACCGTTTGAGAGTGACTCTTTCGTGTTGTAGGTGATGCGCTTGCCTCCCGCGAAGGTCTCTCGCACTTCACCCGGTGTGAGCGGTGTCGGGTAACCAGCGGCCTTTGCTGCGGCGATTTCCTGCGCTTGAGCAGGGGTGACCATGCCGCTTGCTTGCGGTGCCATGTAGCTTTGCGAGGTTTGGAACCTCTGCTGATTTGCACCCATCCCCTGCAAAGTGCGCGGACTAAGACCAGCGGTGTTTCCCGAGGAGAAGATTGCGCCGACCAACTCACCGAGAGCGGCAGGGATGCGTTTGATGCCGTTAGTGACGTAGTCCAGCCACGCCTTCGCAGCGTCGAGGAGTGCTTTGCCGATAGTGTCAGCGACAGAACCAGCGACCGTCCCCAGAGCATCGGTGAGGGTCTCTGATAAAAGCCCACCAAGGCCCGTCAATGCGTTGCCCTCGTCGAATATGCCAGCGATGCCCTGCAACGCACGGACGGCGGCTTCCGTGACTTCTAGGAAGGCAATCTTGCCGCTCGTCACCAGCACATCCCAGAGGGTGCCGTTTTTAATCGCCCCCTCGACGACTTGGAATGCGTTGACCGCGAAGTCAACGGCCTTGCCGAACCCCGCGCTGAACTGGTCGCTGAACTGCATCGCCTTCGCGGTTGCGGCGGTGAAGATGTTGCCGAGTGCAGTCCCGATTGGCGCGAACTTGCCGACCAGCGTCTGCGCGAACTCGATTAGCGGTTTCAGCCCGGTTGATGCGGCGATGCCGAGGTTGCGCTTCACCTCCTCGACGTTATCCGCGAGCGTCGAGAGGAGACCGTTGAGCGTTTGTCCCTGTGCTGCTGCGGCCCCGCTAAAGAGGCCCGTCGTGGTCATCTGCTGCAATGCGTTGACCATGTCCTGCGCGGAGATGGCCCCCGATGAAAGAGCCTTCTGGAGTCCTGCGTCGTCGAGGTTGAGTGCTTTCTTCAACTCCTCCCCGATGGGGATTCCTCGTTCCAAAAACTGGAGGAACGTCTCCGTCTGCATTTTGCCGACCGAGAGGGTCTTGACATACGGTTGCAGGATTTCGGCGAGCGGTTTTTTCGTCCCTGCAGCGATGTCACCGAGCACTCGAATGGTCTCCTTCAGTTGCTCGGCTGGTACACCAGCTGCCGCGAGTCCTGCCCCTGCATTCGAGATTTCGCCGAGTTGGAATGATGTTGTTGCGGCGTACTTGGCCAACTCAGCGACCGCACCTTGCGCCGTCTCAGCGGATTTGTAGAAGGTGGTGAACTGTGCGACGACTGACTCGAACTCACCAGCGACCGAGATGGATTCCTTGAAGGTCTCACCGAACCCGCGAAGAGCGGAACCGACCGAAGACACCACTCCTTGCAACCCGGCGAAGAGTGCCTGACCCGATGCGACCGCGGCCATCTGCTTCGCAAACGAACCCATCTCCCCGAGTGCGGAGTTGAGGCCTTTGCGAAAGTCTGAGGTGTCGGCACCAATGCGGATTACTGCGCTGCTCATAGTTTGGAGAGTTTGCGTTCGAGGTAGCTTTTCATGTCAGCGAGGACATTGGACATCGCGCGGTTGACGATGCCTTTGCGCTCCGAAAACTCGTTTGACTCGGGTCGGTTGTTGGTGATTTCGATGAAGGTGCGGAAGATGTCGGATGATTTCGCGACCTTGGCCGACCTTTCAGCGGCGGCGATTTCCGCAAACTGGTTGCCCTTGATCCTCCATCCCCATGCTCCCGCGCGTCCTGCCGCGTTCTCACGCATCTTGACCTCTGCCGACCACGCCTCTTGCGATACGCTTCTTTGGAGTTGCGTGGTCGCTGACATGAGCTTGAGTGCGGCCTTCTGGCCCCGCTTGCCACCTTTGGCGACGGCCATCTTCATGCGCTCGACCTGTTGCGCGAGTTTGCTGCGCTTCTTCATCACCCGCGCCATCGTGCGCTTGCTGATGCCAAGTTCTCCACGCGCCTTCACCCGGCTGATCTCGGCGAGGGTGTCTGGTCGGGTTGCAAGTTGTAGTTTTCGCGCCTCGAAAACCACCGAGCGAAACTTTTTAGCGACGGCTTGCTCGACCGTGATTTTCGAGTTCTCGGCGTACCGAGTGAGAACTCGGTTGAACTCTCTGAAATCCACAGTTGCGCTAAGGAAGCCCATCGCAATTGTCCGCGACATCCACCGCCGACTTGATGCGGTGTCCCTGTGCCTCCAAGTGAGCGGCGAAGAGTGCGTTCGCGTCCTGCATCGAAAGGGCGAGTATCTCGCGCGGTTGCCACCCGTAGACGCTGGCAAAGTGGTGAACATACCGCGCAACGATTCCCGCCCGACTCAGTTTCCCGTTGTCGTGTCTCCCTCAACCGTCACTTGAGTCCCCATCGCTCGCTCAATCATTTCGCGAATCTGTCCCGCGATTGCGGCGAGGTCGGAGAGCGGGATCGCAGGAAGTTTGAGTGCTGCCTTGAGTATTCGAGCCTTGTCTCCACCGAGATAAGCGGCGGTTGCCTCAGCGACCTCGGCCTCTGGTGCGGAGTGCAAATAGATGAACCCGAGAACGTCGGCCATTCTGGTCGTCGGTGCGGTGAGGATTTCGTTCCCCGTGAGTTCGAGAAGTGCAAACGTCTGAAGCGTGAGAGGTCTGCACGGTATCCCAGCGATGGATTCGGAGGTGTTCGAGGTTCCTGTGATGAGATGTTGGATGTCGGTCAGCATGGTTATGGTTAGGTGTTTCTCGGAACTCTCTCCGGTAGTCACGCCTCGCTTCCGGCGTTCGAAGCTTGTCTCTCCAAGCTGTCACACCACTTTCCTCGGCATGACCCGTGAAGTCGCAGGTGTCGCGAAAGCTGATTAGGTGAAGGATTTGAAGGTTTTGAGAGCTTCGGGAAGTTGCTCGGTCGGTGCGTAGAGAATGCCCCGCCGAAGTTTCTGCCGAGTCAACTCCTGCGAGGCTTGAGCGAACGATGCGAGGGTGCTCGCGTTCTCACAGATGGCAACGCCGATGTAACTCTGCTCGGGATTCGCGGCCTTTCGTACTCGGTTGATTTCGTCACGAACCTCAAGGCATGAATGGATGATGGCCAACTCAGCGAGGACGCGGAAGTCGATGTTCTCTGGTTTCTTCCCACGCGTCAGCGAGAAGTATGCGTTTGCGATAGCATCGGCCTTGACGGCGATTTGCGGCTCTCCCCCGAATCCCTTCCACGTCCCTGCAATTTGAAAGTGAAAGGTCGTGCGAACCTCGGTGTCTCCGTTGGGAAGTGCTCGACGCTCAACGGTGACGGGGTTTTCGGCGTGCGGTGGGATGCCGATGGTAGCTAGTGCGACTGCAAGTCGTTGATTTCCAGTAGTGTAAAACGAGGTGACCATAACAAGGTAAAATCCGGTTTTGAGAGGAGACGCGACTTTACCCCGTCGCTCCCGGTAACTCCTCAGGGGTTGGGTATGGTTAAGAGATACCTGCGTAAGAGACCGCCGTTACGTTCGATTTCGTCATGTCCTCGGAGGATTCGACGACCTCGGAGGATGTAACGAAAACGCTCCCGCTCACGAACCCGGAAACAAGCGACGGTAGTGTCGCGGTATCGCCGACATTCGGGGACGTTGCCTCATAGGTTTCAAAGCTGACCTCGTCTTTGATTGCGAAATACACGACGGCTCCGAAGCTGCCGTTGCCGTCGGGGATTTCTTTCTTCGACGAAGTTTGATTGACCGTTGCGGAAGTGAGCAGGGTCGGTGCTGCACCACCTGTTCCGAAAGTCACTGCTGTTCCTTTGATGATTTCAGCCATTGTCGTAAGTGGTTTGAGATTAGGTCAATCCAGCGTAAAGCGTCTTGCTCACCGTGAGTTTGGCCACGTCTTCAGCACTAAAGACGCGGTTGATTGAGTCGATGAAAGTGCTTGATCCTGCTGTGCTTCCAATCGTTCCGCTGAATGAGCCGCTGATGTAACCATCAATGGTGATCTCAGTCTTGAGGTTGTACATCGCGACGGACTGCACGTCTCCAGTCGGCCCAATGATTTCTTTAGTCGCAGATGACTTTTTGGCGTTGTACTGCGTAACCAGCATCCCCGATTGGGTTTGCGTGGTTCCCAGAGTGCCATAGTCCTGCCCATTATCGTGGATGGTTGCCATGTCGTTGTTAGTGAGTGAGTTGATACGCCCAAAGTTTGAAAGCGAACGAGTCCAACTGAACCTCATCCGCAAAAGTGGTGTTTTGGTTTCCCATGACGAAGCCGAGCACCTTTGCTGATCCGAAAGAGAACTGGTCGAAGTCGGCCTCGGCGATGGGGTTGAGCAGAGCGGCGAGCACGTTCTGCTTGATGGTCGCGGCCTCGTCCGAGGTGTATGCGTTACGGTTAACGCGAAGGATGGCCTGACCATCGAGGATGAAGATGCGAGACCCGGCGACCAGCTCCCGCGCAATCTCCACGCCGACGAAGATGGATGCGGTTTCCTTGACCTCGTCGGTGTCCGAGGTGAGCACTTGCAATGTCGCGAGGTCGTCGTCGGCCTTCATGGCCTCGACGATTCCCGTTGCGACATCTGCGAGAAAGTTGCTCATTGGTCCTGACGAACTAAAAACTCGAGAATGGGGTTCTCAGGCAAACTCTTCACCGTCACGACTCTGTACTTCATCGAATCGATGGTGAACTGATTGCGCCGAGGGTCCCCACCTTTGCCGAACTCATCAAACGCCGAACGCGCGATTCGCACCGTCAACTCTCCTCCAGCGTTCACGCCTCCCTCCTCCGGGAGGGTCGTGTACTCGCTCTCAGAAACCACCGCTTGCACGGCCTCGCCGTTGAGCAGGATGGATGCGCCCATGTTGGTCGCAGCGTTTGCGAATGCCCGAGAGAGTGCGTTGGCAAATGCGGTTTTCATGCGTAGGCGATAAACTCCAGCCCCTTTCCCTTGATGCTCGGGAGAAGTCCCCGCTCATCATAAATCCCTGCACCCTTTGGGATGATGGTGTCAGGCGGGAGTGCGCTGCCCATCGTCGCGATTGGCCCCGAGTCCGAGTGGACCTTTGGCGCGAGGACGAGGAGACCCGCTTGAATCCCGTGAACCCCGGTGTACCGCTGAACTTGTGAAACGTCTGGGACCATAACGAAAAAGGGGAGACGGGGTGACCCGTCCCCCCCTTTGAATCCAATCACTTAGGCAATCGTGAGCAACTCGCCAGCGGTCGAATCCACGACCTTCTCGGCGGTGTGTTGACGCACGCGAATCACGCCCGAGCGGCGGCTCTCGTCGCGGTAGGTCTCCACCGTGAACAAGTCGCTCGAATCAGCGGACCATGTGATCGTGCGACCCGCGCCACCAGCGACGAAATCGCCCGATTGCACGTTGCCGACCCATGCGCGGTTGCTGCCCCAGATGAACCCGCCCGAGAACGCTTGCCCCTTCTTCGAGGAGTCGCTTGCGGCACTCGCCACCAGCACGTTCTGGATGTTCAGGTTCTGGCCGATGAGAGCGGCGTCCACATTGCGGAGGTCACCAGTGCCGACGGAACCGAAGATGTAACTCTGCACCTTCGCGTTCTTGCGGAGGAGGTTGTACACCTCGAGGTTGACCACCAGCGTGTTCGCTTGCACGCCCTTCTTCGCCAGTCGCTCGAGAGCGGCGAGAATGTCGCTCACGGGGTCTGCTGCGGAGTTGCTCCACACCGTACCGACCGTGGTGTTGTTGAAGTTCGACGTGTTGTAAATCGCGGAAGCCACACGGCTTTCATGCGCGAGTTTGATGTTGCGGAGAAGCAACTTCGCGATGGTGGCCTCGGTGTCGAGGAACCGCGAGAGGTCTGCCTGTTGCGAGTCGTCCACCAACTCCTCCAACCCACGGTCTTCGCAGAGGTAGGTGTCAGAGGTGAATGAACGGCTAATACGGCTATACGACCCGTCCTGACCGCGTTTGGCGGCGTCACCGTCAACACGCATCAAGTGCGCGGCGGCGAGGTCCATCTTGAGATATTGCCCGGCTTTTGTGCCGACCGACAGAGGAGGCATGACAAGTCCACCGATGAGACCTTGATCGGCTCCCCCGGCTTGGATGACCGCCTGTTGAATGTCCCCGCGAAGGGATGCTCCAGCGTTTGCGTACATGGTGTTTTAAGTTGGGTTAGGTGTGGAGGTTAACGCCCAAGCAGACCTCGATGATGTCGCCATCAGCGGCAGCTGCTTCGAGAGCACGACCGATTGCGTTGTTTGATGAAACCTGTGAACCACTCACGCGGCCCGTCGTGTTTGGGTAAACCAAAGAGCCAAGCGTGATTGCGCCTGATGCTCGCATTTCGTGAGTCCCGCCAGCCGTGTTCAGTTTGACTGTGACGATGCCGTTTGCGGCGGCGTCTCCGATTGCAACGCCGAGTGCGCTGCCGTTGGTCGCGTCAGCGGCGACCGCCAATCCTGAGGAAAGAGCCACGCGCGTTCCAACCGTGATGGCCGAAGCCCCCACGGGAAATGCACGGAACCCCGAGTCATTTTGTGCCATGTTGTTTTTTGGGTTTTAGGGTTTGAGGATTCCCTGCGCGATGAGGTGCTTCCTCATTGCCTCGGGGTTTTTCCGGAGTTCGGAAAAATCGGTGACATTCGTTGGTGCGACTTCTTCGGCTTTGATACCGGGTGCCACAGGTCCGAATGATTTGATGAGAGTTGTGAGTGCCTCGAACTTGGTTTCGACGGCTGAGAGAATCTTGTTCTCTACGGCCTCGAAAGCGGCCCCTGCGGCCATCTCGGCGGGAATCTCCACTTCCTTTTGAACTTCCACTTCGGAAGTCTCTTCGGCGAGCAGAGATGCAATCATCGTTTTGATTTCGTTCACCGCTGCTTCGACCGCGCCGAGTCGTTCTTCAACGGACGGTGCGCTCGGCTCGGCGGCCATTGCTTCGGGTTTTGGTTCTTCCTGCATAGGAGTCTCAACTTTCTTTTGCTCATCAACTGTGGCCTCGAAAAGCCCGTCGGGGTTTGCTGCTGGTTCGTCCACCAAGTCCACCGAACGAAGGCGAGTGCATCGTGCCATCTGCTGACCATTCGCGGCTTCTGGCTTGCCCTCGAACGCGATTGAAAGCCCCACAGCCTCCGGTGTCTTCTGCGCGATCTCGAAGATGAAATCGCGTCGGGGTGAGGAGGATAGAAGTTCGAGGTCTGCCAGCACCTTGTCCTCCTCGATACGGAAGTTGGTCAACCGTCCCACGATCTCCTCAACGCCTGAGTCGTGTCCGACCTTCACCTTGATTCCGTTCTTGGCCCCGTTTCCGCACTTTACGACCTGCGCGAGCGTGGTCTCATCCACGATGAGATCGTGCCCCTTCGCGATGCCCTTAGTGATGACGCTGACGCCGAAGATGGTAGACTTTTCAGCGTCGATGCTGGTCGGGTTGAGCGTTTGAAAGCGTGTGGTTTTCATGCCTTTCTGAGTCTGGTTTCGAGTTTGCGCTTGTTCGCGTAATAGGCGCGAATCGCGGCGATTGCTTCCTCTTTCGTCTTGTGATGCGACACGACGCTCTCGTTGGGAATGGTCTTCACCTTCACCCACCCGGTTGGAGTTTTGCGGACAGCGTAAGGCATCAGCTTTCGGCTTTGTTGAGTCTCTCGACGATGGAGTTCGCCCACGTCTGCCCAGCGTCACCACCCCACCCGTCCCACGCCTGACGCCCTTTGCCGTAGTCGTCCCACGTGCTCCCCTGCTTGTCGCTTTGGTGCCGGTCGAAATAGGCTTTCATCCTGCGGATGGTCTCCTCCGAAACTGCTCGCCCATTCATCAGATCTCGAGCCCGAGCGATTCCCACAGGAGTCATTCCGCGCTGAGAGGCGGGTTTCTTCGCACGTTCGCGCAGTGCTCGCGCAGCTGCCTCGCGTACGCCCTTTGGCGGCACAAAAGAATCCTCTGCAAACTCGGTGACGTCACCGATGGCATTCATCGGCTGGGGTGTAACACCTGCGTCCTCCTGTTGTGCGAGAATGAGCGGATCGGGTACTCCTGCGGCGGCGAAAATCTCCGCGCGGCGTTTGGCTTCGTTCGCGGCCTGCACAAACGCCTCTTCCCAGTCTTCGCCCTTGCTCGCATAGTATTCCGCGAAGGTCGTTCCACCCTGTCTGAGTTCGGCAAGTTCGGCGTAAGTCTCGCGCCCGATGTCGGACGATGGCCACGGTGGAAACTGCCACCGATGCGCACGCCAGTCCGGATGCTGCGGAATGAGTCCCTGTGCGATGCCGTACGCGAGCACGGCCTCGACGATCGGGTCGAGTAGTCGAGAGACCAGAATCGTCTGATACCGCGAGCAAACCCGCGCGGCTTGCTGTGAGTCCAATCGAGCGGTTACCCCTCCGAGCTTGCTGGAGTCGATAAAGAACCCATACGGAAGCCCGAGTGCGTCGGCGAGATGCCGTTGCAGGCTTTCTAGGAATCCGGTGAACGTCACGCTCGGACGGTTCGAGATGAACCCTTGCACATCCTCCCCAGGTTTGAGGTAGTGGATTGTGCCGGGTTTGATGCTCTCAATGGCGTCGCCCGTTGCGGTCTGCGAATCCCAGCCGAGTCCCTCGCCCGTCGGCGTCTTAATGATGCCCGTCTGATTGCTCGCCCACTTCACAGCGTTCTTCTCACCCGCTAGGATGTCCACGATGTCGCGGCAGGTTGCGATGGCGGGTGCGAATGCACTCACCCCTCGATAAGAGTCGTGACGCTGAGGGTCGAACAAGTGCAGACACCGCTCGGCAGGGAGTTCCTGCTCATCCACGTACTGTGCGCCCATTGAGCGACGAGTGATGCAGTATGCGGTCGGCCTGCCCGTGGCGACGTCGATGCGGATTCCACCAACGTAGTCGTCGGTGACCAGCGTCTGGTACGGATTCCCGATGCGGTCGGCCTCGATGAGTTGAAGTTTCACCCCGTCCTCGGTGAGCGATTTGACCACCAGACAATCCCCGTCGCGCACGAATGAAGAGAAGGCCAGTTGCATCAACGCGAGGAAGTCGAACCTCCCAGAGACGTCGGCGTTTTTGCTCCACGCGTTGAAGTAGGCCTCATAAGCAGAGTTCACTGCTGGATCCGAGGTGCGACTCTGGAACCTGAGAGAACCGATCGTGTACAGCGTGAGCTTGCGCAGGATGCCAGAGACGAGTGGGTGGTTGTTCTCGAGGTCACGCGCCTCCCAAATCAGTTGAATCCTTCCCCGGGTGACGGTGGAGGATTCAGCGTGGTTTGAGTATGACGACGGCGTGAGTGCTCGGCTTTCGGACGGGTTCGCACCCTCCCAGCGGAATCCCCGAACGGCGTTCTTGATGCGAGAGATGAGTTTCATCGGAAGGAAGCCCTCACGCGATTGCGCGGGGTGGTTCGAGAGCGTTCGCGGAGGACGGTTGAACACGCTGCCAACTCCATCGCGATTTGTTGGCGGTCACGTTGCGAGGAAGTCCCCGCCGATGACACCGAGGTGTACGGGTCAGCGAACTCTGCCTGAAGGCGTGCGAGTGCCTCTGCGAGTTGAAAGTCGGTAAAGCTTCGGAAGATTCCGATGTAGTCGACGGTGTCGGCCATCACTCCTTTGCGGCTTCATCAACTGCCGGTCACTTCGTCGCGCCGATGAACTTTGTCGCCAGTGCGGCGAGTAACTGGAGAACTTCGCAGTCGAATAGGTGGTTATCCTTTCGGATCCGTCGCCAAACGTAAGACACCGCCCCACGTCCGTCGGTGCGTTCCTCGCGCCTCTCAGCGGTCACCTGCGCGAGATACAAGTCACCCGCTTTCCTAGAGAACTCCCACTTCGGACCTGCTCCTGACATCAGATGCGCGAGTGCGTCCTTCAGAAGCGGGTTTGAGAAGACGATGAGCATGAGGTGCTTTTTCTCTCCGCGCCCCACCATCGCATCGACGCGGCTCCACATAAACGGCTGCCTGACGTTGTTGACCATGTACCCAACCGAGTCGTGTCCCTTGGTGGCCTTCCAGCGGCCCCCGTGCTTTATGACGGCGGCGTAGACTGCTTGAGTGTTGAACCCCGAATCGATGAGCACGTCGGATCCGTTCACGTTGTAGCGTTCGGCGATGGTGGCGAGGTCATCAATCTCATTGACCTGCCCGAAGTCGATGAGACGCGAATCTCCCCCGATGAACCACTCACGCACCACGAACCACACCCCGACCATCTGAACGTCAGCGGTGAGAAACACGCGGCCCCCGGTGGTCTGTTTCAGTTCGTAGTCGGAACCCTGCATCGCTGAGAGGAAATCGACCATCTTCTCCTTGAGCGAGTCAACCCACGGCTCTCCCATGGTCTCGGCCTTCCACGTCTGCATTGGTATGGGGTTCCCGTAGTCGAGTTGCTTTTTGGAGATGAGAAACTCCTCGACGATGTCGCGCCAGCGAACCCACGGAGGGACGATTGAGGACCACGTGAACGAAACCTTGTGCCGGGGTGCGATCGCGTTCTGCGCTGACCACTCCCCACTCTCGACCAGCTGCCGACGCGTCACGGGGTCGTCGGTGTGCCCGTGTCCGCATGAGGGACACTTCAGTCTGATGGTCTCGGAGAGCGGTTCGAAAAGCCACTTCCCCTCCGGTGTTCGGGTCCGGTCACTCTCCTCCCATTCGAAGTCTTCCCACTTTGGAGACCACGGCTCCGAGCACCGAACGCACTTCCAGAGAAGCTTCCTCTGGTCACCGTCGAGAAAAGCTTGATGGACTGCGTCGTTCTCTCGGTCCGGTGTGGAGATCTGCACAATCTTGGAGTTCCATTGCGCCCGAACCCGCTTTTTCACCAACTCCAACGCCCCCGCTGGGTAGTTGCGCACTTCGTCGAGAATCAGCCATCGAATCGGCACTGATTGAAGTTTCGACGGTGACCCAGCCCCACGGACCATCAGCGGCATTGACGCGAAGTCGATTGTCCCCTTTCGCTTGCCCGACCTCTCGCGCGGCATCATGCGGCGAATGCTCGGGCATTCCATCAGCGTGGGAAGGAGTCGGGTTTGCATGAAGTCCTCGGCCTCGTCTTGCGCGGCGAGCACCCACATCGCGGGTCCGGGGTCCTCAGCGATGGCCCAAGCGAGGAGGACCATCAATGCCTGAGTCTTGCCCGATTGCGCCGAGCACATGACCGAGACCTCGCGCACCTCATTGTCGGCGAAGACCTCCATCAGTTCCTTAGTCCATGGTGCAGTGCTGGACCGATAGCGACCCGGAAAGGCCGAGGTCTTGTCCACCCATACGTTGTCCTCGGCCCACTGCCACGGCAGGCGAAGGTCTCTAGGTGCGAAGATTTCGGAGAGAGTAGAGAAGAACATTTATTCGGCCTTGGTTTCGTCGGTTTCTGTCACGGACTGTTCATCGGCCCATCGACGGATTTCGAC
>Ga0315903_10009615_pt1 | contig 11660 bp, 10 predicted proteins | sample LakEriMetagenome_7_FD_203524 | JGI IMG/M metagenome (GOLD analysis project Ga0315903, IMG submission 203524) | Freshwater fungal communities from buoy surface, Lake Erie, Ohio, United States - Buoy 2 MA119 | ecosystem: Environmental > Aquatic > Freshwater > Lake | place: USA: Lake Erie, Ohio... | reverse complement strand
ACAAAACAAAATAACCACAAAAAAACAAATACACCCACCCCCCCCCCCCCCGCGCGCCCGCCCCACCCCCCCCCCCCACTCCTCTTTTGGAGTTATATGGTGATCGCAATTTTTCCTGTCATTGATCCAGTTTCTAATAATTTATGGGCTTTAGCCACATCCGCAAGCTGAAACACTTCACTGACATGGATTTTGAGCTTGCCTGAGTCAAATAAATCTGCACATTCACTAAGAATTTTGGCTTGTTGAATTTGCAGATCAGGCTTTCCGAGTAACATCGGCGTAAGCATTAGTTCAAAGCTAAATCTCAAGTTTCGGGTACGGGCCACTTTCCAGCTTATATCGGTAGGTGGCTCAAGAATGGTGACAAGATCCCCATAGATTTTAACGGCGGGAAAAGTCTGCTCAATCAGTTTACCTCCGACGGTATCAAAGCCGAGATCTACACCTTCTCCATTTGTCCACGCGATCGCTGCTTCCACAAAATCGGTCTGTTTATAGGCGATCGCGAAATCTGCACCCAAATCCCGTACAAATCTTCCTTTAGCTTCGGAGCCAACAGTCGTGCAGACCTTGGCATGCCTGAGCTTGGCTAACTGAATCGCCACATGACCAACACCGCCAGCTCCTGCATGAATTAAGACATTGCGGCTGGTTGGCGCTGATTGTACAGTGTTTTGTAAAGTGCCGCGATCATATAGGGCTTCCCACGCAGTAATTAACACAAGGGGAGCAGCAGCAGCTTCTTCAAAACTGAGGGATTTAGGTTTATGGGCGACGAATTTTTCGTCTATCGTTGTTAGTTCGGCATAGTTACCTTGATGGAAACCTAGCCCTCCATTACAAAAATAGACCTGATCGCCTACTTTAAACTTAGTGACTTCTGAGCCGATCTCTTCTACGATTCCTGCACCATCACAACCAAGAATCGACAGTAAGCGATCGGGATGAAATGTGCCACGGCTCCGCAGTTTTATGTCAATGGGATTAAGCCCTGCTGCTTTGATGCGTACTAAAATCTCAGTCGGAGCTTGAATCGTTGGTTCTTGGATATCGGCAAGTTGCAGCACATTGGGCTCACCTGCTGCGGTCATCAAAATTGCTTTCATGGGTTTCTCACTAAAACGTGAGAGGTGACGCTAAGCGCCACCTCTCATCTGGGTTTATTGTGGGGGCGTAGTTGGTTTGGCGATCGGACTAGGGGGCTGACGAATGGTGTTATTGTTACCAGAACGGGGAGCGTTCTGTACAGAGTGCGTTTGCCAATCACCAAAAAATCGATTTAATGTTGTAAAACCTAATGCTGCTACGCCGCTCATGATCGCTAATAACACAATGATCGTCGTCCAAGTTTCCACACTCTCAGCAATGCCATAACGGGTGCGATAGGGATCGATTTTGCAATTATTATCGCGATCGCGAGCAGTTATGGGACGGCGAAATCGTAATCGATGATCGTCCAGCTTTTCTAATAGGATCCAACCTGCTTGTGACTCTTCAGCGCAGACTTTGTTCAAGATCTTGCGTCCACGAAACCCGCCGCTACTAGTACGCAAGATTTTAAATTCCCAGCCCTTAGGCTGATCGCTAGATGTGTTGGACTCGTAGCGAGTAAGGTTTTCTTCTTCCACTTCTTCCCGCCGCCTATTACCTTGTTTTGCTCGAAATATTCTGTCGATAATCACGGACTGAATCCCAACATCGAGAATGATTGTACTGATGATGATTGCATTGACGGTCAGCATATGTGCGTGACTAATCCTAGTAGCAGCATAACAGCTTGATAATCAGCAAAAGTATACATGCAGATGAATACTATTTCACTCAAGATTTTGACTGAAATAACACAAATTAAATAAAAACCAAAACTATTGTGGCGGACAAAGTCCACAACAACAGTTTTGGTTTTTATTTAATTTGCGATCCTTAGCGATCGCGATATTATGATGATCAATAAAAATAAGCCGTAAGCTTCTGATACAAACCTATGAACTCTATTGTCCTAATGGCTGAAGTACTTACCGATCCTGAGCTCCGCCGCACTCCTGATAATCAAAGCTCGATCGCTTCATTTCTTGTTCAGTTTGCAGGTGGACGAGCTGAAGACGCACCTTATCGCATCAAAGTTGTTGGCTGGAATAGTTTAGCCGATGAGATGGTTGAGAAATATCATAAAGGCGACCAAGTTGTCGTTGAAGGTCGGTTGCGTCTAGATACAGTTGATCGCGGTACTTACAAAGAAAAGCGTACAGAACTAATTGCTCAGCGTGTCCACAGTTTTGGAGTTGGTGGTGGTACAGCTAATAATGCTCCTGCTCCTGCACGCACAGAAAGAATTGCCAATAATCCTACTCCCGCTGCAAACGTTGTCCCAGTGTCAACATATGTGCCTGTATCTGCACCCGCAGCCGATGCACCTGATTATGACGATATTCCATTTTAAAAAAACAAGAGAGAGTGCCTTGCACTCTCTCTTGTTTTTTTATTAAGCCGATGATGAGATTTGAACTCACGGCCTGCTGATTACGAATCAGCTGCACTACCCCTGTGCTACATCGGCAAGTTAGCTAATTTGGTCAAATACAAATTTTTTGCGATTGCTATTATAGCATCATCGCACATATTACATAATTCAGTATTGCCAGGGCAGTAATTCTCATTATTAAAATCGTTTTTTTGGCTCTGAGAACCCCAAAAACGGTTCCATAATAAGAATTACTGTGCCAAGGATAAGCTCAGCTTTGCGCCGACTACTCCCTTCCTAGTGAAGAATTAGACATTGCGGCGCTTCGCGCCACAATGTCTAATTCTTGGTTTTATATGGCTATTTCTTTGGTGGGAAGGGAGTATCCTTAAGTGCCAGATAATTTTGCAAATATTAATATTTAAGGGATTGTTATGGGGAGTTTACGACTAAAGTTGGCTGATCGCAGACCGTTGATTAAATCCCTAGGTTTTGGAATTGCGATCGCCATTGGTTATTTTTTTGCTAATCCAGCCCCACTGAATAGCGCCGAACAAATTCGCTTTTGGTATGCCCCTTTTGGTGAATTTACAATCTATGTTAGTGATTTAGAAAAATTTGCGAAAGAGGGGAAACTAACCAAGCGTTTAGAGTTCTATCTAGAAAGATTATCACCTCAACAACAAACTCAACTTCGTGAAGCTCTAACAACCCGCTATAGCCTCAGCCATACTACAGCAGCGCAATTTTCCTATTCTCCAATTGGTGAGATTTTAGTGCGACGCTTAGGTAGGATTTTGCAGATGACTCCTGAGCTAAATGGGTTCTCGGCATTGCGAGCTTCGTTGATTCTTTCTGCACAAAGTGAGGAAGGGCTTAGCATTCTTAATCTATTGCGACGATATCCCGTCCCAGTTATCTATTTAGACTTACATCACGGACTTCAGGCTTATGCAGAAGTCTCACAATTGCTCTACAAAAAAGAACAAGCGATCGCCGCCATCGAAAAGCAAGCGATCACTGAATCTCAGAATCAGAACGAGAATAAAGCTCTAGTCAACCCTCACAAGGAACTGCGAGTTGCGGGGGATGTAAAATGGACAAAAGAGCAATTTACCTATTTGCAACGCGATCGCAATGTCAAAATATTTGCCGATATATATATCCCCCAAGGATTAGCAACTCCAGCACCGCTAATTGTAATTTCCCATGGATTGGCTTCTAATCCTGATACTTTGCAATATTTATCGCAGCACCTTGCTTCTCATGGATTTGCTGTGGCTGCCTTAGAGCATCCTAAAACAGGTAGTCATGACTTTGCGGCGTTCCTATCTGGCTTCAGTAAAGAGCCCCAGATTGAAGAAGCAGTACAACGCCCCTATGATGTGAAATATTTACTAGATGCATTGGCGCAAAAGGTTAAAACTGATCCCCAATGGCGCGATCGCTTCAACCCAGAGCAAGTAGGCTTAATTGGGCACTCACTCGGTGGCTATACTGTTCTAACTTTGGGAGGTGCTCAACTTAATTTCAATCAAATCAATAAAGAATGCAGTATTCCCGAACCCAATCTCTCTTCTTTTAATGTGTCTAAGATTCTCCAATGTCGCTTTAGTGCATTAGATGTAAATAATATTAATCTTAGCGATCGCCGAGTCAAAGCAGCGTTAGCACTTAATCCACTCGGTGGTAGTACGCTACTGGGTAAAGAAGGAATTCAAAATATCAAGATTCCTGTAGCGATTTTTGCTGGTGGAGATGACTTATTTACACCTGCGGTTCCTGAACAGTTTTTCCCCTTTGTATGGTCAACTAGTCCTCATAAGTATCTAGTAACTTTTCCTAAAGGAACACATTTCTCTTTTTTAGAAAGAAGCGATCACGGTGTATTGGTAGTTCCAGCAACCATATTAGGTGAAAAGCCCGAATTTACGCATCCCTATACAAAAGCGTTAAGCCTAGCTTTTTTTCAAACTCATCTCAATAACCGCCCTGAATTTGGGGCTTATCTCAATAATGCTTATGTACAAGCGATCGCATCTCCCCGATTCCCTGCTTCATTGACTACCAATTTCTCAGAGGCTCAGCTTCTGCAATCGTTAGGGGATACTCCATAAAAAGCATTAGCGCCGCACTCAAGCCCTGAGCTCAAGTGCGGACTGAAATCTCAACCCGTTTCAAAAGGGTTGATAGAAGGCATTCCGTAGTCCACTTCAGTGGACTTAAGCTTTTAGACAAGAACTTAAGTTCTTGTGTTATTTGCGCCGTTTTTTACTTCTGTAATCGTTTGAGTTCATCTTGTAAAGCTTGAACTTTGCTTTTGAGAGAATCCACATCGCTTACAGTTTGATTAGAATCACTATCTTCCTCATCATCAATTGAGATTGTCCGTGGGGCATCTTTGCTGCTAGGATTTGGAGCACTCTCCCCAATCGGCTTTTGAGAGTTACGGACTAGGTCATCTACAAACTTTTTCGCTTCTTCGGTTGTCATCTCGCCACGTTCAACTAGGTCGTCAGCTAATTTACTAGCTTGTGTACGAAGTTCACCAAGAGTCTCACCAGCCTTTTCACCTGCGACAGTCGCCAAGCCTAGACCTAGATAAAATGCTTTTTGGACGATGCCACCAAATGGATTCATTGCCATTACTCCATAAAATTTTATGATAGTCATTGTGGATAAGTAGCTAGGCACAATTAAATATAAAACCCTAAAATCTGTACCGCCCGCGCAGCGGGCGGTACAGATTTTGACTCGGATTTTTAATTGTGCTGAGGTACTTATTGCAAAGCAATATCCACAATGACTATCATATCTCGATATTATGAAATTTCCCAACTGGCTATCACAACGAGCTATTCAGAAAAAAAGTGCGATCGCACTTATCTTTAGATCGCCTTTTGATCAAGAAGTAGAACGCTGGACATATGCGGAGTTGGAAGCCGAAGTTAATCACTGGGTAGAGTGCTTGCAGACATTGGGGATAAAATTTGGCGATCGCATTGGATTGTTACTTACCAATCATCCGAGATATATCATACTTGTTCATGCGTTAGTGAAGTGTGAAGCGATCGCAGTTTTCCTCAATATTCGCCTCACTACTGAAGAATTGCGTTGGCAGATAGAAGATAGTCAAGCTAAATATTTGCTTTGTGATGAGCTTACTAAATCAACTGTAAACAATCTGGATAAACAAATCGATCATTTAATCATTTCTGAAATATCTAGTTTTTCTCTGCTAAATTTTCAATTAAATGGCTGTAAACATTGCAGCGAAAATATAGATCTGGAAAATACACAGGGTATTTTCTATACATCGGGAACAACGGGTAAGCCCAAGGCAGTTCCATTAACTTATAACAATCATTTCCATAGCGCGATCTCATCGGCTTTAAATTTAGGTATAGAGCCAAATGATAATTGGTTGCTCTGTATGCCATTGTTTCATGTAGGTGGATTATCGATCGCATGGCGGAGTGTCGTTAACGGAACGAAAATCACGCTTTTACCAAAATTTGATGAGCAGGAAGTACTAGATGCGATCGCTATTGAGAAAGTGACAATTATTTCGCTTGTGCCAACGATGCTGAGCCGTTTATTAGCACATCCCCAATGGCAAAACCTTCAGAAATTACGTGCGATTTTATTGGGCGGCGCACCTGCGAGTCCAGAATTAATTGAACAATGCTTACAATTAAATTTGCCGATAAGCCCTACCTATGGCATGACTGAAACTGCTTCGCAAATAACTACTCTTCCATCCCATGAAGTAGCTAAAAAAAGAGGTTCGTCGGGTTTACCACTTTTTGGCAATCGACTACGGATTGTCGATGATCAACAGCAAGATCTTGATGTTGGTGAGATCGGGCAAATTCTCATTCAAGGGGCAAGTGTGATGAATGGCTATCTCAATCAACTTGACAAGAATATTCAAGATGGTTGGCTGCACACGGGCGATTTAGGATATCTCGATCGCGATGGTTACCTCTATGTCATCAGTCGTCGTTCTGACTTGATTATTAGTGGTGGTGAAAACATTTATCCGACGGAAATTGAGGCGATTTTACTAGAACATCCTGCGATCGTAGAGGCTTGTGTGGTGGGCATAGGAGATCGCGAATGGGGCGAAATAGTTACTGCCGCAATCGTGACTGATATTCAATTGTCACTAGAAGAAATTAGAAATTTTTGCGAACAAAAATCCTTGGCGCGATATAAATTACCCAAGTCTATCTATATTTGGGAATCTCTCCCCAAAACTGCTTCTGGCAAATTATTGCGTCAAAAAATTCGCGATCGCCTAGAGTCCGTATAAAACCTGAAAATTATAGCGATCGCGCTACAATATCCAATGGAAATAGCAAAAGTATTTTTCTCTTTAGCACCATGAATCAAGATTCTGAAAACTCTAATTCGCAATCGATGAATCTTCCGCCTGGGGAGTTGGGATTACCGATCCTTGGACAAACCTTGCAGTTTCTCTTTGATCGCAAATTTGCCGAGAAACAATATGCCAAGTATGGGGCGATTTCTAAAACTAGCTTACTTGGTAGACCTACAGTATTTATGATTGGCTCCGAGGCTGCTGAATTCGTGTTATCTAGCCATATGGAATGCTTCTCATGGAAAGAAGGTTGGCCAGATAATTTCAAAATGCTGTTAGGAGAATCACTGTTTTTGCAGGATGGGGAAGAACATCGCCGCAATCGCCGCTTGATGATGCCCGCCTTTCATGGACAGGCTTTAACTGGCTATTTTTCGACGATGGAAGAAATCACACAGCGATATTTGGCTAAATGGACAAAAAAGGGGGAGTTTAATTGGTTTGATGAATTCAAAAAACTGACCTTTGAGATTGCTAGTCAACTTTTGATTGGAGCAAATGCTGGTGATGATGTAGAGAAATTGAATAAATTATTTACAACTTTAACCAATGGGTTATTTGCGATCGCGCCTTTTGATTTGCCTTTTACTACATTGGGTAAGGCGCTTAAAGCACGCGATCTTCTACTGCAACATCTCACTCAAGTTGTGAAGGAGCGTCAGCAAAATCCCACCAATGATGTACTGAGTATGTTGATACAGGCGCAAGATGAGGATGGAGGACGTTTTAGTCTCGAAGAATTAAAGGCTCAGGCAATGCTGATGTTATTTGCTGGACATGAAACTACCACATCGATGTTGACATGGTTTTGCCTAGAACTAGGTCGTCATCCTCAAGTTTTAGAACGCGCTCGCCAAGAGCAAATAGCACTAGCGACAACAGGTCAGTTAAATCTAGAACAAATCGGGCAAATGCCTTATCTCGATCAAATCTTTCAAGAGATTGAACGTTTGCGTCCGCCTGTTGGCGGTGGGTTTCGAGGTGTTGTAAAGCCTTTCGAGTTTAATGGATATCAAGTTCCCAAAGGTTGGCTAGTTCTCTATTCGATTATGATTACCCATAAACAAACAGATATTTATCCCAATCCTGATACGTTCGATCCAGATCGCTTTAGTAGCGATCGCCAAGAACATAAACAGAAACCCTTTAGTCTGATTGGGTTTGGTGGTGGTGCAAGAATTTGTATTGGGATTGCATTTGCGAAGCTAGAAATGAAGATTATTGCTGCTCATTTATTACGCAATTATCAATGGGAAATTTTACCTTCCCAAAATCTAGAGCCGTTCCCAATTCCTACTCTTCGACCAAAGGATGGGCTAAGAGTAAAGTTTCAAGCATTAGTATAATTAAAATAAAAGGTGGCGCGAAGCGCCACCTTTTATTTTGTTAGCCTTGCACTCAAGTGCAGGCTAAAAGCTCAAATCCGTTGAAACGGGTCACGGAAAATTATTCTTTAGTCTGCTTCAGCAGACTTGAGCTTTTAGCCAAGAACTTGAGTTCTTGGCTTTTCTTAGGCTTCAGTATCTCCTTCTAATTCCTCGGTTTCTGACACTTCGACTTCTGATGTTTCAACAATAACTTCAACAGTAGTTACCAACCCATCACCACTTTGGATCTCCACCTCTTCGATTTCTTCTTCCAATGCTGGAGGAACTAGAGTAGCGCCAACGATCGCATCGGATGCATCCAATCTCTGTAGACGTACACCTCTAGCAGTACGAGACTGACAAGCGATCGCATCAGTAGATTGCCGCATGACGATACCTCGACTGGTGACGATCATCAGTTCGTTCTGTTCATTAACTAAACAGAGCGAAGCCAGTTGATCTTGTCCAGATTTGAACTTAGTGACACGCAAGCCTTTACCAGCACGTTTTTGAATACGGAACTGACTCACAGGAACACGCTTACCATAGCCACCTCTAGTGACAACTAGTACCCAAGGTCCTTGAGATTTTTCGTTTCCAGTTTCAGCCTCAGTTTCCAGATTTTCATCTTCACTGACTGTTTCAGTAGCAGTTTCTGCGGCAGTTACAGTGATATCAATTTCTTCCTCAGACTCTTCAGCTTCGATTTCTGCAAGACCCGCAGGAATAATGTCCATACTCACGATCAAGTCATCGCCTGTAAGTCGCATCGATCGCACGCCGCGAGTATCGCGTCCCATTGGGCGCAATTGCTCATGATCGGCACGAAAGCGGATCGACATCCCTTGGCGCGAACCAACGATAATTGTATTATCGGCTTTGGCTCGTCTGACCCAGCGCAGTAAATCACCTTCTTCAAGAGCGATCGCAATTAGACCATTGGAGCGAATATTGGCGAAGGCAGGAAGCTTGGTTTTTTTGATATAGCCGCCAGCCGTGAGCATGACCAGATATTCATCTTCACTAAACTCGCTGATGGGTAAAACCGTAGTGATTTTTTCATCGGCAGCGATCGGTAATAGCTGTACCACAGCAGTACCACGGGCGGCACGACCAGATTCTGGAACCTCGTATGCCTTGACTCCATAGACCTTACCGCGATCTGTAAAGAATAGAACTTTGTCATGACTGCGACAAGCAAAGAAATGCGCGATTGCATCATCATCTTTGACGTTGGCGCTAGCTTTACCGCGTGTGGCCCGATGCTGAGCCGTGAAAGTATCCACAGGCATCCGTTTGACATAGCCTTGCTCCGTCACCATCACGATTGTTTCGCGATTGGCAATCAAGTCGGCAGTATCGATATCGCCTTCATTGGGCAGAATGCGAGAGCGGCGCGGTGTCGTAAATTCAGCTTTGATTGCTTCCAATTCTTCACGGGTAATCGTGAGAATGCGATCGCGATTGGCGAGGATATGTTGCAGATCAGCAATTTTAGCGACTAATTGATCGTGCTCGTCATGGATCTTATCGGCATCTTGAGCCGTCAAGCGACGCAACTGCATCGCCAAAATTGCATCGGCTTGCGCTTCTGAAAGTCCATAGCTTTCGATCAATCCCAACTTCGCAGAACTGCTATCATCAGCTCCACGAATCAGGGCAATTACAGCATCCAGATGGTTGAGCGCAATTAATAGACCTTGCAATAAATGATCGCGTTCTTCGGCTTTACGCAGTTCATACTGAGTACGGCGCGTAATTACTTCATAACGGAAATCGAGGAATACTTGCAGAGCATTACGCAGAGTTAGCGTAATCGGTTCGCCATCTACCAATGCCAACATATTGCAACTGAAGTTCGATTGCAGAGGTGTGGATTTGTAGAGATTATTTAGCACCACTTTGGGATAGGCATCGCGCTTCAGTTCGATTACTAAACGCATACCATCGCGATCGCTTTCATCACGAATATCAGAAATGCCATCAATTTTCTTCTCATTGACCATTTCCGCGATGCGTTCGATCAGCGCTGCCTTATTGGTTTGGTAAGGCATTTCGGTGATGATAATCGCCTCGCGATCCTGCCGTCCAGAAGCCGAAATCGTCTCAAAGCTAGCTACTGCTCGCATGGTCACAGAGCCGCGCCCCGTCGTGTAGGTTTCACGAGCACCATCGGTTCCTAAGATCAAAGCACCTGTCGGGAAGTCGGGACCTGGAATATATTGCATCAATTCCAAATCCGTCAGCATCGGATCAGCAATCAGAGCCACTAAGCCATCTACCAACTCGCCCAAATTGTGCGGCGGAATATTTGTCGCCATCCCCACAGCAATGCCTGAGGATCCATTCAGCAATAATTGAGGAATTCGAGCGGGTAATACCAAAGGCTCTTGCTGCGAGCCATCATAGTTATCACCAAAGTTAACCGTATCGCGATCGATATCCTGAATCAGCCCAAACTGTGAGATGCGTGTCAGCCGACATTCGGTATATCGCATCGCGGCGGCGGGGTCATTATCGACGGAGCCAAAGTTACCATGACCATCGACCATGCGATCGCGCATCGAAAAGTCCTGCGCCATCCGCACCAGTGCTTCATACACGGCGGTATCACCGTGGGGATGATATTTACCGATTACGTCACCGACCACACGGGCACATTTCCGAAACGGGCGATCGGCGGTCATGCCCAACTCGTGCATAGCGTAGAGAATGCGGCGATGTACTGGCTTGAGTCCATCACGGGCATCGGGCAAGGCGCGACCGACGATCACGCTCATGGCATATTCCAGATACGATCGCGACATTTCGCCGCGCAGGTCTGTTGGAATAATCCGATCTTCTAAGATATCAGTCATACGGCTACTCAAATTCTCCTTGCATTGCTTGGCAGTGCTTGCCCCGTGTGATCTAGGCAATTCTTACTAAGTGTCTCTACTATTATAAGGCTTTGCGGGGTTTGTGAGGCGATTTAGACCACTAGCCTCTGAACTCCAATAAATTCAGTAAATGTTTTTTTCTGTAAGGAGTTAGATGCTTATCTTGATGTTGTTGCTGTTGCGATAGCTAATCTATGAGCAGATTTAATCTGGTCTCTGAAATTAGCATTATTAGTTTGTAGACATTTATAGTAAATATTCGTACTACAATAGTAGGCAGTAGTGATTAGAGTTTATCGTCAGTATTAAATCTAAATATATTACAAATCAACCTCCTAAAAATGATTAAAAAATTCTTGCTTCTTCAGAATATTGCTCGTTTTGAATTATATCGACCATCTGGCGGTGATATTGAGATGAAGAAAGTTACGCTTATATATGCTGAGAATGGGAGCGGTAAAACCACATTGGCACTGGTCAGTTAAGACGTGAGGCAGTGAAAGCCACACAATGAAAGCAACTCCAGCATAGAAAGGGGTCGATGATATAACCCGATCTCCATAGCT
>Ga0315903_10009612_pt1 | contig 11663 bp, 2 predicted proteins | sample LakEriMetagenome_7_FD_203524 | JGI IMG/M metagenome (GOLD analysis project Ga0315903, IMG submission 203524) | Freshwater fungal communities from buoy surface, Lake Erie, Ohio, United States - Buoy 2 MA119 | ecosystem: Environmental > Aquatic > Freshwater > Lake | place: USA: Lake Erie, Ohio... | reverse complement strand
ATATTTTTCCAAGAGATTATGATCCTGTAGTTGCTGCTACTTGCTATACCTATAGACCGTAAAGAATTATATACTCTCTTCCTCAGGATGACCAGTCTAAGAAAGACAATTGGAGATCATTCCTAGCTAACAACTATAAAGACTTTTCTTCTAGGGTTTCATCTATAAGACCCATAAATAAAACAGGTGCCATCTTTACTATGGTGAGAGATAGTCCACTAATGTTTATGGGTACAGAGTCATTAAGTTTAGATGCTACCGGTACACAAGTTACTGTAGGAAATGGAGCATTGTTTGGAGACAGCAGGGCTTTGCAAGCTATAGTTAATGCAGATGATTCTTATGAGTATGGATCATGTCAAAGTAAGTATTCTACTATTGGTACCAAGTATGGTGTCTTTTGGGTTAGTCAAGAGCAAGGTAAAATATTTAACTATGGTGGGCAACTAGAAGAAATATCTAATGCCGGTATGAAGTGGTGGTTTTCTAGATTCCTTCCTTCAAAATTATTAAAAGCTTTTCCAGAGTTTAAACATTCTGATAATCCTATTTATGGTGTAGGTGTTCAAACTACATATGATAATACAAATGAAGTTGTTTACTTTACTAAAAAAGATTATGAACCTATTTTAAATAATCTTCAGTATGATCAAGAGAAAGGATTTTATATTCAAAATGGACAATCAAAAATCTATTATAGTCTTAATGATCAAACTGCCTTTAGGGAAGCCAGCTGGACTATTAGCTATGATCCAAAAACTAAAACATGGATAAGCTTCCATGACTGGCATCCTACATTTGTACTTCCAAGTAAGACTCACTTCATGAGTGTAAATGTAAACTCTATTTGGAAACATAATGAAAGATGTGACTTGTTCTGTAACTTCTATGGTGTAGATTATCCTTGGGAAGTGGAGTATGTTTCTTCAACGGGTCAAGTTGTAAATACATTAAGAAGCTTTGAATATATACTGGAAGCTTATAAATACCACAATGATTGTAGAGATAAGTTTCATGTACTGGATAGAAACTTTGACAATGCTATTGTTCATAACTCAGAGCAGATCTCTGGACTTTTGTATTTAGAAATTAAAGAAAAGAATAATCCATTAACTAATTTACAATATCCTATAGTAGGTAGTGATTACATTACCATTCAGTTTTCCAAAGAAGAAAACAAATACAGGTTCAATCAGTTCTGGGATATAACCAGAGATAGGGGAGAATATGTTCCTAGTGTATCAGCCGGTCCAGTAAACATTCCAATGTTTAATACAGATTCTAACGGATATACTTTTGAAATTAATCCTTTATACGTAAATTATAATAAGGCACCTCTTGAAAGAAAGAAGTTTAGACATCAAGTTAACACTGTATTTCTAAGAAGAAACCATAGTTATGATGTTAAGTTTTTATTTAAAGTGTCTAATCAAAAACTGCTTACATCATACAGATAATGAAAAGGCAATCATCTATATTAACAACATACTACAATAGTAGACTACCTAAAGCTCAGGGCGGAGTACAAACTCCACCAACTTGTCCGGAAGGATTTAGTTGGAATGAAGAACGTCAAGCATGTACTCTACCAGATGGAAGAACACTTGAAGAACTTAAAGCAAGTAATGATGCTACTTGGAGTGATATAGCTACTGACTATGCAGCTAATGTAGGTAAAGGTGCACTTGCTACTGTTGGAGCCGGAGCCTTGGCTATTAAAGCAGCTCCTTTGTTTAACAGATTTACAGATGTAAACAAAAAACTAAAACAAATTGAACTAGAAGGAAAGCTTGCCAACCTAAGTGATTGGGATATAGCTAGAAGACAAATGTCAGAGGTGGGAATTACGTCTGGACAAAGAGCAGCATACAATCCTATCACTTCTCCTCTTGCTAAAAGATATGTATATCCGTATGGGTATACCGGTATGGGTAAGTATCCAAATAAGTTAGCACAGATATGGGATGCTGTAAAATCAGGAGGATTAGATAAAACACAATTTGCTACTGAATTAGGTTCAATAACTCCAGCTAGAGCAGATGCTTGGAAATTATACTTAGGTATGCCACAAGAACATGGTACATTTGAAGTGGCTACTACAGCTCCATTTAACCATCCTTCTTATAAACCAGGTCAGTTAAGTAAACTTGAAACTTTTTCTATTTCACCTAACGCAGATGGTGGTAAAACTTATGAAAGTATAAGACCTATTGATATTTTTACCTATGGTAAAAATGGTTTACGTAATGAGCTTGGTTCTGAAACACTTGTTAATAGAGCTATAAAATTATCTACAGGACCAATGTCTATAGATGTAGGTCATGACGTAATGGGTGGATATAATAAAAGATTAAGTTCTTTAGGAGGGTTAGAATATAATGATGTATGGGATTTGAATCCAGAAATTACACCTTCTAATTTCTTTCCAGAGTCTTTAAAAGAAAATAGTTTTTTTAAAAAACTTTTATATGATACTCAAAAAAAGTATAATGCTGAAACAGGTAATTATACTATTATATCTACTCCCAAAAATATTACTATTGATGTAGGAAAATTTGTTGGTAAACCTTTCTTTGTACATGGAGTGATGCAAGACTTTCCATCTAAAGAAATATTTACTGATGATATGTTGCAAAGACTTGAGGCTCATAAACAAAAACTTTTACAGCAAGGTAATAAACCAGATATGCCTAATGTAAAGAGAGTACAAAAAGCAATTGATAAATTAAGCAAAGGAAGTAATAAAAATCTTTCTGCTGGTCAACGTTTAAGACAAGCTGCAAAAAATGCAAAGCCGGTTGCTACGCCAACAGGTACAACAACTAGAAGTGGTCAAGCTGCAAGAACAGAGGTTGCTAGACCTAGAGTGGAAACTTCTACACCATCTAGAATTTATAGTGGAGTTAAAGGATTTGGAAATTTCTTAGGAAGACTTTTTAAAGAGGTTGGTAAAAGAGAATATGGTGGTATGATTACAGATCCTATGGGTCAATGGAAATACCCCGGCATGAATACAAGAATACCTGGCGGAAACATAACTATGCAAGGTGTCCCCTATCCTGTATTAGCTATGGCTAATAATGGTATGACTACTATGATGCAGCCTGGTCAAAACTATTACTTCCCCGGTGCAGACTATGTGGATGAATATCCTATGATGCAACAAGGAGGAGACATCTCTCTACCTAATGTCTATCCTAATCAAATGATTTCTAGATTTGATGAAGGTGGAATACCAGGATGTCCTCCAGGACAAGTATGGAATGCAGCTTTAAGAAAGTGTGTTACTCTTCCCCCTATATATACAACTAATCCTAATTTAGTTAGGGCTTTTAATGATAGTACAACGGCATATAATAATGCATTAGCTGATATTAAATTTACTGATGACGCTATGAAATCTGGTAAAGAACTAACTTTTTTTTCAAATGATGTTAAGCCTATTTACACAACAACAGGAAAAAAAGTAGTACCATCTAAAAAAGTAGTAAAATATAAATCATCTAAAAAGTTAAAAACAAAAGATTTCAAAAAAAAGATACTTCCTAAGTATCAAGATGAAATAATAAAAGGTCTTTCTCATAATAACATAGAACCAGTTAATATTAATGTATATAGTGATGTTAGTAAATTTTATGATAAAAATGGAAACCTAATAAAAGATGTTGGTGAAAATAATGAAACTTGGTTTCCTGAGTTTCAAAAACCAGTACAAGAATATATTTTGCAAAATCCAATATCTGGTTCAACAACTAATCAATCTGCTCCAATAAATAATGATGTTACAGATTTTGCTATTGTATGGGCAGACCCTAATGAGGATCCTAATAACCTTACACAAAAAGTTAAGTACTTTAAAACAAGAGAAGAGTTTGACGAGGCTGCTAAAAAACTTGGTGCTACAAATATTACACAAAGAGGAAAGAGTGCTGAGGCTCATTTAGGTGTAAGAAATAAAACTCCAGAGTTTGGGTATGGTGGTATTCCTTATTTTGGACCAGGTGGTTCAGTAGCAAATGGCTGTGGACCATATATGGCAAAGAATAGTGCTGGTCAATGTGTTCCTGAACACCTTGCACACTTGCCACCAACATCTACTAATCTCCTTGGATCTGCAAGACCTTCTGCAACACAACAGATGGGAATGGCTACAGTACCGGGTCAGTATGGAAAAGGTAGTGTAGATTATTCTATGGGTGCAAATCCTTTGACAGTTGCTAAACAACAGAAACAATATCAAGATATAAAATCTGAAAGAGAATATCAGAAAGAAAGAAGTAAACAAACTTCTGTAGGACCTGCTCGTAAGAAAACTCCAATGGAAGAAGAGAGAGACCAAGCATTGAAACAACAGTTTGTTGCTACATATCCTGGGTATTCTAAGTTAGATGAGCAGGGTAATATAGTTCCTACACAAGTAGATAGAAGTGTAGCAGGAACTCCTGATTATGGGTCCAGGGCTTATTATAATGATAGAGGACTAAATACATTTGCAGAAGGGCTGGACTATGCTTCCATGCTATATGGTGCAGGGGAAGTAGCTGCACTTGCTAAACCTTTTTTTAAACAAGCTATAACAAAAGGTTTTTCTGGTTTAAAATCTGGGTTGGGAAATGTAGGAAAAGCAATTGATAGAAAAATATATCCAACTAGGGCATATAGATCAGAAGTTATTGGTGGAAATCCTCAAGGATATACTGTTTCAGGAGAAGCTGCTACTTTAGCAGATAAGGTATTTAAGAAAGGAGATTGGGCAACTAAAGATCTTACTGAAGCTTTTCAATATTTAACAGGGAAAGAAAAGACTTTACTTGGAGAAAAAGCAGGACTTGTTACAGGAAATGATATGTTGTTGACAGAATATAAAGTTCCTTTTTGGAAAAAAAATATAACTTTTGATAAAGATGTAGTTGCTCTTAAACAACTACAAAAAGCAAATATTAATCCTAATGAATTTATAATACCTAACAATAAATTTTTGTATCCAAGAAGAACAAATGTTATAAGTGCAGTTCCTGAACATTTAAAAAATGTTCAGACTACTTTGCCATCCGGTCGTGTAAGAAACTTTTATGACAAATATTCTATTGCACTTACACCTGATAATGTAATATATTCTTCTAAACCATATAAATATATAGAAGATCAGATAAATGCGGTTACAGGACACAATATGCCTATAACATATACATATGATGAAGCACTTGGAAGAAACCAAAATATTCCTATATTAAATTGGAAACAGTCTTCTATACCTTCTAATTCTGGAGTAGGTAGATTTAGAAGATTTGAAACGGGAGGAGCTGTTGGGGGAAAGAGAGAATATTATGAAACTTCTCAAAAGAAAAATAATGGTTGGCAGTTTCAGAATGGTGGACCACTGGTTGAATTCTATAAAGGAAAGATGACAGGTCCTAATATCTTTGAAGAAGGTGGACAATCTAATAAATACTTCTACAATGAAGGATACGGTGTTCCTCAGTTTGAAAAGGGAGGTGATATTCCAAAATGTCCTGATGGTGAAATGTGGGATCCTGTATTGCGGAAATGTGTTCCTTTCAAATCACCCGGTCAAAGATTAAGGGAAGCTGTTAATGAAACTTTTAGTAGTAGAAAGAAACTTCCTTCCTTTAAAAAATCTCCTGCTGGTTATTTATTAGCTGTTGTTGATTATAATAAAACAAAAATAGGTGCGGATCTTTCAGATTATTGGGAAGGTTTGAATAAGTATAATGATTTAATGAAAGAAGAAAGTGCTGAAAATATACAGGAAACCAATGCTGAAAAGATATTAAAAAAATCAAATGATGATAAGGTTGATATTGCCTATGGATATAATGAGTATGGTGAAGTTCCTGATAAAGATAAGAAAAGAAAGTTTGCTAAGTTTACATACACCTTTGACAATGATGCTGGTGCAAGATATGTTATTGGAAACAAAGTAAAAGAAGTTACGGAAGGTGGAGCTAAGAAACATTTTAAAAATGTAAAAGCTGTTGCACACTTCTTAAGAGACTCTGATATTCTTCCTAATCAAAAGTTTGCACCAAGTGAATGGACTGTTCATGGTGGAAATAAATTTGTATCTACATCTCCAGGAAGAGCAATGACTTCTGTAGGATTTGATAGACCAGATTGGTATAGAACACTTTACAAACCAAACCCTAGCAATCCTGAAGAGTACTTGGTTAAGTATATTAAGAATAAAGATATAACTGAAGAGCAGGAAGCTAGGTTAAAAAAAGAAGGATGGGCTTTAGATTTTACGGTGAGTGGTCAGTCTAAGTTTTCAGATGTAGACTGGGAAGGAGATGGGCCTTCTACAAAATATGGTGTAGTAAGTAGGTGGTTGCCATTAAAGAACGGAAACTATTTAACCATTCCTTATAAAGACAAAAAAGGTTTTTCTAGATTCTCCGGAGGCAGTATCACTTATTTATTTAAACATCCAAAAACTGGAAAGTCAATTGGTATAGATGTAGCAGGAAGTGTAAATGATATGAAAGTTGCTGGTGAAAATCTTATTAAAAGATATAATTTAAAACCTAATCAACTTGATTTTATATTTCATGATATGGGAAGTTACTCAGCAAAACCCAAAGCAACAGGTAAAGATGAATTAGATTATGATCAATGGATTGATTTTAATTCATACAACAGAGGATACTCCGGAGCACCTCTTATGATACCAAGTAAAAAATATGGTGGGGTAGCATCTTTTCAGAATGGAGGAGAACCTTGTCCAGAAGGATTTGTAAGATTAAATGGAGAGTGTGTAGAAATAGAAATAGCAAATGCTGCTAAAGCAGCTGAAGAATATATAACCGGTTGGTATAATTCTCCTAAGTACAAACAACGCTTTGCAGAAAGTTTGTCTCCTGGAGAAGAGTATATGATCCAAGGAAGAGAGCAACAACTTGCGGATGTTCCTAATATAAAGTGGGCATCTTCTCCTGGAAATTTTTTAGGAATAACAAATCCTAAGAAAGATAAGAATAAAAAAATCTATTTAAATTTAAAAGCTCATACTCCTCAAACTCTTGAAGAACAGTCACTTGCTCAAACAGCCGGGCATGAAATAGATCACATTATAAACAAGGGTGGAAAATACATACCTCAAAAAACGATAGATTTTCTTAATTCAATTAGACCAAATGATTTTAGTGAAACTCCTTTTTATCAAAGAGAAGTTGCTCCTTTTGTAAAAACAAAGAGAAGGTTCATGGATAAAATGTTTGGTACTTCAGGAACTTGGATGAATAGAGAAGAGGTGGATGATAGATTAAGAGAAAGAAATCGTGAGGAAAACTGGCATCAAGAATCTCCTTTTGATAACCCTTACAATCCAGAACTTTATAAAGCATTACGTTTTGGATTTAATTACTATAATCCTACTGATAAAAATAAAACAGAACCGGTTTCTTTCTGGAATAAGATAAGACAAGATGCTAAAGAGCTTGGTGTGTATGATCCATATACAGAAGACTTTGATGAACAGAAGTTTCAAAAGTTTTTAGAGATGGGTAATACACCAAAGACTCGTGACTTTAGAAAGTTGATAGATTGGTATGGTAAGGATAATGTTATAGAAGGAATGAATAAAGTGGTTAAGATGGGTGACCGTAGTGAAAACTTATCAATGGCTAAGAATGGAGGTCCTGGAGATGAGTTATCTCCAGAACAATTAGCTTCTCTTAATAGAGCTAAGATGAGAGCTAAGATGGCACTAGCTGCAGAGTGGGGTAATCCTTCTGCTAGAAGAATGATGAACCCAACTCCTCCTTCATATAAATTTAGTGGTAATGAAATGTTTAATGGAAAACCTGTAGTTGGATTTGGTGAAGGTCAGACAAAGCTTGGAGATACAGGAACTCACAGAATGACTTCAATAGATAGTTTTGCTGTTCCTTATATTCAGCAAAATCCCAATGGTACTTTATTCTATAATCAAGATCCTTCACCTAGAGATAGAGAAGCTATTAGATTTGGTAATCCACAAGATGCAGAATACTTTGCCGAACATTATAAGGAGGTGGCTCCTATGATGCAAAATTTTAAAAAGAATGGAGGTCCTGGACCAGGAGACAAAGAAAAGAAAGAGGTGAGAGATATTCTTTTTAATCTTCCAATAGGTTCTTCTGACATTCGTTATCCTGAGTATCAAGGTAATATAAAAGACTGGGGTAGTAACCTAGATAAAGTGAAGGTGGTAATTAATCCTCAGGCTACAGGAAGTGTTTCACCAGGACGCTATGTTTCTTTTAACACACCTGCACCAGAAGAACAAGATGGTGTTTTTCAAATGTCATCTCTTGATTACCCATATAGAGGAAGTATTTTGCTTAATCCAAGTTTGTACACTCCTATAGATAATGAACGTAGAGTGATAAGACATGAATTAACCCATGGTGCTTTTGATTCAGATAAGTACATTCCAAATTGGTTAGCAGACAATCTTCGTAGAACAGCTAGAAATCCATATGGATTTGAAACAGGAGAACATCACGATCAGCTTGTTGAAAGAGTTCCTATGCTAATGGGTACAAGAAAAGAAGTTCTTGATTACTCCGGTCTTCCTTTAAATTCTAAAGTTCCTAGGGATGTTTATAATTCCTACTTAAGAGGAATGATGGAAACAGGATTAAGAACCGGTAGACCAGTAGAACCAAATGAGGTTAAAGAATCTCTCTTTGGAGCAAGAACAGCTTCTGATGTTTATAATCTTATGAACATGGAAATGATTCCAGAAAGACAATATGGAGGAGACATTTCTATTCCTAATGTCTATCCTAATCAAATGATTCCTAAGTTTGATCCAGGTGGTTCTTTAGATTGTCCATGTCCAGATCAACCAGATTGTAAATGTCCAGAAGTGACATACACTCATAATCCAGGTACGAAAGGTATATATAGATTACAAAGAACAGTTACTCCTTACACTAGTAATAGAGATATTAGAAGATATACACAAGCTCCTACAGATCCAAGACAAGTTAATTTTATTCAGAACTATGCTGGTGCAATTGGATACCAGGATGATCCCAGCTTTGTTTATCCTACACAAGTTCCAATGGAAGGGGAGAAGCATTGGAATATAGATAAGTTTCTTATAGATCCTCAATTTAGTCGTAAATACGGTAGATTGGAGAATGCTGAAACTACAAAGGAACAAGCTAGAGCTAATGCTTTAGCTGACATGTATAAATACTATATGCTTCAGTATCCTAACAAAAAAGGTAAAGCATTTAGACAAGCTAAAAGATTTGTACGTAGAGAAATAGATCCTAGAATAAGTGGTCCTTTTTATGATTATTATTTAAATAAAGATCTCTCTAGTGGTATAGGCGGTATAGAAAGTTTTGCTGATGCTAATAGACTTGAGCAACTCTACCAAGTTAATCCAGTTCCTGCTCAGGCTGACATGGATAGATTAAAAGATGTTTCTATAGACTACTTTAGAAACTATAGAAAAATGTCAAAAAAGGATGCAGAAGCTTTATGGAATAGTTGGGAAAGAGGAGCTGCTCAACCTCCTGCTGGTGACCCTGCTTTTTATAATAATTCAACAGAAATGTCTGAACCTTTAGTTCCTTTAAAATATGGAGGGTTCACTTCAAAAAATTATAAACACAACAGCCCCTTGTTGCAATTCTATTATAGCAGGGGTGGTAAAATATAAAACAAAATATAATTAATACTTTAAATCAAAACTATGAGAACAAGAATGCAACAAGGGGGCACTACTGAAGAACAGGTAATGCAACTTATCCAGATGTATGCTCAGATTACAGGAGATGATCCTCAAGCAATTGTTAATGAGCTGCAACAAATGTCTCCTGAAGATCAGGGTATGGCCATCCAACAAATTGGACAGGCTGTTGAATCTTATATGTCTGATCAACAAGGACAACAAATGCCACAAGGACAACAAATGGCTAGAGGTGGTAGCTATAGTGGTACATATGATGCTGCTACCGGTAGTTACTTTTCATATGGTGGATCTTATGGTGGTGGAAGATTACGTATAGCTCAAGATGGTATGGAAGTTCCTCCACGTCCTGAATCACAAGACTATCCAGACTATCCAACATTTAAAGCTGCTGATGATGAATGGATGTTAACATATGGTGAAGGTGCCATTAATGTTCCAGAAATAGAACAACAGTTAGGAAGCATGCCAATGGGAGTGGGTTATGAGAATCCTGCTGCTAACATACTTGCCTCAGGTTCTCCAATGGCACCAATACCTGTACCAACAGCTGTTGTTGCTGCTACACCTGGTACAGCAAAGGAAGATCCTTCTCAGTATGGATATAGCATTGTTAACTATCTTAATAGTAAGGGATTGCCTAGTAGTTATAATACTAGAAAAGATATTGCCAAGATATTGAATATTTCAAATTACAGAGGTAATGACACTCAGAATATTCAAATGCTTGAGACTCTTCTTCAAAACCCCACTATGTTACAAACTATTATTGGTGGAGGTGGTAAGAAAACAAAAGGTGGTGGTAATAGCACAGCAAAAGCTATTAATAATATTAGAAAGAAAGCTCAAGCATCAGGAGCTATTCCTGGTGGTTCTAGTTCTGGTTCTTCATTTGCTCCTCCTGTTGTTACTCCTGCTCCTGTTACTCCATTCCCTGTTGTTGCACCAGATAGTACTGGTGTGGTTGTAGATAGTTTTGGAAATATTATATCAGATACTGGTAAAGTTGTAAATGATACTGGTAAGATTAAAAACCCATTTGACTTTGATCTTACAGATAGTACAGGTACTAGACCAGATACAATTGAAAAGCCAAAGAAAGGAGAACCGGTTAGTATGTTACCTCTTTTTGCAGGAGTAGTTACTGGAGCTGGGCTAGCTTATCTTGGTGCTTTACAACAAGGACCAATTAGAGCTAAAGCAGTTTTAGATGTTATTTCTAAAAATCCTAATTTTATTCAGGCATCTGATAACATGAAGAGTCAAATGCTTGAGAAAGCAACAGCTGATGTAGAAGGTGTATATAAGTGGTATAAGAAACTACCAAAAGAACAGAAGGCTATTGTTGACAATCTGGATGCAATGGAGATTGAAGGGTATTTGCCTGGTGAAAATATTGGTGATCCTGGGGCAAGAGCTGATGCTTTGTTTGCTCAACAAGACGCTATTTTGGAAAGACAAGCCCTGTCTAGACTTGCAGATCAAGAAGCTACTAATGCAATTAATGAAGCAGAACTAGAGACAGACATTGCAAATGAAACAGCTTTAAGAAGATCAGGTGTTAAACCTACAACAGCTAAACGTATTGTTAAAAGCCAAAGAAATACAAGAGCAATGTTGAATGCAGAGCCACCTGCTCCCACTGCTCCTGCAGCTACACCATCATTAAGACAAAGACTGATGGCTAATATAAAAAGAAGAGGAGCTGTTGCACCACCTACTGGTACAGCAGCTGCACCACCTAGAGTAGAGGCACCTCGTGTAGAAGGACCTTCTACAATGAGTAGATTTAGACAAGGTCTTGGTGCTGCTGGTAGATTTACTAAAGCTCTATTTAAAGAAATAGGTAAGAGAGAATATGGTGGTGCATACTTGCCAGACTATTCTATGGCTTATGGTGGGGGGTATCATTATAATAGTGGTGGTGATTTTTGTGTAGATCCAATGACAGGAG
>Ga0315903_10009609_pt1 | contig 11664 bp, 18 predicted proteins | sample LakEriMetagenome_7_FD_203524 | JGI IMG/M metagenome (GOLD analysis project Ga0315903, IMG submission 203524) | Freshwater fungal communities from buoy surface, Lake Erie, Ohio, United States - Buoy 2 MA119 | ecosystem: Environmental > Aquatic > Freshwater > Lake | place: USA: Lake Erie, Ohio... | reverse complement strand
GGCGGTCAGACGTTTAATGACTATGTGGCGAAGATGGCTCCGGAGAAGGCTGCGACTATGCGCACCGCGTACGATGCGCTCATGTCTGCTGGAGGTGGTCAAGCCGAGGATGTGGTGTTGGACTTTGGTAGCAAGTTGTACAACAACCCGATTACCCAGTTCTCACGCAAGGTCGGTGTGGCTGCAGATGACCACGCTCGCTTCATGCTCGCGTACGACGGCGCAAAGCAAGGCATGGACTCGCTGACTTCGTCTGCTCGTGTGCGACGGTTCTTGTTTGACTACGAAGACAACAGCACTGCTGATGCGGTGATGCGTCAGATTGTTCCGTTCTGGACGTGGACGTCACGCAACTTGCCGTTGCAGTTGGTGAACATTTGGGCTAACCCGCGTCCGTATCGTATCTACACCAGTTTCAAGAACAATCTTGAAGACCGTGAGAGCGGCACGTATGACTTGATGCCCCAGTGGATGAAAGAGGCTGGTGCGATTGCTCTACCTGGTACGTCGTTGGCGTTGACCCCGGACCTACCGTTTACCAGGTTGCAGCAGGACATTGAGATGTTGCGTGACCCGAAGCGTTTGGCGTCTAACGTGAACCCGCTTCTGCGCGTGCCGCTTGAAGTCGGGTTGTCCGACAAGGCGCTGTACTCCAACCGTCCGTTTGAGGGTGGTGTGCGTACGCCAGTTCAGGGGCCGGTGGGTACGTTGGCTTCGTATCTTGCACAACCGTTCGGGTTGGGCACGACTGGGCCGCAGGGTGAGCGTCTGATTTCGGACAAGGCGTTCTATGCGTTGCGTAACTTGGTGCCGTTGCTGAACCAGGCTGAGCGTCTGATTCCTTCTGTGCCCGAGTACAAGGAGCGTGGTGTCACTAACCCGTTCTTGGGTTACATCGGTGCGCCTGTGCGTCAGATTACTCCGCAGATGCAGGAGTCGGAACTGCGTCGTCGTATCGCTGAGTTGGCTAAGATTAGACGTGAACTTCCTGAGGGGGCATGATGAGACAGTACACAGGTAATCGTGACGGTGACGCGCGTAAAGCGCGTCCCGGACTATTGGAGTTCGTGAAGACGATTGAAGGGATTACGGACGGTGCGTTGTGGAACAACGGCACCTACGTCAACAGGGACATGCGGGGCAAGCCTGGAACACTTAGCGTACACAGCACGGGTCGTGCGGTCGATTTGTCTTACCGCAAGATTGGCAAGAAGGGTCGCCGCAATGGGCGCAAGATTGCTGAGTGGGTGTGTGAGTTCCTAACGAAGAACGCTGACAGGTTGGGTGTGGAACTTGTGTTGGATTACTGGCCCGAGCCGCATGGTCGTGGTTGGCGTTGTGACCGTGGGGAATGGCAGGAATACAAGACGAAGACCATTGGTGGTGCGCCCAAGGGTGATTGGTTGCATGTGGAACTCAGCCCAAAGATGGCGGATAATCCTCAGTTGGTTCGTGAGGTTTTTGGTGAGTTAGCGGAGCAGGGTTTCCCGGCCATGCTAATTCGTCCTTCAGGTAGAAGTCGCCAGTAACAAAGCGGTTCAACTGTTTCTTGTCACCGAAGGTGACAGCGGTATCAATGGTCAACGGTGCGGCGAACTGCACCATCTCCATCGGGATTGCCATTGTCGTGCACACCTGTTCGCTGTCTTGGTCGATGGTTGATGCAAGGGTGATGTAGCCGCCTGCCCATGAGAACGGGTAGCCGATGGACACGTTTGGTAGTTCGTCGATGGTTGGTTCATAGTTGTTCATGTCATACCACTCGTCTACGGGTGAGTATGCGTCTTTCCACAAGATAATCCAGGGTCTCATAGTATTCCTTCCTCGTCTAGGTGTTCTCTCATTCTTTCTATCAGCGATTCTGTGAACTCGTAGATTTGCATCCATGCCAGTACATCACCGGCAACAGCCTTGTCCCACTTGTCCACTACGTCGATGACAGATTCCATTGGTGCAGCCATCATGAGTGTGATGATGGTGTTGTCGATGCGTTGAATCCTTTCGGCTTCTTCTATCAGTTCATCGGCTTCGGTTTTGGGGATGAACTGGTAAATCCAGTCGCCGTCATCGGACATTTCGTTTCCCCTTGTTGTGTACGTAAATGCTGTTGTCTGACAAACCATTGACCGTAATGCCTTGGCCCACTTCCACGTTGTCGTAAGCCGCGCGCAGAAGTTTCGCCACCTGTTCCACATTTACTTCTTTATCAAACCCGAGAGTTATCTGTCGCGCCCGTGTCATAGTGTTCGCTCAACTCCAATCTGAACGTGTCGTCAAGAACCATCAGGCCGATGACGCAATACCCAACAATGTCCATGAGTGTATCAATCTTTGATTCGTTCACACGGGGCAGGATGGTGTTTCCCTTGGCGGCGAACTGTCGTGTGAACTCCAGGTTCGCCAACCGCTCATACTTGTCGTTCAAACGTACGACGATGCCTTGGATGCCGAAGCGGTCAATGTTCTTGTGCCCGTAGTCGTGCTGTTTGGATGCGAGCAGGTTCGCCATCTTGCCGGAATCCCACTGCCCCATCTTGCGCAGATACTCGATGACAGGTTTGGCGACGGCTTGGAACATTCCCTGTGACGGTTCCTGGTGGTTGTTGAAGACGGTGCCGATGATGGCGTCGATGCGGTCGCGCACTTCGTTGTAGTCAAGTTTGTTTTGTTCGGTAGCGATGCCTCCCAGGAAGGTGCACCATTGTGTTGCTGATTGGTCCCATGTCTTTGCCATGCCAAACTTTCTCCTTATGTGTACGTTCATTTCAAGATTGGTTTTCAGTCTAGCGTACGCAGCGTTCCTTAGACGGAACGCGTGCGTTTTGGTGAACCCAATCGTGTTGCCGAGTTCGGACAGCGAGTAGTCCTCGTATGTCAGCAGGTGGACTATTTCTCGGTAGAAGTCGGGGAGTTGCTCGATGGCGTCGTACACAGCCTCGCGTAGCAGGAGTCGTTCTTCGGAGGATTCTTCAATGTCTTGCAACGGGAGCGCAACCATGAGCGCTTCCATGAATGACTCGGGTTGTTGTCGGGACGCGAACGAGTCAAACAGTTCGTTGGCAAGGTTGAAGTCTTGTTTAGGCATCGTATTTATCTGAGTACATGAGTTCCATAACTTGTGCCGGCTTCAACAGGTATCCCCATGCCGGGTTGTCTGACTTGCGTGCAAGGTCACGCGTCTCCAAATCATCCTTGTGTTCAGCAATGTATCGTCGCAGTCTGTCTACGGAAACAATCATGAACCCGCCGTCCATCGAGTAGATGTACACCCACCATTGCGCCTTGGTGACCTGCAACCCTGACGGTATCCACCTGCCGGAACGACGCGGGTTCTGTCGCATCTCGACAACCATGTTGCCGTTGCGATAGCGGTCAGACTTCACCTCAAAGGAACCCTCAACGAGGGATTCCAACATTTTGCGGATGCGCTTCTCGCCTAACTGACCGTACTTCAGGTCTTCGTCAAAGTTGAATGTGTTCGCTTTGATATCCCACTTGCTGTCTTTCATTTGTCGTCCACCTGGTTCTGGTATTCGGTATAAGCGTATTCCACTTTGCCGAGTTCGGTTGCTAGTTGTTCAGCGACTTTTCGCCAACGGTCACGGTCTGCAAGCAACCGTGCCACAATGTCGTCACTCATCGACCTGCTCCCATTTGCTGTTGGAGAAACCTTTGACGGTTCCGTCACGTTCAATGTACACCCATGTCGCCGCATCGGGGTCGCAGCAACATCCCTGGATGTGCCGTGGGTCGTGTTCCACGACACACTGGCACAGTACGCATTTGACTTTCATAGTTTGCTCACAATCAACTGAATGATTTGCTTGTCATCAGCCCACGCGACACCGTTCAAACCATCCAACACCGACTTGACATAGTTGTCAATGTCGCCACGCAACGGATGCTTGTAGTTCGGATTCTTGTGACCGATAATGTTCAGCGACGTCCCTTTGTCCGTGAAGACAAGGGTGACTTCAAGCGTGTAATCTTCCCCGAAGAGGGGGCCTTTGTACGACTCCGCGATTTCTTTCTCATACTCTGCCGTCCTTTTCGGTGTGTACGCAAAGCCGCGCTTGCTGAGCCGCGGTCTGCCTTTGGCGATGGGGCGAATGTTAAAATGCTGCTTGTACTTCTTCATGCGCCAAACACCTTCATCACAATCAACTCTAGTTGATGCACACCGTCTTCACGGGAATGAAACTTGCCCCAACGCTTGTCGGCGTCAACGAGTGCGGTCAGCACTTCGTCGGGGCGCATCCCATCTTTGCGTAAACGGTCAGCCAACCTGACCAGTGTGGATGAACGGTCGGAGCCGTCAAGCGGACCGTTCTCCCACATCTTGTACGAATAGGGTGACATGTAGTAACGCAACTCTGAGGTGGACACGTTGTTCTTGCCGAACTGGATTGATGCCGGCTTCGGTGCCACGTACAGTTCCGCCACGCGCTCGATGAGCGCGGGCTTGTTCCGTGACGCCAACGCCTGTTCCACGAACACAGCCAAACCCATTGGCTTGTCGTCATTGTCCAGAACAACCCGTTCGTTCGGTATCGCATCCATGCCACCGAAGTAGGGGAGGCGCACATAGTTGCCGTAGCCCGTCACCTTCTCCTGTTTCGGGTTCACCTCTTTCGCTGGATAGTCGCACACCTGGTGGGCGACCAGCAAGCAGCGACGCATGAACGGTGCAGGCAGCGGTGTCTCGGAGAACAGCCACAGGTGGTAGCCCTTGCGTGACCGTTCAACCCACGTCACAATATCCTTTACCTGTAACGCTGTTTGTAGATTGCGCACACCGTCCAGGTCGGGGACGTCAATGTCTGAGCAGCCCCATCGTGTCAGGTTGTGTTCGTCTACTGGGTAGATGCCGATGCCGACAATGCCTGCGAGATGCTCAACGAAGTGCACCTGGTTCAACGGCTCTTTGACACAGCCACCTTCCCATGACCCGTACGCGTCGGTGCGACCAGAGAACAGGGTGATGAAGTCAGTAAGGACTGCCATGGCGCACCATCTCTAAGTGTTGGGCTGGCAGTTCAGACGGTGACAGTTCGCGGATACGTCCCGTGTGCAAATCCAGTTCATAGTCAACTTCATCCACCAACTGGCCACCTGGTCGCTTGTTCTTCAACAACGACAGGGACACGGTGTATTCGTGGATGGACAGCAGGTAGCGAATCTCATCGAGGCGTTCCTGTGCACGCTCTGAATGGGAGCGGTCAAGTTTCTCGATAATCTCGTTCATCTCCGAAATCAACTGGTACTTGCGGCGACGCACACCGATGATGGACGTAGCCTGCTGCTCACCGCCGTACGAACCAGACGACATTGTAAGTTTCGCACCGTCAGCACCAGCAGACCGTGAGGTCTGATGGAGCACCAGCATCGGTACGTCGTGTCTGCGTCCGAACGATTTGAGAAACGTCGCCTTGTCCGGCACCGTTTCTCCTGCTTCAACCAGGTCCAGATAGTCAACCACAACTAGGTCTGGGGCTTGACCCCAAACGTCGCATACCTCGTGGTACGCACGCTCCATGTCTGAAGCAGATAGTGGCTGGTCGAACACAGCAAGATTCGGGAACGATTCGGTTGCTGTGGACTTCAACAGGTTGATGGCTTCCAAATCATCGGCAGCAACACGGGCTTCCAGTTCCCTTGCAGGGATGCCGTGGTAGACGCAGGTGAGTTTGGTCAGCACAAGTTGTCGGGGTTCGTCGGGGATGAACAGGGCGATGTTCTTGTCTTTGTTGTGCATCAGCATGTGCATCAACGCCAGCGTTTTACCGCCGTGCGCAAAGCCAATCATCATTGCAAGTTCGCCAGGGGCGATGCCTCGCATCTCCTCGTCAATCCTGGGAACACCCAGATGGATACGTTCGTGTGTGGCTTGCGCCCAACGAACAAAGGAATCCGCCGCGTCAGCGAGCGGTTCATACATACGGTATTGGTTGACGTTCTCCGCAACGGTCAAAGACTGGACAGGACTATTGTCCTGCCCAGCCTTCTCCCATCGCGCCGCCAACTCAGCGGCGCTCAGTCTCAACGTGAAACCTTACCCTTCGGTTCCCAGTAAGCCTTATCGGCACCGACCGCCTTGAACCAAGGACGCTTCGGATTGTCTGCCAACTGGTTACGGTTGTCAAACACACGGGTCACCCCGTCGCGCTTGCATGCTGCAATCAGCCACGACGGAAGGTCGCCATGCTGCTCACCCTGAACGGTGACCGTGAAGTCACCAGCCGTGGACGTGCTGGTGGCATCACCGAACGTGCGCTTCACCATCTTCATGATGTTCGCTTCCTGGGTGACTGCCGGGGCAATCTTCTCAATCTGCTGGTTGATTGTGTCAAACAGCATTTCCGTGACACCCACAAGCAGCACGCCGTAACGGTCAAGCGTCTCCTGGGTGTTCTCTGATTTCTCGGTCAGGTCGGAAGCAATCTTTGCTGCGACCTGTGTGATGATTCCTACTTCCCTTGCATCCATTTCAGTTATCTCCTAACTGGTTGTCCTTGCTTTGGATATGAACACCCTTGCAAACCGACCACCAAGGACACCAGCGGTCAGAGCACAAGAAGTGCTGGTCATTCTTCGGCATCGGAGTTCTGAACTCTGTGCCGACTCGCAGAGCAAGATACGCACCAATCATGGTGGCAGCCTGCTCAACGACCCAATCCCAATGCGGCTGTGAACGCTGCACTGAGAGAATCTGTGTATCGCCCTTCAATGAGCGAATCATAATGCCGAACATGAACTTGCCGTTGGAGTTCGGGGTCAAACCCAAACGCTCAGCAGCACCCGTGTAAATCGCGGACTGAATGTTCTGCGTCTGCTTCTCCAACGGAGAATACTTACGAGCCGCAGTCTTCCAGTCCCACACGCCTGTCTCATGCACGTAGTCCATTGTACCTTCAAACCACAGTTCGTAGCCGGAAACAATGCGACCTGCTTCGACTTCGAACTTGTGTTCAACGCTGCCACCCAACGGAACCTCGGGCAGAATGTTGTCCACCCAAGCCTTCGTCATTGACGTGACCAACGGTTCCCAGGTGGACGGGTCAATGTTCGTCACACGAACATCATCACCCAACTGCAACTCGTTCAGTTTCGCAACCGAAACAAAGTGTGCATCTTTGGAAGCAACACTGTTACGCAACACCGCTTCAATACCGGCGTGTGTGGCGGTTCCCAGCATCGCTGAATCGTTCGTCACCCGAAACTCTGGTGACACCATCATGCGACGGCCACGTTCCATGCAAAGCAGGGCATCACCCAACCATGACTGGCGTACGTAGACGCGCTTGTTCTCTTCATCAATACGCATTATCTATTCCCTTCTGTTTGTTGTTGTTACTTCTGTGTACGCATCTAGCAACGCCACCGCTAAGGCGGTGGCTTGCGTCTGGTTCTCTACCCCCACCCCCCTGTAGTCCCCCCTCCCCCAGGGAGCCTAGTCACCACGAACACATCGTGTGTGGGAATGGTCGCAGAACCCGTTCGCCAACGACCACGGCTTCCAACCGTTGCCATGTGTGCGTTGCGCGTACTGGTAGATTTCCCACGCAGCAGTCAGGTTGGTGGACGGGTCGTACAGGTCGGTGCATGTTTCCAGAACACCCAACTGTTGTAGCCAGCCGACGTCCGTGTAACGGTTCGGCTTGCACCAGAAACCGTTCACTTGCATCAGCCCGTATGACCCCCCGTTCGGGTCGCCGTCGTAGTGAACCGTCGGGTCGCATCGTGACTCGCGCCACAACACGTACCCGAGTTCGGTCACCACATCAGCATCCCACCCCACAGTCACAGCCAGGTCACGCCACAGAGGGCACAGCATTGGCGTCTCAGAGGCTCCAGGATGCGTCGTAGGGGTGGGGGGTGCACCTTCGGTGCGGTCAGCCACCACAGGCGCTCCCAGAGCGACGTTGATGGGGGCCAGCAGGGGGCTGGGGGGTGGTATCAGCCACCCCGTCAGCACCCCCACAACCAGCAGTCCCAATCGGCGCATCATCCGAGCACCTCCTGTTCACGTTCCAGCACAGCAACAAGTTCCTGCTCAAACTGAAGTTTCGCACGCGACAACAACGCATACTCTGCAAGTATCTCGCGTTCTTTGTCGGTGAACTTCAGCCGGTCAAGTTTCTTCGCCAACTGGTCAGCCCCAATACCGAGGGACTTCACTATTGCTCGCAGTTCGTCAAGACTGAACTGCATCGTAACCGTATGGTAGCCAGCCACGTTCTCTCCTAATCTTTCGGTTGATGAACTCTGACAGCAACTCGCCACCCCAAATACCGTACGAGTCTGTGCGCACACCCCACTCAAAGCAGGTTTCTTTGTGCGTACACACATCACAGTATTGTCGTGCGAGTTGTAACGTTTCTTCGTGACGCTGGAATCCGCGACCCCATTGGTCGGGAAAGAACAGGTCTTGCGGTGCTCCAATACACTCAGCGTTCGGGAAGTATGGGCCTTCTATCATAAAGAACTTTGCGTTCCGCATGATTGGCAGTTCCCACGGATTATCCACAGGCTTCGTCATTACAGTCCCCGTTTCATGGTGATACCGACGGCGATGCCAACGGCAACGACGCCAAGCACCAATACGAATGCTTGAATCATCAGTACTCACCCCACATCGTCTGCTCATAGATGCTGATACCGAACAGTTGAGTAGCCAGTTCCGCTGGACAGTTGTACCACTCAACGATTGCACTGCGCAACCAATCCTTACCATCAACGGTGATGGACGCATCAGTTCCGGAAAGAACTTCCATCTTGATTGCGAACGTGGTGTGCGTAGTGTCTGACTGGTATCCGTTCTTGTAGAAGTCCAGCAACTCAACGGTGCCGAACGGTGTCTCAGTAAAGATGTTCATGTGCTCATCTCCTGTACCCCACTTCATGCGCTTACGTCTAGTCCATTCGGGACTGTACGCTTCGCCAAGAATAGGGTCGGGTGGGTATGTGTTATCCATTGTGTTTCTCCATTCTGATGTTTGTTTGTGCATGTGATTGTCTGTTATTGCATTCGGGTGGAAAGTCCACGCTCACGAACAACGTGACACGTCGCCCACAACGTGGACACTTCCACACTTGTTTATTACTCTTGGGTTTGGCCATGACCGAAGTCTAGTTCCATCTGCGGTGGCGAATACCACGATGACTCCATCTCATCGTACGTTTCACTGCTGGCAACGTCCTGCCAGTTGTACACGAGCGACGCAACTTTCCAACCGCAACAATCCGTGTCGTCATGCAGCGACGCTTCGCCACACCACAGACACGCGTTACAGTACGAACAATGCGTAGGCGGAATGTCACCGTCAGTCAGATGATGCTTCGCGTCACAGTAGTAACACAACGCATAGTACTCACCGAAACCTTCGTGGTCACAGTATCCCCACCAGCGGTCACGCATGTGGTCGGCAAGTTCACGAACATCCTTCGGACTGTCGGTGTGTAATGACGCCAACTCTGCTGCGTGTTGGATGAACATGTCGTCCAACTCCTCGTCGCGTGACTTCTCGGTCGTGCTTGGCTTGGACACGATGGAATAGTCCCACCTGTTGTCGTTCCACATGGACGACGAATAAGTTGAGAACGAACGCCACGTGTTCTTGTACGAGTTGTTCGACCACCACACACCCTCATCGTTGCTAGTTGCCTCACCCCAATGACCCAACTGGTGATTGAGAATCAGATACTGCCACTTGGACGCCGGATTGACGGACAGCAACACAAGTTTGGAACCCTGCGCCCACTTCTCCATCTCAGCAATCTGCTTATCCGAGTTCAGGTACGCGATACCGCCAGACGCAGGCAACACCTCTTCGGCAAGGATGCGTGTGTCGGAACGCACGTCACCTTTCGGTGGCTCAATCGGCAACATACCATTGTGCGCCAGCACAGACTTGCGGTCGTTACCAATGTAGAACGGATGACAGTTGTCCTGGATTGTGTCACCGTGCGTAGTGATACGCAGATGAAACAACGCATAACCTGTGTACTGTTTGCGTGCCTCGATGAACTGGTCATACACAGCGTCGAAGTCCATGCCCTTGTGGGTCATAATCTTGTTGCCTGTATGAATAGCCCAACCGAAACCGTCGGGATTGTTCTCGGCCGCGTTACGCAGAGACTTCTCTGGTGCGGTCGCATTCTTGTCCATGAATACCAATAGACACATTACATTTCTCCTTTGTTTGTTTGTTTATGTTTGATAGGAAACTATCAACTCGGAATGACGATACCATCGCCGTCCGTGTTGGTGATGTACTCGGAATAATGATTGCGACGACTGTCCGACAGGCGACGCAACAGGTTGGGATAGTCGAAGTCCGCGTCACGCGAACGTGCTTTCAGCCACGTGAGAAACGATGCCCACGACAACGCACGCTTGGCAACACAGTCATGCGAGTTCAGACCCTTCGTGTACTCATGTAACGCGAACGTGAACTCGATGTGTGCGTGATTGACCCAAGGCAACATACAGCCACGAAAGAACCGCAGTTCCAACGTCTTTGAGTACAACGAACCCGCGTTCACCGCAAGATAACGGTCACCATGCTGAACTTGCTTGCGCAACACAGCCGGCAGGGAACGCTCGATGCGTGGCGTCAAGTCACCGTTGTCGTCGGTGTCGTAACGCACAACCTCGGACGCGAAACTTGCCATGTCGAACTTGGCATACGATGACGTGCGACCAGCGAACCGCGTCAGCGGTTTCGCGTTGCCGTAGATGAACATGACGAACCGCATCGCATGAGCAACGTTGATGAACGACGCAGAGTTGATGTGAACATGGAGACCCACAGACTCGCAGTCCCACGCACGCCAACCGCGTTGACGCAACGTCTCAACACCCTGCCAGAACTTTGCTTCACGCATCGCTTTCAGAGTGTGCGGTTGAGTCACCAACTCGAACCCTGACGACACGGAACCGTCCTCTTTCAGCATGAACACATCATGCGGATAGTTCGGGTCATAGTCCGACAGCAGTTCTGCTGCTTCACTCTTGCGACACGCAGAGTCACGACCGGGTGTCATCTCCAACTCGATGCCAACATACGGTTTCGCAACACGCACGGGCTGACGCTCAGTTTCGGTGATACCGAACTGGTCGGCAGGCTTCGCTTCGGAAGTGACGGAACCAACGTCAATGAAGTTCAGGTCGTAGTCGTCACCGTACTTCGTGCTGTACGACAACACTTTCTCAGGGTTGTACTCTTCATGACTTTCACGTGCGTTCTCTTCTTCTTCGTCAAGAACATCACGACAAGAAGAGCACACATAATCCCACGACGTGCCACCGTCAAGATACTCGCCGTACCACGACTCGGGTGAATGACCCCAACTGTTGTATTCCAGCCACTCACGAGTCGGACGAAAGTAACCGTCGTCATCGAAAGACCAGTCAACAACATTCATCATGCGACCACGCGGATGCGGGGAACCCGTCACATCTTCATAGTTCATAATCTGAGACGTCTCAGGGTTGATGCGATAATGCTTGTGAAGCATCACATCTTCACAACGCTCACACGTGTTGACGTCCAACCCTGTGTCGTAAAGATTATCTCCGACATGTATGTCATACGCACAATCGGTAGCCGAAAGTGCGTGGTTCTCACGGTCGAAGTACGTAATCGGATGACCACGATGGTC
>Ga0315903_10009608_pt1 | contig 11665 bp, 9 predicted proteins | sample LakEriMetagenome_7_FD_203524 | JGI IMG/M metagenome (GOLD analysis project Ga0315903, IMG submission 203524) | Freshwater fungal communities from buoy surface, Lake Erie, Ohio, United States - Buoy 2 MA119 | ecosystem: Environmental > Aquatic > Freshwater > Lake | place: USA: Lake Erie, Ohio... | reverse complement strand
ATTGTAGGAATCATTAATGAGCAGAATTGAACCTACCTCTGAGATTTCCATCCGCCATTTGCTGGCGATTTCTGCAGTAGAAAGTCCGCTTGCGATTTTATCGATTGGTATCTCGAGAGCTGTTGCAATTGCTGCGGCAGCAAGTGCGTTCGGGACTTGATGTCGACCAATCAAACGTAAGGCAACCGGTTCGCGACCAGCCTTTGTTACAAGATCAAAATGCGCGCAACCCTCTCGCACATCTATATCTGCAGCTCGCACATCACAGGAGTTCTCCTCGCCGAAGGAGATCACTGCAGCTGCAGTTTGTGCGGCCATTTTTGGCGTGAACTCATCGTAGGTACCGAGAATGGCCGTTGCGCCTTTGGTGAGATTCGAGACTATTTCTGATTTTGTTTTCGCAATTGCCGTCCTTGATCCAAATTCGCCAATGTGTGCGCTGCCCACCACTAACACAACTCCGATATCTGGTTGCGCCATCTGAACTAACCGAGCGATATCACCCTGATGGCGGGCACCCATTTCAAGGATGCAAAACCGCGTCTTCTCTGTAGCCCGCAGTAAGGTAAGCGGAACTCCAAGGTCGTTATTAAATGATTGTTGCGGCGCAATCGTCTCTCCTGCAAGCGATAACACGTGTCGAGCAATATCTTTAGTTGTCGTCTTTCCCTGGGAGCCAGTAATCCCAATTACTTTCATATTAGGTAAGCGCCGTCTAATCTCTGCACCTAATTTGCTAATCGCCGTTAGCACATCTGTAACTACTATGCAGCTAGCGCCGACCTGCCGAGTGGTCAACGCTGTCGTGGCCCCTTTTTCAAGCGCCTCTGCAACATAACTGTGGCCATCAACTGTTTCACCGTTTAGAGCAAGAAAGATTCCACCTTTGATTGGTTGGCGGGAATCAAAGAAAGGTTCTGCCGTAACTAGAGCATTCACATCACCAACAGGTGTGCCGTCTACTATTTTGGCAATCTCGGCTACGGTGAGCGCAATCATTTTCTTTTTCCTATCAATTCCTGAGCAATTTCTCGATCATCAAAGGGATGGATGGTGCCGTTGATTTCCTGACCCGTCTCATGTCCTTTCCCAAGAATGAGAACAACATCGCCTTTGATGGCCAGCTCGAGCGCTCGCTCAATGGCAACCTTTCTTTCGATTTCTACTGTCACGTTAGTAAATCTCTTTGGTCCCATCTGCTCAATGATTGCAGAGGCAGATTCACTTCGCGGATTATCACTTGTAAAGATCGCGATATCGCAACCTTGTGCAAGCGCCGCACCCATCAACGGACGTTTACCTGGATCTCTATCACCACCACAACCTAAGATGCCAATAACGCGCCCTGGAAGATTGGCACGTACCGCCGCTAGTACTCGTTCAATTGCATCAGGTGAGTGTGCATAATCAATCAAAACGTGAACGCCTTCGGGATGAGCTACTCGCTCCAATCGCCCTGGGGCGCCTTGAGCTGTTGAGAGCGCAGCAGCAGCACTTAAAGGATCAATTCCACTATCAACTGCTAACGCAATGGCCATTAGTGCATTTGCTACGTTGTACTCTCCGACCAATGGCGTGCTCACATCTAATAGCACCCCATTGGGGCCGCGTACCGAAAAGTTCATTCCACTTGGGGTGGTTGCCGAATAATCAACCAGGTGCCATGCAGATTTCCGATTGGTAAGTGATAAATCAAGGGCGGGAATTGATGCTTCGGCGTAAAGTCGAGCGCCCCATTCGCTATCCACATTAATAATGGCGCTCTCAGCAAAAGAAAGTGTGAAAAGTCGTTTCTTTGCTCGATAGTAGCTATCCATGTCGCCATGAAAATCTAGGTGATCTTGTGAGAGATTAGTAAAGCCCACCGCTGCAAATCGAGTGCCATCGACTCGGTGTAGCGCAAGGGCATGACTTGATACTTCCATCACCACATTAGCAATATGTCGTTCGCTAAAAGTAGCAAGAAGCGCTTGGAGATCGGGTGCTTCAACCGTTGTGCGCACGCTGGGAAATCGTTCTTGACCAATCTTGGTCTCTACTGTTCCCATCAGGGCTGATTGCCGTTTGTTCTCACGCCAGATGTGATCTAAAAGGTATGCGACAGTAGTCTTGCCATTGGTGCCTGTTACTCCATACAGCCGTAAATCGTGCGTAGGTGCGCCATAGAACCAGGCCGAGAGTGGTCCAAGGGCGCCGCGAAGATTTTTCGTTACCAGGATTAGTGGTGCGTGAGCTTTCGCGCCCAGTTGCTCCCGAGCAATCGCATAACCACTTTCATCTGTAAGAATTGCAGCAGCTCCAGCGGCGATAGCTTGATTCATAAAATGTATGCCATGAGTCTTTGCGCCCTGAAGGGCGACAAAAAGATCCCCAGCGTCAATTTTCTGCGAATCTAATGAGATTCCGGTGACCAAAGCATCTTTAGCGGCATGGGCAATCTCAAGAAAGTCTGCAATTTGCTTTAGCGAGCGCGAGTATTCATATTGGAGTAATTCGCGCATGGCTACCTTTTCGCTGAAGCTGTCGCGACTTTTGCCTCTTTATTCAACGTATCAAGGCCTCGCTTATCCAACGGAAACGGAATGAACTCTTGACCTGTTGGAGGTACTCGATAACTCTTCAAAGCATATGAAATAACCGATTTGAATACAGGTCCGCCAAGATACCCTCCCCAGTGGATACCTACTGGGTTCTGAACGGTCACGCTCATAGCAAATCGAGGTTTATCTGCTGGTGCGAATCCGATAAATGAAGCGGTGTACCCGCGATAGCATCCACAATTGCTGTCATACCGTTGCGCCGTGCCAGTCTTGCCTGCTACTCGGTAACCAGGTATTGCAGCTCGAACTGCTGTACCACCCTCTTGCACAACGCTCTCCATCATGACGCTCAACTCTTTCGCAACGTCCTGGGAGATTACGCGACGAGATTCTGGACGTGGCGCAGAGGTGTAATGGCCGGATGAATCACTCGTGCCAGCGACTAACGTTGGCGTGACTCGAAGACCAGAATTAGCTATCGTTGCAAAGACGCTCGTAGCTTGAATTGCAGTAACGGAGTAGCTCTGCCCAAATGAAACAGTAGGGAAAGTTGAGCCTGACCACTTCTCCACTGGATTTAATATTCCGGCCGGCTCTGCAGGTAGCCCTAACTTGACGCGCTCACCGATCCCAAAATTCCTCAAGTATGAGTAGAGCGTATTCTCGCTCATCCGTTCGCTTATCTTGATAGTGCCGACGTTACTTGACTTGGCGAGAACTCCAGTTGCAGTTAACTTCCATACCGGATGCTTATCGTGATCATTGAAGGTTTTTCCAGCCCGCTTAATTTTGTCGGGAGTCTTGAAAAGAGTTGTTGGGGTCACCACTTTCTCCTCAAGAGCTGCCGCCATCGTCATAACCTTGCCCGTTGATCCAGGTTCATACACATCTTGGACTGATGGAATCTTCAATAAGGAAGCTTTTGTTTGCGAGAAGTTATTAGGATCAAATCCAGGCGCTGTTGCAAGTGCCAAAATTTCTCCTGTTGCCGGGTCCATGATTACAGCACTCACCGAGCTTGCCTTAGTTTGTTTAGCTAGTGCGGTGATTGCATCTTCTGCGGCCCATTGCAAATCGCGATCTATCGTCAATCGCACAGACTTCCCTGGCTGTGGCGGTACTAAAACCTGTCGCGAGGATGGGATTGATGGTCCGCCACCAGACTCATAGGTGAATACACCGTCGGTGCCTGCTAGAACATGGTTAAGCGAGGCTTCCATGCCACCACCACCCACGCCAGCCGAGTTTACAAAGCCAAGTAGTGAGGCAGCGAGATACTTCTCTGGATAATCTCTTTGGAACCCACGCTCGCTAAAGAATCCACCAATCCGTTCCGAAAGCTTCCCTTGCCCATTTTCATTTGCAATAGCAGCTTTGACGCTCTTCCATTGCGCCGGCGTAATGTCTCGAGCAACGTAGACGAATTTACGTGTGCCCACTAGGCGTGACTTCACATACGAGATGCTCTCGCCAATAATTGGGGCAACAATTTCCGCTGCACGATCGGGTCGATTGATCAACGTCTGATCCACGACAAGATCTATTGACTCGATGCTGCGAGCTAGCACATTCCCATTGCGATCAGTGATCTCTCCACGAGGAGCTGGCAGAGTTGCGGTGCGAGTCAATTCTCTCGTGGCTCGCTCGGCATACTCCTGGGCATTTACTGCTTGCACATCAATTAAGCGAAGGAAGAAAGTAACGAAAAGAAGCGCGATGATTAAAAGAGCTGCTCGCAACCGACCCTGTGCGACCCGTAATGGACTCATGGTTTCACTCCCTCTAATTGCTGCGCGGGGACATCAACCTCGATGGCGCTCTTTGGCCGCAGGTCAAGAAAATCTGGAGTACCACTTGGCACCATACCTAGCGTGCGCGCCCGCTTGGCCAGCATGTGCGGCGATGAAAATCGTGCAACTTGAGCAGTAATCGCCTCTTCCTGGTCTGCGATTGCTTGAGCTTCGATCTTTAATCTATGCAGTTTTATCGAATCCTGATTGAGCGCCATGTTCAATGCCATCACCATAAAAATGCTTGTAATGAGCGCACCAAAAACTAGAGAGACGAAGGCTGTGGTGGTGACAGAACGGCCATCAGCAACTTTGAGGTCTTGAACTAAACGTAGTAACGGTTCAGGGGTGCGAGCTGTTGGAATGGATTTAACAAGTGGAATCTTGCGAGCGGTTAGCGCCATTATGCAGCCCTCCGTTCGATTGCACGGATTCGAACTGATTGTGCTCGTGGATTTGATTCCATCTCTTCTGCACTTGCGCTCTCACTTGATCGAGTGAGTAAGTGATAACTAGTGGGTTCCGGTTCGACAGGAAGGCCATGCGGCACCTCAGAGGTGCTGACGTGTGCAAAAGCGCGCTTGATGATCCGATCCTCGAGCGAGTGATACGAGAGCACAACCATCCGTCCGCTGATGGCAAGGAGTTCAAGCGCTGCAGGTATTGCCCGCTCGAGAACGTCTATCTCATTATTAACATAGATTCGGAGCGCCTGGAAGGTTCGTTTTGCAGGATTGCCACCAGTGCGACGAGTTGCAGCTGGGATGCTCTCCTTGATTATCTGGGCAAGTGCGATGGTTGATGTAACAGGAGCAACTTTTCGCGCATCAATTATGCGTGCTGCAATTCTGCTTGCAAATTTCTCTTCTCCATATTCACGAATTATTCGTGTCAACTCTTCATGTGAATAGTTATTCACAACTTCAACAGCGCTTACGCCAGTAGATTGATCCATTCGCATATCAAGAGGTGCATCGTGTGAATATGCGAAACCACGATCAGATTGGTCAAGTTGCATTGAGGAAACGCCTAAATCAAAGAGAATTCCTTGCACCTGCGTTAAGCCGCGTTCGCTTGCTACATTCGCTATTTGGTCATAGACCGCATGAACTAACGTTACGCGTTCGTTGAATCGAGCAAGTCGAGCAGCAGCTTTCTCAAGCGCGCTCTTGTCGCGATCAATTCCAATAACGTGGAGATCTGCAAATCTCTCCAGAAGCTTTTCGGTGTGACCACCAAGACCCAGAGTTGCATCGATGAGGTATGGAGAGGTGACCGAAAGCGCTGGCGTCAATAATTCAATGGTGCGCTCAAGCGCCACTGGAATATGCTCATCATGCATTGCTTTCTTCACCTTCCCCTCGTTCGCTCTACTTCTGCTCTGGTATTGCTGTGCTGCTGTGCTGCTGTGCTGCTCTGCTGCTTTATCTCTCCTGACCTTTGGACACCGCCGCCGGACGGACTGTTCGGCGCCGGGGAAGGGGCGTCGAGACTCGGTGCGGCAGTGACCGAAAATCAGGGGTTAAAAGAGACCAGGGAAAACCTCCTCTGATACATCAGCAAAACTCTTTTCACGATCTGCGAGATAGCTCTCCCACGATTGAAGATCCCAAATCTCTACCCGAGTGTTTGCACCGATCACTACGCACTCTTTCTCCAACGCTGCGTAACTTCGAAGTGATTGTGGAATCGTGACGCGTCCTTGCTTATCGGGAATCTCGTCATGTGCGCCGGCAAACATCACGCGCATGTAATCGCGGGCAGATTTTGCGGTTACTGGCGCTTGGCGCATTGATTCAGTAAGCGTTGCGAACTCTTGGGCCGGCCAGACATAGAGACAGCGCTCTTGGCCTTTGGTGATGACAAGACCTGCCGCGAGATCATCACGGAATCGAGCAGGAAGGATTAGTCGCCCTTTTTCATCCAAACGGGGTTGGTAGGTGCCAAGAAACATGCGGTAATGGCCCCCTTCCCCAAGGATCTATCCCCCACTTTACTCCACATTTCCCCACAGTCAACCACCCTCCCCCCTCCTACTCCCGAAAGGCCCACCCCGGAGTGATGGCCATGTAGGAAGATCGTGATTCTGTGAATCCAGCTCGATGGCCGTACCGTTAGGGAGGTGTCCAACTCTGCGATTAATCCCCGCTCCTTCCGCTCTTTGATGAGCGGTTGGATTACGGGCATTGCCATTGTGACTGCAGAGGTCGATGGCGAGCGGGTAGGAATTGTCTGCAACTCGCTGACCTCAGTCTCACTCGATCCGATACTCGTCTCGTGGTGCGTTGATAAGAAAATTGCTTCATATCCACTTTGGCGGAACGCAATGAATTGGGCAGTTCATTTTGTGGATGCTGGACAAGAAGAGTTAGTCCATCGCTTCACTACTCATGGCGTTGATCGATTTGCCGGCCTCGAGCTCATCGAGCCCAGCGCTGAACATCCGGCGCTCGCGCTTGCCTGTGCGCAGACCTACTTCACGGCCCGAACGACTGCTCAACATGAAGCGGGCGACCACGTCATCATCGTTGGTGAAGTGCTCGCATTTTCTGATGGCATTTCGCAGCCGTTGACATTCTTCCGCGGAAAATTCCTCCCCGGCCCTACGGTTTAAGCCCGCCGCACTCTGGCTTTACCTTGTAGCCAGAAGTAGTGGAATCTCCTCTAGTAAGTCGGTAGCAACTAATGGCGCACGTTTACTCCGTGAAGATCGTGCAGCTGCAGCAAATAGCGTGACTGCGTTGACCACAATAGAAGCAGCCGAAGAGATCGTTTGTGGCTGGTGCGAGGCGAGCATCGAAGCAATCAAGCCAGCGAGCACATCACCTGTTCCTGCAGTTGATAATTCAGGGCCACCAATTTCATCAATGTGGAGAATCCCCTCAGGTGTGGCAATAATGGAGCGATATCCCTTAAGTAGCGTTATGGCATGTAATTCTTGTGCAACGCGCACAGCACAACTCTCACGATCTGATGGGTCAAAACCCATTTTCTGCACTTCGCCTTCGTGTGGAGTCAGCACCCAAATACGCTCTACTGGCGCTGGTTTTGTTACCAAACCAAGTGCGCCACCATCAATTATTACGCGCTGCGCTTGAGGTAGCTCGTGCACATCTGGAGCCCCTGGACCAATTAACGCTGTGGTGCACTTTGCTATCTCTTCGCTATCTCGCTCACGATTAAGCGGCACAACATCTGGATAGGCGTGCAGAACTAATTCGGTTGGAAGATTCTCGCGAGAGAGATAATTGATATAACCAGCGCCACCACGACGCGCACCACCAACTGCTAAAAGTGCCGCACCAGGAAATCGAGCGGATCCCGCGTCAATGAGCAAGCGACCGGAGGTGTATTTGTTTCCGGTAGGGATTCTTTGATGGAGAAAATTTGCTAACGCGAAATTGTGATCGTGCGTCGTGGCAGGATGAGAGGTCGAACTACTGTTGGTCGTCGCCAAACTGACGGCGCTCCCAGCGCTCTTCCAACATGCTATTGAGACGATTCTTTCGCTTCTGGCGCGGAGCCTTCATGCCCATACCGTTTATGACATTTCGCGAAGTAGTAATCAATCGATAGAGACCTGCTAGGGCGATAACAAATCCAATGACTCCTGCGACAACCACTTGCATTACAAGACCGATGAATAACGTTACAAATCCACACGCAATGAGAGTCAGGCTCAAAATTGGCGAGCGCTTCACCTTTTTTTGCGAGAGCGCCGAGACCAGCTTCGGATCCTCTTGTGAGAGGGCAGCCTCCATTTGAGCTAGTAACCGCTCTTCATGCTCTGATAGTGGCATTGCCTGCTCGCGCCTCCCTTCTTGAATGAAGCGGCCTACGCCGCTACCAAAAATCTTAGCCCAGTCCAGGAGTTACGGCTTGCCGGTGCTACTGCGTGAGCCAATCTGTGTGCCACTCTGTGTGCCACTCTCCGGGCGAGCGCACGCTAACTGGGCTCCTGCTCGCCGCCGCTTTCGATCAGGCGGGCTGGCTTGAGCGCTCCCCCGCCAAAGCGCTTCCTGGCTCGGTCGAGCGCCTTATCTACTTGGCGCCAGCCCTTCTCCCGAGAGCCGAGAGTGAGCTGCTCCACCAATCCCGCATCGCTCTCAAGGTTTTCTAATCGCACTCCTACCAAGCGCACACGTGCCCGAACCAGTCCTAGGGCGGCAAAGAGGCGTCGAACCTGTTCATAAATTTCTTGCGTACTAGCGGTAGGTAGGTCGATTGATTTAGAGCGCGTGATAGTTGTGAAATCACTAAAACGAATCTTGATGGCGATGGTGCGAGTAACTAACTCTTGATCGCGCAGCCTACGCGCTACTCGCTCTGTCACGCGAAGTAGTTCAGCGAGCAACTCTTCGTTATCGTCGATATCGCGGGCGAAGGTCTCTTCCGCGCCAATGCTCTTTTCGATAGCGCTCTCTTCAACCGCGCGGAGATCTCGCCCCCATGCCAATTCGTAGAGGCTCTCACCTTGACCTTGACCGAGCGCACGAATGAGCGTCCCGCGTGGAGTATGTGCGATATCGCCGATCGTCTGCAATCCAAGTCTGGTTAGCGCATCACCAGTCTTTGGGCCAACTCCCCACAACTCTCGCACAGGAAGTGGATGGAGAAATTCCAACACTCGATCATCGGCTATCTCAAGAATTCCATTTGGCTTGCAACGACCTGACGCTAACTTTGCAATCAATTTTGTCGTAGAGATTCCTACTGAGCAGGTGATATGGAGCTCCGCTTCAATCTGAGCTCTAATTTTCACTGCAATCTCGCGCGCTGTTCCAATTAACTTAGTTGCTCCCGATACATCGATAAATGCCTCATCAAGCGAGAGCGGTTCGACATGTGGTGAGAAGTCATTAAAGATTCTCATGACCTCAGCTGAGACCTCGCCATATCGATGATGGCGATTGGGTAAGAAGATGGCATGTGGCGCGAGTCTGCGCGCTTGGGCTACTGGCATCGCTGCGCGAATACCAAACTCTCGTGCGAGATAGTTTGCCGAGGTAACTACTGCGCGTGGACCTGCCCCGACAACAACTGCTTTTCCTTTGAGTTCAGGGTTATCTGCCTCTTCAACTGATGCAAAGAAGGCATCCATATCGACATGGAGGATTGTGCTCGGCTTTACGTGCGCGACCTCAGGCACTGGCGCTCTCTCCCCCTTTATTACCTTTATTACTTTCATTGCTGATATTAATAAGAGTATCCATCTCACTTCGAAGAACCGAGATATCTCCGCTCTCGCGCCAACGCGCATGGAGTTCGGAGAGATCCCAGGCGCAATCGCCGAGGATGGAGACCCCACGCGCACCAGTGCGACGTACAGTGCCATGGACTAGAAGTAATTGGGAGCGATAGAGGGTTCGACCAGAGTGGATTTGTGTCTTCTCGAAGAAGGTTGCATCGCTACATCCGGTGCCATCATCAAGAGTAATAAAGATGACGCGGCGACCAGAGCGAATTGGGGGGCTCTGCAAAGCAACTTTGACGCCCGCGACAAGAAGTGGTGTTCGAGAGCGGAGGGTAAGAAGGTCGGCTGCTCGAACGACGCCAAGCTCGCGCAATAGATCGTGATAGAAGTCGATGAGGTGGTGGCTTACATCAAGGCCAAGAAGCGCGACTTCGTTACGAACTTTCTCGCTCTCAGTCAACGCTGGCAGCCCGCTACTAGTGAGCGCGCCAGCGCTACTACCTGAGAGAAGAGCAAGGGACATCTGATCAGAGGATGGACCGCTCCACCGATCAAGCTCGGCATAGTGGAGTAAGAGATCACGCCTATTGATATGAGGGTGGAGTTCATCGAGGGCGCCAAGGAGAATTAAGTTCTCGACAATTGGCTGTGAGATGCGAGCGCGATAGACGAAATCAGCGAGATCGATGAAAGGCCGCCCAGAGATGATCTCGGTTATCTCTTTCTCGTTGATGCCAGAGATATCAGAGAGCGCTAACCGAATTCCATATCTGTCGGATATCTTCTCTACTTGATACTCGTTTGCTGAACTATTGATTGATAACGGCAAGAGCGCTACTCCCAACTGCCGCGCCTCATCAAGAAGAAGGCGCTTTGGATACATACCTGGATCATGTGTGAGCAAGCCAGCGAGGAAGTGCGCTGGATAGTGGCTCTTGAGCCATGCTGATTGATAGGTAGGAAGTGCAAAAGCTGCAGCATGGGCTTTGCAGAATCCAAAGGAAGCAAAAGCGCGCAAGACATCGTTCACTTCGTTGATGACATCGGCTGAGTAGCCGCGTTCGCTAGCGCGCTCTGCGAACCAGGGATAGAACTCGACGCTACCTTCTGGATCGTTAAGTAGTCGACGATATGACTCGGCTTGTGCAAGCGAGATACCGGCAATGGTCGCGATGATCCGGATTACCTGTTCGTGAAAGACGACAACGCCTTCAGTCTCGACGAGGATCTCGTAGAGCGAGGGATGGATAAGGCGCGGTGCGCGCCATCCCTGTCTGGCATTGAGAAATGGAGTGATCATGTCGCTCTTGACTGGCCCTGGACGAAAGAGCGAGATATCGATGATGAGATCGTTAAAGACTTCGGGTGCGAACTTGCCAATGAGTTCTCGCTGGCCGGGGCTTTCAATCTGAAAAACGCCAAGCGTCTTGGTGGAACGGATAAGAGTGAAGGTCTTGGCATCATCGAGGGCAATCTCATCGAGTGGAATGCTCTTCTTATCAACTCGCTTAATCTCATGGAGCGCGTGCGCCATCGCCGATTGCATGCGAACGCCGAGAATGTCGAGCTTAAGAAGACCCACGCTCTCTACATCATCTTTATCCCATTGCGACATGGGATAACCCGAGGCGCCTATCTGGCTTGGCATCCGATCAAGAAGCGCCCTATCGGCAAGAATCACCGCGCATGGATGCATCGAAAGGTGGCGCGGCAATTTATCAAGTTGTTGTGCAAGAGCGATTGCCTTGCCAAGTGGCGCATTAAGGGAGATATGGCGTAGCTCTGGAAGTTCGCGAATCGCGCTAGTGATGTTCTTTGCTCGAATATGCGGGAGCGATTTGGCTAATGCATCGATCTCTTCATGAGGGAGCGCGAGCGCTGCGCCAACATCGCGAATGGCATGGCGAGCCCGATATGTCTCGACCATCGCAACTGTCGTCGATTGGGCAGGACCATGTGGCCATGACCCTTCAGGGTTATAGCGAGCGAAGACCTGATCGTAGATTTCCAACCGCCGAGCTGACTCGACATCGATATCGATATCAGGAAGGTCGGTACGAAGGGTGGAACAAAAACGCTCCATCAATAAACCATGCTCGAGCGGGTCAACTCCTGAGATGCCAAGTAGATGACAGATCAAT
>Ga0315903_10009604_pt1 | contig 11666 bp, 17 predicted proteins | sample LakEriMetagenome_7_FD_203524 | JGI IMG/M metagenome (GOLD analysis project Ga0315903, IMG submission 203524) | Freshwater fungal communities from buoy surface, Lake Erie, Ohio, United States - Buoy 2 MA119 | ecosystem: Environmental > Aquatic > Freshwater > Lake | place: USA: Lake Erie, Ohio... | reverse complement strand
GGTTATGCAAGGCATTATTACCTTACATTGTAGTATACCACAGAAACCGTTTGACTTCTTGGGGGGATGTGGTATAGATACCGCGTCAAAACAACCCACCTAAACAAGCATAACAGTAGTGCTTGTCAAGCTTTTAAAGTACAACAGATTAACTTAAACTTTTTGAAAACAATCGCGAATTCGAGTATGATATGAGTTCGCAAAAATTTTATACAATTATGACAAACACTATTCACGTAAAGAAAAGAAACGGAAGACTTGAAGTTCTCGATGTAAACAAAATTAATAAAGTAGTAGCACGTGCTTGTGAAGGTTTAGAAAATGTTTCAGCCTCAGAAGTTGCACTGGACGCAAAACTTCAATTTTATGACAAAATTCAAACAATTGAAATTGATAAAGCTTTGATGCTTACAGCGCGAAGCAAAATAGAAAAAGATCCAGACTATTCTTACTTGGCAAGTAGACTAATTCAAAATTCTTTGTATAAAGAAGTATTTGGAGAAGGTGTCGATGCTGACACATTTGAACTTTTGTACCGCAAAGCCTTCATCAAAAATATTAAAGCTTTGGTAAAAGAAGGACGATTAGATAGTCGCTTACTTTCATTTAATCTTAAAAAATTGGCTGATGCATTAGATTTAGATAGAGATAATTTATTTAAATATCATGGTATGCAAATTGTCTATGACCGTTACCTAATTCAGTTAAACGGTCGTCGTATGGAAACTCCACAGGCTTTCTGGATGCGTGTAGCTATGGGTTTAGCCCTTAATGAACCAAATAAGGAAGAAAAAGCTTTAGAGTTTTATAACACATTAAGTCAATTCAACGGTTGTACTTCTACCCCTACACTATTTAATAGTGGGACAACTCATTCACAACTTAGTTCTTGTTACTTGAATACTTTTGATGATTCTGTTGATGGTATCTTCGAGGGATTGTGGCAAGAAGCACGTAAATCAAAATATGCAGGTGGGCTTGGATTTGATGTAACTCCATTTAGAGCGACAGGAGCATTTATCAACGGTACAAATGGAGCATCGAGTGGTCTTATTCCTTGGCTTAAGATTTATAATGACATGCTAATTGCTGTTAATCAAGGAGGACGTAGACCGGGTTCAGGTTGTGCATATTTGGAACCTTGGCATCTTGATGTAGAAGATTTTATTGAACTTAGACAACCTACAGGTGAAGATCGTCGTCGTACTCACGATATGAACACCGCACTGTGGATGCCTGATTTATTCTTTAAAAAAGTAGAAGCTGAAGAAGATTGGTATTTATTTTGTCCCTCCGAAGCAGGTCATTTACATGATTTGTTTGGTCCTGAGTTTGACAAAGCTTATCTTGAGTTATGTAAAAAAGCTGATGATGGCGAAATCAAACATTATAGAAAAATTAAAGCAAAAGATTTGTGGAAGAAAATTTTACGTTCTGTATACGAAACCTCTCATCCATGGATCACTTTTAAAGATCCAAGCAATCTACGATATTCAAATATTCACGAAGGTATTGTTCATAGCTCAAACCTATGCACAGAAATCATGTTACATACCAAAGCTTCAAAATATACAAACGGTATTAAAACCGAAATAGGTGAAACTGCTGTATGTAATCTATCTTCTGTAAATCTCCCAAAACACATTAAATATACAGAAAAAGCACCAGAGATAGATTGGACTAAATTAAAGACTACTGTTAAAACAATGGTTAGAATGCTTGATAATGTTATCGACATCAATTTCTATCCTACCGAAGAATCGAAAAATTCAAACCTTAAACATCGTCCTGTTGGTTTAGGTACCATGGGTTATCAAGACGTTTGTCATATACTTGGGATTGTTATTGATAGCTCCGAAAGTATTAAATTAGCTGGTCGTATTCAAGAATTTATTTCATATTATGCAATTGAGACATCTAACGAACTTGCTATTGAACGTGGTACTTACTCTACCTTTAATGGAAGTACTTGGAGTAAGGGAAAGCTTCCAATCGATACATACCACGATTCTCAACAAATTAGATTCGCCTTGGGTCAAGCCGAGCCTGCGGAACTATATGATGGCTCTCCTCTGGATTGGGACACCCTTAGAGCTAGCATAATTAAAACAGGAATGCGTAATTCAAACCTGATGGCTATCGCTCCTACAGCTACAATTAGCTATATTCAAGGATGTGAACAATCTATTGAACCTACGGCTTCGGTATTATTCGTATATGAAAATAAATCTGGAAACCTACCAATCATCAACGAACATTTTGTTCGAGATATGAAAAAAATAGGTGTATGGAGTTCGCAATTTGCTGAGGCTGTTAAAGCGGTTGATGGTGATGTTATGCAACTAAATATTCCTGATGAATACAAAGCAAAATACAAACTGGCACTAGATCGTGACATGTTTACGTTAATAGAAGTAGCGGCAGAACGTCAAAAGTGGATTGACATGGGTCAAAGTTTTAATGTTTATAACCAAAGCACTAGTTTAAAACACATGCATGATATTGTATTTAAAGCTTGGAAAAAAGGACTTAAAACTACTTATTACTGGAGAAATAAAGCTGCATCTAAAGTAGAAAAATCTACAGGAATAGTTGTCAATATGGTAGAAGAATCACAAGAAAAAGTTAAAGCATGTTCTATCGAAGCAATGCGTCGTGGTGAAGTATGTGAATCCTGTCAGTAAATTATTTAACAATACGCGGTATAATATTTTGAAGGGACACTTAGTCCCATTTTTTAACTATTAGAAAAAATTATGAAAAAATTATTAGAAGGAAATGTTGCAACTGTAAACCAGCTTATTGAAGCAGAAGATAAATATCCATATCAGCTTTGGTTAAAAGGTAAAGCAAATAATTGGGATCCAACAAATATCAATATGGAAAACGATATTCGTCAATGGAAAGCTGATAACGTTTTATCGGATGACGAACGTTTGTTAGTGAAAAGAATTCTAGGCTTCTTCTCCGCTACAGAAAGTTTAGTTCAAAATAATTTGATGTTAGCTGTTTTACGATATGTTACAGACGGAGGTTGTCGTCAATATTTGGCTCGACAGATCTTCGAAGAAAGTTTACATAACGGCACTATGGAAGTTTGTGTTAAAGCTTATTCTTTAGATAAGGACGAAGTAGCAAATGCTTTTAAGAATATTCCATCTATCAAAGCTAAAGATGATTTCTTAATGTCTGTTACTACGGATTTATTTAGAAAAGACTTCGATATAACAACTATCGAAGGAAAGCAGGAGTTTATTCGTAATGTATTTGCCTTTTATATTATCTGTGAAGGAGTTTTCTTTTACAGTGGTTTTGCTATGGCACTTGCATTAGGTAGACAAAATAAGCTTACAGGTCTTTGTGATCAGATTCGATATACGTTGAGAGATGAATCTCTACATATAGAATTTGGTACATATCTTTTAAATCGATTAAAAGATGAATATCCTGAAGCTTGGACAGAAGCATTTGAAAATGAACTGTTCAGTATGCTACAGACTGCGATTAATCTAGAAATCGCTTATGCCCAAGATGCATTACCGAACGGTATTCTTGGACTAACTGCTGAAATGTTTATTGATTACATGCAATTTATTGGAAATAGACGCCTTACTAAACTACGTATGAAAGGAAGATTTGCCTCAGATAAAAATCCTTTTCCTTGGTTAAGTGAGACAGCTGATATGCAGTCTGTCGGAGCTTTCTTCGAGCGACACGAAAGAAATTATCAAACAGGTACAGTTGTTGATGATCTGTGAGCTAAAAAAAGAGAGATGGTTTTCCACCTCTCTTTTTTTTTTAGCTATGAACTATCTTGGACCGTCTGTACCTCTGCTTCACCCATATCCATTAAAGCAGCTAAACGCTTTGCTGGCATCTTCCAATTTGGAGTATAGAGAAGGTAAGCTTCTGCAATTGGATTGTTAAGAAATTCAAGAGAATTGAGAGGTTGAACATCGATATTATGCCAAAGTTTATCTTGGTATATGATACACCAAGTTTGCTCTTCTTTAGCGACATGCAAGGCTGCAAGCACGACATGTTTCTTTGTAATACGATTTTCAATCAATCGTTTTCTTGGACACAAATCACGCATCGAGAGCGGCATCATATCAATGCCGTGCATGTTAAGAAAAGTTGACATGAACTCAGCTGGAATATATGTGCCAGACAAAAGAGCCTTTTCATCAAGATGTTTGTTTTCGGGTCTTTCTGCAAACTCCTTCACAAACACTTTCATCAACGCATTTATCTCCCAAGGGTTAGCACCTGTCACTTGACCAAGGAGAACACAACCACATCCTGCTAGTCCATAAGTCAAATCAGAATAATTTGACCACGGGAGCATATCAACCTTCATGCTTTCAATAGGCATAGTCGGTTGTGAATAGTCGCCGACATGAATACCCTCACTTCGAATTCCTGAAATAGCTTTATTTTGTATTTTAAGCTTTTCATTCATTTTTACGAATGTTCCTTTAAATCTTTCAAAAGCTTCTTTGGATTCATCCTCAGACATTTCAACTGTTGAAATCTGTTGCGATACAGAAGACAAAGCCGAAGACCTGGCAATTGTTGGAAATCTATGTAAACCAGTGATCATAATTAAAAATTAAATTTTTAAGACTGCTACCGGCAGGACAATCCCACCGGTAGCATCTTATTTGTTAACTGCGAGGGAAACGCAACATCGAACTTGGCGGTGTGGTCGGCTTAGGTTTGCCTTCCAGTTGTGCACGAAGTTCTTTGTTTTCAGCTTCCAACTCCTCAACTGTGCGCGGGGCAGCAGGAGGAGTTTCAGAAGTCACAACGACATCTGGTGCCGGTGGTGTTGTTGTTGGGGAGGCTTCAACACTCCCTGCAGGAGGCTGAGGAGCTTCTTCCGGTGGCGGCGAAGAAGGAGTCTTCTTAGAATCTTTCTTGGCTGCTTTCTTTGCTGGTTTTTTGGCCGCCTTTTTGGCTGCCTTTTTGGTTTTGGTTTTAGCCATGGTAGTTAGGTTTGGTTTCGATGGTTAATGGACCATCAAATTATTCAGGAGTACCAGTCGATGTAAGGATATCGCTGGAACGATTGAGCATATCACCAACAACACCCATTGCGTCAACAATGGTCTTTGCTGGATCAGGCTTACGATATTCGGTCATTTTAATCTGACTTTCAACGAAGGCTGCACACTTTGTGATGTCTTCTGTAGTCAAGGCTCCAACCAAGTTGGAAGAACCATTCTCACGTCCAATAGCGTGAGTTTTTGCTGTATTGATGATGCCGGAGATGAAGGATGGCGACTTATGTGCCAACGCCTTACCACAAGCTTCAAGATCGATATCGTTTGCCAAAAGCGACTCACCACTCTGATTACGTGCGTAAAGTTTGAGAAAGCGAATTGCAGATTTTTCATCAGGATGTCCCATATAAATGAAACTGTCCACACGACCAGCACGCATAAACGCACTGTTCAATTTATCCGGATGATTTGTTGTGAAAATTGAGATGACTTCCATTCCCTTGGTGTCAACACCATCGAGAGTATTAAGGATGTCATTAAGATCAGACGTGCGGTCTTCACCGCCAGCAACCTGATCAATGTCTTCGCAGAACAGCACAGATGGACCATAGTGCTTCGCGATCAGAAGGGCTTCAGCAAGGAAAGTAGCATCCTTCAAATGAATGAAAGTAACGCCGTTATCCGTTGCCATTTTTGAAATCATGGCTCCTGCCATGGTTTTTCCAGTTCCGTATTTCCCACCAAGCACAACGCCGTGCTTGAAAGGAATATTATTTGCCTTACACACATCATATGCAGTAAGACGACTGAAGATCGAAGCACGGAAAGCAGCTTCGGTTTCGTCATTTAAGATAACATCATTTGGGGTGATGTTTGGGGCAGCTTCGAAAGAAGGACTATGTTGATCAGGATTATAATCAACACTCTTTTTCTTCCAGTCAAAATTGAGAATAATTGACTTACCACGATAAATCGAAGAAGTCTTCAGATATTCATCAACTTCATGGAGAAGAGCGTCAATTTCTGCCTGGAACTTGCGCTTGTACTCACCTTGGATAACAACCAAACCTTCTGAGTTGGAAATAACCGGACGGATATAACCACCTTCCCACGCAGGAGGTGAAATCTTTGCGTATGGGATAGAAATGCTTTGATTTGGTCCAATTTTGATATTGACCATAGGCGGAGGAATATCGCCAAACCAGGACTTATCAGTCAGGTATTTAGCGAATTCATAACGAGCTTCCAGAACCTTCCAGAGACCAACAAGCACATCCGCAGGAATACCTGGGAGAGAATGGTGGCAACGTTGAATTGATTCTTCGCTTTCGATAAGCTGATCTGCATACGAACGAAGTTTGTAAGGTGTCCAGCCTTTAGGCATAATCACCCGGTTCGTATTTGGATCTTCGACAACTTCGACTTTTGCATGTAATTGACGGGTGTTGATGCCCATCATTTCAGCGACGAGTTTTTGAATACTATCTCGATCAGCAATTGCTTTGATTCGAGCATCTGATTCTTTGGCTGCCGTAGCAGCCTGCATAATTTTTGCGAGGTCTGACATATACTTGTGTGGTTTTACTAATGTAGAACAAACGCGCTCTACATAGTATTATACCATTCTACTTGACTAAACGTACTTATGATGTATAGTTCGTTATGAAACTGATTAATCTATTCGGTGGCCCTGGATCAGGAAAAAGCACCGCAGCAGCACATTTATTTTCTGCATTAAAAGGAAAACATATTAAAACTGAATTAGTTGGAGAATTTGCTAAAGAACTAATTTATTTAGGTAATGAAATTCAGTTAGTAAACCAAGTATTTATTATGGGTTCACAATATCGCAAACAAAAAGACTTAGAGCGTTATGGTGTAGATATTGCAATATCTGATAGTCCTCTTCAATTACAGTTAACTTATTGTAGAAATAAACCATACTATAATGAACTTACTGCTCTTGTAGATAAACTTCAAGAAGAGTTCAGTAATTATAATGCTTTTATAAAAAGATCAGCTCCATATCAAGTACATGGTCGTATGCAAACAGAAAAAGAAGCTGATATCTTAAGTCAAGTTATTTGGGATTCTATGGATGGTAAGTTTGATATTGTTGTTAACGGTGATGCTAAAGGATTAAAACAATTACAAAATTGGGCAATTGATCTGATAGCTAAAAAATAAAAGTTCGGGATACTTTTATTTTTTGCAGATTATTTTGATTGTAGATAACAAGCTATTAATAAAAGTCCATGTTACTAAGGAGTTTAATTCTTGTAACGGAATTTTGCTTAACGAGGTATGTCCCATGACGTCTTTCAATTGATTACGCAATGTTTTATTTGTTACCAAAGCAGCAAATACAGTGCTACGCATAGTTTCAAACTCATAGGTCCACAATTGATTTTTAGGGATGTAACAATGAATTAATCCACCCAATAAACTAAACCGTTTAGCTTTAGAAGAATGCGGTGAAGTTATTAATCCCTTCCCATCGTCAGCGATGTTGAATCTTGACCAAGTATCTGCGTTAAGTAATTCCCATAGTTCCATAAAAAATTGAGGCGGGATCATTGTTCAAGCGCACGAAGACAATGATCCCGCCAGTTTTTTCCCAATTGACCACTCGGTCACGAGAAAGGTTTAACGGAGGTTAGCTCTTGTTTGTGGAGGTGGCCCAGGTAACAGTAATGTGTTCTTGCCGTCATTCGTAAATACGACAGAAACAGCAGAAGCTGCTAAGATATGAATATGGGAACGTACCCAGTTTGTGGTTACACCAGTTATGATGATATAATCTGGTGGCATTCGACTTAGCAATTCCATAGCATTTGAGTAAACTACAGAGGCTAAACCTTCCTGAGATCCAACAAGCTCAAAAGATGCAGGACCTCCTTGACGTGCTCCGCTTACCGGACGAACGTCACAACCTTTGTAGATTGGATTGTCTGGACGTAAACTTAGATCAAGAATATGTGGTTGATCTTCGTCCTGAAGTAATATTTTCATATTGTGGTTTTATTTTCGTTTTTTTGTGATGGTTTCTACGATTTCAACCGGGAGAGCTGGCATTTTATTTGCTTTGCGAAGATTACAGCGTTGACACATTGGTTGTCTATTTCGTAATCCCCCAATACCGCCCTTCGAGACAGGAACGATATGATCCGAGGTCATAAGAATCTCTTTACCGCCAGGAGTTACGGCATATAGATTCAAATGAAAATCTTTATAGTTTGGTTTAGATGCCTCTACAGCAAAAAAACTTCCGGTAAGACGACATTGAGAACATTTGGTACCTTTTAAGAAAGTACGCAAACGTGCACCACTTACCTTAACTGACTCACCATTTATGACGATTGGTGTTTCGTTTAAAATTGCTAGCAAACCAAAATTGACATCAATTGTTGCGATTCGTTTAAATGTTGGTTGCGGTGTTGACATATAAAAGGATATGTTCCTGTATTTTATTATACCTTATCTCTTGCTTTTCTTATATACCCGGTTAACGTTAAATTATGAAAGAAATAAAAACAATTGACGCGAATAAATGGTTATCTTTGATTAACTCAGAAGCTAATCCAAATATTGATTATTTTAATATTGATTATATTGAACTTGATAAACAATATGCTGTTGTTTTGGAATCTGGTTATGGTTTATTTGTAAGTAAACTTGTAAAAGATAAGGACCAGCTTCCAGAACTGGAAAAGCAAGTACAAGAAAAGTATGATGTAATGAAGAAGGCCAGCAACGCTTTTAATCCAAAAATAGGAAGTAGTTTAGTAAAATGATTACGTTATCAATACAGTTTCCAGATGATGAATTTAATGCTCTTTGTGACCATCTTATTACATCTGATTTAGTTTTAACAGAACAACACATAAAGTTAAAAGATACTTTAGCTAATTCTGTATTAACCAAAGAACAAATAGATAATATCAATAATTATTTAGATACTCTAACCGCTGAACATAGGGTAGTTAAAGCACTATTAAATTCTTGTTTATCTGCTAAACAACAAAAACTCTTGACGGCTTAATAAATAACTAATATCATATAACTATGATTAACGATGACGATCCTGAATTAAACGATCCTTTTGATGGAGAAGAATTTGATGAGAATACAGATTTTTTTCCAAAACATTATGATTTGGAAGAAGTGTTCGATACGATGATTCATCCAATGATTAAAACTGTTATTAACATTTGTCAGGAATATAATATTCCTATGTTAACAACTTTCCAATATAAAAATTCTGAATCGCAAGTTAATTTATGTACAAGTATGGTGATTCCTCCAAATCGTACATGTGATAAAATTATTAAAGCAACAAAAGAATTACTTAACTAATATGTCTGACGAATTAAATATAACACAACCTACTGAAGAAATTTCTATTGTAGAAGTTGTTCCTGTTGTGGAAGAAAAGCCCAAAGCTAAAAAACAGAAAGCTCCAAAAGAAGAATCAACTAGTGATTCCATTGAAGCTAAGTATCTGCTTTTAAAAGATGCTGCACGGAATCTAATCAAACTGTATTCAAAAAATCATACAGTTAGAGGTCCAGAGGATCTACGTTTCCCAGGGCTTAAAGAACTGGCAGAAGCACTCAAAGACTAATTATTTAGTCATAGTGTTTACAATTATATCAACTTCATTGTGAAGTTGTGTTTCGGCATGCCCTTTTACCCAAGTTAACTTAGCTTTTACTCTTTTAGATTGTGCAACTAATTGTTTCCATAACTCTAAGTTCTTAACTTGTTTTCCACCTGCTGTAATGAATCCTCTTCGTTCCCAATCCGGATACCATTTAGTTAGTCCAAATATAACATATTGAGAATCACAGAAGATTTCAATATCGTAATAAGTATCTAATGAATTTAATTCAATAGCTTTCATTGCTGCTATTAAAGCATTCATTTCCATTATATTGTTCGTAGTATCAATTACCAATTCCGATGCTATTGTCGTTTTTGAATCTTCGGTTACTGCTAATACCGCATAAGCACCTTTATTTGTTTTAGCTCGATAAGAGCCATCAATATATAATTGTAATTTTGGTTTCATAGTTAAAAAAGAAGCGAGTGTTAATTCGCTTCTTTAAAAAACTAGTAAGCTTTCACTTACCAGTTTTTTGTTGTGTTGGTTTTTTACTTTTGATTGGTCGTGGTACGTATAACACCGCGTTCAGAATCATGTAAATGTCGCGACCGTCAATGGGAGTACAACTAATGTCAGAATCTTGGAATCTAACATGTAGTGGTATACCCGGCATGATTGTCATTGGATTCTTTTCTTTATCACGAAAGATACGGATCTTTTTTTTATTGTGATAAATGAATCCTTGCTGCATTTCATTTTTCCATTCGTGTACACGTTTATGAATAGCTTTTGGAGGCATTTGTGGTGGATGGTTCAAGCATGAAGATATTTTTCCATGTTTGTCGTCGGATACACCGGTGGTACATCTTCAAAAGAAGCTTTTGAGGCGTTAAAGAAACACGAATTTTTTTGTTTCGTTTCTTCAGATGCTTCAAAGGATTCTTCTACAGATAAAATACCATCTGGTAACAACTTAAATTCAAACTGGAAAAATACTCCTTGTGAACCAATTTGTATTTTTCCAGTTTTTTTGGAAAGTTGTTCAATAATCGACGTGTCTAACACAGAAAGTTCAGCATCCTTATTTGATGCTGAATGCCAATCTCCGTCGAACCATTCTTCTTTAACTGATGTTGCCTTAATCGCGTCCTTCATCTGCGAGAGGAGTAAGTCTCCCACAAATGCGTTCCAGTCATATTTCCACGAGTGAACATAGAATATGACTAGTTGCTGCAATCGGCGACGAATCGCCAAGAATTCTAAGTAAGGAATAACTTCCGTACCAGATGAAATATGAATGGAGTACATAGCTTCATATTATTATACCATCCTCATAGCTAAAAAGAAGCTGTTAGCTTCTTTAGATTGATTTAAATGGTTTTTCACAAAGCATACCTGTATAAAAAATAATACGACGATATACTTCGGAATCTTTAGTAAAATCAAATTTAGTGGCTGCACCACCTTCTATCCAATCTTGTAAAGAAGTACCAAATTCTCCAGACCTTGCTTTCCAATCACAAACCATTTCAGCAACATAAAGGCTAGGCATAAGATCTATACCTCCCCAATATTCTGGATGGTGTTTATTGGTTCTATTGTGTTGAGAAACAGCTATTCTAAGCAGTTCTGGATCTTCTGTATCGGAATTTAAATAATCCCATTCTACACCATAAAATTTAGAATTATCGTGTACAAATCCATTCGCTATTAATAGACGACCCATATCTTTTTTTCCTTGCTGAATAAGTCTCTCACCGAGGAGCATACAGTTATCACGTACATGTTCAATATGTCGAATGATATCGTCTATTTTATTATTAATTGTTTTCATATTAACTTACCGGCCAAACATAAGGAAGATCGTCAGGCACATCAGGCCACAATTTTCCATAGAATTCTTTGTCTTTTCTTAGCAAATTACTTTTATGACTCCTATGTAATTCAGGGTCGTCAAGCCAAGGAGGTTCGTCTGTTTCCGGTACATTGATGTTTGATATTTTTTCTAGTAAAGAATCCTTATAGCCTAGTTTAATCCAAGTTTCACAAATTGC